>Ga0209429_10001248_pt1 | contig 16082 bp, 6 predicted proteins | sample BarGraNGADG00212_3_FD_184493 | JGI IMG/M metagenome (GOLD analysis project Ga0209429, IMG submission 184493) | Arctic peat soil microbial communities from Barrow, Alaska - Barrow Graham LP Ref core NGADG0004-212 (SPAdes) (version 2) | ecosystem: Environmental > Terrestrial > Soil > Wetlands >... | reverse complement strand
AAACTACTTCCATACGTTTTTACCATCTGATTGAAAAACACAGTTATGATAAATTAACCGGGGGGTATTTTGAAGCATTCTCCAGAAACTGGACCGCTTTGGAAGATCTCAGATTAAGTGCTAAAGATGCAAATGAGAAGAAAACGATGAATACCCATTTGCATATTCTGGAGGCGTATACTAATCTTTACCGCATATGGCCTTCTCAGGAACTTGCTTATCAACTCAGGGAGCTGGTGAATATCTTTTTGCGACATATCATTAATCCTGTGACAGCACATCTGGATCTGTTCTTTGATGAAAACTGGAATGTAAAGGGTAACACAATTTCTTATGGTCATGATATCGAAGCAAGCTGGTTGTTATTAGAAACTGCAGAAGCTTTAATGGATGAAGAATTGATAGCCCGGTGTAAGTTAGTATCTGTTAAAATGGCAAATGCTGTTGTCGAAGGACTGGATTCTGATGGTGGATTATGGTATGAATATGAGCCTTCCAACCATCATCTTGTAAAGCAGAAACACTGGTGGCCTCAGGCAGAGGCTATGGTTGGATTTGTAAATGCCTGGCAGGTAAGTCAGAATGATAAATTTTTAAAGTATGCATTTCAAAACTGGTATTTTATAAAAAGGTATATCCTTAACAAGCAAGATGGTGAATGGTTCTGGGGTATTAATGAAGATTATTCAGTGATGAAAGGGGAGGATAAGGTAGGAATCTGGAAATGTCCTTATCATAACTCCCGGGCCTGCCTTGAAATTATTAAACGGCTTGAAGCAAAAAAAACAAATCAAAAAACAATTAATCAGAATATTAACAATTAAAGTAATAATTATCAATAACATTAAAAAGAATGCTTATGGTGAAAATTAAAGCAATTTTTTAATTAAAAAACGGTGGGATCTACAGGTTCCCCATCAATTAATCCAATACCCAAGTCAACGTTGCTTTTGCAGTTTTATAAAGCAACCAAGTATGTCTAAAACAAAATAATGAAAATTTATGAAAAGAACATCTATGCTGACTTTTCCGGCGATGTCTGACAGGTTTAAAAGATACCTGCTCGCCTTGAAACTTGTTTCATTCCTTCTCCTTATCAATCTGATGCCGGCCACGGCATTGGCTGTTACCTCCGTTCACAATACGGGTGTTTTCAATGTAACAGAAGGAACCCAAAAACAAAAGATTTCCGGTGTTATTACAGATGCCGAGACTAAACAACCATTGGTAGGGGTTTCAGTTGCAAACTTATCTACTAACGGACAGAAATTTGGAACCGTTACTGATCTGAATGGAAAATTTTCCATTGATGTGGCTGACGTTAATTCCACATTGGTCATCACCTATATAGGTTATGAAAAACAAGAAATTAAACCTGGTACATCAACTTTTTTGAGTATCGAACTAAAACCTGTGACAACCAGCCTGAACGAGGTTGTTGTAATTGGTTATGGTAAAACAAGACGTGGTGATCTTACCAGTGCACAAACTACTGTTACTTCAAAGGACCTGGAGCGAACTGTAAATACTACAGTTGAGCAAGCCCTTCAGGGACGTGCTGCAGGTGTTTATGTAACACAAAATTCCGGCCAACCCGGTGGTGGTATTTCTATTAATATTCGTGGAGTAAGTACCATTAATGGAACCACTGAACCGCTATATGTGGTTGATGGTGTACAAATGATGGGACAATCAGTTTCAAACTCATCCAATCTTTCATGGTTGAATACCGGTGATATAGAAAGTGTTTCTGTATTACAAGGACCTTCTGCAACAGCTATTTATGGTTCACGCGCAACCAATGGTGTCGTTTTGATAACCACTAAAAGTGGTAAATCAGGTGATACTAAACTAACTTATGACGTGCAGTACAATATTCAGGAACCTCCCAAGAGTTTGCATGTAATGAATTTAAGGGAATATGGTACAATGGTGAATCAATTTCTTACAGTAGCCGGAGGGACAATTCCAGGGCAATTCCTCGATCCAACATTGTTAGGAAATGGAACAAACTGGCAACACGAACTCTTTAAAGCTACTCCTATGATCAAACATCAATTGAGCATGAGTGGTGGTAATGATAAAACAACCTACTTTATGTCTGGTGAGTATTTGAACCAGGACGGTGTTGCTTTAGGATCAGGATTTAAGAGATATGGCTTCCGTTTGAAAGTTGACAATAAACCAAGAGAATGGGCTACTATTGGAGCCAATCTTAGTTTTAATCAAACTGATCAGAATCGTACCACAAGTCAGGGAGATGTTATTTCAAATGCTTTGCAATTATCTCCTCAGGTACCTGTTAGAAACTTTGACGGAACATGGGCAGGTGGTGACACTACCAATGGTGCTAACATATTTGCGCCGGTCAACCCAATCGCAATTTCCAATATGACAACAAACAAAAACACGAACAGACAGTTCCTGGGAGGTTTGAATATTTCTTTAAAACTGATGAAGGGGTTAACTTTTACAACATCTTTAAATGGGAATGTTGGTTATACAAATTCAACCTATTATCAGCCAACCTATTCAATTGGATGGGCAAAAGTTGTAACTGCAACTTTGAATAATGGTACCGGTATGAATACATACTGGAACCTGAATCAAATGTTACAGTATTACAAACAGATTGGTAAACATACTTTCGATCTGATGGCCAGTCATGAGTCTCAGCAATCAACATGGAAAAATGTTGGCGCTTCAAGAACCGGCTTCCTAACTAATGATATTTTTGACCTTAATGCAGGTGATCCTATTACAGCTAATAATTCCGGTGGTTCAGGTCCCTGGGCAATGGAATCATATCTGGGCAGGTTAAGTTATAACTATGACGACAAGTATTTGGTTGTAAGTACACTCAGAAGAGATGGATCTGCTAATTTCGGTTCAAATAACAGATGGGGACTTTTTCCATCGGTATCTGCAGCATGGAGAATCTCAAAAGAGAAGTTCTTTAATGTTTCATTCATCAGTGATATGAAGTTAAGATTTGAAACCGGAACAACAGGTAACTCAGGCGGTGGCGGAATATACTCTGCAATGTCAACTGGCGCAACTCCAACCGGGACAGGCTTTTTGCCGTCAAGTTACAGTAATCCTGATTTGAAATGGGAGGAAACCAGAACGAATAATTTTGGTCTTAATGTGGCTTTCCTGAAAAACAGAGTCTCCCTTGAGTTTGATTATTATGTTAAAAAGACAACCAACCTTCTGATGCAGGCGCTATTACCATGGTATATGGGAACTAATGGTACAGGTTCTGTATCACCTCCTAATGTGAATCTTGGTGCCATGACAAATAAAGGATGGGGTTTAACTTTGAATACAACTAATGTTTCGAACAAAGATTTCAAATGGGAATCCAATCTGAATGTTTCTGTTGTAAAAACAACCATTGATAAGTTTTATTCGAGTGTGTCTTTTGCAAACCGTACATCATGGTGGATGGATAACTGGACACAACGCGCTCAGGTAGGTTCTGCTCCATGGTTATTCAGAGGTTATATTGCAGAAGGATTATTCCAATCTGTTGATGAAATAAATAAAAGTGCAGTCCCTATTGATAATGCTGGAAACAGACTTCCGACCGATGCAGCAACAGGTGTTTGGGTAGGTGATGTTAAATTTAAAGACATCAGTGGACCAAATGGTGTGCCTGATGGAAAAATAGACAGTTATGATGAAACCAATATTGGTAACCCCTGGCCTAAAATGTACGGCGGTTTTACCAATAACTTTTCTTATAAAGGTTTTGAATTGAGCATACTCATTACTGCCACTTTAGGAAACGATATCTATAATTATATCGCCAGAGTTAATTCCAATCCCAATAATATCAACTTAAGCCGTAATCTGTTAATTGGGGCTATGGACTATGCAAGACCAATCACAGATGCTTCGGGTCAGGTCGTATTGGCTAATCCAAGCACAACTGTGGCTAGAATTTCTTATGGTCCTAATGGTAATTATTCTCGTATTACCAACAAATGGGTAGAAGACGGTTCTTTTGTCCGCGTTAAGAATATCTCATTATCTTATAACCTTCCGGCGAAACTAATATCGAAAATAAAAATGGTAAAAGGCGTTAGGTTTGCTGTTGGCGTTCAGAATATAGCAACCATTACAGGCTATAAAGGTTACGATCCTGAAGTTGGTTCTTATGTTGGAGCTAACACCAGTGCCGGCACTCAGGCTATCGGTGTGGATAACGGACGTTACCCATTGACTCCTATTTATACATTTAATTTAGGTGTAAATTTTTAAAAACTGATGAAAATGAAAAACTCAAAACGTAAATATTTCTGGCTTGGCATTCTGCTCCCATTTATAATGCTGTTGGGCTGTAATAAGAACTTCCTGGAAAAGCCACCTACAGATTCAATCGTTGATGCCAATTTCTATAAAACTGATGCTCAGGTATTGGCTGCTACTGCCTTGCTATACAGTAAGGTGTGGTTCGACTACAATGACAAAGCATCTTATAACCTTGGTGACTTCAGATCAGGTACAGCATATTCTGCTTATAACGACAGAGGCAATGTACTGTTCAATACAACCGGTGATACTCCTGAAAACGGAACTGCCTGGCGTTCATTCTTCAATGTAGTGGGTCAGTCAAATCTTGCAATCATAAATATCAACAAGTATGCAGGTGCTGAAGTATCTCCACAGGTGAAGAAAGTTGCCATAGCTGAGGCCAGATTTATGAGAGCATTGGCCTATCGTTTTTTGGTGATGAACTGGGGACCTGTTCCTATCATTACAAATAACCAGGCTTTGTTTGCTGACACTTCGCTTACCAGAAATACAGAAAATAGTGTCTGGAAATTTATAACCAATGAGATGAGGGCAGTTGAAGCCGATTTACCAACAACTCCTTTAAAACCGGGTAGAGTTACAAAATGGTCTGCACAAGGAATGCTGGCACGTTTTTATCTTACCAGATCGGGTGTTGAAGCCAATGGATCGGGTCAACGGAATCAGACTTATCTGGATAGTGCAAAATACTATTCACAAAGTGTCATCAATAATAGTGGCGCTTCTCTATTGGCAAAATATAGTGACCTGTTTCTTTTTCCTTACGACAACAATTCAGAATCACTGTTTTCACTGCAATGGGTTTATTCAGGTCCTAACGACTGGGGCACACAGAACTCAACTCCTGCCTATCTTGCTTACAGTTCTGACATCGCAAATGGTGATGGTTGGGGTGGTGACAAAGGCGCTACCTGGTGGATGATTTCACAATATGATGGGATGACTTCTATTGGTAAAGGTGATACAATGGTAGGGAAAACGAATGATTCCAGACTAAAAGCTACTTTCATGTTGCCCGGTGCAAACTATCCTGAAATTACACAATCTTTGCCTTCAGGTGTAGTACAAAAATTGATTTTCCCCAATTCGTCGGGTGATGTCGGTTTTCTGAGTATTAAAAAATATATAACCGGTAAAGCAGTGGATGTAGGTGGACAATCTTCGAGTCAGCGTTATGGTAACGATACTTATATGATGCGTCTGGCCGAAATGTACCTGATTTATGTTGAAGCCACACTTGGAAACAATGCCTCTACAACCGATGCTACAGCCTATACATATTTCAATAAGGTGCACATGCGTTCAGGATTACCTGAATACAGATTATCTTCCACTGGAACTCTCTTGCCAATTACCCTGGATGTGATCTATAAAGAACGTTTTATTGAATTCGCAATGGAGGGTATGGGATGGTATGATTTGGTAACTTTACATTATTTTAATAAAGCCAAAGCTTATGCCATTCTTAATTCACAGGACAGGGGTTTATTTGTTGCAAGACCTGATGTATGGCCCGGATCACAACAATGGACCTTTATTAAAACACCATGGTCTACTGCAGGCAGAACGATCAATGCCTATGATGGTAATTTTCTGCTACCAATACCAACAGCTGAATTGAGTCAGGCTCCGAACTTACGGAAACCCGCAGTTGATTATTAAATCAGGTAAACACAAATGTTTTTAAAAAATACATAGTGATATGAAAAAAGCATATAAATCAATACTGTTACTTACGCTGGCAATTGCTTTAGTGGGTATTTATTCGTCTTGCAAAAAAAGCGAGAGCCTTCCCAATAACGGACAACCCATTATAAAATATGTTCGGAGTACCAATCCGACCGTATCCGATTCTCTGTTAGTTGCAGCGTCTCAAGGCAGACTAATTGCAATCATGGGTGAAAATCTTGGAGGAGCCGTTGAAATTTGGTTTAACGATCAAAAAGCACTCTTGACTCCGACTTATGTAACCAACACTACGATTATGGTCAGTGTTCCAAATCCGATTCCTACAGTAATTACCAATAAACTGAAAATTGTATTTGCAAATGGTACCACTTTGCTCTATGATTTCCAGGTTCAGATCAGTGAACCGGTTATTACTTCAATGAACTGTGAATATATAGCAACCGGTGATGTGGCATTAATCCGCGGTGACTTCTTTTATCCGCCGCTTACAGTAACTTTTACAGGTGGTGTCGTTGGAACTTTGGTATCTCTTGATAGCAAGAATATCCAGGTAAAGGTCCCTGCAGGTGCACAACCTGGACAGATTACAGTTCATACCAATTTTGGTGAAACCAAATCGAATTTTTGGTTCAGAGATAACCGGAATATATTCATCAGTAGTGATCCTTTTACCGGATGGTGGAATTCCTCATTCGTAGTTACCGCTCCCGGCCCTACTGATCCCCCAGCTATAAACGGAAACTATATCCGCGTAAAACAATTTGTTGGCAGTTGGGGTTGGAAAGAGGTTGTCGGTGGCCCTTCAGATGCAATGGGTGCAATCAGCAAAAATATCCCTGATGAAGCCATTCTCAAACCTGAACTTTACAATGCGAAGTTTGAAGTCAATTGCATGAAACCATACAATGGCAATAACCTGGTATTGAATTTTGGTATGACTGGCAGTGGTGGAACTACTAATGGATACAATTGGAAGTCCCCTTATGACACGCAAGGAAAATGGCAAACAGTCGTAATCCCATTTGATGATATCGTGAAGAGTTACGGATCTCCTATTGCTTTGAGTTCTACCGGTTATTATTGCAGGATCTTATTCTTTGGTCCCGGCGATCTTAATTGTGATATGTCTTTTGATAATTTCAGGATTGTTCCGAAAGTTATTAAGAAATAAATATTATTGTTACACCATTACATAAAAATATGCAATAATGATAAAAATAACATTTAAAAAACAGTTGCTTTTACTGGTGTGCAGTGTTATCACTTTTGGAATTATAACATCTTGCCAAAAGGATAGCAATACAGCTTCAAGTAAAGTAGAATTGCTCAGCTTCGGACCTTCCGGTACTCAGCATGGCGATACCATATCTTTTATTGGTAAGAATCTGAATAAAGTAACGAGTATTGTGATGATTGGAGACAGCGTTGTTGCTGCCAATTTTATCTCTCAGACTCCTGAGCTCATAAAGATTATCATACCACAAAAAGCAGAAGAAGGAACAGTAATTCTCAGGACAACCGAAGGGAGCCTGGTTTCAAAGTCTCTTTTAGATTTTACTGTTACAGTTACTATAACATCAATTACTCCTACGGCTCGTCCCGGTGATAACATTACCATCACAGGTAATTTTGTGAACTGGATAACTTCTGTAGTATTCAATAAAGATATTATAGTAAAAACTTTCGTCAGTAAATCTGTTACTCAGTTGGTTGTAAAAGTACCTCAGAATGCACAATCAGGTGTTTTATCATACACTACTGGTGGTTTCAAACCATTGGCTATTGACAATGATATTCACAGTAATCTTACAGTAACATTGCCTGTTATTACTGCCTTGTCACCCAGCCCGATTTTGCATGCTGCCAACCTTACAATTACAGGTACCAATCTGGATCTGACCAAGAGTGTTTTATTCACTGGAACTTCACCAGCAGTAACAACTTTTGTTAGCCAAACAGCTACCCAGATAGTCGTTAAAGTTCCTGCAGGTGCAAGTCTGGGTAAAGTAAACGTCGTTGCTTATTCAGGATTGATGACAGCTTCACCTACCGATTTAGTGATGACATTGCCGGCAGTGACTACTTTAGATCCGGTTCCGGTTGACCATTTGGCTAACCTTACTATCACTGGGACTAACCTGAATCTTGTTACCGGTATATTGTTCAAAGGGAATACTACTGCCGTGACAACATTTGTCAGTCAGTCTGCGACTCAGATTATAGTTAAAGTTCCTGCTGTTGCAAATAAGGGTAAAATAACGATGCAGGTTCTAAACTCTACACTTACAGTCGATTCACCAACATCTGTATTGTTTATTGGCGATCTACCTGATCTGGCACCATTGGCTTATGCTTTGTATGAGGATAAACTGGTAGGAAACTGGCAGGATTGGGGATGGAGTAGAACGGCTGATTACACCAACACAGATAATGTTCGTGATGGAGCAGCATCTATGAAGTTGACCTATACAGGTTCGTGGGGTGCTTTAAATTTTAGAAATTCGAGCGTTTCAATGGCTACTTATAACGAGTTAGCATTCTCGATATTTGGAACTCCGGGAACCGATGGGAAGATCATTCATATTCAACAAGCAGGTGCAACCGATGTTCCAGTTACTATTCAGGAGGGGAAATGGGTTGAATTTAAACTCACGAAAGCTCAGCTGGGTAACCCTGCCACAATAGACAATCTGGTATTCAAATGTGAAACATGGACAGGTACAGTTTATGTGGATCATGTTGGATTGAGATAAACTTAAATTTTAATTTTAACAGATAAATTAAAACAATTTGCAAATGCAACTTTTCAAAGTGGAGACTTCAATGGTATTTTGCTGCCTGTTTCCCTTCCCGAAAAGTTGCATTTGTATTTATCTTTCAGCCTTGTTAAACGCTATTTCTATTACTATGCCATCAGTATGTAAAAGACCGTTAATTGGGGTCATTTTATGTCTGATGTTTTTGTTTACAAATCTCTTGTTTTAGGGTAATAATGCTTTGGGATTTTCAATAAACGCAGTCTTTTATGTGAATTTTACGGAATTACTGGACAAGTAAAAGTTATCATAAACAGCTTACATCAAATTATTTAAACGACTTCATAAAGGATTTTTGTTGAGATTTTAGCACATCCTTAAATATGTATGTTAATAAATGTTAAAACAGAGTTACCTTTTGACTTTTTCTGGATTAATAGTTAAACTTGAGTGGCTGATAAATTTGAATATATCATTTTATTTAATAATAATATATTCTGAATGATAATAAAATATTAAATACGAAATGAAACGACTGAAAATTCGAATATATTCAGGACTTATTAATAATCAATTATTAATTAAATAAACTTAGACACATGGGAAAAATTAAACTCTTACTAATTTTTATAATGTTTTGGGTATTTTCTGGAACTGGTAGAATTCTAGCCCAATCAACAGTTTCTTATGGATATGATGATTCAGGTAACCGCACGAGTCGGATCACGTTGAAATCATCCATAGCTTTTTTTGAAGATTCTGTTAAGTCTTCAATAAACAACAAGAAAATCGAAGCACTTGTAAACAGCGTTGGAAACAAGAAAATACTAATTTATCCTAACCCAACACACAATCAATTGTTTGTTGAAATAATAGGGTACGATAATGAATTCAATAAAACACTGTATCTGTATGACATTACTGGAAAACTTCTTATCAGTAAAAAGCTGGCGATTAGCAGAATACTTTTTGACCTTTCCGATTATGCACCTGGAATTTATGTTCTGAAAATATTATTAGGCAATAATTCTAATGAGTGTAAGATTATAAAAGAATAACAAAATAATTCTTATCTTTTTCAATCACAGAAATATTGAGCTAAGTGTTTTTCTTTTAGAGAAATAAATAAAGAGAAGTACTTATCTGTATAAATTCCTAAAATCTAATAAATCTATATTTGCTTTTAAAACCAATACTTTGTATTATGAAAAAGTTTTTACGTTTATCAATCATTTTAGTCTATTTATTAAAAAGCACTTCTTTTTTTGCTTTCGGAATCAGTAGACCGTCTGACATATATTTAGGAACAAATATCACCTATACTAAATCAGGTACGTCTGACAGTGATGGATACACTAATACAACATCATCGAATGCTGGATCTATACCATCCAAAGTTTATATTGCCAAAAAAGTTGCCGTATTTCCAGCCCCTGCTAAAATTATAAACATTTCTCCCAATCCATTATTATCAACTCTTTCTACACGCGATTTAACTACAAAACCTGTAGGTTCACTACCTGGTAGGATAAATGTAGGCTCAAATGGAGCAGCTTCTTATTCTATTCCTCTCATAACTCCCCCGGGGACGGCAGGAATACAACCCAATATTTCCATTAATTATAATAGCAGTGCTGGAATTGGATTACTGGGCAAAGGATGGGATTTATCTGCTACTTCAGTTATTACAAGATCAGGAAATAATTTTTATTTGGATGGCAAAAAGGATGGTATTAATTTCGATTCAAACGATAAATATGAATTAGATGGAAACAGACTTATTTCAATCAATGGAACTTATGGAAATGACGGTACTGAATACCGGACCGAAAATGAAACATTTTCCAAAATAAATTCGGTTGGTGTAATAAACAATGATGGCTATTTTACAGTTGAAACAAAAGATGGTAAAACAATGGAATATGGTAGAACGTTGGATTCCCGTCTCGAATTACAGAGTCAGAATAATGTAATAGTCTGGTATCTCAATAAGGTTACTGATAAATTTGGAAATTATATCAAATATAATTATTTTAAGAATAACAATTCAGGTGAAACGTTGTTGACCAGTATTGAGTATACTGGCAATGACGCCAACTCACTCCTTCCTTATAATAAAGTTTTATTTAATTATACAAATAAAAATGATCCAAATACTGCATACCTGAAGGGATCGATCATTACCAAAAGTGTTGTATTAGTAAACATATTAATACTTAATGAAAACACAATGGTAAAGCAATACAATTTTAATTATAATTTTTCCAATAACAATGCTATGAGATTGGTTGAAATATCTGAATCTGCTAATAATGGTTCGGCATATAATTCTACCATAATCAATTGGGGCATTAAGCCAACTTCATATTCTATCGTAACAACAAACGAAAGACCACTACCACAAGGATTAAAAGAGATTTATGGTGATTTTAATGGCGATGGTCATTTAGACTGGATACAAGGTAATTATTTGTATTTATCAGATCAAAGCGGAAATAACTTTACGAAAGTGCAGATATCTCTTGAAACTAGTAGTTTATATGAATATAAAGTTGGTGATTTTAATGGTGATGGTATTGATGACTTATTAGAATGTTGCCATGATTTATCTTCAAATAATTATTTCTATACTCCTATGTTTTCAACAGGATCCGGCTTTACAAAAATAGTGTCCGGTCGGTTTATCCTTCCCAATGAACAAGAAGTAGTAGTAGGTGATTTTGATGGTGATGGCTTAATAGATGTTTTTGCTAAAGAAATTGATGAAACCAAAGAGTATAAAAACTGGAAAATATATTCATGTACAAATGCAGGCCATAATGCTTTTCAATTAAAATATTCAGGAAACGATTTTCCTAATAAAATGGATGAATCTACATATGAACCTGTATACAACGCTGATGGATCAATAGCTTATTATAAATATACATATTGGCATCGAATATATTCTGAATATAACAAACAGTTCATTGATTTCGATGGCGATGGAAAAACTGACCTGATGTGCTTTGAGCCAGGAGGGACAAGTTTTTACAAATTTGATGGTACACATTTTGTTAAAGCTTTTACAACAACAGATCTTACCGATATAAATAACCTGAAATCAATGGGAGATTTTAACGGCGATGGAAATATAGATATGCTTATAACTGGTAGTCCCTATAAAATAATATATACTACTGGGAGCGGTACGGTTATCAGTGATGTTCCCAACATGCCATTAAATGCCTCAGTACTAGGTACTGGTGATTTTAATGGTGATGGTAAATCTGACATAATATATGTAATTTATCAAGGGGGTCAGTTTAATTATTATGTCCTTTATGATAGAGATAATCAGTTTTATGCGCCTGTACAAGTTGCTTCGGGCAATAGCTATTCTTACACAAGTCATATTGGTGACTTTAATGGTGATGGTACAGATGATTTTTATTATTTTGATAGCTCGGATCAAAGTAACCACATGATCTTATTTAATAACGCCAAAGACAATCAATTTGTAAAATCCATTACCAATGGCTTAAATTTTAGTACAGAATTTGCTTACGCACCAATCACGAATACTGGAATATATACAAAAGGGGTAGGAGCCTCTTTTCCTGTTGTGGATTATCAGGGCCCCATTTATGTTGTATCATCGGTTAAGTCCGATAATGGGATAGGAGGACAATCGGAAACAGATTATTCCTATTCCGGCTTAAAAATACATCTCCAGGGTAAAGGCTTGCTTGGTTTTGCAAAAACCACTAAATTTGATATTACATCAGGTATTCAGGTTGAAAACACTTTGGATTATAACCATCAGTTTTATTACTCATACCCCTTAAGAAGTGAGACCAAAATTACCGGAGGTTCTCAAATCTCAGTTACCGATTATACTTATGATGTGAAGGATTTTACCAATAAACGTATATGGCCTTTTGTTAGTATGGTGGTATCTAATGACATACTACACAATATTAATCAAACAACTCACTTCGGATATGACGATTATGGCAACCAAACATCAGTAACTACTATTCATAATAACGAAGGTAGCACTTGGACAAACAATACTTTTGTTAATGCGAGTGCCTGGTGTCCATCAAAACCCGAAACTTCTTCAACAACCAGAGTGTTTGGCGATGCGCCTTATACCCGTACCAAAAGTTATACATACAATAACAATGGACAAGTTATAACTGAAACATCCGATCCTGCAACTGCCAAATGGATTACAACAACCTACGAATACAATAATCCGTTTGGGTTACCCACTAAAACTACTATTAACGGCGCAGATGTTAATGGTAGTAGGACTACTTCCTACGAATACGATTCTAAAGCAAGATTTCTTGTTAAAGGAACCAATAGTTTGGGGCAATATACTTTGTCTACGTACAATAGTGAAAATGGAAATATTATGACCAGTACAGACATAAACGGTTTGCAGACTACATTTAACTACGATGCATTTGGTAGACTCAATCTCACCACTTTGCCTGATGGTAATACTGTTTCAAGCTCATTGTTTTGGAATGACAACTATGCGCCAGCAAATTCTGTTTATTATGATTTAACCCAAGCAAGTGGTTCAGTACCTGTTAAAACATATTATGACCTTTTTGGAAGGGTCTTGCGCCAGGTAAACAAAGGGTTTGACGGTACTGATATATACACTGACAAGACATATAATACCTTGGGTCAGGTTTACCAATCATCCGATCCATATTTCTCAACTGCTCAGCCAGAATGGACAACATACAGTTACGATGTTTATGGCCGTGCTACGGGTGTAAGTTCTCCTTTAAGTAATGTTACCATGGCTTACAGTGCGCGTAGTGTAACTACCACCAATATCAGTACTAGTCCTTACAAAGTTTTTACCAAAACATTTGATGCCTTAGGGCAGACAGTAACTTCCACAGATGCGGGTGGCATGGTATCGTATGCTTATTACAGTTCAGGAAAGCCAAAAACCATCATTTCGCCGGGAAATCTTGTTACCTCTATGCTATACGACAATTGGGGAAACCAGACTCAACTAATTGAACCCAATGCAGGTACAATTGCATATACTTATGATGCGTTTCACCAATTATTAACTCAGACCAAAAACGGTATAGCATCATCTCTTACTTACGACGAACTTGGCAGGTTGAATACATTAACCGAAACCGAAGGTACAACAACTTACACTTATGATACCAAAACATATGGAAAAGGTTTGTTGGCTGGTATTTCAGCGCCTGGAGGCATTTCCGGTGATTATAATTACGATTCCTATGGCCGGTTATTATCGAAAACTGAGACCATTGATGGCAATAACTTTACCGAATCATTACAATACGATAGCTTTGGTCGGTTATTGACTTTAACATACCCTTCAAATTTCGGAATATCCTATAATTACAACAATAATAATTATCTTAGCGAAATTAAACGGGCAGATAATAGCACATCAATTTGGAAAGCACAAGTCATGAATGCACGCGGTCAAATAGAACAATTTGAATTGGGCAACGGTCTTACCACTGCCCAAACCTTCGACCATGGATTTATGACCGGGATACAAACAGGTTCCTTACAAAACCTGCAGTATAATTGGAATATGGCTACCGGTAACCTAAACTGGCGAAAGGATGCTAACCGCAACCTTACCGAAAACTTTAGTTACGATAACCTCAACAGGTTAACTGGAATAACCGGGAGTACAACATCAAGTTACACATTTGCTGACAACGGTAATATTGCCTCAAGCTCTGCTGCAGGGACATATACTTACAATGCATCCAAACCCCATGCCGTGGAAAGTGTTACCAATCCGCAAGGACTAATTCCATCCACAGACCAAACGATCCAGTATACTTCGTTCGACAAGGTCAAGCTAATTACTGAAGGTGCTAAAGAAGTGAATCTTTATTACGGAGCAGATAAAGAACGTCGTAAAATGGTTTACAACGATGGTACCAATATCCTCACACGTTATTATGCCCACGGCAATTACGAGAAGGAAACCGGCGCCAACAACCGCGAATTGTTCTATATTTCCACAGGCACTGGTGTAGCTGCAATATATGAGAAAAAGGCAGAGGGCAACCAAATGTATTATATTAGTAAAGACCATTTGGGCTCTGTGAATGTGATAACCAATGAAAGTGCTGCTGTAGTGGAAGAAATGAGCTTCGATACCTGGGGAAGGAGACGCAACCCTACTGATTGGTCATATACTGGTGTTCCAACAACACACATTTTCGATCGAGGCTTTACAGGTCACGAACATCTCGACCAATTTGGCCTTATTAACATGAATGGTCGTGTTTATGATCAGGTAAATGGGAGATTCTTGAGTCCAGACAATGTAGTACAAGCTCCAGATAATACACAAAGCTTTAACAGGTATAGCTATTGCCTTAACAATCCGCTAAAATATACCGACCCTACTGGTTGGTATGGAGAACCCGAAATTTATAGGACTTGGGCAGAATATTTTAATACACATAACCCTTGGGGGGCAACAATTGGTCCACATAACTGGCAGACAGATATGTCCTTTGATGAATGGAATTACGCAACTAGCCCTGCTAGAGACAGACCAGAAGTTCAGCAAATGTACCAATATAATATGGAAAACAAAGCTATAATGGGCGCTATCGGGGAAAGATATAACTTCGAAAAGCGGGGATTCTCATATGATCCCTCCCGAAATGGTTATTCCCATATGGTAGGCACTAATTATGGCAGAGCGGTGGGAACATGGCTAGGCGGGACCATAAGCTCTTTTTATTATGGTAATGAAAGTTCTTTTGAATTAGATGAAGAATTCTATCGTTCAAAATATAACCGAAATGGTGGACTGAAACCTACTTTTGGTGAAGTATCTAATGCAGCTTTAGGTACAATAGGTGGAATAGCTGAAATATATCTTGGTGGTGGTTTTGCAGTTCTTACTGGTGGTATTTCAGCTCCAATAAGTATTCCCTTAGTTGGCGATGGAGTAATTAGGACATTAGGAAATGGGGCTCGATTGTTAGCCTACGCTACAGGAAATACTCAATTAGGTAATTCAATACCTTCAAATGCAGGTGCTTTTATTGGTAAAGGGATAGATATGGCTGCTGGTAATACTTTTAATAGTTTTGGTTATGGTCAAGCCATTGGTGGCGCAGCTAATGATTATGCCTCGTTTATATCAACTGGAGGGACGGGGGGGGCTCTTTTTAATCTTTCAAAAACTAGTAACCTTGTAAATTTAGGAATATACTTTAGTACCTATTTTGGATATTCAAATGGATTATTTTATGATTTTTACTCATTAAAACATTAACTTTATGTATA
>Ga0209429_10001247_pt1 | contig 16083 bp, 10 predicted proteins | sample BarGraNGADG00212_3_FD_184493 | JGI IMG/M metagenome (GOLD analysis project Ga0209429, IMG submission 184493) | Arctic peat soil microbial communities from Barrow, Alaska - Barrow Graham LP Ref core NGADG0004-212 (SPAdes) (version 2) | ecosystem: Environmental > Terrestrial > Soil > Wetlands >... | reverse complement strand
GTAAGCAACAGGATGATCATCCTGGCGATTTTAGGCGTTTCGATGTATATTGGCATTTCTCAATATCATATTTCTTTGTGGTACATTTTATTTTATGGTGTATTCTTAGGTGTTATCTTCGGGAAGGTATTCTGCCGTTGGGTTTGCCCAATGGGGCTTATCATGGAAATATTGATGAGTATGGGAGGTGAAGATGGTAAAATCAAGCAAATGTACCAGTACCACAAAATCGGTTGCCCGATTGCCTGGATCTCCGGATTCCTTAATAAGTATTCCATTTTCAGGATTAAACTGAATGAGGATACCTGCAAGAATTGCGGCATTTGCGACAAAAAATGTTACATCGTCGCCATGGAACCGGCTAAATATAGCCTTTACAAACCCATGAAGGAAAAACCAGGTAGCAGTTATACCTGTTCCAAATGTTTGCAGTGCGTGGCATCGTGCCCGAATGGAAGTTTAACCTATAAAGTATAAATAAAAACTAAATTAGATGACTAATTTGAAAATGAGCTTGGAATTTAGTCTCTTATTAAGAATGTTACACAGTAATCAGAAATAACTCAGGTATTAATACAGTCAAAATATTAACTATCAATTAATTAAAAAACATGAAAACAAAAATTTTAATTTTCTTATTTTTTGCAGTTGCAACATCATTGTTTGCAACCAAAGAGGTTTCAGCTCAGGGACAGAGCGACCCCTGGACACCGCAGCAATTGTTAGCTCCGGCTGATCTTGCTAAGGTCCTGAATAATCCCAAATCTCCACAGCCACTTGTCTTCAGTATTGGCATGCAGGCAGTTATCAAAGGATCTGTAGATATTGGTCCGGTTATGGTGCCTGACAATCTGAATACCCTGAAGCAAAAGCTTGGTAAATTACAGAAGAATGCACAGATTGTGGTTTATTGCGGGTGTTGTCCCTTTTCAAGATGCCCCAATGTACGACCTGCGATGGCGCTTTTAAAGGATATGCGATTCACAAACTATAAATTATTAAACCTACCACAAAACGTTAAAGTTGACTGGATTGACAAGGGTTATCCAATGGCAGAATAAACTATTAATCTTTCATTTATGAGAACGCTGATTTTGTTTGTTGCTCTATTGTTATTTGGCAGTACCATTTCAACTTTATCTGCCCAGACAACCGGGCTTGAACCAGGGAATAAAGCTCCGGAGATAAAGCTACCAACCCTGAAAGGGGATACGGTAGCCTTATCTACACTTAAAGGCAAACTGGTGTTAATTGACTTTTGGGGAACCTGGTGTTCTCCATGCGTACAAGAACAATCTGAATTAGCTAAGTTGTACCGTAAATACAAACTGGCCGCTTTTACCAATGGGAAAGGTTTTGAAATCTATGGAGTTTCATTGGATGTAAAAAAATCCAATTGGGAAAATTTTATAAACACAAATAAAATAGACTGGATCCAGGTAAGCGATCTGAAATTTTGGAGGTCTCCCGTTGCCAAAACCTATAATATACAGGGATTACCTTTCAATGTTTTGATTGATGGCAATGGAATCATCTTAGCAAAAAACTTACATGGCATCGACCTGGAAAAGGGAATCGCCAGGTTCTTACATAAAGAATGATGACTTTGTCAATGCACCATATTTCGGTCGTGCAATTTGTTGACTACTGTTTTACTTGAAAATTTATGAAAATCTGAAAAATGAAAGCGAATTTTGAAACGATCATTAACGATACAAAACCTGTTATTGTTGACTTCCATGCCTTGTGGTGCGGCCCATGCAAAGTGCAATCTCCCATTTTAAAAGAGTTGGCAGCCGAACTTGGAGACCGTGTCAGGGTGATCAAAATTGATGTGGATCAAAATCAGGAAATAGCTGGCCGATACCAGATTCAAAGCGTTCCAACACTCATGATTTTCAAAAACAGAGAGATCAAATACAAACAACCGGGAGTGCATACGAAACAACAATTAATGAACTTATTGACAAATATTTTTTAATCACTAAAAAGAACAAAAATGAAAAAGAACATGGGTACCATTGACAAAGTTATCAGGATACTGGTTGCTGTCGTATTTGTTGTTTTATTCTTTACAAAAGTGATAACCGGCACATTAGGAATTGTTCTTCTTGTTCTGGCTGCCGTTTTCGTATTAACAAGCTTAATCAGCTTCTGCCCGCTGTATTTGCCTTTCGGGATTAGTACAAAAGGGAAGAAAGCATAATTGCTTTTGAATTTAGTATGTATAAAAAGACGTTAGCCACATTGTCCTGAAACAAGTCCAGGACAATGTGGTGACGGATTGTTCGAATATTTTTTAACTATTGAGACCTCCTTTTGCTTTCAAACCTCCTGTAAAGCTTATTGGCATTGGGTAAAATATGGATTCATCTTGTGAAAGTAATGGTTGAAACTTCTTTTGGTAATCTACAATTTGGCTCTTAAATACTGCAACGGCCAGGTCGACTCATCCCCTAAAACAGCGGCAGCTTTCAGTGCAAAATAGGGTTCCCTGAGAGATTCCCTTGCAATAATGATAAGGTCTGCCTGTCCCTTTTCCAGAATATCTTCAGCTTGTTGCACTTCGGTTATCAATCCAACAGCACCTGTCAGAATTCCTGCTTCCTTTTTAATTCGTTCAGCAAAAGGTACCTGATAGCCTGGACCTGCCGAAATTTTCGCATAAGGAACCAATCCTCCGGACGAACAATCAATCAGATCAACGCCCTCCATTTTTAAGATGGAAGAAAGATGTACCGCTTCGTCAATGCTCCAGCCTCCTTCGGCCCAATCAGTGGCAGATATCCGCACAAACAATGGAAAATTTTGTGGCCAAACGGGCTTTACGGCATTTACAATTTCGAGAAGCAGGCGTATCCTGTTTTTAAAACTTCCGCCATAGCTATCGGTCCGGTGATTGCTTAAAGGAGAAAGGAACTGATGGACCAAATAACCATGTGCCGCATGTATTTCTAACAGTTTATAACCGGCTTGAAAAGCTCTTTTTGCAGCAGCTTTAAAATCATCAACCACCTTTTTAATCCCATCGGCATCCAAAGCCTGCGGAGTGTCATCTTCCGGATTAAAAGATAGTGCAGATGCCGAAACCGTCGTCCAGCCACCCTCATTTTCTTTTAACTGTTTTCCTCCGTCCCAAGGCCTGGCGCAACTTGCTTTTCTTCCGGCATGAGCCAATTGAATGCCTGCCACTGCCCCATTCTGATTGATAAAGCTGGTGATGCTTTGTAACTTTTCAATATGCTCATCTTTGTATAAGCCCAGATCAGCCGGCGTGATGCGGCCTTCCGGGGAAACAGCAGTTGCTTCCTGAATGATTAACGCAGCACCGCCAACTGCCCGGCTACCATAATGCACCAGATGCCAATCGCTGGCAAATCCATCTTCAGCAGAATACTGACACATTGGCGAAACGGTAATGCGGTTTTTAAACGTGACACTTTTTATACTGAGCGGAGATAAGAGTTTTGAATTCATGGTCATTATTAATAGAATTGCGTATTTTAGTTAAACATCCGAACAACCGATATGTTGGCTAAATTATTTTGAATAAAAGAAATATTAGTAGCATCTCTTCGAAATCTGACCAACCAATAAGACAGGTAAATTTTATATAAATAATAGTCCCTCAGTATGTTGACATACAGCCCACAAATGAATAACTGGGTGATACAGGAGAAACGGTTGAAGGCAGTTGGTGAATTTTAAAACCGAAATGTTTCGTACCTACGGCACTCCAGATTTTGCTGCTAGCCGTTGTTCTATAAATATTTCGTGCCTATGGCACTAATTCATTCTAATCGGGCGTAACATCTAATTGGTTCTTGCTCCAGAGGAGCAAAATATTTATAGAAAGAAGAAATAAATGACGACAATCGTCCGAGAGACATAGTCAAACAAGGCTTTGGCCTACTTTCGGACGAAACAGAAACGACCTTAAAAAAGTAATTACATAAAAGAATGGAAAATTATGCAGGCAAAAGGAATATCATTATTCCGTATTACCTCTTTTTAAAATTTTCTTCGTCCAGTTTTTATTTTCGCTGGTGATTTTCACAATGTAAACTCCATCTTCAAGTTTTGAAATCGGGATCTCATTAACATTCTTATTCAAAACTGCTGAAGCCACCAGAATCCCGTTGGTAGTGAATATTTTCACACTTGCAGGTCTATCCAAACCGCTAATAAACAACCGTTCGCTTGCCGGATTCGGATATACTGACAAATCATCAGGAGCCAGATCATTTATGGCTGTCACAAACGAAAAATTGATGAAATCGATAAAGAAATTAGGTGTTTGAGTAATGTTGATGCGCATCGTTTGTTCGCCTGCAAGCAGATTGAAATTAATCGTTACCGGCTTAAATGTGGCGTTACCGCCGGTAGCAGCTACCGTAAATACTTTGGTGGTTCCATTCTTGAATTTAAACGTAAACTGCCCGCCTGCACTGGTCGAGGCGACATTGGCTGTGATCGTATAAGTTGCAGCCGACGGAACATTGATGGTGTATTCGAGCCATTCGCCAATTGCCATATTCCCCACACTATATTTGCCTGCAGAATTCTGAAAAATATCTACGCCATCTTTAGTACGATAGGCATTCCCCTGATTGACTTCATCAACATCATGAAAAGTCAGACCTTCACCGCCAACGTCGTAATTCTCAGTCTGTACAGTTCCCGGTATAGCTATAGCCTTGCCGGAATATGGAGTCCGGTACTTTGGCAAAACCCGAAACATAATCGGATACGACTGAATTTCAATGGAATCCAACAAATTTGCTTTTAAGCGATAGTAAAATGCTTTTCCGCGGTAGGTCGTTGAGTCAACATATTGATTGGCTGTAGGCGAAATTTTTGCCAGAAAAGTAAAACTTCCACTACCCACTCTTCGCTCAACAACGATGCTGTCATTTTTGGTTGTCCGATTTGTCCATTGCACTTTCACAATTGTATCCGACAAAGCGCTGATCTTCATTTTATAGGGAGATTCCTTAAAAGTATGTGTCAGGATGTCCTTTATTTCATTAAAGGCACCGCTTGACCGGTTGTATATCGGAAAATCGCCACCATCGTCCCAGGCAAAAGGAGAAATTCCATGCGCCACCGACAAATCGGCAATTGTTGCATAAGCACACATCCGCGAATTGTAATCGCAATTTTTCATATAACCATATTCGCCCAACAGAACAGGAATTCCTTTCTGAACAGACCAATTGGTCACCTTATCAAATATGGCATGAGTGTTATTGATATCCGCATCACTTCCGTATGTTCCCGGGCCAATAAGTCCAAATGGATACGGGTCGTACGAATGGTAGTATCCCATTAGATATTTGTCACCTGGATCAGGAACTGTAGCCTCAACCAGGTCGCCCGCTGCCGACCAGCCCTTTCCGGAGAAAACAACGATTCGGGTAGGATTTGTTTTCCGGATGGTTTGCAAAGTCCGTTTATTCAAATCATTGATGTTTGCGAGGGTAATCCCATTGGGTTCGTTGATGATTTCAAAAAGAAGATGATCCGATTTTCCCTTAAACCTCATGGCTATCTGGCTCCAAAGGCTGTCAAAACGGACTTTGTTGGCATCGGTATAGGCTTCTTTAATCCAGCCATCATGGTGGGCATTGAGAATAAGAAACAACTGATTGCTAAGTCCGTCGTCAATAATTTTCTCCACATGGGTTAACCATGTTTCATCAATTTTGTAAGGAGCAGTTTTCGAAATATGTAAATCCCAGGTTATAGGAATCCGGATAGCATTGAACCCGGCATTTTTATAATCTTTAAACGCATGATTGGTTACCGGTGGATTTCCCCATGTTCCTTCGGTAGGTGGATCCATGGTGTTTCCAATATTAATTCCTCTGGTCATCAGCTTTGCAGCCTCCTGTGGAGTTATCTGAGCGCTAACCTGAAACAGGAAAGAGGTAAAAACAACAAGTACTAATCCAATTTTAAGTTTCATGCGAATACGGTTTTGTTTAGGTTAAAAGCGCTGTATTTTCTGATGTAAATGATTATAGAACTATCAGAATACATTTTCTATTGTGTCACAACAAGGAGATCAATTACTTCGTATGTTTGTTTTTGCTGTATATTTCAGGGCTTGCCAGCAAATACTGCGACGCCCATTGGAACGACCTTTTTGATATTTCCTTTCTGATCGAAATTCAGGCTGTCGATACACAATTGCCGCAATACAAAATCCTGTTTCTGCGGAAAAATCCGGTGATACAAAATATAACTCTGCCCCTTTTCAGTGAAAACAGCATGATGACCGGGTCCATAGGTGGCGCTGTCAGCCGAAGTCTTCAGGATTGGGCTGTTAACTCCTTCCATCCATGGCCCCATTGGAGTTTTACCTGTTGAATAGCGCACTTTATAAGTGGCATCAATGGCCTTTCCCTCGGAATACATCAAATAATAAGTTCCGTTTTTCTTAATCATGAAAGGCGCTTCAAAATAGTTGGGCGGTGTAATATCGGCGGGGTTTCCAATAAAAGTAGTCATGTCTTTACCGAGCTTAACGGCAAAACATTTCCCATTTACCCAGTTCAGACCTGATCCCCAATACAGATATGCCTGACCATCGGTATCGATAAAACATTCGGCATCGATCATGTGAAATCCCGGAAAATAATCGTGTGTAATCAGCGGTGAGTTATCTGATTTCAGGTTCTTCCACGGGCCAAGCGGACTGTCAGCGGTTCCAGCCCAGACTTCGCTTCCGACCGAAACATACATGTAAAATTTACCATCCGGAGCTTTCACTACCGATGGAGCCCAAACTTTTGCATCTCCGGAAGTCGCACTGGTGTACTGTTTTTTGGTTGGCCAATTGATGTGTTTTCGTTCAAAGGTTTTAAAATCTTTAGTTTCGAAAACTGCCAGCTCCTCCCCTCCCCAAGGGTCACAGGTGGCATAGATGTAAAAAGTATCATCAACTTTAACCACAGAAGGATCGGCAAAATAGCCAGGCATAATTGGATTTTTTATTGTGATTTTTTGGGTCTTTGTGACTTTGCAGCAAAAATTAAGTAGGTCTAATTCACTTGTTTAATCCTGATTACAGTAAACGAATGAGGCGCAAGTTCCTGATTGATGTTTTTGCCCTTTAATGTAAATTCCTGCTCAACAGGACTCACCAAAGTTGGCTGATCCAGGGAATTAACACGGTTTAAATCTTCGCTCTTGAGAACGGTTATTTTTCCTTTGGGGACAAGCTTTTTAGCGCCTTCCAAAACAACATTGGCTGTTTGAGCTTTATCGGTCGAATTCACCAGTTTCAGGATAATTTCGTTCGATTTTTGATCGAAGGCTGCCGAAGCATACAGTCCGTTTTGTCCTGTGAGTGGTTTGTTTTCAAGCGTCATACTTAAAACCTGAGTGCCTTTGTTATTGGAAAACAATTTCTGCACGTAATAATTGGTTGTTCCAAACGATTTCAGGTTGTCAAACCAAATGAGGTCGGGTTTCCATTGCCAGCCATCAACATGGGCAAACAGCGGGGCATACGAACAAAGGTTAACCACGTCTGCATTGCGTTCCAAACCGGTCATGAAGGCAGCTTCGGCCAAGGCACATTTCCAGTTGTTTTGATTGTCGGGGCTGCAAGTGAATTCGCTTTGTGCTGCATATTCGCCGGCAAAAATCTTATAACTGTTGCGGTCGTAATTGTCGTACCGGGTTGCATTTTTGAGGAACCATTCGGGATTGGCATAATAATGCTCATCAACGATTTCAGCCTTGAGTTTTTTTAATTCTTTAGCAGCATAATCGAAGAACTTTCCATCGGGCGAAGGTCCGGTGCCTGTTACTATGGTCATATTGGGGTATTTTCCCTTGATTGCTTTTACAAATGCCTCATAACGTTCGATGTATTGCTGACCCCACTGCTCATTTCCAACGCCTATCATTTTCAGGTTGAAAGAAGCTGGATGCCCCATCTGGACACGCACTTTTCCCCATTTGGAATCGGCGTTTCCATTGGCAAACTCAATCAGATCGAGTGCATCCTGAATGTATGGATCAAGTTGGTCCATCGGAACCACTTCGGCAGTATTGAACTGGCAGGCCATGCCACAACTCAAAATTGGAAGCGGTTCGGCGCCAATATCTTCAGCAAGTTGAAAATATTCGAAAAAACCCAGTCCGAAAGTCTGAAAATAATCGGGTGTCGGGCGGTGTTTAAATTCGGTATTCCAACGATTCACAATCATTTTGCGGTCTTCAACCTTTCCAACGGTCTTCTTCCACTGGTAACGTGTTTCCAATTCGCGGCCTTCCACAATACAACCGCCGGGGAAGCGCAGAAATCCGGGTTTCAGATCGGCCAGCAGTTGTACCAAATCGGCACGCATACCACCCGGACGGTTTTTCCAGGTATCATCAGGGAAAAGTGAAATCATATCAAGATCTATCGAGCCTTTTCCTTCGAACCAAATGTTCATTTTTGCTTTGGGCTCAGTTGCATTTGAAGCAAAGCTCACTGTGTATTTATTCCAGTTTTTTGCATCAGGAGCCAGATTGGCTGTACCAATTATTTTCCCTGTTGAACCCACCAGATCGATGCGCATTTTCAGCGAACTGCCTTCTATTTGGCGGGCCAATACAGAAAAATGATAGTTCATACCTTTTTTGATGCCCATTCCACGAAAGCCTTCATTGGCAAGCCCAAAAGAAGCTCCACCTACGCCAACCGTAATCCTTGCATAACGCGGATTGGCTGGGTTGGTTTCGCTTTGATTGAGGATCAAAACCCCGGTTGTGGTATCGGGCTTCAGTATTTCCCAGCCCATTAAAGGTTGAGCAAACTCGAATGAACGGTTTTTGACCAGTTCAGCATAGAGTCCGCCATCGGCCGCCAGGTTGATATCTTCGAAAAAGATTCCCCACATGGTCGGCTGAATGGTTGCAGTAGGCTTTTTAACATTCACGATTATATTTTGCTCTTGCGAATAAGCCTCCACAACAATGAACAGGCAAAATAAGACAACTAAAGTAAAAATGGATTTACGTCTCATGGTGATTAATTTGTAATTTATTAAAAATATGTGATCATTAGAAATCAATTGCATTTCCTGATATTTGTTCCTTTCAGATTCCTGTCTTTTATCTATTATTTATCTATTTTCTCGGAATCCAGACTTTCATTTCGTTGATTCCCCGGTTGTCCCAAACAAAATATGGGATGGCTGTAAACTTTTGGGTTTGTACTTTCGGCTCTCCGGGAATGGTTGCTTCTCCTGAAATAGTTACCACTCCGCCCAAGGTTTCAGGACTAAAATCTGATGTCAATTCCGAGGAATCGGGTAAGCCCAGTTTGCTCAACTGTGTTCCATTATCAACACCTTCGAGGCAATACACAATCGGGCCGCGTTCGATGGCCACTTTGCCCAAATCGTCGGCAACTTTTGCATTAGCTTCAACGCGACGAATGCTCATCGGAAGCGAGAAATTAACCACATCGCCTGCTTTCCACTCGCGGTCAATTACTGCGTATCCTTTTTCTGTTTTATACCGAATTGGCTCCCCGTTTACAGTTACCGAAACGGAATCTTTTTCAGGAGATACAAATGAATATAAATCGCTTGGCACAGGTTGATTTCCGGCCCAACCCGGAATACGCAGACACAGAGAAAACTGGCTGGTTTTTTCGGGGGAAACCGAAATTTTCACCTGACCATCCCATGGATATTGCGTTTCCTGAGAAATGGTAACAGGCAGTTTTTTATTGAGTTGAATGGTTGCAGAACTTTGGGCAAACAGGTTCACATACAAACTGTTATTTCCCTGAGCGTAAATATAACCGGGAACAGATGCCAGGAACCGGCACATGTTGGTTGGGCAGCACGAACAATCGAACCAGGGTTGACGGTCAAGCGTTTCGCCACTGTTGAATTTATAGTGCATGTCACATTCGAGCGGATTCGGATAAAAGAAGGTCTTTCCATCAAGCCCGATTCCTGAAATCACACCATTGTAAAGACTTCGTTCAAGGACATCTATGTATTTCGAATCGCCGTGAAGCAAAAACATCCGGTAGTTCCAGTAAACATTGGCAATTGCTGCACAAGTTTCGTTATAAGCAGTAAGATTGGGCAGTTCGTAATTATCACCAAAAGCTTCGCCCTGATGCCGGGCGCCAATACCACCGGTGATGTACAGTTTTTTTGAAACCATGTTATCCCAGATTTTGTCTATTGCCGATAAATATACAGCATTTCCGGTCAAAGCGGCGACATCCGCAACTCCGGAATAAAGATATCCGGCACGGACGGCATGACCAATAGCTTCATCTTGCTGAATAACAGGTTTATGATCTTGTGAATATGCTTTTTTAGGATCATTTTCTTTGCCACGACAGTCGATGAAAAATTTGGCCAGATTGAGGTACTTTTCATCCTTGGTAATACGATAGAGTTTTACCAGTCCCATTTCAACAATCTCGTGTCCGGGAGCATCGTTGCGTTTTCCGGGGCCAAAAACCTGGTCGAGCAGATCGGCATTTTTCAGGGCAATGTCCAAAAAATTTCGTTTTCCGGTTGCCTGAAAATGTGCAGAAGCTGCTTCGAACAAATGTCCGGAGTTATAAAGCTCGTGACTCAAAACTGATTCTTTCACCCAACGTTCACTACCCGACCATTCATGCGGATTCTTTGGATCGATGGTTCGCGCAGTGTACAAATATCCGTCCGATTCCTGTGCTTTACTTACAAGGACAATCAAACTATCGACATAGCCATCAAGCTTTGGATCTGCATGAACACTCATCGAATAGGAAGCGCCTTCAATAATTTTGTAAATGTCGGTATCATCGAAAGGGTAAGTTGTTCCGAATTTGCCTTCTTTTTTGGCAGCCTTCACAAAATTGGCAATCCTGCCGGTTTCTTCGCATTTGGCAAACGACGCCGGAATGGTGACCGTTCTGTTTGTCTCAATTTTTGGCAACCAGAATTGGTCATTGATTTTTACTTCATTAAACGGAACTCCCTGAATTTTGTAATCGGCTTTTTCAGGCTGGCTTTTACAAGCCACCAGCCCGACAAACAGCAGAATTGGTGCAACATAGCGTATTTTCATTGGTTATAGTTTTAATTTGGTTTTAAATCGAACTACAGTAAACGAATAAGCCGGCAATTTGCATGAAAAATTATTGCTCACCTCCATATTGTCAATCACGGGCCTTGCCTTTTTATCGTCGGGGGTTCCGGCCAAAACAGTTCTCATTGCTGACGGTAGAATTGGATCAGTTACTTCCAGTTTAACTTGTGTATTCACCGCCACCGGAAGCATGTTTACCATTTTCAAGATCAGGTCGTTGCTTTTGCTGTCGCGCACCACCGAAACGGCCACCCGTTTCCGAACGGATTCGTTCTTATCGGAAATTCTCACTTCGCTTGCCAAATATGTATCTCCTGAATTTTGTCCGTAAAGTTGTTGCACAAAGTAATTGACCGTCGGTTTCACTTCCGTATTATTGAAATAAATCAGGTCGGGATTCCATTGGGTGTGCCCCTCTTTGGCAAGCAAGGGAGCATAGGATGTCATACTCACCACATCGCCGTTGCGTTCCAAAGAGGTAAGATAAAGCGCCTCGGAAAGCGCATTGTAGATTGTACTTCCCCACGAAGCATATTCACCCAGATAAACTTTCGGTTTGGAGCGGTCGTATTTGTCGTAGTAGTCCTGATTGTTGATAAACCAGCCCGGCGATTGGTAATAATGCTCATCAACCATTGGAACACGCAGCCTGGTAGCTATTTCCCAACCCTCCACATAATCAGTTCCTTCGAATGACGGCCCAACGGTTCCGATAACCGTAATTTCAGGATGCTTTTCTTTAACAGCTTTGTAAATCATCGTGAACCGTTCTTCAAAAATATCATTGATCAGGTCTTCGTTGCCAATCCCAATGTATTTCAGGTTAAAAGGCTGAGGATGCCCGGCCTCGGCACGGATTTTTCCCCATTTGGTTTTCATATCACTGTTGGCCCATTCGATCAAATCGAGCACATCCTGAACGTAATTGTACATGTCGCACATCGGAATGCCGCCTTGCTGACCGGCGCCTCCGGTTGCCGAATTCTGGCAGGGAACGCCAGCGGCTATAACCGGCAGTGGTGCGGCTCCGATATCCTCACAGAACTGAAAATACTCGAAATAACCCAATCCAGCCGTTTGGTGGTATCCCCAAAGGTTCTTCTGCGGTTTGCGCGATTCCAACGGACCAACTGTATTTTTCCAGCGATATATATTACCCAGCCCGTCGCCGTGGGCAACGCAACCTCCGGGAAAACGGATAAATCGCGGCTGAATATCGGCAATGGTTTGAGCCAGATCAGCACGCAACCCATTTTTACGATCTTTGAACGTTTTTTGCGGAAACAGTGAAATCATATCCAGATTAATGGTTCCGGCAGTTTGAGGAACAATTTCCAGTTGGGCATCGGTTGCTGTTTGTTTGGCTATCATGACTCCTTCATACTTTTTCCATTCGCCAGCATTGGCCAAAACGGTTGTCTCGCCATAGTTTTCGCCGGTTTTCCCGATCAGTCGGACAAGCAACTTTTTGCTCTTTCTATCCTGATTGCGAACAAATACCGAATAATCATATTTCTCTCCTAACTTAATGGCAATTCCATCGAATCCTTCATTGACCAATCCGGCACCAATTTCCGTAGTTTTCAGAACGGCATAATGGGCATTGTTTGCATGAATTGGTGAAACTGAATCGATTGAAAATGTAGCTCCATTTCCTTTCAAACGCCAGGCTTTGGCGCTGTTCCAGCTTTTATCCCGACCTTCTTTATCGCTTGATGCATATTCAAAGTCGCGATTTTGAATCAATTCGGCATAAAGTCCACCATCGGCAGCGTAATTAATGTCTTCGAAGAACACACCAACCAGCAAATCACTGATCTTTTTGCTTTTAGAATTGTCGATGGTAATAGTAGCATCCAGGTTTTTTAATGAAACAAAACGTATCGAGTCGGTTTTGGTTGTCTCTGACCATTGCTGATCGCGGTAAGCATTCAGTTTCTGCTTATTCAGTAAACTTTCAACCAGTTCCCAGGCTACTTTATGCACTGTTCCTATTTCGGTATTTCCTGAAATGGTAACTTTTTTGCGCTGGTTGCGCCTGTCTGTCAAAGGTATTTCTTTGGCCGGAATGTAATTTTTGAAGTCAGGAGTAGTAACGCAAAATGCCTTTTTTGCTCCATCGACTGTGCTTAACCACGTGATTTTGTATTGTTTGTCGGTTGAATTGAACGAAAACTCCGGTTCCAAACAGTTGTTGTCTTTCATCACAACCGGATAGGTCTGTGGCAACCAGTAAATCAGGTCTTTCGATGCGGCGTGGGCAAATGTTCCGGTGTGTTCGTTCAAACTCCAGACACAGTGCCACATTCCATCTGGCGCCCGAAATAAAAAAGGAGTGATCATGCGCTTTTCAACTCCCCAGCGTCCGTAGTCGCAAAACAGGAAGCGCATCTCCGGCCCAATGGAAGTCCAGTTTTCCTGATTGGTACTCCAGGCAAAATGCAGCCCATTCGTGTTTGAATTCCTGGTAGTTGAGTATGAAAAAAGATAGACCGAATCAGGTTGATTGGTCATTTGAGTGATGGAGCCAAAGGTGGTCTGTCCAACCAACAGAGCAATCAGGCATAGGAGCAAGGAAGTTCGTTTCATTTTATTGGTTTAGTTTAGTAATTAGTTAATCGCCAACAAATATGAGAAAATAATTAGAAGCGTCAAAATGACATTAATTGTAATTAAGTCAGTTCAATCTGATATTTACACCGGTTGTTTCCGCGGTGGATGGATGAAATAACAGTTGCTTTTACCGGATGACCAACAACTTTTGATTACCCTATTTAAGTTTGATAACGGTCTTTTTTCCTGAATAATTAATTGTTTTTAGAGTTCTAATTTATATTAATATTTTTTGGCTCATCGTTTTTCCGTTTGAACGATACTGTAACAGGTAAACTCCTTTGGCCAGATTGCCAATTCCAATTGTAGCTTCATTCCCCAGTACCTTGCCCGTGTTGATTAACTGTCCGGTGATGGTGAACAGGTTGAATGATGTAATCGGGCTTTCGTCCTGTGTTTTCAGGATCACATTTCCATCTCGTCTAAAAATGATCATGTTGTTGTCCCTGACGGGCAGGTCGATCGACGATGTAGGTTCCGAAGGTTTTAGTAACCGCACATAAAAAACGCCGCCTGCAGAGTTGCCGGCCTTTCCTCTGAAGGTTACTGTGATAACTGATTTGTTTTGAAGCAGTGTTGCTGAAATTGGGTATTCCACATTTACAAAATTACTCACTTTCCATTTGCCTGAAATGTTTTCGGTGGCAATCACCTGATTGTCGATCAGAATATCGAAAGTTCGGCTGCCCCCTTCATTGCCCCAATAGCGAACCATCAGCGATAAATTGGTCAACCCCTTTGTTCCCATTTGGTAGCTGAAATAACCGCCATTGCCGGCATCGCGCCAATATTCGTTGTTGTACACGCCAGTATTGGTGTTCACACCCTTCATCAAGTGGTCGGCATCGGGTTGCTGCTGACCTGTTGCAATAGCATCGATGGTACGCCGGTCGAGTTCAAGAGCTTCCTGTTCCTCTTTAGTTAATGTCGCAATCACAGATGAATATTCGGTACGGGAAAGTGACATCCAGTACATCATATAGCGAGAATCGTGGATTTGGTAAAATGGTTCCAGCACAAGCGACTGATAATTTGGCTGATCTGGAAATAAACCTGATGCCTGAAATGTAAGCGGCTTTCCATCAACAGGTTTAAGGCATTGCAAAATGGAATCACGGCGACCTTCGATGATCGGGGCTGAACCTAACTCCATCAATGGACCATTGGCGATATGACTCCAACGGCCATCGTCGGCTACAAGTCCATCAAGCCCCTGGTTTCCGGTTTTTGCCCCCAGCAAAATGGGACCATACGATAATGCTATGTATTTGGACACATTGGGCATCTGTTCGTATGAAGCATGCATGGGCAAAGTAACCTCGATTTTGTCACCACTGTTCCAGGCTCTGTTGATGCAAAGGTAACTTCCTGGTTGAGAAGATTGCTGGAATAATTCGCCGTTGATAGTGATTGAAAACTCATTGGTTTTTACCCAGGAAGGGTGACGAATGAGCAGCTTAAAGCTACCTCCACCCTGGGTTATGGTAAGCCTGGTTGATTGCTCATAAGGGAAATTTGTTTCTTGGGTCAGAATTGTTCCTTTGTCCTTCCAGTTCAATTTTGAAGGGATAAAAAGGTTGACGAACAGCGAGTCGTTGCCGTTATGTGTATAAATCATTTGTCCATATTTGCCGTGGTTTTCCATTCCGCTGCCCACACAGCACCACATGGCCTGGTTGGGCGCTGAATAAACACGGTAATGGCGCGGGCGCGCAGGTGTAAAGTAAACATATCCGCCGTGTTCAGGATTTTGAGTTGAGAGTATATGATTATAAAGTGCGCGCTCATAAAAATCAACATATTCGGCCTTTTGATCTATCTTAAACAGATCTTCTGTTAATTTCAGCATGTTGTAGGTGTTGCAGGATTCAGGGCCTTCGCGGAGAGTGGTGTATTCATCGCAAGCCGCTGCGGAGGGAAAGTGTTCGCCGCGACTATTTCCGCCCAATGCCAGCGAACGGTTGTGTACCACGGTTTTCCAAAAGAATTTCGCAGCTTTCAGGTAGTTGGCATCCGAATGATCGAGCTGGGCAACACGAGCGAAACCAATCACTTTCGGGATTTGGGTATTGGCGTGTTTGTTGTCAAGATTGTCAACACCATTGGCCATTGAATTGAAGAGCACTTTGTGGGTAAATTTCTTTGAAGCATCGAGATATTTTTTATCGTTCGTCATTTGGTAGGCATCGGCATACACCTCGTTCATGCCGCCAAACTCTGTATCAAGCATTGTCTGCATTTGAGTTGTGGACAAAGCCGATATTTCATCAATTCCCCAGTCACAAAGTTTCAGGAACATAGTTTTAGCCAGTTCGCTGTTGCAGTAAAGCCAGGCATCGCGCAGTCCGGCGTAGGTTTTGTGCA
>Ga0209429_10001245_pt1 | contig 16098 bp, 16 predicted proteins | sample BarGraNGADG00212_3_FD_184493 | JGI IMG/M metagenome (GOLD analysis project Ga0209429, IMG submission 184493) | Arctic peat soil microbial communities from Barrow, Alaska - Barrow Graham LP Ref core NGADG0004-212 (SPAdes) (version 2) | ecosystem: Environmental > Terrestrial > Soil > Wetlands >... | reverse complement strand
CGGGCGCCAGCTCGACGTCCGCGTCGACGTACGCGGTCGCCGGGTCGTGCATCGTGACGCCGGCGCGGAGCCAGGCCAGGTTGATGCGCTCGCGCAGCATCGCGGTCGCCTCGGCGAGCTGGGCGCGGTCGTTGATCCCGTCGAGCGCGCCGTCGTCGGGCGCCTCGTGCGCGACGACGACCAGCCCATCCGCCACGGCAAGGTCGACGAGCTGCGTCACGTAGTACTCACCGGTCGCCCGGGACGGCGTCAGGCGCCCGATTGCCGCCCGAAGCCAGGCCGCGTCGAACGCGTAAAGCCCCGCGTTCACCTCGCTGACCGTGAGCTCCTCCGCGGTTGCATCGCTCGCCTCCACCAGGCGGGCGACCCGGTCGCCGTCGGGCGTCCGGATCACGCGACCCAGCGAGCCGGGCTCCCAGGCCTCGAACGAGACGAGGGCGATGGCGGCGTCGGCCTCGCGGCGACGTTCCAGAACGCCAGTGACGAGGCCGGCCTCCACGAGCGGGATGTCGCCGTTGAGGACGACAACCTCGGCCGCGTCGGCGGGGACGGCCGCCAGCGCGGCACGCACCGCGTCGCCAGACCCATCGGGACGCTCCTGGAGCGCGAACGTGATGCCGGCCGGAAACGCGTCACGGACCGCGGCCGTCGCCGGCGAGGTCACCACGACCGGGTCGCGGCCGGTCGCGGCGCGGGCCGCCTCCACGACGTAGGCGAGCATCGGCCGCCCGCAGAGCGGGTGGAGGAGCTTCGGGAGGGCCGATCGCATGCGCGTGCCCAGTCCGCCGGCCATGACAACGGCGACCGGCCCCGCCGTGCGGGAAGGAACCGGTCCCTCGCCGGCGCCGGGGACGGTTCGCCCGGCGGTCATCCGAAACCCGTCCGGGCAGGGCGACCCGGGAGCTCGAGGCGCGCCGGTTCCGGGCGTCTGCCGTGCGGCGTGGGTTGTTCAGTGGGCATCTGGTGTCCCGGAATCGTAGGGGCGGGCCATCGAGGGTGTCAAACGAGGCCAACCCGCCATCCGGCGCACGGGCACGATCCGATCACCCGGCAAGCCGCGCGATCGCCTCGATCTCCACGCGGCCGCCCTTCGGCAGCGCCGCGACCGCGACCGTGGAGCGCGCCGGCGGCGGGTCCGTCACGAAGGGCCCGTAGACGCCGTTGACGGCCACGAAGTCGGCCATGTCGGCGAGGAAGATCGTAGTCTTCACGACGTCCCCGAAGGTCAGCCCGGCCGCCTCGAGCACCGCGCCCAGGTTCCGAAGCGCCTGCTCGGCCTGGGCCCCGACGTCCCCGGCCACGAAATCGCCGGTCGCCGGGTCCAGGCCCAGCTGGCCGGAGCAGAACAGGTAGCCGTCGGCGCGGATCGCCTGGCTGTACGGCCCGATGGCGGCGGGAGCATGCGGGGTCGAGATGGCGGTGCGGGGCATCAGGTGCCTCCCTGGTCTGTCGCTTCGGCTGGCCGGCCGGGCTCGGCGGAGACGCCCGGCTCGCCAACGGTGATCCGCGTCGCCGCCACGAAGGGCGGTCGCTCGCCCGGTGCCCGCAGGTCCTCCGCGGCGAGCGCATCCCGGACGCGGGTGGCGGCCGTCTCCGCGGCCCCGAGCGAAGGATAGAGGACCCAGAGCGTCGGGCCCGAGCCGGACTGTCCCACCGGCCGTCCCACGAGCCGCCCGAGCGCGCGGCGGAACGCCACGAGTCCCGGAACGACCGCGGCCGTCGCGGGCGCAAGGTCGTTGGCAACCGCCAGGATCCCGGCTCGCTCGGCGAACGCCGCGGGCGTGATCCCCGCGGCCAGCTCGCCGGCGAGATGGCGCGACGACGCGAGCGCGGCGCCGGGCGCCGGCCGAACCCCGCTCGCGTAGGCCGCGAAGACCGCGGCGGTCGACACCCCCAGCCCCGGCGTGACGAGCAGCACGGCCGGCGCCGGGCCGCGTGGCGCGGGCAGCGGCGCGACACGCTCGCCGCGCCCTTCCACGAGCGCCCAGCCGCCCGCCAGGAAGAACGGCACATCGGAGCCGAGGCCCGCGGCGACGGTCGCCCGATCCGCGGGCGCGAGGGCGACCTCGACGCCCCACGCTTCCAGGGCGCCGGCGAGGGCCGCCGCGGCATCGCTGCTCCCGCCACCCAGTCCGCCGGCGACCGGGATCCGCTTCTCCAGCCGGGCCGCGATCGCCGGCAGCGGCGCGTCGACGCCCCGCGCGCGGCAGGCGGCCCGCGCCGCGCCGATCGCGCGGAGGACGAGGTTGCGGTCGGGCGGACCGAGGTCGGGCACATCGGCGCCGGTTACATGCAGGCGATCGCCCGTCGCGAAGGAGGGCGCGAGGGCCAGCCGGTCGGCGAGCCCGAGCGGGACCATCACCGAATGCAGCGCGTGGAAGCCGTCCTCGCGCCGGCCCACGATCGCGAGCGTCAGGTTCAGCTTGGCCGGCGCAAGGCGGACGACCGGCGTCACCCGGCGGAGCGCGTCGCTCATCGGGCGCGGATCACGCGTGCCCGGGCTCGGAGCCCGGGCCGCGGCGGCCCCGGTTGTCCGGCGGCAGCGGCCCGAGCACACCGAGCAGGCTGATCCAGTCGGTGACCGCGAGCGTCTGCGGGCGCCGGTCACCGGCGATCCCGGTCGCCGCGAGCGCCGCGTCCAGCGTGGCCTGGCCAACCGGAAGCTGGCGGCCGAGGACATTCCGGAGCATCTTGCGGCGCTCGCGGAAGCCTGCCTGCACGAGCCGCCAGAGGTGGTCCTCCATCTCCGGCGGGAGCCGCCCCGGTCCGTCGGCGGGCCGCACCTCGAGCGCGAGGATCGCGGACTCGACTGCCGGGGCCGGCTCGAACGCGTCGCGGGGGACGAGCCGGACCAGCGACGCGGCGGCGTGGTACTGGACGAATACCGAGAGGTAGCTCATGGCGCCGGGCCTCGCGGCGACGCGCTCGGCGACCTCCCGCTGGACCATCAGGATGCAGCGCTCGGGGCGTGGCTCGGCGGCCAGCAGCCGGTGCAGGACCGGGCTCGTCACGTGGTACGGCAGGTTCGCGACCACGTCGAACGGCGGGAGCAGGAGCCGCGGCAGGTCAGCGTCGAGGATGTCCGCGGCGACGAGCCGAAGCGAGCCCGGCGGGTTCGGGGCCGGCGGGCGGGGTCCCTCGGCGGCGGCCGCGATCGCGGGCTCGAACGATGCGGCGAGGGGCGCCACCATCCCGCGGTCGAGCTCGACCGCCGTCACGGCGGCACCGGCTTCGAGAAGGCCGCCGGTGAGGATCCCAAGGCCGGGCCCGACCTCGAGGATCGTCCGGCCGGGCGATGGATCCGCGGCGTCGAGGATGGCCTCGAGCACGTCGACGTCCACCAGGAAGTTCTGGCTGAAGCGACGCTGCGGGCGCAGGCCGGCGGCCCGCAGCGTGCGCCGGACGGCGGCCGGATCCAGCCGGACCGTGCTCACCGTGCGCTCCGGCGCGCCGCGGTGGCCGCCGGGTTGCCCGCGGCGTCGCGCTCGGCGGCGAGCGCGGCCTCGTAGGCGCGCGCCGCGGCCCCTCGCCGGGGTGGCCGGCGCGTGTCGGGCGCCCCGGCCGGGCGGACCAGCGGCCAGGCCGGCCGCGCCCCGAGGTCGCTGCCGGCGCGCTCCCCGGCGACGAACCGGTGCCAGCCTGCCGCCCCGATCATCGCCCCGTTGTCCGTGCAGAGGCCCGGCCGCGGCACGAAGAGCGGCAGACCGCGGGCAGCAGCGCCGGCCGTGATGCGCGCCCGGAGCGCCTGGTTCGAGGCGACGCCGCCGCCGAGGACGATCGCCCGGGCGGCCGTCTCGTCCGCCGCACGCAGCGTCTTGGCCGCGAGCACGTCAACGATCGCCTCCTGGAAGCCCCAGGCCAGCTCCGAGACGCGCGACGGGTCGAGCCGCCCTCCCGCCTCGCTGCCGGGCCGGCCGGCCGCCGCGAGGTCGACCTCCACCCGGCGCCGGAGAGCGGTCTTGAGCCCCGAGAAGCTGAAGTCGTACGAGTCCCCCAGCCAGGCGCGGGGGAGGACGGCGTCGCGGAGCCGCGCCTGCGCCGCGGCCGACGCGATCGCCGGTCCGCCCGGGTACCCCAGGCCCAGCAGGCGGCCGGCCTTGTCGAAGGCCTCGCCGGCCGCGTCGTCGACGGTCTCGCCGAGGAGCCGGTAGGCAAGGTGACCACGCATCTCGACGAGGAACGTGTGCCCGCCCGAGACCACGAGCGCCACGAGCGGGAAGGGCGGCACCGGTCGATCCGGCTCGTCCGAGTCCAGCAGCCATGCGGCGTAGAGGTGCCCCTCGAGGTGGTTGATGCCGACGAGCGGGCGCTGGTGGGCCCACGCCAGGGTCTTGGCGAATGCGATGCCCACCAGGAGCGAACCAGCCAGGCCGGGGCCGGCGGTGACGGCGATCCCGTCGACCTCCGGGACCGTGACGCCGGCCGTCTCGAGGACTTCGGCCAGCGCCGGGACGATCCAGCGCAGGTGCGCGCGCGCGGCGAGCTCGGGCACGATCCCGCCCGCCGGGGCGTGGAGGGCGATCTGGCTGGCGACCGCCTGGGCCAGGATCCGGCGCCCGCTCGCCACGAGCGCGACCCCGGTCTCGTCGCAGGACGACTCGATCGCGAGGAGGAGCGGCTCCCGGCCGCTCACCGGACGGCTCCCGACGACGGAGCGTCGGGCGGCTCCGGGTCGGGTAACGCGGCGAGCTCTGCGCCGAGCGCGGCCAGGCGCGCCCGCATGCCCGGCGACATGAGCGGCTGTGTCGTCATGATCAGCGCGTCCTCGTGATCGTCGCTGTAGTAGCGGGGCCGGATCCCTACCGGCCGGAAGCCGTACTTCTCGTAGAGTCGGCGGGCCGGAAGGTTCGAGAGGCGGACCTCCAGCGTGGCCTCGCGAGCGCCGCGCGCGATGGACAGGTCCAGGGCGGCCACCAGGAGGCGCTCCCCGATCCGGCGGCGGCGCCACGCCGGGGCCACGGCGAAGGTCGTGATGTGCGCCTCGTCGACCATCAGCCAGATGCCGGCATAGGCGACGAGCTCGCTCCCGACGCGGACCACGAGGTAGCGGGCCAGCTTGTTCGTCTCGAGCTCTGCCTGGTACGCGTGGGCCGGCCAGGGGGTCGTGAAGCTGGCGCGCTCGATCTCCTGCACCGCCGGCAGGTCGTCGAACGTCATCGGCTGGATGACGAGCCTCACCGGTGGGCGGGCGACCACGTCGTCTCTCCCTCGGCGCCCGCGGCGCCGGCTGCGCCGCGCGGTAGCGAGACATACTCGGGCACCACGCGCGCCGGGTCGTCGGTGTCGCCGGCGGCGAGCCGCGCGGCGCCGAGCCGCAGCAGGACCCCGGGGAGCCGGTCCGTCGCGGCCTCGCCGCGCGCCAGCGCCGCGTCGGGGGCACGTCCCGCGAGGTCCACGGCAACCATCACCGCCGCGACGGGGAGATCGGGGAGCTCGGCGCCGGTCGCCAGGCGCGTCCCCGCCTCCGTCACGACGTAGCGGCCCGCGGGGCCGGCGGGCAGGAGCAGCACGAGGCGACGCGGGTCGGTCGCCGGATCCGCCGCGCCGGCCGCGGCGAGGAGCGCGGCGCCGCTCCCGATCGCCACGAGCGGCCTGCCGAACGCGACCGCGAGCGCCTTCGCCGTCGCGAGCCCGACCCGGAGCCCGGTGAACGCGCCCGGGCCGGTCCCCACGACGATTCCCGCAACCCTGGCGAGCTCCCCCCGGTCCCAGCCCTGGCCGGCGAGCAGGGCTTCCAGGCGCGGGAGGAGCTCCTCGACGTGGCGATGGCCGGCCGGCCACGTGTCGGTTGCGAGCAGCCTCCCGTCGGCAGTCCCGAGGGCGAGCACGGTCCGGGATGTCGCCGTGTCGATCGCCAACAGGAGCCCGCTCGCGCCGCCCGCCGTCACGTCAATGCCTCGAGCAGCCGGCCGTGACGCGCGTCGGTCGCCCGGCAGGCGAGCGTCCGGGGATCGTCACCGGACCCGTCGAGCCGGATCTCCAGCCGGCCGGCCGGCAACGCCGCCTCGAGGCGTTCGGCCCACTCGACGACCGTGACGCCCTCCGCGCGCCGCTCGTCGAGGAGCCCCGCCCCGAGCGCGTCCTCCGGGCCGTCGAGGCGATAGCCGTCGAGGTGGAAGAGCGGCAGGCGCCCCTCGTGCTCGGCGATGAGGATGAAGGTGGGCGAGCTGACCGGGCCGACGACCCCCAGGCCCCGGGCGACGCCGCGGGCGAGCTCCGTCTTGCCGACCCCGAGCGGCCCGCTCAGCGCGATCACGTCCCCGGCCGCCGCCGCGATCCCCAGGCGCTCGCCGAGCGCGCGCGTGGAGGCAGGGTCGGGCGCGAGCACCCGGAGCTCGGGCGGGGCGGCGGTCATCGGCAGAGCCTACCCGTTGGCGACGAGGGCGGCGAACCGCTCCAGCTCCCCGATCGGGATCGCCACCGTCCGGCCGTCGTCGAGCGCGACGAGCCCGGTCTCGGCAGTGATGCCGCCGCGGACGCGGCGGAGCCCGCCGGGCCCCAGCCAGCGGCCCTCCCGACCCGCCTCCGGGCCGCCGCGGACGACGATGCGGTCCATCTTCGGCAGCGGCAGCTCCCGGTCCGCCGGGAGGAGGAGAAGCGGCGGGTCGCCGACCAGCCCGACGACGGCGCCAGCGGCTGCATCGAGCACGGACTGGACGGCCCCGGCGAACGGCCGGCGCAGGTACCCGCCAATCACGAGCACCCCGAAGGGTGCCAGGCGGTGCGGGCCGGCCTGCTGGCGGGCCGCCGATGCGGCCAGGTCGCGCCGGTCGCGCTCGGCAAGCGATCCGACAACCGCGCCGTGGATCCCCATCGCCCGCGCGCGGGCAAGCGCCTCGGCGTCCACGCGCCCTGGCAGGACCACGACTGCCCCGGCGAGCGCGACGTCGAGCGCGAGGCGCGGATCGGAATCCTCGGGCAGGACGACGAGCCGACCCGAGTGGGGCTCCCCGAGCAGTTCCGTGGCGGCAAGACCCGGGCCGTGGATCTCCAGCACGAGCGCGACACCGGGCTCCACCTCGAGGACGCGGCCGTCGGCCGGGGCGTGGAGGCGGTCCGGGTGCGGGCCCGTCGCCAGGCGGCGCCGCCCGGCATGCTCGAAGAGGAGCTCGCCGGCCGGCGCGCCGGCGTGGCGACCGGCTCGTGCGTGCTCGCCCGGCAGCCACGTTCCGGGCAACGGGATGCCCTGGTCGGGGCCATCCGGCGGGGCGGCCGCCTCCACCAGCCGTGGGTCCCGGATCCGCTCCGCCACCACCTCGCCGGCGTGGACGGCCTCGCCGACGACCGCGGTCACGCGATCGCCGGGCTGCAGCTCGAGGCGGATGCGCGGCCGTTGCACGAGGAGCCCCCGGGCGGGGACGAGCTCCAGCCAGCCCGTCACGTGTCGCGTTCCGGCCAGAGGCCCCGCTCCCACGTCCCCAGCAGCTCGCGGCGACGATCGGGCCGTTCCGGGAGCCGGAGCGGGATGTCCCGGAGGTCGAGCATCAGCCCGGCGAGGCCGCCGCTGACGGCGACCTGGAAGCGGCGACCGCGCGGGCCGAGCTCGAGCGTTCCCCGAAAGGCGAGCTCGGCCGTGCCGCTCGCGCCCGGCGGCAGGTCGACAAGCGTCAGGCCGCCGGCCACCAGCTCCACCTCGGATCGCGCACCCCCGGTCTCGAGGATGAGCGTGCCGGCCGGCCGGTTCGGCCTCAGGCCACGAGGCATGACGATGGTCCCGAGCGGGAGGAGCAGGTCCTCGCCGAGATCGGCGAGGAGCGCGTCCCGCTCCGCGTCGTCGGCGATCGTCCCGATCGGGCCGAGGAGGCGGGCGTGGTCGATCGCCACCTGCACGGCGCCCGGACGGCGGACCACGTCGGCGACGACATGAGCCGCGGCGGGCCCCGGGACCGCCGACCACGCCCCGCCCGCGCCGATGACGAGGTCCACGCCGCCGTGCCCGAGTACCGGGTCGGTGGCCGCGAGCAGGCGCTCGACCGCCCCGCGGAGCGCCGCCGCCCGCAGCAGCGCACCGTCCGCGTCGAGGTCGCGCCACGGCGCGATGGCCAGCTCCGCGAGCCGGTCGCGGAGCCGTGCCCGGTCCAGGCCCTGCGTGAACCAGTGATCGACCCGGTCGATCGACCCGGGGCGGTCCGTTCGGAAGAGCGCCGCCCCGGGCGCCTCGATGACCTCCACCGTGGCGGTGATCCGGCCGTCGTCGGCCCTGCCCGGCGAGGCCACCACGCGCGCCGCACCCGAGAGGCCGATCTCGAGGATCTCCACCCGGAGCCCGAGAACCCGGGCCAGCGACCCGGCGGCGGCAGCGAGGGCGCGGCGGCTGTCGTCCGGGCCGCCCCGCGCGGCCGCCAGCGCCGCCCGCAGGGTCGAGGCGGCCAGCTCGCCGGGTGCGCCGGCCGGCGCCGGGAGCCTGACGGTGATCGGGGCCTGCCGGATGTCGAGCAGCGGAGCCTCGGGGACCGGGCCGGCCAGGAAGATGCGCAGGCCGGGCCGCCGGGCCGCGATCCCGGCGGCCGCCACCGCGAGCTCCGTGGCAACCTCGCGCTCGTCGGCGTCGGGTGGATCCGCGACCCCGACGAGAAGGGCCTCCACGCCCGGGCGAGTCGCGAGCCGAGTGAGCGCGAGCGGATCGGTCCGTTCCGCGCCGCCGGCGACCACGTTCCAGCCGGCACCCGTGGCTGCCTCCTCCAATCGGGCGCACGTCCGCTCCGTGGCGGCGATTATCGCGATCGTCGGGGTGGGCGCGCTCGTCGTGCGGAGCCGAGGCCAGGCGGCGGGCGGCTCGGCACCTTCCCCTGGGCCGCACCCGATTGCCGCGGCGCAGGCGGGGTCCGCCGACCTGAGACGATCCACGAGCAGGCCCTGGAGCGCGACCGGGTTGCTGCCGGCGGGGAGCGCGGCGGCCGCCAACAGGCGCCACCGTCGATCGACACGTCCGACCAGCGCGCCGGCGAGCGTCGCGGTCCCGTGATCGAGCGTGAAGAAGGCGGGTTGCCGGTCGTCGGTTGACGTCCCGAGCGTGGGTGACGGGTCCCTGTGCCCGGTCGGCGTCGAGGCGGGCCCGGGCAGGACGAGCGAGCCGGCCGCGCCCGGACTCCGACTGCTCATGCGTCCCAGACCGACTCCTCGTCCAGCTCCTCGAGTCGGTCGATCAGCTGCTCGATCCCGACCTCGTCCGCCAGCAGCGCGCTCGCGAGTGCGCTGCCGCCCCCGAAGAGCTGGCGCAGCACGGGGTCGAAGAAGGTCATCGCGCTCCCGGCAAGCCCGCCGTCCGGCATGCTCGCATGGAGGAAGAGGACCGCGGGCCCGGTCATGCCGCGCAGCTGGATCTCGCGCGCAACCTCTTCGACGAGGGCCGAGCGCTGGTCGTCGGCCGGGAGGAAGGGAAGGGTCACGCCAGCGTCCCGGCCGGCAGCGCCACCGCTGCCGCGAGCGCGGCCCGGAATTCCTCGTACGGGGCGGCGCCGCGGAGGGCGAACGTCACCCGGGTCACCCTCGGCGAGCGGTCCAGCTCGGCGCGCACGGCGGCGACGGTGACGCGGGCGGCCTCCGCGAGCGGAAACCCGCCCACGCCCGTCCCGAGCGCCGGGATCGCGAGCGTCTCCGCACCCAGCTCCCGGGCCCGCGCGAACGCGTTCCGGACCGCGCGGTCGATCGCGCTGGCGTCGGTGCGGCGCGCCCGGTCGAGGGAGACCGCGTGGATGACCCAGCGCGCGGCAAGCGCCCCAGCGCCGGTCACGATCGCGTCACCCTGGCTCACGGGACCCTGGCGAACCGCCGCGAACTCGATCGCCTCGCCACCCCGGCGCTTGATCGCGCCCGCGACGCCCGTCGCCATCCAGAGGCTGGTGCTGGCCGGGCTCACGATCGCGTCCACCTCGAGGTCACAGATGTCACCGTTCCAGAGCGCGATGTCCGCCATGGCCCCCGGTCCTGCGTGAGCGTGCGAATGCCGACCGCCTCGGCCGGCGCAGTGTACACCCGGGGCAGGCGCGCAGCCATCGCGGCGACCACCTCCCAGCTGATCGTGGTGCGCTCCCGCGCCAGCTCCGCGGCCGTGATCCGGTCGCCGCCCTGCTCGCCGAGAAGGACGAACTCGTCGTCGGGCGTGACGGGCGGCCCAGGCACGTCGGTGACATCCGCCATCACGGCGTCCATCGCGACCGTCCCGATCAGCGGCACCCGGCGGCCGCGGACGATGGCCGTCGCGCGGTTTCCGAGCGAGCGGGTCCAGCCGTCCGCGTACCCCACCGGGAGCGTGGCGATCCGGCTGGCGCGGGCAGTGACAAAGCTTGGCCCGTACCCGACACCCTCGCCGGCGGGCAGCTCGGCCACGCGCACCGGCCGGGCACGCAGCGAGAGGACGGGCCGCAGCGCGGCGTGGATTCCCGTTGCCGCAGCGCCGACGGGGAGCCCTTCGGGCGCGATCCCGTAGAGCGCGAGCCCGACCCGCAGGCCGTCGAAGACAGGGCGCGCACCGCCGACGTAGCGCTCGACCGCGAGCAGGCCTCCGGACGCCAGCAGGTGGCGGTGCGGGGCCGGCCGGCCCGCCGCGGCCAGCGCCTCGAGCACGGCCTCGAAGCGGTCGACCTGGCGGGCCGTCCGGGCCGCGTCCTCCGGTGCCTGGAGGTGCGACCACGCGCCTTCGAAATGGGCTCCGGGCACGTCGCCCATCGCGCGGACCGCCGCGACGGCCTGTTCCGGCGCCAGCCCGTCGCGGCCCAGCCCCGTCTCGATCCCGACGTGGACCGCCAGGTCGCCGAGGCGCCCCCGGGCGCGCCGGCGCGCCCGGGCGTAGGCGGCCAGTCCGCGCGGCCAGATCACATCGTCGCCGGCAGCCACCGCGATCCCGGCTCGGGCAGCCTCCACGACACCGTCCGGGGGGACCGGGAACAGGACGAGGATCGGGGCCCACAGGCCGCCAGCTCGGAGCTCGAGCGCCTCGTCGAGCGTGGCGACGCAGAGGCCGCGCGCGCCGGCCGCCAGCGCGGCGTGGGCGACCGGCACAGCGCCGTGGCCGTACCCGTTTGCCTTGACCACGGCCTCGACGAGCGTGCCGGCCGGGAGTGCGCCGACGATCGCCCGGACGTTCCCCGCCAGTCGCTCCAGGTCGATCTCCAGCCAGGCCGTTCGCGGCAGCGGCGGGAGGCCGGCTCCGCGGAGCCGCGCCTCGATCGGCAGCGGCTCGCCGGTCATCCGACCGGCCGCCCGAAGCCGAGCGTGCCGGCACCCGCACGACGCGCGGCGTCGGCCGTGAGCCGGTGGCGTGCGCGGGCGATCTCGAGAGGCAGGTCGCCCGCCAGGAGCCCTGCGTCGCCGACGCGATGCCGGACGGCCTCCCCGGCCATCCCGTGGAGATGGACGCCCAGGCGCGCCGCGGAGTACGGCGCAAGGCCCTGCGCGAGCAGCCCGCCGATCGTCCCCGCCAGGACGTCGCCCGTGCCGCCCGTGGCGAGGGCAGGGTTCTCGAAGGTCGCCACCGCGGCCGATCCGTCCGGGGCCGCGATCACCGTGTGCGCTCCCTTGAGGACCACGACGTGGCCCCAGGCCCGGGCCGCATCACGGGCGGCGGCGAGCCGGGCGGCATCGTCGCCGGCCAGGTCTCCGTCGGCCTCCGGCTCGACCGCGCCCGCCGCCCGCAGGCGCCCGAACTCGCCCGCGTGCGGGGTGAGCACGCACGGCCGGACAACGCCCTCCCACCAGCCATCCTCGGCGGCGAGCGAGCGGAGGGCCTCCGCATCGACGACGGCAGGGCTGGCGTCGTCCCCGGCGCCCGCCGCGAGGATGCCGCGGATCAGCTCGGCGGAGGCGAGCGATGGCCGCAGCCCGGGGCCGACGACGAGGGCATCGTGCTCATGGTCCAGGATCCGGGCCAGGGCTCGCTCCGGGTCCACCTCCTCGACGTCGTCCTCGGCGAGCGCGAGCGTGGTGGCCTCGACAACCTTCGCCGCGAACAGGGGCTGGAGCGACTCGGGCACGGCGAGCGTGACGAGCCCCGTGCCGACCCGGCCCGCCGCCTGGCACACGAGCAGGGCCGCTCCCGCGTAGTCGAGCGATCCGGCCACGACGAGCAGCCTGCCGAAGGTGCCCTTGTGGCCGCGGCCGGGCCGCTCGGGCAGGAGGAGGCCGGCGCTCCGGTCGTCGAGGCGCTCGGCGCCGGACCGGTCCGCGATGGCCGGTTCGGGATTGTCAGGCATCGTCGGTCGCCTCCTCCGACGCGGCGGCCAGCGCCGTCGCCTCTCGGTCCAGCCCACGGATGCGCTCCATCCGTCGGAGCAGCGCCACCTCGCGCTCGCCCAGGCGCTCCTCGATGCCCGGCGGGAAGAGGTAGCTGCCGCCTGCGGTGCGGACCCCGAACGCGATCGCGAGGGCGTACTCGCGCTCATGGGTGATGCTGACGGCGATCCGCGCCAGCCCAAGCTGGTCGGCGCGAGCGGCAGCCCGCCCGTGGAGACGGACCGCCGGCTGACCGGTCGGCAGCCGCTCGATCTCGATGTCGAGCCAGCCGATCCCCCGGACACCAAGCCCGAGCACCTTGCTGACGGCCTCCTTGGCGGCCCACCGACCCGCGAACGTCTCGGGGCGACCCCGGACGTAGGCAGTCTCCCGCGGCGTGAGCACGCGCCGGACGAAGCGGTCCCCGAAGCGCGCGAGGGCATCGCGGATCCGCTCGACGCGGATGATGTCGAGCCCCAGCTCGGCAGTCCCGTCGGGGACCTGCGGGACCGGCACGGCCACGGGCTACTCGACCGTGACCGACTTGGCGAGGTTGCGCGGCTGGTCCACGTCCGTGCCGCGGGCGACCGCGGCGTGGTACGCGAACAGCTGGAGGGGGATGATCGCGAGGATCGGTCCGAGTGCCTCGTGGGTCGGCGGCACCCACAGGACGTCGTCGGCGAACCGCTCGACCTGGTCGTCGCCCTCGGTCGCCACCGCGATGACCCGCGCGTCGCGGGCCCGGCCCTCCATGATGTTGCTGACCAGCTTGTCGTATACCGCGGAGCGCGTCGCGATCGCCACCAGCGGACACTCCGCGTCGAGCAGGCTGATGGGCCCGTGCTTGAGCTCGCCGGCCGCGTAGCCCTCCGCGTGCAGGTAGCTGACCTCCTTGAGCTTCAGCGCGCCCTCCATCGCCGTCGGGTACGTGTAGCCGCGCCCGACAAACATGAAGCCCCGGGAGTTGACGTACCGACGGGCGATCTCGGCGGCCCCGGCGGCGGCGTCGAGGGCGCGCTGGGCGGCGTCGGGGAGCGCCCGCATCGCCGCGACGAGATCCGCCTCGACCTCCGGCTCGAGCGTCCCCCGCAGCCGGGCGACCTGGGCCGCGACGAGGACCAGTGTCAGGACCTGGGTGGTGAACGTCTTCGACGCGGCGACCGCGACCTCGGGGCCCGCCTGGAGAAAGAGAACCGCGTCGGCCTCGCGGGTGATGGCCGACCCGACCGTGTTCGTCACCGCGATGATCGGGCAGCCGTGCTCGCGCGCGAGGCGGGTCGGGGCGATCGTGTCGGCCGTCTCGCCGGACTGCGTCACGGCGATCACGAGGGTCCGGCCGTCGAGCGGCGGCGGGCTGTAGCGGAACTCCGACCCCACGGTCACGCGCGCCGGCAGACCGGTCCACTCCTGGACCGCGGCCGCGCCGACCAGCGCGGCATACGAGGCGCTGCCGCAGGCCACGAACTCCACGCGATCCACGCCCGCCAGCGCCGCAGCGAGGCCCGCCAGCTCGTCGGTGCGGATCGTCCCGTCCGGGCCGAGCCGCCCGGCAAGGCATTGCCGGAGCGCCTGCGGCTGCTCGTGGATCTCCTTGAGCATGAAGTGCTCGAAGCCGCCCTTCTCGGCGGCCTCCGGAGTCCAGTCCACCCGCGTCACGAGCCGCTCGCGCGGCGCCCCGTCGACACCCGTGATCGTGGCGCCCGTCGGGCGGAGGTCGACAACGTCGCCCTCCTCGAGGAAGATCACCCGGTTCGTGTGCGCAAGCATGGCCGCGACGTCGGACGCGATGAACGCCTCGTCATCCCCGAGCCCCACCACGAGCGGCACGTTCTGCCTGGCCCCCACGAGCCGGTCAGGCTCTCCGCGGTGCATGACGGCGACCGCGTAGGCGCCCTGAACCCGGGCCAGCGCGGCTCGGACCGCGTCCGCGAGGTCGCCCGCGTACGCCTCCTCCACGAGGTGCGCCAGCGCTTCCGTGTCGGTCTCCGAGGTGAGCACGTGCCCGCGCGACTCCAGCCCGTCGCGCAGCTCGCGGAAGTTCTCGATGATCCCGTTGTGAACGACGGTGATGGTCCCCGTGCAGTCCACGTGCGGGTGGGCGTTGAGGTCGTTCGGGCGGCCGTGGGTCGCCCAGCGCGTGTGGGCCAGGCCGATCCCGGCGCTCGGTGTCCGGTCGAGGAGCGCGGTCTGGAGGTTGGTGAGCTTGCCCGCCCGCTTCTCGACGAAGAGCTCACCGGACTCGGTGACCAGGGCGATCCCGGCCGAGTCATAGCCGCGGTATTCGAGGCGCCGCAGCCCCTCGAGGAGGATCGGTCCCGCCGCCCTGGGACCCGTGTAACCGACGATGCCGCACATGCCGTCGAGTGCCTCCGTTGCGCCAACCGGACCTCGATGGCCGCCGGGCTAGTTTAGGCGGTTGCCCGCCAGTGCCGCGAGCTCGTCGGCGAGCGCGCCTACCAGCTCCGCGTCGTGCCCCTCAACCATGACGCGCAGCGCGGGCTCCGTGCCCGACGGTCGAACGAGAATCCGTCCGCCGATCGAGAGACGGGCCTCCGCGGCGGCAATCGCGCGCCGCAGCTCGGGGTCCGCTTCCCATTGCTCCTTGTGACGGACATGGATGGCGCGCTGCTCCTGCGGGAAGAGCGGAACCTCGGCCGCCAGCTCGTCGATCGGACGGCCCGTCCGGCCGACGATCCCGAGGACCTCGAGCGCCGTCACCAGCCCATCGCCCGACGTCGCGTGGTCCAGGACGATGACGTGGCCGCTCTTCTCGCCGCCGAGGTTCGCCCCGGTCACCTGCATCCCGTCGAGGATGTACTTGTCGCCGACCGGCGTCCGGACGATCTGCCCGCCCGCGGCGCCGACGGCCGTCTCGAGGCCGCCGTTCGAGAGGACGGTGACGACGAGGATCCCGCCGGCGAGCGCGCCGCGGGCCAGGCGGTCGAGCGCGCAGAGCCCCAGCAGCTGATCGCCGTCGACGACCCGGCCGTGACGATCGACGACCACGAGCCGGTCGGCGTCGCCGTCGAGCGCGAAGCCCAGGTCGGCGCCCAGGGCGACCACCTGCTCGGCGAGGTCGGCCGGCGCGGTGGCGCCGCAGCGGACGTTGATGTTCTCCCCGTCCGGATCGTTGTGGAGCACGTCCACCCTGGCTCCCGTCGCGGCGAGGAGCTCCGGGGCCGTCACGCCGCCGGAGCCGTTCGCGCAGTCGAGCACGAGATGAAGGTGGCACGGCGTGGCCTGGGCCAGGCGCAGCCGATCGGCCCGGTAGCGATCAACGAGGGCGGTGGCGGCGACCATCCGCCCGATCCCCCCGTTCCTGGGTCCGCCCAGCTCCTCCGTTCGCCAGATGAGCTGCTCGAGGCAATCCTCCTCCGCGTCGTCGAGCTTGAGGCCGCGGCCGTCAAGTACCTTGAGCCCGTTGTCGTCGGCCGGGTTGTGGGAGGCCGAGACCATGATCCCGGCGGAGAACGATCCGGTCCCCGCCAGGTACGCGAGCGCCGGCGTGGGGAGGATGCCCGCGTCGTGCACGTCCGCGCCGAGGCTCGCCGCGCCGGCCGCGATCGCGGCCACGAACATCTGCCCCGAGCGCCGCGTGTCGCGACCCACGACGAGGCTCCCGCCCGCCCCCACCAGCTCGTGGGCGGTCGCCCGCCCAAGGGCGTATGCCGTCGTGGGCCGGAGGTCGACATTGGCAACCCCGCGAATCCCGTCGGTCCCGAAGAGTCGCCCCATCGTCACGGGACCAGGGACGGGGTTGGCGAGGAGGGCGGCGATGAGGCCGTCGGCGCGGGCGTCACGGTGACGATGACCTCCGGGGGTGACAACGCGACAACGCTCAGGCGACTCGGCAACGCAACCACGGCCACGAGACTGTGTGGGCCGGGG
>Ga0209429_10001244_pt1 | contig 16104 bp, 11 predicted proteins | sample BarGraNGADG00212_3_FD_184493 | JGI IMG/M metagenome (GOLD analysis project Ga0209429, IMG submission 184493) | Arctic peat soil microbial communities from Barrow, Alaska - Barrow Graham LP Ref core NGADG0004-212 (SPAdes) (version 2) | ecosystem: Environmental > Terrestrial > Soil > Wetlands >... | reverse complement strand
TCTCAGCCCAATCTTCCATGTTGATCACTCCCTCACTCTGCCCGAGGGGGGTCAACATTCACTCGGCGCCACAGGGTCAGTATTCACAAGGCGTCGACACTCGGTCGTGGCGACGCATGTTGCGGCTCAACTCCCGGCTGATCGTCGACGGCGACCGGTCCAACCGTCTGGAGATCTCTCTCATCGACAGTCCCTCGCGACGCAAGACCGCGAGTCGTTCACGCTCGATGATGGACAGATACCGGCTGTGCCGGTCTGCTTCGGGCATCCGAAGAGGTGCGACACCGCCGCGCTCGGCGCGCCACCTGAATCCAGTCGTGCGGGCGATACCTATTCGCCTTGCCGCCTCGATCGGCCCCACGCCGGCGAGGATGAGCCTCCAATACTCGTCCTCCACGCTGAGGTGTCGTTTACGTCCACGTCGTCCCATGTCCACACTCCAAATTCTGGCGGAGTGTTGCGACGAGACCTAGAACCCGCCGAGCGCTACCGGACTAGTTTTCGAAGAGCGTTGACACCAGCATCGGTTGACTCCTGTTCTGGGCGGACGTGGTCCGTGCTGGAAGGATGTTCACCATGCCCAAGCCCTATCCCGCCGAGTTCCGTCTTGATGTGGTCGCGGTCGACCGCCAGGTCACGGAAACCCGCTGTCACGGCTTCCGAGTTGACGCGTCCGCTGGGGCAACTGCTAGTGCGTCCAGAACCGCCGCGCGCAGCGGGGCCTCGAGCTGCTCGACGAATGGGACCGTGAGGTGGTGTGCGTCGCGGAACACGAGCGTCGAACCTATGATGGGTTCGCAGCGCGTAGCGTTACAGATGTAGTTGTCTAGGTCGACAACCGAGGCTCCGACAGCTTCCGCCGCGGCCCGCTCGGTGTTCGTCCACTTGCTGTTGATCGCCTGATTGCGGGAGATTCCGCATGCACCCGCGTCTTGGAGATGGGCGGACAGGCACGTCGCGGGTGTTGACGGAAAGTGCGGCGTGTCGGAGATCACCAGCGTGGGGGCGCCAAGCCGACGGATTACCCGAGCGAGGCCCTGAGCCCAGGCGTCGGGGTCGATTCCTCCGTTGGGCTGGTTCGGCTGGTCGGCCATGTTCGAAATGACGACAAGCGCAGGAGGATCGGCAGCCAATTTTGCGATGACAGCGTCACGCCACTTGGCACACTCAGAATACTCAATCGCGTTGATGAAGATCGGGACGTCGACCGACGGACACGAAGACTTCGTATAGACCTCGAGGCGAAGGCCCTCAGAGACCCCGATCGCGTCAAGCGCCGGAAACCACTGAGCTGCGTGCGAGTCCCCAAATAGCGCGATGCGACGGTGGGAACTGACGTCGCCGTAGACGCACCCCTCGACCGTAACGTCCGGCACATCAAGGTGACAACTGTTTGCGTAGATGAGCGGCACACTCGCCGACGCAGTGTCCAGAGAGGGTTGCATATTGCTCGGTACGTACTCTGTGAAGACGGGATACTGGTCGACGGGTTTCGGCACCACGACCGCGGTGACGGTTGGTGCGGGCCTTCCCGCATCCACGGGCATCCGGTGCACGAGGGCTATCCCGGCCACGGCTGAAGCGCCGATTGCGACCGATGCAGCGCCCGCTCCAAAGAGGCTCCACGCGGGTTTACGCCGTGCCAGTTGAGATCTCCTAACTGGGTCCTCCACCGCCATCGTGAGCAACCACGCAAGCGGAATGGAGATTGCGGCAAGACCAAGGGCCACTCGAGGTGCGAGAACCGCACCCGAGGCCAAGAGTGGGATGACGAGCACCGGCCAGTGCACCAGATAGAGCGAATACGAAATCCTGCCCAAGAACTGCATGACTCGTGCGCGTAGAACTACAGCGGGCCCTCCCGGTCCCGAGACTTGGCCCGCTGCGATGACGAGCACTGCGCCTAGTACTGGGACGGCCGCTGCCACACCAGGAAAAGGGGTGAATGCATCGAAATGCATTGCGGCAAAGATGACAAGACTGAGCCCCAGCCACCCTATGGCGGCGCGTAACACGCGCGGAATTTGCGCAATCACCCACGGTCCCACAACGGCGACCAAGGCGCCCGCGGCAAGTTCCCAAGCGCGCGATGCGATTCCGAAGTAGGCCCATGGCTGGCTGGCATAGGTGAGCCACCAACCGTATGCGAACGAAGCAACGGCGAGCAGCGCCACCATAAAGGCTAGGCGCCGACGCGAACCCCTTGCCAAGGTCACGAGAGCGAAGAGCAGTAGCGGCCACAGCAGATAGAACTGCTCCTCAACCCCCAGCGACCAGTAGTGCAGGAAGGGGGAGGGCGCGGTCTCCGCAAGATAGTTCGTTCCGTCGATCGCAAACGAGATGTTTGGCACATAGAAGACGGTCCAGAGCGCATTCTTGAGCAAACCTGGGCGCAGCGCCGGTGGGACGAAGACCTGCACCGCAACCGAAGTTAGCACAATCACCACCAAGGAGGCGGGGAGTATCCTCCGGGCTCGTCGCGCGTAGAAGTCGGCGAAGCCCACGTGGCCTGTGCTCGAGAGCCGAGCGAGGAGGTGGTTTGTAATCAGAAAGCCTGAGATCACGAAAAACACGTCGACTCCGACGTAACCGCCGCTCACTCGAGAAGGAATCGCGTGGTAGATCACCACGAGGAGGACAGCAACCGCTCTTAGGCCCTGCACGTCGGGTCGAAAGGGTATGCGCCGCGCGTCGAGGCGGGGTGTCGATCCCCCAGACCACCCTCTCACCTTGAAATCGATCCACCCTGGAACTGCTGCGAACACAAGCCACCCACACACACCGGATCAGCAACAGGCCAACCCAAGGAACCCCGATTAGCCCCCGCCGCCAGATACGCCGACCGAATCGGCTCAATCACAGGAAACGCACCCGCAGCCGCACTCTCAAAAATCGTCCCGTTCGCGAACCCCTGCGCACCGCCAGGACCATTCGCATTCGCCCCCGCAACCGTGTAGTCCGTCGTCGCCACACCCAACTGCGAACCAAACCGCGCATAAACATCGGTGTAGCGACCACTCACCGCCATCGCACGCACCACCACCGTCGCAGACGTCTGTGCAAGCACACCACCCTGGAACTGCTGCGAACACAAGCCACCCACACACACCGGATCAGCAACAGGCCAACCCAAGGAACCTTGGTTGCTACCGCGCCTCCAGTATTCGGCACGGATTGCGCCACTCACGGGATATATGCCCGCGGCACTTTCGTACAACGTGCCGGACGCAAAAGCTTGTCCACCGCCCCCGCCGTTAGGCGACGCGACGGAGACCCGGGATCCGATGGGCAGTCCCAAGGTGCCCGCGATGCCACCGGATGCGGCGTATGCATCGGCGTAGTTCGACGGCACCACGAGCCCATTACCGAAGACGTATCCGCCCTGGAATCGTTGCCCGCAGATAGCCGTCGCGCACTCAGCGTCCGCAACGGGCCAGCCAAAGACACCGCTGGAGCTACCGCGCGCCCAGTATGCGGTCCGGACAGCGCCCGTCACTGCGAAAGGCCCGGCGACAGACGAGTAGATAGTGCCTTTGGAGAACTGCTGTCCTGCACCCGGTCCGTTGACGTTCTGCGCGACATCGACCTTCGAGGCGAGTGGGACTCCAAGTTCACCTGTGAGGCCACCAGTGTTCCGGAATAGCGTCAGATACTCGGGATCCACGGAAAAGTACGAATGAGAACTCGAAGAATATGCAATCACACCTCCCTGAAATTCCTGGGCGCAAGAAGTTCCGCTGCAATACCTGTTTGACGTGGGCCACCCATATTGCCCCTGGTTACTACCCGCCTCCCAGTAGGCAGATCGAATGTCCCCTGCGATCGCAAAAGAGCCCTGAGCGCTCGAGTAGATGGTGCCATACTGGAATTGCTGGCCCGCGCCCGCCCCGTTTGGATTTGATGGAATGCTAATGAAATCGCTGGTGGGGCTACCCATTTCTCCAGCAGGCCCGCCTGCGGCTCGGTACACGACATCGTATTCGCCGAGTACCGCAAAAGCTCCGCTCGACGCACTCCAGTACACCGTGCCGTTCTGATGCGTCTGAGAGCACCATGACACGTTGGGGGTGCAGTTCTCTGGCGTGACTACAGGACCTAGCGGTCCGGCGGCACCTCCGGCTGCCTCCACAGCGGCCAGAAGGGGAGCCGTGCCGTCCACTCCCGTGGGATCGCCGAACCAGTCCCACCAGTATCGCCAGAAGTTGCGATTTCCGTATGACGAGCATGAGTTGCCCGTCCCGTAGAGGTTTGTGAGGGCAGCCGAGTTTGGCTGGTACGGAGTGTAGTTGTAGAGGCCCGCCGTAGCCTGGTTCTGAATTGTGACACCGCTACTACCACACGCGCCGTTTGGGTTGTAGCCAATGAAGTTGGTGACGCCCGCGCGGTAGTTGTAGCTCGAGGGCGTCGCCTTGTAGCGCTGGAACTGCCGAGCAGCCCTCCACACCTGATTTTGAAAACCAAAGTACTGCGTATCACATGGCGCCGTATCGGGGCAGGCAAAGCCCATGGCCTTGTCGTAGCGGTAACTGCTCGGCCACGTGTGTGTCACGAGGCCTTGCTCCTTCTGAAGCGTCACGAGCAGCGCCTTCGGGCTGATCTGACAAGCTTGAGCAACCTTGAAGATGATAGTTGAAGCTCTCTCGTTGGCTGCGCCCACGTACGTGCCTGGGCAATAGGCGTCTGCTGGAATCGTCACAGTGGTAAGCGTGTAGTCCTTGAGGCACACGATGGGGTCACTCGGGCCCGAACTCAGTTCGGGATGGCACGTTGTCACCATCGCGTCAAGGAAGCCCTGGATCTGAGCGGCTGTCATCGCATCAGCGTTGTAGAACTCCTGGTCGGAGACTATGTATCCGGGGTCCCAGTCGGAACCTGACACGGCGCTCGCGGGCGCGGCGCTCACGTTGACTACAAGGGCGCCGGCGATCGCGATGACCACGCCGAGGTTCGCAATCCGCGCATAGCTCATCGCTTCACTTCGACTCTTATGGGCTGCGACGAAGTGCGGCCATCGGCGTTCGCATAGATGAGCACCACGTCGTAGGTGCCAGCAGGCACTTGCTCTGCCGACACCGACGCAGATCCACACGAGGTCGTGTCGTTGTTAGCCACTCCAGTGGTCCTCGCCGAGACGACGGTTCCTGACTGGGTATCCGTGATGGCGTAGGTACAACTGCCGCCATCCTCAAAGACTCCGGAGACGTATCCCCCGACAACCAAGTCTCCCGTCACAACATCGACGTCGGCAATCGTCAGCACCGCAGAGGCGTCGAGCGCTCGAGTTGCCTGGTCGCCGTTTGGAACGGCCGCGCTGGAACTCGGAGAGGGGCCGGCGGCAGGAGACTGCCGAATGGCACCCCCCGAGGCCATTGAGCTCGGCGCGGCTGATACTTCGGCCGTCGCTGGCGCAGTGGGGGTCGGAGCCTCACGGTCAGAGCCCGAGCACCCCGTGAGGAGAGCGCTCGCCCCGATGACCGCTCCGATCGTCGCCAGGATTGTCCTCTTTTTCACCTCCATAGCATAAGCCGCGTTGGGACGGCCATGCGGGACGCACCCCTCGGCGAGGGTGGCTCGACGGTATCTACGCGCAGGGTAGGGCGATGCCCACAGATCCCCTTTTCCTCTTGTGCCTATGGGTTCCAGGGACAAGCTGACTGGCGTCGGGGTCGTCTGTGCGCCTGGTGGCTGGCCAACCAATCCGCGGCGTCGTGGTTGGGCCCCGCGCAATCATGTCGGGTTCGTCACCACGTACGCCTGCGATTTCTTTCAGATGTCTGACCAAACTGGCTCGCAATGCGCTCGTTGAGCCCTCGAGACTCGGCTGTAGCGTCCCCTCGGGCACAGACAAGGCTGCCGGTGGCATATGCCGCCCGGCTGTTGGGGCTCGCCCGTTCGAATATCGTGGCGAGAGCGCCGCGAGTAGCCACCCCCCGGTTGACCCCCGTCACGCTCAGACGCCGACGGGCTCCTGCCATGACGGTTCTGGCGATCTGGCGATCTGGCGAGCAACTCTAGTGAGGCGAGCGAGTTCAGTTCAGCCCCGCTAGCGCCACCTGGCGAGCGAAGTCCGGAATGCTGTGAGCCAGTTCCTCGAACGATCCGCGCCCAAGAACTTCTCCGTCACGCATGAAGAAGATGCAGTCCGATTGCACGATTGTAGCCAGGCGGTGCGCCACGACGATCTTGGTGACACCTCCACCGATCGAAGCGATCGCGTCGGTTACCTGAGACTCCGTCTGCGTGTCGAGCGAACTGGTCGCTTCATCCATGACGAGAACGAGCGGCTCCGAATAAAGCGCGCGCGCGATCCCCAGCCGCTGCCGTTGGCCGCCCGACAAAGCTATGCCGCGCTCACCCACACGCGCCTCGATGCCGCCTTCGCGGTCCAGAATCAGATTCTCGAGTTGCGCCTGTCCGAGCGCGCGCCGAACGCGATCCGGATCGTAGTCGTCCCCCCAGGTGAGGGCGACGTTCTGAGCGATTGTCGCATCGAAGATCGCAGCCTCCTGTGGCACGTACCCCACACGAGCGCGCCACGCCTCGCGAAGTTCGTTGAGCTGTACCCCATCGACTGAGATACTTCCTTCCGCAGGTTCAAGTAAGCCAAGCAGCAAGTCAACCATGGTCGACTTCCCCGAACCCGAAGCCCCGACGAAGGCCACCGATGAGCCGATTGGGATTTCGAGCGATACGTCCTTGACCGCAGGCTCCGCTTCAGGTTCGTATCTGAATGTGACGTGGCGGAACGAGATCACTTGAGGCGCCTCGGGCAACGGCACAGACTTCTGCAGCGCGACGGTGGCCGCGCCCCGCTCTGCGTCCGCCACCTCGTCCAGCACGTGCCGCACGTATTGCTGTGCGGAAATCATCTGCGACAGCACCGTCTGGAAGCGGATCACTGACGGCGCCACCCGGAAGCCCGCCAGCGCGAAGAGCGCTACAGCCGGGAGAGCACGCTCGACGCCGCCGAGCCACATCCCCACCCCGCCGATGACAACGAACCCTCCGACCAAACCCGCTTCGAGGGCATACCTTGGCACCTGACTCAGGAAGTACATGTTTGCCCGCGCCCGCGCACTCCGAGTCCGGGCCTCCTCGACAACGTCAGCGACTTCGGACTCCTTATTGCGGAGCGTGACCTCCTTCATCGCGGAAATCGCCTCCATCACCAATCGGGCTGTGCGAATGGAGTTCCACACATTCACTTCGCCTGCGGTGCGGGCCCGTCGAGCGACCCAGAAGAACAAGACGCCGCCTATCAGCGACAAGTACACCAACGTGGTCAGGGCAAGGATTGGTTCGACGATGGCGAGCGTCGCAATGACGGCCACGAGGCTGACGAGCTCGCCCGCGAGCGTTGCCCCAGGGAGGACAAAGGTCCGGACCGTGATGTCAACGCCTCGATCAGCGAACCGCATGATCTCGGTCGAATTCTTGCGCAAGCGATCGCGCCAGGGCGCGGAGAGGAAGCTTCGGAAGAGACGGTCGCCAATCGCCACTTCATAGTGCGGGATGCGTCGCGTCGCCCACCACATGACGAGCGTCGCGAGCACACCCTTGATGATGATCAGTCCACAGACGAGCAGAATCGCCCATACGACGCCCCGTGAGTCAAGCTCACCAACGAGAGGAAGCGTGACAGTGCCTCCCAAGGCGATGGGCGCGACGACTGCGGCGAGGAGTCCGAGCGCGGCGACGTCGAAGACCGCGAGCGAGGCCAACAGCCACGCGTAGATCTGCAGAAATCGGCGACCGCCTGCGGGAAACACTGCGAGCACTTCCCGATACATTGCGAGAAGAGACCTCATGCCACACCTCCGTGCGTGTCCACTGCCGGAGTACAACTGCGGCGTCGGAGCGACGCGGTGTCCTGAAATCCCTTGCTCATGCAAGCCCCGCCAACTGCGCCTGGCGCCCAAAGTCGGGGAGGGTCGCGACGAGTTCGGCAAATGTACCGCTCCCGGCGAGTTCGCCGTCGCGCATGAAGAAGATGTGATCCGCATTTTGGATCGTCGCCAGGCGATGCGCCACGACCACCTTTGTCACGTCCGCGTCAATCGAACTGATGGCTTCCGTCACCTGGGACTCAGTCTGCGTGTCAAGGGAACTCGTCGCTTCGTCCATGACGAGCACGAGAGGTTCAGCATAGAGCGCTCGCGCTATCCCAAGTCGCTGCCGTTGGCCACCCGACAACGCCAGGCCTCGCTCGCCGACGCGCGCCTCGATCTCTCCCGGTCTTGCTGACACAACGTCCCAGAGTTGTGCTTGCTCGAGAGCGCGCCGTACGCGAACCGGATCGTAATCGTCCCCCCAGGTGAGAGCCACGTTCTGGGCGATCGTCGCATCAATCAGTGCCACGTCCTGGGGCACGTATCCGACCCGAGATCGCCACGAGGTGCGCAACTCTGCCAGCATAGTTCCGTCGACGCGGATTGTGCCGGAGGTCGGCTCAAGCAGGCTGAGCAGAAGGTCGACCATCGTCGACTTACCGGAACCCGACGCCCCAACGAACGCCACCGTTGACCCGAACGGAATCTCGAGGGTCACCTCTCGAACGGCGGGCGGTGTCTCTGGTGAGTAGCAGAAGGTGACGTCCTCAAATACTATCCTGACTGGAGACGGCGGAACCTCCTTCGACCCACGGCTGACTTCGGCGGTACCTCGCTCCACGTCGGCGATTTCGACGAGGACCTGTCGCGCATATTCTGATGCGGCGATCATGCCCGACACCTGTGACTGAAAGCGGATGACGGCTGGAGCCACCCGAAACCCCGCAAGCGCAAAAAGGCCTACCGCTGCGACTGCCTGCTCCACGCCGCCAAGCAGAAACCCCGCGCCTCCGACGATGACAAAACCGCCCACGAGTCCAGTCTCGAGTACGTATCGAGGAAGCTCGCCGAGAAAGTTCATGTTCGCGCGCGCTCGCGAACTCGCGGTGCGGGTCCGCACGACGACATCGGCAACCTCGGCCTCTTTGTGGCGGAGGGTCACCTCCTTCATCGCCCCGATGATCTCGAGAATAAGGCGGGAACTGCGCATCGAGTAGGTGACGTTTACCGCACCAGCGACTCTGGCCCGCTTGGCAATCCAGAAGAAGAGCACTGCGCCGAGAAGCAGAAAATAGAGCAGCGTCGTGATCGCGAGTAGCGGCTTTACGACGGCCAGTGTGGCGATGACCACGATGACGCTGACCACCTCGGCGAGAAGTGTCGCGCCGGGCATAAGAAAGGCGTTGACCGTCGAATCGACACCGCTATCGGAGAACCGCATGATGTCAATCGAGTTCTTGCGCAGCCGATCACTCCAAGGCGCCGCGAGGTAGGCTCTCAAGAGCCTGTTGCCGATCCCCACCTCGTAGCGGGGGATCCGGCGGGTCGCCCACCACGTCACGAGCAGGGCAAAAGCGCTCTTGGCGATGAGAAGCGCGCAGATCGCTAGAAGAACCCAGAACAGACTGTCTCTCCCCAACTCGCCTAAGAGAGGCAGAATCACTGGAGAGCCGGTCGAGACCGGGCCGAGCACGAGAGCTAGAAGCCCGAGAGCCCCAACGTCGAAGACCGCGAGCGAAGCCAGAAGCCACGAATACGTCCACACAAAGCGCCGACCTCCGGTGGGCAGCGCCGCGACAACCTCGCGATAGAGGGACAAGACCTGCTTCAACTGGTAACTCCAGACGCTATGACGGTGAACTTGTACGCGACTATCGGGTCACAACTCTCAGCCCTTGGACGCAAGCAAGTCGGCCACGATTCGGCCCCAGACCTTCGCTTGTTCTTCTCCAGAGAGTTCACGGGAGGCGGCATGGGCCGCCGCCTTCCATTCCGCAACCTCGCCCGATGTGATGCGTTCGAGCACTTGCCGGAGGTCCGCAGCTCCGAACCCTCCCGCGACCGCGCCGAAGCCGTATCGGTTCAACAGGTCGACCATTGCGGGCGAAGGGCCGATGACTACAGCTAGACGTGCCTGAATGTAGTCGAAGAACTTGTTCGGCAGGCTCCAGTAGTTGTTGAAACTGGTCGGCGCAATCAGGTGTAAACCGACGTCGTATGCGGCGAGAGTATCTACAAGTCGCTCATAGGGGACGGGTTCACAGAATTTCACGCGAGAATCCGATCCTGCCAACTCCCGGAGACGCCCAACGTAGCCCGAGTCGTCGTCGACGAGGTAGAAGTCCAAAGTCACGTTTGCGGAAGACCCAACGACCGCGCTCACGAGTGTCTCCAGCCGACGATCAGGCGCGGCTCCTCCACTGTGAACAAGTCGGATGGGATCGCTCACCGGAGACGGCTGGATATCGCGATACGGCGTCGCATTGACCACGAGTTGGGCGTCGATGCCGAACACGCGCCGGTACTCGTCGACGATTCCGGGGCTCACAGTCGTTACAGCTGCCGCGCGCGTGGCATATGTCCGGCAAAGCCACGTGTAGTACGGCTGGTGCAACACGCGCCAGCCGAAGGAGGGCGCGCTCTGTCGCGGCGCATATTCGTGCATGTCGGCCAAGACTCCACACCTCGGCGCCAGCCATGTCGCGATCGGCAGAGTCTGAGCATCGTGTGCGATGACCGCGTCCCACTGGCGCCCCTTGAGACGCGCGAGCGCCGAGCGATTCCTCGATTCAAGTCGCACGTAGACGTAGTGGAGTCGAAGCAGAAGCAAGAGCGAGAAGATGCCAGGAAGCCTCGCCAAACCTTGACGACGCGGGGAACGTTCCAACTCAACGTGGTCGTCCACCCCTGCAGGGGCCGTCCCATAGCCCGCTGTCGTCACATGCCAATGTTTGCCGAATTCGGCAACCTGCTTGAGCACGCGAGGTTCACGGTCACTCTGGGTGTACGAAACGATAAGCACTCGCCTCTTTTCAGACGGGTTCACAACTCGCTCACCTTCCTGTATGTACCTAGACCTCGCAGTTGCGAAGGTGAAGGGTAGGAAATCAGGACCGCCTTGTGTTTGCCGTTGAGCACGAACATGCTCCCTGCGGCGACGGCCGACGCCCCAGCGCCAAGCGCCGGGGCAAAATCCGCAAACCCTGACGCTCCGCCAAGCGCAATGACGGGCAAAGTGACGGCGCCGGAAACCGATTCAATCAGCTTCAGGTCGTATCCAGAGAACGTGCACTCGCGATCAATCGACGACACCAGGATCTCGCCTGCACCAAGTTGCTGTGCGCGGGCCGCGGCCTCTGCGGGCGCCATTCCCGTCTTGCGCGTGCCACGACGCACATACGTGTCCCAGCCGCTGGTCAACTTCTTCTTGGCGTCGATGCTGACCACCGTGCTCGAGGCGCCGAGGGCATCGGAAATCTCCGTGATGGTTTCTGGGCGCTCGAATGCTGCTGAATTGAGCACGACCTTCTCGATCCCGATGCCCGTGATCCGTCGCGCCTCATCCGCCGACGCGACACCACCACCGTAACCAACGGGCATGAATGCCTCGCTCGCGATCTCTTCGATCAGCGTGTAATTAACTCCGGTGCCCTTGACCGAGGCATCGATGTCGCAGATCACGAGCTCGTCGACCTGCTTCTCGTTGAAGATGCGTACCGCGTTGATGGGGTCGCCGATGTACGTATCGCCCTTGAACTTGATGGGCTTGACGAGGTACCCGTCGCTCACGAGCAGTACGGGGATCACACGCGGAAAGGCGCTCATAGGCTCGCGAAGTTCTTCAAGATTTGCTTGCCAAATGCATGCGACTTCTCTGGATGGAACTGCGCGCCCATGACGTTTCCTGACCGGATCATCGACGCGAACGGGACCCCATAGTGCGTCACGCCGAGCACGTCGGCGTCGTCATCGGGAACCACCCTGTAGGTGTGAACAAAGTAGAACCGGCTCTCCTCAGGGAGGTCCGCAATGAGCGGGTCGGGTCTGACGACATCCACGACGTTCCACCCCATGTGTGGCACCCGCATGTCGGGCGCCTCTTGGAAGCGCAAAGAACGGCCAGGAATGAGTCCAAGCCCGGCAGCCTGTCCCTCCTCAGACGAGTCCAACAGGAGTTGCATCCCAAGGCATATGCCGAACACGGGCCTTCCGCTCGCCGCAAATTCCTTGATTGCGGGGGTGAGGCCCTGTTCGTCAAGCAGCCGCATGCCCGTGTCGAAGGCGCCGATGCCCGGCAGCAGGAGGCGGTCGCTGTCGAGGATCTGCTCCGGTTTGTGCACAAGCCGCGGCTCCGTACCCACCCGGTTAAGCATGTTCACCACCGAGCCAAGGTTGCCGAGGCCATAGTCAACCAGGGAAACACTCATCGCAAGAGCCGCAGCTTCCGGAGAACTCCACCCACCCAGGCCGTGAACGCAAAGAGCCTCCGCACCGACGCCTCACTGTTCGGGTAGTCGCTGTATCGCTTGCAGGGTGCGGCAACGATGGCATCGAGCTCGGTGGTCGATATCCCCAACTTCTTGGCGACAAATTCGTGGTCTTGAGCGCGAAGCTCCGCCGGATAGTTCGGCGCCTCAAGAAGCGCCATCGCGTCGTCTCGCGACATCTCTCCAGCCAGAATCAGTGACGAATAGTGCGCTATACGCTTGTCATATCCGAACCGTTCGGGGAGGTAGTAGCCCTGGAACCAACGAGTGAAGATGGACTCGTAGTGCTTGCCGCCGTAGTCACGCCACCCCACTTCGCGGGCGATAGTCGTCTTGGCATCGGCGTAGTGGTACGGCATGAAGTTGAGCACAGAATGCGTCTTGATGCCCCGCACGAAGGGATACCACAGGGTCCTCGTAAACGAACTCATGACCGGATAGGTCTTGAGCGACACAGAACCGAACCTTCGATGAATCGACTTCAACAACTTTGCGTCGTCCGAGGTGTATTCCCAAGATGCCGGGAGGATTGACTCGCTGACGAGGTTCGACCCCGAGAGAATGTGTCGAACACGGTACTTCTGGGCCTGGTGGAGGGCGACGTAACCGAACGCGTGGTCTGTCGGGGTATCTGCATTTGCGATGCCCGACTTGAGGTATGCCAGTTGTAGGTCCCGCATCTCACGCCAGTCGACGACTTGCGTGTAGAGGTCCAGACCGAGTGTTGTTACTAGGTTGTGGATATTGTCGACGGCCAGTTCAGAGTTCCACCCACTGTCAAAGTGGACGCACAAGGGTCTCAAGCCCAGCTGTACCGCTTGAACGACCAGGTAGGTGCTGTCCACACCCCCAGATACGCCAATGATGCAGTCATAAGGCTTTCCGCGCCCATCCGCTCGAATCTGGGCAACTAGTGCGTCAAGATCGCCCTGGCGAGCGCCTGCCTGGGCGGGCACTAGCACTGGGGCAACCTCCCTGTCGAAGAAGTCGACATAGGAGGAGCGGCCTTCGGAGTCGAACTCAATGGCCGGATCCGTGGTGTCCATGACCGTCACTTCACACCGCTGGAATGGCCGAGCGCTACCCACCGCCACGTCGGCGCCACCTTTCGATCGAGGACAGACTTGTACGTTTAGTCTACGGCCACACTGCAGGGGTCCACGGGCACGTCCCTGGACTGGAACAATCGCATGTGCGGCTGGCAACGGGTGGCAAGCAACCTCCGGCTACAGTGGTGGCCATGTGTGGAATCGCCGGTGGTTGGTCACGGACCGGCGACCCTGCGAATGGTGACCGCCTCAGACGTGGACTTGAAGCGATACGGCACCGTGGTCCCGATGACATCGGATCCTTCGAGTGGCACGACTCGGTTTCGGGCGGCCGAGTCGACCTCGGACTTGTAAGACTCGCAATCTTGGACCTCAGTTCGGCAGGACACCAGCCGATGAGCCTGCCAGATGGTCGATTCACCATCAGCTTCAACGGCGAGATTACGAACTACGTTGAGATCCGCGAGGAGTTGGCTCGCGAGGGCGAGACGTTCGTGTCCGGAGGCGATACTGAGGTCCTCTTGAAGGCATGGGCACGCTGGGGAGCTGGCACCCTCGACCGACTTGAGGGAATGTACGCCTTTGCCATTCTCGACACTCGTGCACGGACGCTCACCTTGGTGCGCGACCCCTACGGCATCAAGCCTCTGTTCTACGTGCACGAGGCGAATGCCCTGGCCTTCAATTCTGAGATCCGCGGCCTGCTCCATATCGCGGTGCCGCGACCACGACTCGATTGGCAAGCAGCGGTCGACTACCTCCAATGGGGCGCCTACGACCGTTCAGAACGGACGTTTGTAGAAGACGTGCGGCAACTTGCGCCTGGGCATCACCTGGTCCTCGACCTCGACACGGGCGCATCGTCCGGGCCAACGAGGTACTGGAACCCGGAAATCCGGCAGCGCTTCGAGGGAAGTTACGCGAATGCGGCTGAGCAAGTGCGGTCGCTATTCATAGACTCGGTGCGGCGCAATCTACGCAGTGACGTGCCCCTCGGAATAGCGCTATCAGGTGGCATCGACTCCTCGGCAATCCTCGGTGCGGCTCGCCATCTCGAACCGGACCTCCCCATCGAGACCTTCAGTTACATCTCACCTGGCTTTGCGCACTCGGAACACGAATGGGTCGCGATGGTCGCGGGTGCACTCGGCGCCAATTCGAATACCGTCGAGGCAAGCTCGACGGACCTGGAACGAGATCTTGACGATCTCATGTTGAGCCAAGGCGAACCGTTCGGATCCACGAGCATCTACGCGCAGTATCGAGTATTCCAACTCGCTCGCGAACACGGAGTAGTAGTCACCCTCGACGGCCAAGGCGGCGACGAGATATTTGCAGGGTACGAGGGCTATCCCGCACAACGGATGCGGTCACTGATTGAAACGGGCCACTGGGCAGGGGCCGTGGGCTTCGCCCGACAGTGGGGCAAGTGGCCTGGTCGAAACCCGCGCGCCATGATGGTCGAGGCCGCGGGTCAGTTTGCACCATCTGCCCTTCGAGGTCGAATTATCCGCAGACCAGCGTCGCCGCTCCTCGATCTCAACCAACTTGCCGCTCGCAACATAGAAGCTCGGTTCCCGTTGCACACTGTCGAGGCGCCACGTGGGCGACGCGTGGCCGCCGAACTGAGGACGGCGCTCACGCGTGCGGGACTACCCTCCCTGTTGCGTCACGGTGACCGAAACTCGATGAGATTTTCTATCGAGAGTCGGGTGCCATTCCTTGATCGTGCACTCAACGAGTTTGTTTTGCAATTGCCGGAGGCCTGGCTCATCGGCCCGGACGGCACAAGCAAGCGCATCTTGCGTGACTCCCTCAGAGGCCTAGTTCCTCAGGAGGTCCTCGAGAGAAAAGACAAGGTGGGATTCGCAACACCACAAACGACCTGGCTCGAGCAGTTAGCTGCGCAGCCATCGGATCCAGATCATCCCATCGGCTTTCTCAAAGTGACGGAGTCTCATACCCTTTCAAGCGGCTTGTCGGAATCGCAGTTGCATTGGGGACCGGGTTCACATTGGCGACTAGTCAATTTGCGCCGATGGGTAAGCCTGATGGACATTGACGCAAGCTGAACGGAGATACGGTGAAGATATTGAGCGTCGTCGGCGCACGGCCGCAGTTTGTCAAGCTAGCCCCTGTCGCTCATGCAATGGCAGGGCGAGTAGATCACGTCATAGTTCACACCGGCCAGCACTACGACGAACTCATGAGCGACGTGTTCTTCCGCGACCTCGGGATCCCCCAACCGGACGCGAACCTCGCCATTGGATCGGGAAAGCACGGTGCGCAAACCGCTGCAATGATTGCTGGCCTGGAGCCCCTGTTCGAGCATTACTCGCCGGACTGGGTCCTGGTGTACGGCGACACCAACTCGACACTTGCGGCGGCAATTGTCGCCGCCAAACTACACCTGCCCGTGGCTCACTTGGAGGCAGGACTGCGTTCCTTCAACCGACGCATGCCCGAAGAGCACAACCGTGTCCTCACCGATCATTCATCCGACCTGCTCCTGGCACCCACCGAGGTCGCCATGAGGCACCTCGCACGCGAGGGCCTTAGTGAGCGCGCCGTGCTAGTGGGCGACGTCATGACCGACGTGCTTTTTTCCGTGAGAGACCAGGTGCTCGCTAGTGAGGCTGCCGGGATAGATGGCACCGAGCAAGGCAACTACTACGTGGCGACTATTCACCGACCGGACAATACCGACGACCCTGCACGCCTCAGTGCATTAGTTCGGGA
>Ga0209429_10001243_pt1 | contig 16104 bp, 6 predicted proteins | sample BarGraNGADG00212_3_FD_184493 | JGI IMG/M metagenome (GOLD analysis project Ga0209429, IMG submission 184493) | Arctic peat soil microbial communities from Barrow, Alaska - Barrow Graham LP Ref core NGADG0004-212 (SPAdes) (version 2) | ecosystem: Environmental > Terrestrial > Soil > Wetlands >... | reverse complement strand
TCATGACCGCGTAACACTGCTTTTGCGGACAAAAGGCACAGTTCCCTGAACTTTTCCCGTGACCTTCCTTTTATACCGTTTTCATTCATAAAGTGATTGAAGACCTCCTCCTCGGTCTGTAGGGTATTGGCTGCCCAATGGCTGATTACATAAGCGTTTAATTTGCACCAGAATTCATTGCTAATATACGGTCCAACCCATCCTCCTCCACGAGACCATGACCAAACTCCTTTGAAAGTTGGCAAGTCTTTAATGTCGTTAAGACTTTTAAAGCCTGCCTGTTTTTGGTTTTTATAATATTCTTCAAAACCATTGATCACACCATTCATGACATAATTGGGATAAGCGCCTTTTCCTTCGTATTCCCGCTGACACTCTACCTCAACAATCTGGGCGTGTTTACCCAGTCCTAATGTAGGGTTAAAATCAAAGGTTCGGTGGTAATCACCTTTCGTATGCTTAATCGAAAAAATAAGATTAGGATGAGGCTGAATATGATTAGTGACTTCCAGATAGTATTTGGGGTCATCATGCATGCCCCCAAAAGACCAGGTACGATAAAAGATCATTTTATTGCGTTTAGCACAAACTTCCTCGCGAAGCAGGTTAATTAATTTTATATGGCTCTCAATACCATTGGTAATGGGGCCATTACCAGTATGATAAGGCACATTATTTAGATAAGTTTCACCGGTGCGTATGACCAAACCATCCAGTTCGGGGAATGTATCAAATATTTCATTGAACATGATCTTGTGTATCTCAATAGTTTTAGGTCGCTCAAAAGAAATTCTACCTTCTTTGTCGCAGATCTCATCGTGATAAATTTCCACCAATTTTTTAGGTAGAACAATAATATCTGTGAAATAATATACTTTCAGATTTGCCTCGTGGGCACGCCTAATTTTTTCACGTATTTTCTTTGCAGCCACCATAACCCAAGCCCGTTCTTTTGAGCCTTTAGGGAAGATTGAAGGATTCAATTTATCAAATGTAATAGCTGCAGATGGAAAGACAAAATCATTAATTACTTGTCCGTTATAGCCATTCCTGTTTAAATAGAATGGATTATTATATGCAGATTGAGTTAATGATTCGCCGGGATTATTGTGGACCATATCCAGAATATATATATTTTTATTCTGAGCAGAAGTATAAAAATATAAGACAATTAGCAATATAAATAAAAACTTTTTCAACATAACTATTTTTTTATAAATTAAGTATTAAGTATTCTGTCGTTAAGTTGTTTTACAAAACCTGAACTATTAAAAATTAAGTATTACTTAAAACGAAGACACTACAATAGAAATTCAACTGATTTGTTATTACAAAAATAACATCCGATTTTAAATTAGTGTTGAATCAAAGTACCGCTTACTTATCTACAGGTTGCAATTTCTTTGCATCCTATTTATATTGAACATATATTAAGAAACAATAACATAAAGTAAGCTTATTGGCTATTCTAATAATATAAAAAGATATGCATTCCAGATTTTACGGTAGATATAGCTGAATACTAGCTATTTATTGAAAGCAGATTCTTCAGAGTGTTTAAATGAAAACATCATATACAATATTTTCTACAGTCAATATTTTTAAAAAACCTTTACTTGAAAGAATTTTGGCATATCTCTACTATTATCTGCAACATCTCGTTAAGGGGTATGGAAAAAGTTTGGTGTATTTTTGAAAAGTTTAAAAAATATTATTACTTAATTCTAAATTAAAATGGTATTACTTATTTTTAAAATTCAATTAAAAACTAATGCTTGTCAATTATGAGAGAAAAATGTACTCACTCTGTAAAAGAAAAATGTACTCACTCTGTCGCATGTTTTTGGCCTTCTTTACGTATTAAGCTAATATGTATAGGTGGTGTATTTTTATTTCTACTGGTTGCAACAAATTTGCATGCCCAGACAATTGTAATCAAAGGTAAGGTTACCGATAGTCAGGGTCCGTTGCCGGGTGTTACTGTAAAAGTACAAGAGACAGCCAAAATTGCGGTTGCAGATGCCCTGGGTAATTATAGTATTTCTGCATCTGGAAATGCTACACTTATTTTTAGTTCCATTGGGTATACTCAACAAACGATTAAGGTAAATAATCGCCAAACGATTGATGTAGTTCTGGTAGCTGAATCACAAGATTTAGGAGAAGTGATAGTAGTAGGTTATGGAACTCAGCAAAAAATAAATGTTGTTGGGGCAGTTTCACAAGTAAACAATGCTGCTATCATTAAATCTGGACAGCTAAACATTACCAATGCTCTTGCGGGCATGCTTCCCGGAGTTTTGACGATGCAAAGAACCGGAACACCGGGCGCCGATGACGCAGAAATTACTATTCGGGGACTTTCCAGCTGGAATGGCTCTCAACCATTGGTATTGGTGGATGGAGTTGAAAGGGATTTTACCAAATTAGACCCCAATGAAGTCGAAAGTATTTCAGTATTGAAAGATGCCTCTTCAACCGCTGTATTTGGTGCCAAAGGAGCAAATGGCGTTCTTATTATTACTACAAAGCGGGGAATTTTAGGAAAACCTAAATTGAGTTTTTCCAGTTCTTATGGTGTAGATAAACTTGCTCGTAAACTTACACCAGTTGACGCTTACACAACTATGTCAATGCTAAATATAGCGTTCACGAATCAGCAACGATTCTCAGAATTAATTCCACAGTATGCCCTGAATCAATACCGAAATCCATCATCTCCAATCAACTCATTACAATATCCGAATGTAAATTGGTATGATGCACTTACTGTACCCTTTGCTCCAACAACCAATGCCAACTTCACAATTCAGGGGGGAAATGATTTCGTTAAATATTTTGGATCGTTTGGGTATTTTTCTCAACGTGACTTTTTCAAACATTACAATCAAGGGTATGACGATACACGTTATAAATACGACCGGTTTAATTATAGGTCTAATTTAGACTTTACTCTGTCAAAATCAACTAAATTATCTTTTAATATCGGTGGTGAAGTATCCATTACAAACAGTCCTAGTACTGGGAATTCATGGCGATCATTGAATTATGCTTCTCCTTCCGTAGCTCCAGCTTTTTTTCCTGCATGGGTGTTGCAACAGGTTCCAGATCCAGACTACCCGGGTGCTACCGGCATCAGGTTAGCAGAGGTAGTAACAGGATCAGGACAAGGGAATCCCTATACATATATGTATAGTGGTTCATTTGCTAAGCACGTAGGTTCGCAATTGTTTACAGACCTTATTTTGGACCAAAAACTTGATGGTATTATTAAAGGTTTATCTGTAAAAGGCAAAGTCTCATTGAGTACATATTATAGTAATACCTCCTTGACTGCTTCTTACGGCTTTCCTGTCTATAAACTTGACTATACTAAAATAGGGGTAGCTGGTGTAAATCCATGGATTAGGACTGGCCAGGGTACAGAGGTTTATACACTGCCTCAATTGAAAATTAACTCGGGATCTTTGGATGGTGGTTATTACAATAACTTATATTATGAGGCAGGCTTAAATTATGAGAATAATTTCGGAAGACACCGCATTACAGGTTTGGCTTTAATAAATCGTCAGGAAAAAGATATGGGAACTGATTTTCCATACTATAACGAAGCCTTGGTTGGCAGGGTAACTTATAATTATTCACTCAAGTATTTATTAGAATTTAACGTAGGGTATACCGGCTCAGAACGTTTTGCCCCTAATAATAGGTTTGGTCTTTTCCCTTCTGCTGCATTTGGATGGGTAGTATCTGAAGAAAAATTCTTTAAAAATGCTGTACCATGGATTAACAAGTTGAAACTCCGCTATTCTGACGGTATCGTCGGTAGTGATTATTCAGGAAGTCGTTGGCTTTACATAAGTGATTATAATACATCAGGTACATCATATATAGTGCAGGGGCCAGGTGCTAATGTGAATGCTCAGTGGGAAGTGGCCAGAAAAAAAGATTTGGGAATTGAAATAGCTGTTTTTAAAAACTTATTAAATTTTAGTGTTGATCTTTTTGATGAATACCGCGATAAAATGCTTTTACAACCCGGGAATGTAACTATATTGGTTGGTAATACATTCAAGGATTTGAATTTAGGAATAATGAAAAAGCATGGGATTGAAGTAGATGCCGAGTTCCGAAAATCAACACCTTCCAGATTTAACTATTTTATCAAAGGAAACTTCGGGTTTAACGAAAACCGGATCATTTATAAAGCAGATGCACCTTATACGCCAGATTATCAGAAAGCTGCCGGAAGGCCATTGGGTAGCCAGGGAAGTGGTCAAAAGTTAATAGATGGTGGGTATTATTCTTCAATTGATGACATTCACAATTATGCAGCTCCTATTACAGTAGAGAAACTTGTTCTTGGCGATTATAAATTTCTTGATTATAATTTTGATGGCACGATAACTACTCTCGATAAATTTCCTATCAAAGGTCAACAATATCCACCCATTACTTATTCATTTTCAAGTGGTTTTAATTATAAAGGATTCGATTTCAACTTTTTGTTTCAAGGACAATTAGGGAAATACATTAATTATAATGGAGCTTTTGGATCAGAGTTTCTTAAAGGTGCTTATAATGTTCATCAAGGTCAGTTAAATTACTGGACACCTTCAAATCCAAATGCAACGCATAGTACAATGCATATTAGCGCAGGGGCCACCGATGAACTAGGCTGGGGTTACACCGGCGATCAGGGATACAATATATTTATCCCTGGAGTTTATTGGAGAAATGGAAATTTCCTCAGGTTAAAAGATGTTTATGCTGGTTATACTTTTAATTCTAATTCCTTTAAATTGTTACGAGGTGTTTCCAGTTTGCTTGTTTATGTAACGGTCAATAACCTTCTCACCTTTACGAAATTAACAGAAGTTGACCCTGAAACCACAGATTTTAATTATGGTGACTATCCTCAATTGACCAGTTTTAAATTAGGTGTTAAGATCACTTTCTAATTTCAAAAATTTACAAACTATGAAAAAGTTAATTATTTTATCTCTATGCCTGGGGCTTTGCACTATATCTCTGAATTCCTGTTTAAAAAGTTATTTAGACAAAACCCCTGGATCTGGATTGACGGAACAAGATGTTTTCTCGAAATATGCGAACGCTACTAAGTTTTTTGATGCAGTTTACGGGGAGGGATCAACCAATATCAAAAATGCTTATAATTTATATTTTACTTTTTGGGGATATGGCCAAACATGGGATGCTATGACCGATATAAGTGATGTTGGAAACATTTATGGGGGAGCACATGGTATAAAGGCGGGAAATTTGGGTACAGCGATCAGTAGCTTTACTACTAATACTGGTGCACGTCCTATACAAGCATCTATGTTCAGGATAATTCGCATAAGTAATATGACATTAGAACATATTGGAATGTTGAAAGATGGGAATCCGGACGACATAAACGATATGATTGCACAGGCACATTTTGTAAGAGCATTTGCTCATTTTACGTTGTTTCGGATTTGGGGAGGTATGCCTTATCTTACAAAACCACTTGGTGAAGATGATCAGTGGGATATCCCGCGATTATCAAAACATGAAACTTTGATGCGCATTGCTGCTGATATGGATACGGCTGCCATTTTCTTTGCAAAAGCGAACCGCATGCGCAGAGATCCTATATCTGGTCAGGTTGGAAACCTTAATAGTCCTGACCAGTTCCGACCCAATGGAGTAGCTGCTAAAGCAATGAAATCCCGTGCTCTTTTATATGCTGCCAGCCCGCTTAACAACGAATTGGGTGTAACTGATTGGGAAGCTGCCGCTAAAGCAAATTGGGAAGCTATTCAAATTGCCGAACAAAATGGTTATTACTTATTAAGTAGCGCTGATTATAAAACAAATTTCGTTGGCGTTCCTTATACGAATGAACAATTATGGGCATGGTCAGCAGGTACCCAGAAATATAATTCAGCAAGTATAAACACCATTATTTGCGGGGTATTTCAAGGTTCAGGAGGCTATGCGGATTGTCCTACTCAAAATCTTGTAGATAAATTTGAAACATTGAATGGGGATCCACTTAATACCGATGCGGATAGGCAAGCAGCTATCGCATCAGGTCATTATAAGGATCAAGACCCTTATGCAAATAGAGACCCTCGTTTCTATATTGACATAATCTATAACCAGGCTCCAATAATTGGCTGGCTAAACGGAAAAGCACAGATTTATTATCAAATGGTGGGTGGTGTGGCTACCTATTCTGAACTGCTCAATCAGACCTATACGGGAATTACGCATACGGGCTATTACACCAGAAAATATTGGGGTGATCTTAGTATTAAAAATCAAATTAGTGTTCCTTATACGGATCCTATTATCCGTTTGGCTGAGCTTTATTTAAACTATGCAGAAGCAGCTAATGAAGCTTATGGTCCTAATACACCAGCTCCTGGTGCAACCATGAATGCAGTGCAGGCAATCAATAAAATTCGTAACAGGGTAGGAATGCCTAATGTGTTGTCTGCATTTACAACTAATAAGGAACTCTTCAGACCAAGGATAAAGAATGAAAGAAATGTTGAACTATGCTATGAAGGACATTATTTTCATGATATACGTCGATGGATGGATGCTCCTGTTACCATGGCCGGTCCGCTTTATGGAATGGATATTGAGAAAGTGACAGTGAGCACTACTTATCCACTAGGTTTCAAATACATTCGTACTCCTTTAACCTCTGATCGCCAGAGCCATTGGATAGATGCTATGTATTATTTTCCATTCGAACAAAAGGCAATGAATCAAATGACGAATTTTACTCCAAACACGGTTTGGTAAATTAAATTAATTAATATGAGATCTCAACATATGTTTCGAAAGTTCAGGTTTTATTGTATGCTTTTATTAAGCATAACAATTATTGGTACAGTTGATGCCCAGAAAAAGTTTGATAAAAAAGGTGAAACAGTTATCATTCATCTTAAAGTAATTGATGGAGATGGTATGCCAATCCCTAAAGTTCAATTGGTTGTTGGTGAAGGAACACTCAATTTGGAAACTGATGATAAGGGTGCCGCTTCATTAAAAGTAAATCTTCAAGATTTTATTACCATTTCTAAACACGGTTATGGAAAAATAACTTCCTTGGTTACGGAACTCCTAAAAGAGAGTACTGTTAAGCTTGAAAAGACAAAATTGTTTATGACTAGTGATGATGATATTCCGTTACCTTTTATTACACTTAATAAAAGGCATCTTACAGGAAATGGTAATGTAATTAAAGGTGAGCAGTTAGAAAAATATCCTTCTACAGATATTCGTAACGCCCTTACCGGTCTTTCAACGGGGGTTGAGGTGATAGAAAAAAATGGTTCACCTGGATCAAGCCCTGAGGATCCGTCTGGCAAAAACAGTATTTCTACCCGTGGAGGTAATATGATGTATGTTATCGATGATATACCCTTAAATGTAACCGAAATGCCTCTTGATCCAGGAGAAATTGAGTCTGTAACAATGATCAATGACATAGTTGGAAAAGCAATGTTTGGACCTGCAGGTGCAGATGGGATAATCTATATTAAAACTAAGCGCGGGAAAATGAACGAGCGCACTTTAAAATTTAATATCGAGGATGGAGTTAGCATGGTGGACCGATTTCCACAATGGGCTAATGGTACAGACTATGCGCGACTGAACAATCAAGCACGGATAAACAGCGGATTGAGTCCTCTATATAGCGATAATGATATTGCCGCATATGCTCTAAATAACCCTTATGATCCATACCATCCGAATATTGATTTTAGAGATATGATGCTGAAAAATGCAATGTCGATCAAACGAGCAAACTTTTCAGCGACAGGTGGTAACGATGGGATACAATATTCTGCTTATCTTGGATACGATGGAGAAGGAGACATATTTAAAATCGGACCTACTTCTAATTACAATCGGATAAGCGCTCGCTCCAATTTGGACATTAAGATCAATGATTTTATAAAAGTGAAGTTTGGAATAAACGGCGGCCTTAGTTTTCGTCGTTCCTCTAATTATGATTTTAATACAGCTATCAATGATATTAATACTATACCCGCAATTGCATTTCCTGTATATGCAAATAATGACCCTTCATTAAATTCACCATGGTATAGTGTTACCCCAACTTACCCAAACAATCCAATTGCTAAACTTATCCAAACGGGTAATTACACAGAAAAAAGTCGTACTGCTGCATCCAATTTGACAATAGAATTTGATCTGAAAAAAATTGCCTTAGGACTCACTGCACGTACTTATATTGGAATGGATGTTTTAAATTTATTACGCATCGGACAGGCTAAAAATTATATTGCTTATACCGGTACTAAATCTATAACAGCTAACGGCACAGATACGATCATATTATCGAAAGTACATGATGGTGTAGATGTATCAACTTTTTCGGACTTGAATCATTTTTATACCCAGCGGTATGCTGTCTATCAAAATTTTAGCTACAATAGGATCTTTGGTTTACATGATATCCAATCTTCATTGACTTATTATCTCTCTAAAGTGACAATGGATGGACTTACTGAATCACAACGTCAGCAAAATGCAGTTTGGACAGGTATGTATACTTATAACGATAAATATACTATTAATGGAGTACTGAATTATGCTGGTACTTACAGTTTTGCACCAGGAAAAAAATATGAATTGTTTCCTTCTTTGGGGTTGAGCTGGTTAATTTCTGAGGAAGGTTTTATGTCTAAAATAAAATTCATTAACTATTTAAAGCTGCGTGTTCAGGCAGGTATTTTGGGAGATGATAATAACCAGGCTCCTTTCTATTTCAGAGATAATTGGTATCCAAACACCGCATCAGGTTTTGGTCCTTATTCTTCAAATCAATGGTTTGGGTCCACTACAAGCACTTTATATACAACTCTTCCTTACAGGACAGGAAATCCAGATCTTACCTGGGAAAAAAGGAAGGAAATGAGTATAGGCTTGGACGCAATGATGTTTGATCAGAAATTGTCCGTAGAAGTAAGTTACTATAACAACCTTCATGACGGACAAATTACTCAATTATCAAATAGTATACCATTGTTTGTCGGAGCTTCGACACCTATTAATGCATTGCCACTTATTAATTACAATAAAACACTATACTATGGATTAGAAACGGGACTCCAATTTACAGATAATTTTGGGAAATTTAAATATTCTATTGGAGGTAATGCCACTATCCAAAATTCCAAAATTGAGAAATATGACGAGCCTAATTACCGGTTTGCTTATCAGTATCATACTGGAACAGCCACAGATACTTACTGGGGATTGAATTATATAGGCAAATTTCAAAGCGATGCGGATGCAATGAAGATCCCCCAGTTATATGATTCTCAGCTTCATCAGGGCGACTTGCAATACAAGGATATGAATGGTGACGGTGTTATTGATGATAATGACAGAGTTGCCATCGGACACACCACTCCCCGACTATTTTATGCGTTAAATGTTAAATTGAGTTATAAAAACTTCGAATTAACTATTATTGGCACAGGAAGAGCTTTTTATGATATAGCATTAACCAATAGCTATTACTGGAATGGGTGGGGGAATAACAATTATTCCAAATTTGTTCTGGATAATATCGGCGGAGCATATCCAAATCTGACTTATAATAAAGTTAATAATAACTTTCAAGCTTCAAGTTTCTGGTTAACCAAGGGTGACTATTTTAAAATTCAAAATGTTGAATTGGCTTATACTTTATCACCTAACCAAAATCATTTATTGGGCACTAAGGGAATACGCTTTTACTTAAGAGGGGCTAATTTATTAACGATATCTCATATTAAAGATGTAGATCCGGAATCAATTAATTCCGGCATTACTACATATCCATTGTTCAGAACGTTCACTTGTGGAATTAAACTCAACTTTTAAAATGACAACCATAATGAATACAAAAAAAACATTTTTATTAGGCTTTATTTGTCTTTCCATGATTTCATGTGTGAAATATTTGGACCCCATTCCCAATGGCGATATTTCCAGCATTGATATTTGGAAATATCAGAATATGGTGCAGGGACTGGTTGACCAGGGCTATAATAATTTGCCCCGAAATTATAATGATAATGAAGGGGCATATTTAGATTGTGCAACTGATAATGCCATAGCAACAAGTTCAACCAATAATATGCGAAAATTGGCAATGGGCACTCTTACAACAGGCCAGGATCCTTTTCAAACTTATTGGACACGCGATTACCAAACCATCCGGTTAGTTAATTTGTTTTTGAAAGACAGGCGTGGGATTAATACGCGTTTCCTTATTGATCAACATCTGAATAGTGTATTGAGTAACTTATTGCAAGGGGAAGCTTTTGCTTTGCGTGCTTGGTCCGAATGGGATTTGCTTCAAAAATTTGGAGGAAAAGGAATTAATGGGCAACTTCTTGGAGTTCCAATAATTACAGAGCCAATTGATATTACAACAAGTGGAACAGAATTTCCCCGGAATACATATGATGAATGTGTTCGGCAAATTATTTCTGACTGTGATTCTGCTTTTAAGTATCTTCCAATAGCTAATCGGGATTTTTTAGTTCCGGTGGCCGGCGATAAGATTATTCTGGGTGGTCGTAATTGGGGTCGCTTTGATGGGATTACTACCAGAGCAATGAAAGCCAACGTTTATTTAACTTGGGCAAGTCCCCGATTTAATCCGGCTAATGATATATCTCGTTGGGATTCCGCTGCTGTCAATGCAAAAAAAGTAATGGATTTTAAATTGAATGTAGATGGTGCTGTAAGTAAGGGATTTATTCCAGCTAATGCAGTAAACTGGTTTGACCCTAATTTCCCGGGTATTGTATTCAGTGCACGTTACAACAATGCTAATGATGATATGGAAAGAATGTTTTATCCTGGTGGTTTTCAGGGAAATGGTGTAATGGGAGCCACTCAGGATCTTGTTGATGCCTTTCCAATGGCAAACGGTTATCCAATAAATGATGCCCGTAGTGGTTATAATACTGCAAACCCATATCTGGGGCGTGACCCAAGGTTTTATAGCGCAATATTTTATAATACGGTGCAAGCCAAAAAGAATAATACTACTCCTGTAATGTACACTTTTGAAAATTGGGAGGGAGGAAAAGATGCAGCAAATGCAACACCTACTAATAGTGTAACAAACTATTATATCAAAAAATTTGTTTACATGGGTCTAAACTGGTCTGATAATTCTATTAGCAGACAACCACATAGCAAATTTTTCATCCGTTGGGCACATATGTGTTTAACATTTGCAGAAGCTGTCAATCATGTAGTCGGTCCAACAGATGCTTCCAAATATGGCATCTCTGCAAAAAGTGCGATACAATATTTACGTACGAGGAAAACTACTGATGGCGCGAATGGTATAATGACTGATCCCTATTTGACTGAAGTATCTTTAAATCAGTCAACATTCGATAATTTCATCAAGAATGAAAGGCGTATAGAAACCTGTTTTGAAGGTATGCGATTTTATGATTTACGTCGTTGGACTACAGATTTGACTCAACTGAATCAGCCGGTTCACATGGCAAAAATCACAAAAAACAGTAATGGCAGTTTTAATTATAACCTCAACCAAGAAGTTTATAAACTTACCTATCTGTCAGCCTATCTTCCAATACCCTACAATGAAATTTTAAGGACCAATCTAATTCAGAATGAAGGTTGGGAATCTTGGAAATAAAAATTATAAAAACAAAAAATATGAAAAAACTGCTAATTATTCTAATACTTTCAGTAGCAATGGTTTCGTGCTACAAAGATTATATAAAAGATTATACTTCAGAGGGAGTTTACTTCCCATTCCAGACAGATGTTCGTACAATGGTGGTTGGTGAAGGGATGAAAATACAAATTGGTGTAGATTTGGGAGGTGTCATGGATAACACAAAAGACCGTAATGTCAATTTTAAACTTGATAACAGCCTTATTACAGCTGCTATTTTGGCCAGCATGAAGAACAGCAGCCTTACCTATATCAAGAACGGGGTAAGTTCAGTAAGTACTCTGCTGCCATTACCTGCAAACTATTTCACATTAAGTAATAGTAGTACAATGGTTATCAAATCGGGTCAACATATGGGTTCAGTAGTTTTAAAAGTTGACTCGGCTGCTTTTCTTGCCGATGCAGCCACATTAAATCCAAATTACGTGCTTCCTTTTTACATCACCGATGCTAAGCCCGATTCAATTCTTTCAACTAAAAGATATGCAATTATCGCGGTGAAATATGAGAATATGTTGTTTGGCAATTACTGGCATGGTGGGGTTACCAGAGTTGATTCAGCAGGTGTTTCGGTAAAACCTATTATTTACTACACTTCTATTCCGACACCGGAGAATAAAATTTGGGTGCTGACTACTGTAGGCCCAAATAGTCTGGTAGCTCATGGATACAGCAATCAAATCACTACAAAAAATGAAATGACGTTGACGCTCAATGGGACCAATATTACTGTTAGCAGTGCACCCGGTTCAACTTATACTGTATTACCCGATGGCGCAAGCACTTTTAATAGGGCTAAGCTGCTTCAAGACAGAAGGATAGTACTTAGTTATAAGTATGTTTCCGGAGTTAAAACCTTTTATGCACAAGATACACTGACCTTCCGTAACAGAATCCATGACGGGGTAAACGAATGGCAGAATTAAAATCTCTTATATGATTAACTGATAAAAGTTTGAAGGATACTGAGGATAATATTCTCAGTATCCTTTCAGTAATATTGAAAAGAAATATTTGAATCTTATTGAAATAAACTAGGTTATTGTGGGGAATATGATATGTGTCTAAGCATTTAAAATGGCTGACAAAGACCTTTAAAGTTAAAGAGAAAATAAATTTGCATCTATTAAATTTACAATAATTTTATAAGTCCACATCATTCCAAAGAAAGGTCGATAGTACTTATTGTACAAAAGATATAAAGTTAATTAAATGACCTAATTTTATGATAGCTCGACGAATATTTAGTATTGTCTATATAATTATAATAAGCTTTGTAACTATATCCTGCCGGTCCATTCAACAAAAAGAAAGGAAGTTGCCATTTAATTGGGTTGATACAGTTTTAGCGAACATTTCGGGATCAAAAGTTACTTCGGCTTCTTTTAATGTTTTACAATTTGGAGCAATTGCTGATGGCCAAACAGATAACAAAAGTGTTATTGATCGGGCAATAAAAGCATGCGAGAATTCCGGGGGTGGAAAAGTTATTTTTCCTCCTGGGAAATATTTGGTAAAAGGGCCGATCCATATGATTTCCAATCTTGAATTAAGAATTGAAGCAGGAGCAGAATTGATATTTGGGGGTGATTCCAGTTGCTACTTACCAGTAGTTAAATCAAGATGGGAAGGAACGATTCTTTATAACTATTCGCCCTTTATTTATGCCTACAAAAAACATAACATTTCTATTACCGGTAAAGGAATTATCAACGGGAATTCAAAAGACACATGGAACAAATGGATTAATCGACAAAGGCAAGATCTCTTACTTGCTCGAAAGATGAATAATGAAGGGGTTCCTATCGAAAAGCGGATTTTCGGAGGAGGCCATAGCCTTCGCACTAGCCTAATTGAATTTTATGAATGTGAAAGTGTTTTAATGGATGGAATTACTATAATAAACGCTCCATTTTGGTGTGTTCACCCCGTTTTTTCGAAAAATATTATCATTCGCAACCTACTATTTTCGGCCCATAATAATAACAATGATGGAATTGATCCTGACTCCAGCGAAGATGTACTTATCGAAAATATCACGTTTGACAATGCCGACGACAATATAGCTATCAAGTCGGGTCGTGACAGGGAGGGTCGTGAGCTGAATATCCCCAGTAAAAATATTGTGGTTCGGAATTGCCATTTCAAAGGACACAATGCTTTTTCCATAGGCAGTGAAATCTCAGGTGGCGTTTACAATGTTTTGGTAGAAAATTGTTCGTATGCAGGAAAAGTGAGATCAGGTTTTTATTTGAAATCAAATAATGATCGTGGAGGTTCCATTGCCCATATTTATGCACGTAACTTAACATTTGACACCTGCGAGTATGCCATCGAAATGGATACTGATTATAAACACGAAGGGAAAGGGCACCCTAGTGAATTTTATGATATAAGGATTGAAAACATTACAGCAAAAAATGCTACTGTATGCGGAATTTCACTGGTAGGAAGTGAAGAAAAACCCATTCACAATGTACATTTAAATAATGTTACTATTAATAAAGCAACAAAGTTTTACATGGTAGAACAAGTAAAAGCAATTCATTTGAAAAATGTGGTCATCGAAGGAGCAAAGGTCAATAAATTCAAATAATATAGCCTCCCCGTAGTATAATAAATTTAATGTTTTAAAATATTGCTGCAATGAAAATCAACTATATTATCCCTTTTATCATCCTTTGTTTAGGATGTTCTTCCCAGGCTATCAGCCAGAATTTACAAAATTGCTTAGCCTATCTGCACAATGATACGCTTACACTGGAAAACAATGTCATCTTCCAGCATTTCCGATGGAACAATGGCAATCTAATACGTTTGGCCTTTGGAGATCGGAAGTCAGGACAATCCATCATTGCACCGGATAATCAACCATCGTTCAATACAGGGACAAAAGGAGCCGTTACAACCGGAAAAGGAACATTACAGGTTACAAATCTGGCAGCCACTTCCATAACCCCGGCATATATAAAAGTTGAAGTGCTTTGCTTAATAGATAAGATGCATGTTTTGAGAGTATTTCGTCTATACCCGGATTGCTCTGCTATTGCTTGCGATTTATATGTAAAAGGCGAAATGGAAGGCAATAAGGTTTCCTCATCCAATTCGGGTGATTTAAAAAACATAGAAAACGATGCAGCCAAGCTTCAGGGAGAATCGCAGATGGTTGTGACAGACAAAATTCGTTTGCAGGGTAATCATTGGAAAGCCAAATCTGTAGAGTTTTTCGATGTTACTGACCGAAATAATACATTAGTTCAAACTTATGATCGGGTACTTTATACTCAGGAATCCCAATTACGTGGAAATCTGTTGCTGCTTGAAAATATATTGTCCGGACAGCGTCTTTTCTTTTTGAAAGAGGCTCCAACATCATCAGTACAGCTATATTATGCAGGGTGCGATTTTATCGTCAAACGTGACGAAGTAAAAGTAATCGGGTTGGGTGTTGCTTCCTCCGACCTCAAGGATACTGTCTGGATGAAAGCCTACGGAACTGTAATTGGGCTCTCATTAACCAATGATGAGTTGGGTATTTTATCGTCGCTCAGAGAATACCAAAACGCAGTACGTACCCATTTGCCAGTCCGTGACAATATGATTCTAATGAACACTTGGGGCGATCGAGGGCAGGATACCAAAATGAACGAAGCATTTTGCCTTGCTGAACTCGAAGCCGGTGCAAAGCTCGGAATCAGTCATTTTCAACTCGACGATGGATGGCAAACAGGTCGTTCCAGTAACTCTGCATACCAGGGAGGTTCGCTTGATAACATATGGCGTAATCCCAACTATTGGAAACCCAACCCGCAGAAATTCCCCAACGGGTTAGCTCCTGTGGTTAAAAGAGGGAAAGAGCTTGGCATAGAAATATGTTTATGGTTTAATCCCAGTAGTGATAAGGGCAATGTAAATTGGGAGAAGGATGCTGAGGCCTTGATTACACTTTATAAAGAGTTTGGAATTCGTACTTTTAAGATCGACGGTGTAAAAATGCCAGATAAAGCTTCCGAAATCAACTTCCGGAAGATGCTCGACAAGGTGGTGAAAGCTACCGATGGTAAGGCAATATTTAATCTCGATGTTACAGCTGGCCGTCGTGGAGGATACAATTTCTTTAACGAATATGGTAATATTTTTCTTGAGAACCGGTATACAGACTGGCAAAACTATTATCCATACTGGACGTTACGTAATTTATGGATGCTCTCGAAATACATTCCCTCGCAGACGTTGCAAATTGAGTTTTTAAATATCTGGCGGAACCAAAAGAATTATGTAGGCGATCCATTTGGCCCTATAAATTATACATTCGATTACACTTTTGCTATTACCATGATGGCACAGCCACTTGC
>Ga0209429_10001242_pt1 | contig 16121 bp, 14 predicted proteins | sample BarGraNGADG00212_3_FD_184493 | JGI IMG/M metagenome (GOLD analysis project Ga0209429, IMG submission 184493) | Arctic peat soil microbial communities from Barrow, Alaska - Barrow Graham LP Ref core NGADG0004-212 (SPAdes) (version 2) | ecosystem: Environmental > Terrestrial > Soil > Wetlands >... | reverse complement strand
GTTAAAATCACTGGAAGTCTGCTACAATCATGTTTAGTCTAATCCGAAATCAACAATAATGTATTGTTCTCTTTGAATGCTCGGAAGGAAACTTTATGAAATTGAGACAACTCATACAGGATCAGAAGTTGATGGAGAATCGACGGCATTCGACCAACGCTCATCTATTTAAACTACTTTATATAATCATTGAACTGTTTATTATTAACATATCTTTTATTGCCTCTCTTTATATTCTTTATGATAAAAGAATTGAAACTTTTGGACAAAGTCTATCCGATTATTTTCATTCTTCACCTTATCTGACAGTTGCTGCATTACTTTACATAGATTATTTAGGAATGACGCATTTTTTCAGGAAGAACAGTACGGATGTTGTATCCTCTGCATTTCAATTTACGTTTTTGGTAACCATTACATCTGCGGCTATCCCATATATCTTTCAGTATTATCTGTTTTCCCGCTGGTCAATCGTATTGGGCTCTGTTCTAATGATGGTACTGACGAGTCTCTGGTCAATGTTGTGCCTGAAAATCAGTAAAGTTATTTATTCCAAAGGGAAACTCCTGATTGTTGCTGCGACCCCGGAAGATGCTGATCGCTTGTATATGAAGGTCCGCGGCGAACTGAGAATGCTTCATATAAATTATCTCGGATATACGCTTTCTGATGATCTTCCCCACGTTTTCAGCCTGCTGAAGCATAGTACGGAAGTGATGGTCTCGTCGATGGTAAGCGAAATTGACCGATCTCAACTATTCCTCTATTGTGCTAATATGGATAAAACCATTTATGTTGTGCCTCAGTTTTCTGACTTAATCTATACTAAATTTCGTATAATTCAGTTTCAGGATATGCCGACGTTTATGATTGATAGTTTAGGTCTTACTTTTCAGCAGCGTTTGCTGAAACGGATTTTCGATGTGCTGTTTTCGATTTTGGCTCTTGTCCTCACAGCACCACTACAGCTGTTTATCGCTATTATGGTTCGGATGGATTCCCACGGCCCTGCAATCTACTCGCAGGAGCGAATTACAAAGTCCGGGAGGGTCTATAAAGTCTACAAATTCAGAACAATGGTGGATGCAGCAGAGGAGAAATATGGCGCTTATCAATCAAGTATCGATGACCAGCGTGTTACCAAGATCGGAAAGACACTCCGCAATACACATCTGGATGAACTCCCTCAATTCCTGAATATTCTGAAAGGCGATTTGTCCGCCGTGGGACCTCGATCGGACCGTCCGACAACCGTCGGAGAATTTGAGGAGAATATTCCCGGATATCACCAGCGGCTGAAAGTCAAGGCTGGACTTACGGGTCTTGCGCAGATCTATGGCAAGTACAACTCGGATCCTGAAGATAAACTCAGATTTGATATGATGTACATCAAGAACTACAGTTTCCTATCCGATATGAAGATCATCCTGCAGACAATTAAGACGATGCTTCCTTCGAAGAATGATTATAATATACAGGACGAAAATTGTCAGAACTGGGAATTCCGTCCCAAATAAAGCATACAATCCAATTTGAATTATTTGGAGGACCAATGGAAATTATTGAACATAAATATTTGAAGATGCAGATATTGGTTGATTATACATGATTACTGAGACAAAGAAGCCGATATCCGAAGTCAAACATTTTTTGTGGAATGCTATAGGGAGTGCTTCGAATACCCTGACTTCCTTATTGTTTCTCATGGCGGTTATCAGAATTCTTGGGGTCAATGATGGCGGTGTATTTTCCATTGCATTTACAACGGCACTTATTCTTTTAACGGTCGGACTCTATGGAATCAGAAATTATCAAGTGACAGATATTGGCAATGTGTTTCCCGCCGGTGTATATGTGTCTGTACGTTTAATCACTGCCTTCGCAATGATGATAATTGGTGCCGGATTTTGCATTATAAATAAATATAGTCTTGAAAAAACAACTATTGTTTGCATACTTATTTCCTATAAAGCAGCGGAAGCGATATCGGACGTTTTTTACGGCATACTTCAAAAAAACAAAATGTTGTATATAGCCGGAATTTCGATGACATTACGTGCTGTATTTTCCATTGTATCATTTACTGTTACTATGATCTTAAGCAAGAACCTCCTCCTGTCTTGTCTGATTCTAATGTTCGCAGGGTATATTCCGATCCTTTTAATTGATTTACCTTATGCACGAAAGAGAGAATCAATAGCGCCTGTATTCTCCAGAGATTACATCACAAATCTGCTGAAAGTATGCTTTCCCGTGTTTGCGGTATCATTCATTTCACTTATTGTTGTGAATATCCCTAAATACGTAATTGACAGCAGCCTGACAGAAGAAAGTCAGGCCATTTACAATATTATTGTCATGCCGGGAACATCCATTGCCTTATTCAGTCAAATAGTAATTCTGTCTTTCTTACTGAAACTGGCGCAGTATCGAGATAATTCACAAATGAAACATTTTTTTACGCTAATACTGAAGATAGTCATGATGATCGTTCTTTTTACAGGTGCTTTTGCGTTATTCTGTTATTTCTGGGGAGATAGACTATTATTCCTCCTGTACGGTATAGATTTAGAGGAATATATTCCGTTGCTTCTTATTGTTATTTTTGGCGCTATGTTTAGCAGTGTAGCCATTGTCCTTTCGGCAGCGCTGACTACGTTGCGTATTACTAAGATTCAGCTATATATTTTTCTTGTTAATCTTGTCTCAGCTTTGATTATTTCGCCGCTTCTAATTCCGCGATATGGTTTGTTCGGAGCTGCTATATCGTATTTTTCGATCATGTTGATTCAATTTTTACTATATGCTTTTATATTTATCTGGACTATTTCCACTTCGAAAACAGAGAAGGACAAAGGAGATGCATAAGATGACAAAAGCATCTGTTATTATTCCGGTATATAATGCAGAAGAATCATTGCCGCGCTGTTTTGACAGTATTCTTAATCAATCCTATCGCGACTTTGAAATTATTGTGATTAATGATGGTTCAAGTGACCAATCGCAAAAAGTTATTCATACTTATGAAGATAAATATCCTGATACATTTCGTGCTTTTATCCAGCCAAATCAGGGCGTAGCGGCAACACGCAATTTTGGTATACAATGCGCCCGGGGTGAATACATTTTTTTTATAGATAATGATGATTATATTTCAATAAATTATATGAGTGATCTTATCGAGGAGGCAGAGCGCAGTCAGGCAGAAATGGTTCTTGTTGGATATTGCCGCATTACCAAGGGCGGTAAAGTGATTTACAAGAGACCTGCAACGAATGCTAATTGGCTTATTTTTCAACTTCAGGCACCGTGGGCGCGTCTATATCGCCGAAGTTTTATTCTTGAGAACAGTCTCAGCTTTTTATCAAGCCCAATCGGAGAAGACGTATATTTCAATATCCTTGCAGCGTGCCGGTGTAAAAAATGGTCATACGTGCCTTCGATCAGTTATTTTTGGGTTGATAATGCGCAGTCTGTTTCCAACACAAAACAGAGGGGAATGAAGGGTATTGCGTCGCCGTTTGATATGCTGCAAAAAATACATGATGAGACCCTTTCATATGTGAAGGATGAACCGCTGCGTTCTGATATTGAGTATTTTTTTATACGATATGCAGTATGGTATATACTCTTTAGCGGCAGAAATGCCGACCAAAATACGGCATGGAATATGTATATCGAGATGTTTGCATTTGTAGGGAGATTGTATCCGGAATTTTTACGCAACAAAAATATAAGTCTGACTTTGCCAAAAGGAGAGACCTTCTTCAATCGCTTCTCCGTATGGTTTTTCATTCTGCTTCATCGAATACATGCTGTGAGGCTGTTTTTGTCGGTGTATTGCAAAGGACGAAAGGAGTAATTGATAATGTTTAGTCATACCTTTGTAGTCTTGGCTTACAAGCAATCAGAACATATGGAGGAATGTCTTCAGTCATTAAGGAATCAGAGCGAGGCCAGTAAGATTCTTATCTCCACATCTACACCATCGTCTTGGCTTGATGAGATTGCTCAGAAGTATGGTGTTCCTATCGCTGTCAGTCCATCGGAATCAGGTATTACAAATGATTGGAATTTTGCCTTGTCATCATCCGATTCCGAATATATTACACTGGCGCATCAGGACGATGTATTTGATACCGATTATGCAAAAGCTCTCAGGATAGCGGCACAGAAACATCCTGATAATGCCATTGTTTTCTGTGACTATGCGGAACTTATAGATGGGAAGCTTAGAAAGAACAATTTGAATCTTATCATTAAAAGAATTTTGCTGCTTCCGATGTATATTCATCCGAGTCTAAATCATCGCTGGTCCAAAAGATTCGTTCTTTCTTTTGGAAATCCGGTCTGCTGTCCGTCCGTGACGTATCATAAATCTGTTATTCCACAGTTTCGATTCAGCTCCTCTTACTCAATTAACCTGGATTGGGATGCATGGCTTCGAATAGCTGAGATGCCAGGGTCCTTTGTATATTTGAGAAAAGTCCTTTTTGCTCATCGCATCCATAGCCTTTCTGAAACAAGCAACGGATTAAAAGACAATCGGAGACAAAATGAAGATAAAGCCATTTTTGCACGTTTGTGGCCTACTCCTATTGCGCATTTATTTTCGACCATTTATGCTTTGAGTTATAAATCAAATAATGGGTAAGACATATAATTTGTGATATAATCCAACTAAATTTAGAGAGAGAATGTAATAAAATATGAAAAAATTGCTGATCATTCCTGCATACAACGAGGCAGATAATCTGATTGATCTTATCATGGAAATCCAGACGAAAGCTCCGAGTTATGACTATATTATTGTGAATGACGGATCCAAGGATCATACGGTCAAAGTATGCAGTGAAAACAAGCTGAATGTACTTCATCTCAGTAATAATCTTGGGATTGGCGGTGCAGTTCAGGCAGGCTATTTATATGCCATCCGCCATGATTATGATATTGCTATCCAGATTGATGGTGATGGTCAGCATGATCCGGCATACCTTGACTTACTGATTCAACCGATTATTGACGGTCAAGCTGACTTTACTATTGGCTCGAGATTCATTGAAGGGGAAGGATTTCAGTCATCCGGGCTGCGCCGGGCAGGAATTCGCTGGCTCGACACCATTTTGAAAAATAGTACAGGGTTAGACATTACAGATGCAACTTCGGGGTTTAGAGCATGTAATCAACTGGTCATGCATGTATTTGCTTCGTATTATCCTAAAGATTACCCCGAACCGGAAACAATAGCCGATCTATATCGTCATAAATTTAGAATTAAGGAAGTTCCGGTTCACATGCGTGAACGACAATCCGGGGTTAGTTCAATCCGCTTTTTTAAGCCGATATACTATATGTTGAAGGTAACTATCTCCATCTTGATTTCACGGATAAAGAGACATAAAAAATAATGGGGGACTGACAGTATGAGTTTATTTACACAAGTTTTTGTTGCATTAATTATTTTGGCTTTTCTCTGTTATGTTGTTGCAAAACTGCGAAAAGAACAGATTGAATTCAAATATGCATTTGTGTGGCTTCTCAGTGGCATCGTTATATTGGTGTTGTCCATCTTCCCGGGTATTCTTGCCTGGGTGGCATCAGCCATAGGGATAGGTCTTCCTTTAAATTTAGTCTTCTTTCTTGGTATAATACTAAATTTGATTATTGCGTTTGCCTTGACTGTCACGTATTCCAAATTAAAGAATATGATCTATAGGGTGACGCAAATGAATGCAATACTGGATAATGAACTTACCAGGACCAGGGAAGAGATGGAAAGTTCCAAAAACGCAAATGTATGAAGTACGCATAGCGCGGAAATGTACTTCGGGAAATGGTTAAGCTTTATATAATTTCGGTAAAAAAACAGAAATCCTATTTATTATGTTCCTTTACCCAGTCAGCCATCATTCTGATGCCATTCTCAAAGGTGATTTCCGGCAGGAACCCGGTATCACGAGTCAGTGAGGAAATATCGGCACACAGATGCATGACCTGTTTTTCAGAATAAGGCAGTTCCCCGATACCCGGCTGCAGGGAAGGCGATATTATATCGCGGATTGTCAGTATGTACTCCGACAATGGACGGCCTATTCCGCTTCCAAGCGGATATATGGCGCCATCAGTACCTTTTTCAGCCATTAATATGAGAGCACGGGCGGCATCATCGCAATGCAGGTAATCCCAAATCTGTTCACCTTTGGTGAGCGCGATTTTTTCATTGTTTGAAAAAGCGCGGATACAGGACATGACCAGTGTGTTTTCACCGTCATAAGGGCCATAAACACTCAGGATACGGACCCAGATGTGACGCATCCCAAGATTCCGGCAAAGAAGGCGGCTTAGCTGCCCTGCAGCGCATTTGGCTATGCCGTAGCCCGTTTCTGCGTTTGCGGGGGTATCCGGTGTCATATCCTGCCCGACACGGCCGTATTCAGCCTGTGAGCCTGCTCCGATGAAACAGCTGCAGCCGAGGGCATGGGCTGCACTCACTGCGTCCAGCGTGCATTTGATGTTATTCGTTTGGAGAAAAGCATTATTTCGACTGCTTCCAGAGGTGCCGTCCCAGGCAAAGTGATAAAACACATCACACGTGGAATGAATCAGCAGGGGAAGCCGGTCAAGATCATTCAGATCACACTCAATAATGTGCACGGCATGATTTTTCGGAATATTCCCGCGCCTTATGGAACCCGGATGGATCACACAAAAGATCTCGGGATCTTTTGTGTGATGGATAAGGTAACGGACAAGCGCCAGGGCAATCATCCCCGTGGCGCCTGTAATGATAAATTTATTCATGGTATCACAAACCTCTGCTATAAATTAAATCCAAAAGCGTCCGATTATGGGCGTAAGGACTGTCAATCGTATCGATGTATAAAGGCGCATCCTTAATCAGGGGCTTGATGAGGACTTCTCCGGACATCAATTCCCTGCAGGATATCTGACCTTTCAGAAGAGGAACAGCAAGATAGACATCATTCTCTGTTAGAACATGCCCTGCAGGAAGATCCTGTTTGGCATATACACCCCTGACAAGGGCGTCAAGATAGCATATTTCATCTTCCGGCGGTATCCGCTTGGTGCCGCAGCTGCTTCCGCACAGTTCCTTGGCTTTGTGGAAGGTCTTAAACCAGCGGTCGATACCTTCAGGTAATGAGCAATAGGTGCTTACAGGAACATTATCCATATCGATATCAATGTGTCTTTCAAAAGTCCTGGCACCCTTGGCATAAGCAATCATCATGGAATTATTCAGATCGGTTTCCTCATGTGTAGAAAAGCCGATAATATGATCCGGGTATCTGTTCCTGAAAAAATCGATCTGGTTGAGTTCGAGGAATCTGGATGGCGTCGGATACAGGGAGACGCAGTGATTAATAGCCAGAGGGATGTTTCTATTATCGAAAAAAGTTACAAGATCATCGATGTCTTTTAATGAACTTCCGCCTGTAGATACGATAACAGGCTTCTTTGTTTTGGCAATTTTCTCGATCAGGAACCAATCGTTGAGGGAAGAGCTCGCGATTTTGATGATCTGGACACCTAGTTCCGAACATAGATCGACGGAGTTTTCATCGAACGGAGTTGCCATCGTTATACAGGAATTCTTTCTTACAGCCTGAACCATGGCCATATAGTCATTTTTGCTCAGTCTGGTGTCTATTGTCTTTTTAATGTATCGAATATCCGTCCTGTCGGCATAATCCTTGTGGATAAACGTATCGATATCCCTGAATTGAAGCTTGATTGCAGCACGCACATTGTTGAACCGGACAATTTTGCCATAGTCCGATATGATCTTCAGGCCTCTGTCGAGACTGCCCCAATGGTTATTCGCAAGTTCCAGGACAAACAGATCTTCAAAAATATCCATATTCATGTAAAATTCCTCCAAAGCTGCATTGTGTGCTTTATTCCGGCAGTATGTCAATGATCATGTTGCTTTTATATTCATCCCGGTCAAGAAAAGGTGCTAGATCTTCCAGCGGTCTGGAAATCATTTTACCGTCCGGCAGTTTCTTGGAAGAAGATCTCGGTGCAAACGGCTGGTCGGGAGTTATCATGATTTCACAGATATACGGGCCTTCGGCCCGGAGCGCTTCTTCTATTATATTCTGCATGGACGTGTGATCTTCACAGCGAAGGAAAGGAATGTCATATGCATATGCTATTTTCTTCATGTCGGGAAACCCGACGCCATTTTCCGGTTCGCAGCCGACAAGCGGCTTCCCGAAGAAGTTGGTCTGTGTCTGGCGGATGGAATGGTATCCGTGATTATTGAGAACGAATATCTTGATCGGCAGATGATTGTATGTGATGGTCTCGAGTTCCTGCAGATTCATCTGAATACTTCCGTCACCGGCAAGACAAACGACTCTCTGGCGGTCTGCACCTATACAGGCTCCGATCGCAGCCGGTAAGTCATAGCCCATGGGGGCCGAACCGGAATTGCTGTACATGCGCTGCCCTTTTTTGATCTGTATAACTTGAAAAGCACAGATGCATGCCGTGGCATTTGCTGTAACGATGATCTCGTTTTCCGAAAGGCTGCGGCTCAATGAGTCCATAAAGCAATACGGATTTACCAGGGAATCCCTTTCCCAGTATTCCTTTAAAACTACGGGGTATTTCTCTTTCCGGATTTTGCACCATGCAATCCAGTCACTTTTAGAGGATAAACCTTCTGCGGGCAATTCACCGATCATTTTATCGATAAAATCGGCACAATCCGCGTGCACGGTATAATCCGGTTTGAAAGAGGGCTTCCGGAATTCTTCAGCATCAATGTCTACCATGATTTTATAGGAATCGCGTGCAACGCTTTCCCAATAATACCCGATTTGACGCATGTTCATTCTGCATCCCAGAATAAGAAGAAGGTCTGAATTCTGGAAAACATAGTTGCCCGGACGATCCCCGATTGTTCCCGGTCTTCCAAAATAAAGGGGGTGATCACTTGTGATGCAGTCATGGGCATTAAAGGCTGTTACTACCGGAATGCCAAGCAAATCCGCAAGCTTCAGGAATGCCTCGACGGATCCGCTGCCGCGGATAGCCGTTCCTGCAAAGAGAACGGGGCGCTTGGCCGCTTTAATTCGTTCTATTATCTCATGAACGGTATCAAGGGATACCGGAGCACAGGCTTCGCTGCTGTCTTCACCCGGATCATAGGGAAGAAGTTCATCTTCCTCAACCAGTGCGGCCTGTACATTCAACGGAATATCAAGCCAGCAGGGACCGGGTCTGCCGCTTTTGGCCAGAAAAAGAGCTTTCTCCAGGTGATATCGTATCTGATTGGGAACCGTTACCATAACGGAGTACTTGGTCATCGTCGAAACACAGGCAGCAATATCAAATTCCTGATCTCCGAGCTGCCGCAGCTTCAGGCCGGTACTTTGAACGGTGGTGTCGTATCTGACCTGCCCTGACAAAATCAGCATAGGAATGGAATCAAGCCACCCGCCCAGGACACCGGTGATTGCATTGGTTCCGCCGGGACCGCTTGTTACACAGACGGCGGCAATTCTGCCGGTTAGCCGCGTATAGCTTTCTGCCGCCATGGCAGAAGGCTGCTCGTGGTGGTTATAGGTGCAATGGAGGTTTTTATTTTTACCAAGGGCATCATTGAGGTGCATGGCACCTCCGCCTGTTACCGTGAAAACGTCACGAATATCATTTTGAACCAGAAAATCGGCTATATAATCAGCAACACGTATCTTTGAACACATGAACCATTCCTCGCATTCTTATCTGTTATTGTATTACCCTGCTGTCGGATATGTATTGTCTGAGCTGGGACAGGCAGAGTTCACGGGCGTTCCCGCCCTTAGTATATGCTTTGTACCAGACCACGGTTTTTTGAATTGTGACAGGAAGCAGCCATACCGGGTGCCAGCCAAGCCGGCTTTCGATTTTGGAGATGTCCAATTTCAGGTAACCTGCCTCATGCGGCTGCAGATTGGAATCAATCCGGTACGAAGCCCCGTCGCCCCAATCGGAGCAGATGGAATTGACGATGAACTCCACATCACGGTCGTCGCCGGAACGGGGACCGATGTTCCAGCCTTCCGCAAAAGCGGCACCTTCGGTATAGAGCTTCTCCGCGAGAATTAGGTATGCACTGACTGACTCCAGCACGTGCTGCCAGGGTCGTATTGCGTAAGGTGAACGGATATTGACCTGTGTTCCGGCCATCACAGCACGTATGATGTCAGGAATCAGCCTGTCATCTGCCCAGTCGCCTCCGCCAATTACATTGCCTGCGCGCGCGGAAGCAACCGCAACGTGATGTGTATCATATTCGGCAGGGTTAAAATAGCTGTTACGGTAGGCGGACGTGACAAGTTCGGAGCATCCTTTACTATTGGAATATGGATCGTATCCGCCCATGGGCTCGTCCTCGCGATATCCCCAGACCCATTCCTTATTCTCATAGCACTTATCGGTTGTGACAATGACAACGGCACGGATGCCTGGTGTCTGCCGTACTGCTTCCAGAACGTGCACCGTACCCATGACGTTGACAGCGTATGTTTCAACAGGGCAGCTGTAGGATTCACGGACAAGGGGCTGTGCTGCCATATGAATGACAATTTCAGGCTGTGCATCTGCAAATGCCTTTTTTACAGCATCAAGGTCGCGGATGTCCCCTATAACGGAACGCATACCCTCGGCTGTTTTGGCATCTTCAAAAAGGGAAGGGGTTGTGGGCGGAGTCAGGGCGAAGCCGGTAAGATCCGCCCCCATTTCTTTGAGCCAGACAGACATCCAGGATCCCTTGAAACCTGTGTGACCAGTGAGTAAAACACGTTTGCCGCTCCAAAATGCAGGGTCAACGGTAGTATTTGTATGTGGCATGAAATCCTCCTTGCGTTACCAGATCTTCCAAGGGGCATTGCCCTCTGACCAGAGCCGGTCAAGCGCCTGCTTGTCGCGCAGGGTATCCATCGGTTTCCAGAAACCCCTGTGACGGTAACAGGAAAGCTTGCCTTCGTGTGCAAGGGTCTCCAGCGGAGTGCTCTCCAATGCACATGTATCACCGTCAAGATAATCAAAAAGCTCCGGTTCCACAACCATGAACCCGCCGTTGATCCAGGAGCCGTCACCCCTGGGCTTCTCGGCAAAATCGTTAACATGACTGTCTTCGGAAAGCGAAAGTGAACCGAAACGGCCATCCGGCTGGACACCCGTCAGTGTGCAGACAGAACCGGATCCCCGATGCTGTGCAATAACGGCCGGAATATCAATATCCGCTACCCCGTCCCCGTATGTGAGAAGGAAAGTCTCATTTCCGATATATGGCTGGATGCGCTTGATGCGGCCGCCCGTCATTGTGTCCAGTCCGGTATTGACCAGCATGACACTCCAGGGTTCGGCAATGCTTTTATGAATAATCTTCCGGTCCCCGTCACGGAAATCAAACGTAACATCGGAAGTGTGCATATAGTAATCAGCAAAATATTCTTTGATGATGTGTCCCTTATAACCAAGGCAAATCACAAATTCGTTGAATCCATATTGGGAATAGATCTTCATAATATGCCAGAGAATAGGGTAGTCTCCGATTTCAATCATGGGCTTGGGCTTGAGATAGGATTCTTCACTGATACGGGTTCCGTGCCCTCCGGCCAGAATGACTACTTTCATAAATCGTTTGCAGGCAGACATATGCGGTAATAGGACGTGAAGCGCCTGCGCCCCCTTTCCATTCTGTGAATATTATACACTACGCCCGAAGTGAAAAAAATGGTATAATCCAAGAATTGCAAGTCGTTAATGAGAAACATGACGGGCACATGGAAAGGATTCAGACATGGACAAAACATTGCTGCGGTCTTGCCCGGTTTGTAAAAATGCCTCGAAAGGTGAAGTCCTGCATACACAGGCTTTTGTACTCCCTGCGGGTCATATACTAACAGCTGCCGCGAAGTATGATGTTGTGTCCTGCAGTGCATGCGGCTTTGTATTTGCGGACACTCCGGTCGGCCAGGACGTATATGATAGATATTATTCTCAGATGTCAATATATGAAATGGATTATGGTATTTTGGATATCAGCAAGCACATGTCGCAGGCCAAATTGATCGGTTCATTTTTGAACGATGAGAATGCAAAAATAGTTGATATGGGCTGCGGTAACGGAGGCCTTCTGCAGGCGCTAAAAGAAATCGGATATAAAAATCTGACTGCGATTGACCCGTCCCGGAAGTGCATCGACAATATAAGAAGAAGCGGAATATCGGGAATTGAAGGCTCCCTGTTTCAAAACAATGTCAGCGAAAAATTTGACATGGTGATTCTAAGCCATGTCCTGGAACACATTGTCAATGTTTCGGCGGCTCTGCAGGTACTGCGTTCCATGTTAAGTGATAATGGTGTGATTTACATAGAAGTTCCGGATGCGTCAAGATATGCCGATCACTATGTTGTGCCCTATTATTATTTTGATACCGAGCATATCAACCATTTTGAAGAAGTATCACTGATAAATCTGGGCTTTGAAAACGGGCTGAGAGTGACGTATCTTGGAAAAAAAGATCTTGTTCTGGGGCCTGACGTAAAATATCCGGCTGTATATGCTGTTTATGCTAAATCATATACCTCAGGCAGCTGGAAAACCAACGCAAGGGACAGCGTGTTGGATTATGTAGATCTTTCGAGGAATGAAACCGGGATTCTGGACTTAATTGATGGTCTTGTTAGTAGTAAAGAAGAGATATATATTTGGGGAGCCGGAAATTATACGATGCGGCTTCTGGAGAACAGCCCCCTTTGCCGGTGCAATATCGGCGGGTTCATAGACAAGGATCCCAACAAGTGTGGTATGAAAATATTGGACAAAGCAGTGTTTGGAACAGCGATAATGAAAGAGATGCCGGAAGAGGTTACAATTGTCGTGTGTTCAGCTATATATTCCGGGGAAATCCTGAAAGAAATTGAGAGCATGCATGTAAGGAACAAAATTGTTGTATTAAAATAGAAACTACATATAAAACGGATTCATAAGCTGTTCGATGAAGCCATAATCGAACAGCATCCCCGGGAAGGGAATATGTGAACATGCAATTATCTGCAGAAGTAATTAAAAAGGAAATCCTTGAAAAACACAAAAATATACTTGATCAATATCCTGGATTAAGCATATATATCTTTGGCGCTGCGAGACTTGGCAGGAACTGTGCCGCCTGCTGCAAAAGAAAAGGCATTCAGGTACTTGGTTTTCTGGACAATCGTGAATCAATACAAGGGGATGTAATTGACGGTATTACCGTGTATAGTCTGCATGATTATTTGAATACGGGTGCGGAAGAACCGATAGTCATTGCGTCTTTAACATACTGGGATGCTATTGACAGACAATTGCGCGATAACGGGATACCATCCTTTCTGCATTACAGTATTCTTAATATTTGGGATCCGCTGATTTTTCCTGCCTTCAACGACGGTTTCACAGAAATAATAAATGACACAGTTGAAAATTATGGTGCGTATCAGCAAATGCGCGCAAAAATGACAGACGATAGATCACGGCAAATTCTGGATGAATTGATTCGTTTTCGTTTAACTTTGGATATTTCCTGCACTCGAAAAGCGTACGCCCTATCCAGACCGGAAATGGCCGAACCATATTTTGACCCTGATATTGTCTTTTTGCATAACGGTGAAATTTTTGTTGATGGCGGTGCATATTTGGGTGAGACGTCGGTATCATTTATAAGGCATATGTCACAACAGGGCATGGTGTATAAACACATTTATTTAATAGAGCCTGATATGCAGTTGCTTCAGGCAGCGGAAACACAGCTGAAAGAATTTGCCGAAATCACATTTTGTTCAGCCGGATTATCGGATAAATGTGAGCTGTCGAGATTTGACCGCACCGGAGATACCGGCGGTAATGTGAATCCGGAAGGTGATACGGAGCTGACACTTCAAACAATTGATAAAATAGTCGGCAAAACTGCAACTTTTATTAAGCTGGATATAGAAGGGTATGAAGAACAGGCCTTGCTGGGTGCAGCGGGAACAATCAGGAACTGCAAACCTAAATTAGCGGTGTCTGCGTATCATAAATGCGGGGATCTTTTGAAATTGTGGAGTGTAGTCAACGAGATTCGTAATGATTATAGAATTTATGTAAGGCACTATACCCCCGGTGTTTTTGATACTGTTCTGTATTTTGTCTGAATGGAAAAATAGGTATATATGTTGTATGATTGATACGCCCATCATTTGAAACTGAGCTGCAATGATACGTTATTGTGTGACAAATAGAATCCCTAAAAATAATTGCTATTGTAAAGATGCGTTTGACAGGAGAATCAGCATGAAGAAAATCAGTATTTTATCGGCTTGCTATAACGAAGATGAAAATGTTGTACAGCTGTCGGACGCTATTCGCAAAATTATGGCAGAAGAACTTCCCCAATATGATTATGAACACATATTTATTGATAACTGCTCGGAAGACAATACCCTTTCGCTTCTGCGGAGTATCTGTTCAAAAGATAAGCACGTGAAAGTTATTGAAAATGCCAGGAATTTCGGGCACATCCGTTCGCCGTTTTATGGTCTTCTACAGACATCGGGTGACTGCAGCATAATAATGGCATCCGATTTTCAGGATCCGCCCAGCCTGATCCCTACTTTTGTAAAAAAGTGGGAAGAAGGAAACAAAGTCGTATGCGCCGTCAAATCATCCAGTAAAGAAAACCAAATGATGTTCAGAATCCGTAAAATGTATTACAACATGATGAAAAAAATGTCGGAGGTTGAGTCCATTGATAATTTTACCGGTTTTGGATTATACGACAAAAGGGTGATTGATGCGCTTCGGCTGATGGATGATCCTTATCCTTATTTTCGTGGATTGATTTGCGAAATCGGGTTCAAACGTGCACTTGTGGAATTTAAACAGCCCAAAAGAGAGCGCGGTAAGACACATACCAGCTTCTATAAATTGTTTGATGTTGCAATGCTCGGCATTACGGCTAATTCCAAGTTTCCCTTACGCCTCGCAACGATCGCCGGTTTCTTTCTGGCAATTGTTGCATTTATCTGCGCTTTGGTATATTTGATTTTGAAACTCGTATATTGGTACAACATGCCGATGGGGCTGGCACCTGTCGTAATTGGCGTATTCTTTTTCTCTTCGGTCCAGCTTTTTTTCATTGGCCTTCTTGGCGAGTATGTAGCACAGATTCTCACGAAAGTCACCAACCGCCCGCTCGTAATTGAGAGTGAAAGAATTAATTTTGACGAAGATAAGAAGTGAGGACTCTATGGCAATTGATAAAGCAAAGATACTTCGTGAACAGATTCTCGATCTGACCCGCGAATATTATAAAGAGCAGTTCGCAGAGAAGAGGCCCTATGAGCCGGGCGACCGTATCTCATACGGCGGACGATGCTTTGATGAGAAGGAAATTGTCTCCCTTGTGGATTCCTCGCTGGATTTCTGGCTGACTTCAGGGAAGTACTGCGCGCAGTTCGAATCCGAATTCGCCGAATATCTGGGGCTGTCTTTCTGCTCGCTTGCGAATTCAGGATCTTCGGCTAATCTTTTGGCTTTTATGGCGCTTACTTCTCCTGTACTCGGGGAGCGAAGGATCAAGCCGGGCGATGAAGTCATCACGGTGGCCTGCGGATTTCCGACAACGATTGCGCCGATTATGCAGTACGGAGCGGTTCCGGTATTCATTGACGTGACGCTTCCGACCTATAACCTCGATGTGACACAGCTTGAGGCGGCTCTGTCGCCCCGGACAAAGGCTGTTATGGCAGCTCATACACTCGGCAACCCTTTCGATCTGCGGGCTGTGACAGCCTTCTGTGAAAAGCACAGCCTCTGGCTGATCGAGGACAACTGTGATGCACTCGGCAGCATCTATGAAATGCCTGAAGGCCCCAGGCTCACCGGTACAATAGGCGACCTGGGTACGTCGAGCTTTTATCCGCCGCACCACATGACGATGGGTGAGGGCGGCGCCGTATACACCAACAGCGCACAGCTGCGACGTCTCGTGGAATCTTTCCGGGACTGGGGACGTGACTGTTACTGTGCTTCCGGTAAGGATGACACGTGCCGGCACCGTTTTGACGGACAATACGGGCAG
>Ga0209429_10001241_pt1 | contig 16122 bp, 14 predicted proteins | sample BarGraNGADG00212_3_FD_184493 | JGI IMG/M metagenome (GOLD analysis project Ga0209429, IMG submission 184493) | Arctic peat soil microbial communities from Barrow, Alaska - Barrow Graham LP Ref core NGADG0004-212 (SPAdes) (version 2) | ecosystem: Environmental > Terrestrial > Soil > Wetlands >... | reverse complement strand
AACTTCCCAAAGGATTTTTTATTCCCTGCATATTATCAGATTTCTTTGTTAAGATCATTAATCTTGCTTTTTTCCCCGTTTTTATGGAGCCTGACTCCTTATCTATGCCTAATAGTTTTGCTCCATTTAGCGTGCACAGTTTAAATACTTGCCTGTCATCATAAACATTTGTTTTCACAAGGAATTCCATCTCTGAGAACATATTTACAGAATTAAGCATTACATTATCCGTACCAATGGCAACAGAGATACCAGCTTCAAGCATTTTTTGTATCGGTGGAATTCCCGATCGTGTCATATAATTCGAGCGCGGGCAGACTGCTACAGGAATATCTGCATCTGCAACTGCTGATATATCTTTATCACTTGCTGTTGTAAGATGTATCAGGAAATCTGGTTCAAGCGCAAGTGCGGTGGAAATATCGGATAAATTCCTTTCACCAGCATGTATGGCGAATTTTTTTCCTTTTTCCCTTGTCTTTTTCAAAATATCCTGAACATATTCCATCTCAAGGTCATTCGTGCTGCTCAAACCAGTTCCATCGCATATATCGAGGTAATTCATATCCCTGTCATCCGGGCGCCCGAAAATCCGTGCTTTTATATCAGGATTTTTGCCAAGCGCTTCAAGCAGAGCCTTAGAGCCCACCAGGCCACCTTCACGAAAATCGCAAAAAGCGCATGTTCCTGTTTTTATCATGTCCTTGATACTTGCGCCGATAGAAGAGACAAGATCAGAATAAGAGGTCTGCCTCAATATCCTGTGTTTCAAACCATCCGGGGGCTGGACAAGTTCGGAAAGTGGCATAAAAGGTGGATCTTTAATGACAGAATCCCCAATGTGTGTATGTGCATTCACAAAGCATGGAGCTATTATTACATCAGCATCAACGGCGCTTTCTTCAACATTTTTTATTATTCCGTTATCTATAGTAATATAACCATCAATTGGCTCAAATTCATCGCCATAAATTATTGTGCCCTTGAAGGTTTGCTCCATGTGTTGTTATTTTTTCTTATTGTATATACCAATTGCCAACATTATCAACATGATAAAAACCGGATAATCAAATCCCGGAGATTTTTTAGTTGGCTCAGGCTTGGGGGGCAAAACCGTCGGGCTAATAGCGGGTGTTGCCGTAGATGTTACAGGTGGTTTGCTTGTTCCCTCAATAGTTGGCGTTTGCGCAGTAACATTTTCTGAAGAATATGCATACACAAGTCCGCTATGTGTTACCGCAAAAAGCACATTGTCCGATATGGCAGGCGATGTTATGTAGTCCTTATCGTTCTTCCCAGTTGAATTTTTCCAGAGAAGTTGTCCGGAATTTGCATCAAGACCATAAATAAAATTATTTTGAGTCCCAAAATATACCACATTGTTTGAAATTGCAGGGGCGCAAAGCACCTGGCCGGAATCAGGGAACTTCCATTTGAGTTTTCCAGTTGCTGCATCTATTGCAAAGAAATTGGAATCTCGTGAGCCAAAATAAACAACACCATTTTTTACAGACGGTGAAGACTCGACATTATCGCTAGTGGAATATTTCCATTTGAGAGTCCCATTAACCGTATTAAGGGCATAAATTGAACCATCATTTGAACCGATGAAAATTGCCCCATCAGCTATTACTGGCGATGACTTGATATCACTAATGCCTGCATCATAGCTCCATTTTTGTTTTCCTGTGGACGCATCAAGTGCTATTATGTCCCCACCGTTTGTTCCGAATGTGATGATCCCTTCCCCTATAGCCGGCGATGATTCAACGATTTTTCCAACAAGTGTTAACCAGATGATCTCGCCGCTACTTGCATCAAAAGAGTAGAATGTACCATCTTTAGGGATTACATAGACCCTGTTATCAACAACCACGGCAGAAGCTGTATATCCACCCAGGGATGTGTCATTTTTCCATTTGAGAGTCCCATCCTTAGCATCAATTGCATAGAACTTTTTATCATCAGCGCCAATATAAATAACGCCATTTGAAACCGCAGGAACAGATCTTACAAAACTGTCAGTGTGGAATCTCCATATCTCTTTTCCGGTCTTTGCATTAAGAGCAAATACCCCGAAAGTCGATCCGATATATAATATATCATTCACTATTACCGGGGATGAATCAGTATCAAATCCAAGGTCTTTTGTCCATTTCAAAGTTAGCGGAGTATTTAACACATCATCTGTATAGCCAGAATGTAGCGCATCATTCTTGAACATGCTCCAATCGGCTGCGTAAGCCGGAGTCATCAGAATCGACAACAATATAAAACACAATGTTTTTCTCATATTATCCTCTCATTTATGATTGTTTTATTTTATGCCTCGCAAGAGTATGTGAAGGATCTAATTCAAGCACTTTCTTAAAACAATTTATTGCATTTGCCTCATTGCCAAGTTCCTTTAGAACCAAACCTTTCTCATACCACGCATTAGTACTTGAAGGATCTAATTCTATAGACCTTTCAAAAGCCGAAAGCGCATCATTGACCTTATCGAGTTTATTGAGAATAACGCCTTTTTCGAACCATAATGCTGCATCTGTCCGATTTAATTCAAGCGCTTTTGTATATGCACCCAAAGCTGTCTCGAATGCTTTCATAGCATCATATTTCCGGTCAATAGCAGAAAGATCAGTTCCTTTTAATCCCCAAACCTTTGCTTTTCCATACCATGCGATCCAGTTAGATGGGTCGATCTTTAAGGATTTTTCAAGGAGATCAAAACTCACTGCATATTGCCTTCGTGTTCCAAGGATGACTCCTTTACGTGCAAGTGCATCGGCATGGTCCGGTTCAATCCCCAGGACTTTTTCGTATGCTAAAAGAGCATCTGCTTCTTTACCAAGACCTGAGAGCATTAACCCCTTTTCAAACCACATTTTAGCATTGGAAGGGGTTTTCTCAAGAAGCTTTTCAAATATTTTTAATACTTCAGTATCATTTTTCAATTCCTTCAATATCATAACTTTTTCATTGAGCAATTTGATATTTTCAGGATCGGATCCCAGCAATTTGTCATATACAGAAAGCGCTTCTTCAAAACGTCCCAGATTCACAAGAATGAATCCCATTTCATGCCATGCCTTCATGTTATTTGGTTCAAGTCCCAGGATAATTTTATAGGCATCAAGAGCCGGAAGATATTGTTCGAGTGTCAGGTGTATTGATGCCTTATCATACCAAGCTTTGAGGTTCTTTGGTTCGATCTTCAGGATGTTCGCATAAGCTTCAAGCGCACGGTCATATTTTTCTGAACTCTTATATTCCTGTGCTTCCTGCATCAAATCCTTTTTCTTGAAAAAACCGCTTAATTTCATATTTTTCCCTCGACCAAAATCAATATTATGCGGTTTTTATAGTATTTTTTAGAGTATAAATCTTTCTATAGCTGCATTGTGAAATTAGGGGGAAATAACTGATACTTTAAAAATTAGTTTTATCGGGACAACCAATAAGAATATATAGACGTCCAAACATTACGAAATCAGCGTTATTAATAATCATTAATTGCTGCATGTTTTGGAGGATCTTAAATGCTCAAAGTTAATAATCTGGTCAAAGACTATATAATCGATTCCGATAAAATTAGAGTTCTGGACGGAGTAAATTTCGAAGTAGAAGATGGAGAAATTCTGGGTATAATTGGAAGAAGTGGTGGCGGAAAGTCAACAATATTAAAAGTACTCAGGGGAATGGAACCATTTCAAGGCGGTAGTTTCGAGATCGATGGATTTACTGTAAAACCTGATGCTTCGATAGAGGATCAAAAGATCCTGCAGAAAATGACAGCCATACACCTCCAGAGAAATTTTGGTCTGTGGTCTGGCGCTACTTATGAAAACGTATTGCGACGCGTTTTTGCACACAAATGCGGTTATGAGTCACTTCCAGACAGGGATTCACCCTATTATGACGAATGTTATGAAGAAAGTATGGAGTACTTAAAGCTTGTAGGTCTTGATTCTAAGGCAGAACATTTCTCACAGGTATTAAGCGGCGGAGAAAAACAAAGGTTATTAATTGCAAGGCAGTTAGCATCAAAGCCTAAGCTTCTCCTGCTTGATGAACCTGCCACAATGACATGCCCTGCAACTAAACAGGGAGTTCTTGATACGATAAAGAACGTTAATAAAAAATTAAAACTAACAACAATTGTTGTATCTCATTTGCCTGAAATTCATTCATATATTGCGGATCGCGTTTTGTGGCTTGATAATGGGAAGATCATTGATGAAGGCAAGCCTGATGAAATTATAAAGAAGTTACTCAAGCAAATGAAACCGGCTATCCCTATGCCAGTGCGGACATCAGAAAAGACCGTAATCAAAGTTGAAAACCTTTCCAAGAGATATTGGCTCGTCAGGCAGGGAGAAGTCCTTGACCTGGATAACATCAATCTTGAATTCAAACAGGGTGAGATCACTGCACTTATTGGCCCAAGCGGAGCTGGCAAGACAACATTACTCCATGCCATGGACGGACTTATTTTCCCGGATGAAGGTGAAATTGAATTCCGTATAGATGATGACTGGGTTGAAATGTCCACGTATTCTCCAAAGAGAATGGAAGTCCGAAGAATTACAAGTATCATGTACCAGGAGTTTGCCCTTTCACCGCACTCCACGATAAAACAGCAGCTTGCATTCAGGCTGGGCGTAAAAGGACAGAATGTCATTGAAGAGGCAAGAAAACGCGCACAGGAGCTTGGGATATCTGATATGGACCTGGATGAAATGTACAAGATGACAGACATGCCAGAGGAAAATGGAAAGGATAAGCTTGCCAAGATGGGCTATACTCCTGCGATCCTGGGAGTCCTGTTTCCCGCCTATCCGCTTACAGAAGTTCTAAAATTCGCAAAACCAGTATTCGATGCCGTAGATTTGCCCATTGGTGTTCTCGATGTCAAGCCGTATCAGATAAGCGGCGGTGAAAATGTAAGATCTGCTCTTGCTCTTGCCCTTTGCACAAAACCATCAATATTACTTCTTGATGAACCATTTGGCGATCTTGACCCAATCACATTAAGGGATGTGGCAAATTCCCTTAAGAACATCAATAAGACTTTTAATACTACTATTATATTTATTAGTCACCACATTGATTTCATACGGGAAGTCGCGCAAAGAGCGGTTTTGATCGATAAGGGACATATTGTAATGGACGGAGCCCCTGGAAAAGTCTGTGACGAGTTCATAAAAGCAAGTCATGCAAAATACCTTGATCGATGCATTGAGGATTAATCAATTTAATTTTTTTTAGTTAAATGACTCGATCCTCATCAAGTAAAATATTAAAATATATATTTACTATTTTTATATTGCTGCTCATCATAGGCGGCTCCTTTTATCTTATAATGGGCGGAAAAGATCTCGGTATTTCAACGGGTCGCGTAGAAGTGATCTATGTCCAGGGTATAATGTTGACGGGAAGTATCCCGACAGGTTTCGGGATGGCTACTTCAGAAGAGATAACCCAGAGCCTGAAAGTTGCGAATGAAGATGAAAGTGTAAAAGCCATCGTGTTGCGGATAAATAGCCCGGGCGGCTCTCCTGCAGCAGCTGAAGAGATCGTTTCAGCCATGAAGAAAATCGAAAAACCCATCGTAATATCAATGGGCGATGTGGCTGCAAGCGCTGCATATTATATAAGCGCCCCCGCTGATAGGATTCTCGCAAATCCCGATACCATGACCGGAAGCATAGGTGTAATATGGGAATTCCAGAACAAGTCTAAATTCTATGATGAAGAGGGAACTTCTTTTTATATTGCAAAATCTGGTGAATTCAAAGATATGGGCGGTGACTGGAAAGGATTATCTGATAGTGAAAAACAGTATGCAGACCAGGTTATATCAGAAGCTTACGGTCGTTTCGTAAAAGAAGTGGCAGATGACAGGAATCTTTCATTAAGTAAGGTCAAGGATCTTGCCGATGGAAGAATATACACAGGCGCAAAAGCAAAAGAAATTGGACTGGTGGATGAACTTGGAAGTCTTGATGATGCTATTGAAATAGCTGCAAAACTTGGAGGCATTGAAGGAAAGCCCGAAGTAGGATATGCGAACAAGCCATCTCTCTCCCGCTTATTATTTGGTAGTGAAAACACAGATGTTTCCGGATTTATAGGGTATTTTTATGAAAGCCCATTCGGGCGGCTTTTGTCAATTTCCTGAATTTCAAATTCAGGAAACTTCAATATCATCCACATACAAATTGTTAATCATGAAGCTTGACGGGTCATACGGTGAAGGAGGAGGGCAGATATTAAGGACTGCAGTGGCACTTTCTGCTGTTACGGGAACTCCAGTAGAAATAGACAATATTCGCAAGGGAAGACCAAAGCCAGGGCTCTCGGCGCAACATGTGAAAGCTGTGGAAGGGCTTGCCAGGATATGCAACGCCCGGGTTACCGGGTGCCATATTAACTCAACAAAACTTTGTTTCACGCCAGGAAAAATAAATGGAGGAAATTATGATATCGATATCGGGACAGCTGGAAGCATTTCACTTTTTCTCCAGTGCCTCATGCCAGCGCTCATGCATGCGTCTGGAACTGTGAGACTAAAAATCACGGGAGGCACAGACGTCCAGTGGTCTCCATCGATCGATTACATGAGATTTATCACGCTGGAAGCCCTCAGGAAGATGGGATATGAATGTGATATCAAGCTAATTACACGAGGCTACTATCCTCGTGGAGGCGGATGCATTGAGGAGATAATAAAACCGTCGAGCCTGAACCACACAAATTTTGATGCAAACATTTGTTCACATGTAGAGGGGATATCCCATTCATCCAGGCTTCCTGCGCATGTGGCGCAAAGGCAGGCAGCATCAGCCGGGAAGCTCCTTAACGAACATGGCTATGGGTCGAAGATATTATCAGAAGTGAATGATCATCCATCAACGGGCAGCGGAATTACACTCTGGTGCGGGGCAGCAGGCGGGATCGCACTTGGAAAACCAGGTTTGAAAGCTGAAAAGGTTGGTGAAATCGCAGCTAATGCAATTATTGATGAATTAAGATCTGGCGCGGGTGTTGATGAATTCCTGGCTGATCAGTTGATCCCATATATGGCGCTTGCAAAAGGTGGGTCTTTCACAACCCGTAGGATTTCCTTGCACACAAAAACCAATATCTGGGTGACAGAGCAGTTCTTGCCAGTAAAATTCAATATCCAGGATTTTGGGGCGGGATTGTTCAGGGTGTGGATTTAAAATGCTCGAAGATCATATCTAATTCCTTTCTACTCAGTTTTTTTCTTTTTCAAGATATTACTTTATAGCTTCACAAACCAAACATGTTATAGAAAGTAAATTATGAGCGACAAAAACCAAACATCTTCAAAACACCAGAAATTAAGCGGAGAAAAGAAGAAACAGAAAAGTGGATGGATTTCAAAAAGTTCTGGTTCTGGAAAGAAAGAACAAAAAGATACAACGATTGTATATACAAGAAGACCAAATGAAACATATGAGGAATATTTAGCTTCACTGGAAACTCCAGAAGAATAATCCTTTTTAATTTTTCCTTACACTTAGCTTTCAGCTACTTGCTTTCAGTAGCACATTGACCAAATTACCAACACCAATTGTAACTGTCTCAATCCTTCATCAAACTCAAATATTGTGGCGGTATCTCATCTGCAAGAACAATATTCTCGGTTGCCGAAAGAATTGCAACACCATCATTCGAAGCCTCCTGAGCATTTATGACAAGCAGAACCGGGTCATCCGTATGGATCTTTGCCACTTCTATTGCTTTATCCGCCGATGTGCTAAGATGAACATATCTTTGCTTCACGGGTCGTATCCCTTTTTCAAGAAGGATATCTACTTCTTCCCTGCTGGCACCATAATATACCTCTGGCAGTGTATTCTCATCGTAATCAAGATCAACATCCACGGAATGACCATAACGCGCACGTATCTTATTTACTTTTATTTCGTATCTACCTTTCTCATCTGATTCTATTATCGAAAAAAGTTTTTCTTTGTTAGACCATTTATACCGCGTTCTCATAGCATCGACAAGAACATCCAGATCTACCCACCCATGCTGGTTCATGGCAAGCCCCAGATCATCCGGGAAATGCCTAAGTGCCCCTGAGATGAATCTGCCGAGCCTTTCTGTCTGTTCATCGTTCAGGATGAGTATTCCGGCATCACCGCATGCGCATGTATCGCTTCTGAAGAATCCATGTTTCGGGCAATTCTTGATCATATCTGTTGGTTATAGGAATCACGTTGTTATATAATTTGCCAAAAAAACGCGTTTCACACGTTTTTAAAAGCTTTTCTTATACCATATTGATATTTTTCATAACCTATTGTCTCTTTATCTCCACTTCTTTCAATTGATAATTTTTATTACAGGGTTCTTCTATATCACCCTCAACATCTGTAATAATAAATTTTTCTCCTGATCTGATACCGGATGGCCGGCACAACGCAAAATTATCACAATCCGGATAATTACAGGATAATTGTTCATAGGCTATCTTTGAACCCTTTATCGCTTTCCTGGATTCTATAGCCATCCTGATAGGAGCCTCGATAACTTCCACCGCAATTACACCAGAGTCATGTATGAAACACTCAAGCTTGGCAGAATTGCGCAGATTCATGATCCTGTACTTGCTTCCCTGATTCAGGCCAAGGCAGGTTTTATTGAATTTACACGGTTCGCATTCTTTTGCAGCGCCTCTATAAATAAATTCATTCCCTACTTTTGCCAGTCTTGTTCCTATCAATGTTATTATTGTATCAGATTCTTCCATATGATTTCACCTGTATTTATTATTATTATTGTTGATTTGTAATTGTAATTATATACTAATGCGAATACACTATGATCCTATTACTTTTGTTATCTTTGCAACCTTCTGGGCAGCTTCAGGGGTCAATCCTGTACCCAGTATCGTGTATCTCTCAGGACGGATATTATGAGCATGAAGGAGTGCTTTTATAATATACTCTTCCTCTATGCCCAGATCTGTTGCATTTATGGGTGCACCGATGGCCTTCAGAGATGTCCTGATCTCTTTCCAGTTCCCGCCATGAAGATACATCATCATGATCGTCCCGACGCCGCATTGCTCGCCGTGAAGAGCTGGTTTTGGAGCTAATTCATCCAGTGCATGGCTGAATTTGTGCTCAGAGCCGCTTGCCGGGCGCGATGATCCGGCTATACTCATTGCAACGCCGCTTGCCACAAGGGCTTTCATTACAGTCCAGGCTGACTCTTCAAGACCGGGTTTTATCAGTTCGGCTGAGTCGATCAGTATCCTGGCAGTGAGATTTGAAATTATGGATGCATATTCGCTGAAAGGTTCATCGCGCAGCCTGTGTGCAAGTTCCCAATCCTTCACAGCAGTGCAATTGGATATGATGTCTCCGCATCCTGCTGCAAGAAGCCGGTATGGTGCAGCGGCAATAATGGAAGTATCTGCAATAACAGCAAGCGGAGTACGTGCCGATTCTGAAACGGTTCTATTATCCCGGATTATGGAAGCTCTTGATGAAACAATACCATCATGTGACGCCGCCGTAGGGATACTTATGAAAGGGACATCAAGATACATGGATGCAAGTTTTGCTATGTCTATGGATTTTCCGCCTCCAACGCCCAGTAAGAATGAAGCATGTGTCTCCCATGCCTGTATTTTGACCATGTTCACTTCATCAATCGTTGGTTTTTCAATGATCATTGTATTCACATCAAAACCCGAATCTTCAAGCGAGACCGCAACAGTTTTTCCAGCAGTTCGCAGTGTTGTTGCCCCACCTATGATCAGGGTGCTCCCATTAAGTTTAAGGTCTTTACAAACCTTACCTGTATCGTTTATAACTCCATGACCTACTACAACATTCCTGGGAAGCTGCATCCATTTATTCTTATAATTTCCTTTACTTTCATTATTTTCGTTCATAAGGTCTCAATATGAGTATAATAGATAGCGTCTGGTATTATATAGATAAGTATTTCATAAACGGTATTATCAATGATACATCTTATAATATCGTTGATACGCTCGCCTATGCAATAGTGCTTGGTATTAGCCTTTTTCCAGTCTTAAAGTTTTTGGGAAAACTTAAAGTGGAGATCGATACGAGATTTTTGATCTCAATAACACCGTATATCATTGCTGGTTCTTCCCTTCGCGTTCTTGAAGATTCTGAATTTTTCGCTTCCCCCCTTAACCTCCTGTTTGTGACGCCCCTGATATATTTTTTCATGTTCACGGTCACGATAAGCATGCTTGCAATCGCGATGGATCTTGAGCGAAAAGGAAAGATCAGGGATTATCATACATTATTTGGTTATGCAGGTGCTGCATGGGCATTTTTTAATATCGCAGCACTCATCGTTTATGATGGCATTGTTTTGCCTGTTCCGGCCGCACTTATATTGTTCCTTGGTATAACAATGACAGGGATTGTGTATTTCATATCCCGAAAAACAAATTTCCGACTTCTTACAGACAAAGTCAATATATCGATACTTTTTGCTCACCTTCTTGATGCTTCATCCACATTCGTAGCCATGGACTTGCTGCCTTTATATAATAAAATGGACGGATTGAAATATTATGAAAAACATGTAGTTCCCACGTTCTTTATTGACCTGGCAGGCAATTTTACGAGATATCCATCCATAGTTATGTATCCCCTCAAGTTACTTGTGTTCATACCTGTCCTGTATATGCTTGATAAAGATTTTGAGACCGAAAAAGAAAAAAAGCTTATAGGTCTTTTGAAACTGACGATCCTGGTGCTTGGGCTTTCACCGGCAGTCAGGAACACACTCAGGATAATGATGGGTGTGTAATATGAAAACGTGTAATATGAAAAAAGACCTTGAATACCTGAGATCGTCCCGGAAATATATTCTCATAATGACCGGGATTTTTGTAATTTCAGTGATAGCAGGATTTCTGACACCTTTAAAGGATCTCGGGTTATCAGAAGATTATCTTAATATGTTGAAAGATACTTTCACCTGGATAAAAGACCTTCATCCGATCGGTATAATGTTTGTGATCTTTCTGAACAATGCTTTCAAAAGCCTCCTTGCGATCGTGCTTGGCGCGGGATTTGGCATAATTCCTGTTATTTTTATAGGGGGCAACGGACTAATCCTGGGGCTTGTCGCCAACCAGGTTTCCCGCGAGCAAGGAGCGCTTTTTGTACTGGCTGCGATCATGCCTCATGGAATTCTGGAAATCCCTATGGTATTGATAAGCTCCGCGTTGGGACTTCACCTGGGATATCTTATGTTCAGTTCCATCATGGGTAAAGAGACGGATATGAGATATGAGCTCATGCAGAGCCTTCGTATATACATTAGAATAGTAGTGCCAATTTTGTTCGTGTCAGCGGTAGTTGAAACCTTTGTGACGCCATTGGTGGTTTTGCAGGTTTTGCCGTAGGTTCCTTTGCACCACCGCAAAGAACAGTAAAGCATAGCTGCAAATCCAAACATTTATAAGAATAAAAACTTGAGGAGACTTGTCTTCAATGTTTGTTTTACACGGAACATGGAAACCTCCTGAGCAAATACAGGAACGAGGGAACTTCTTTTTATGGGGTGAGTCTACAACCTCTCCGCAAGTTAAATTAAAAGGCCGCCGTCCAACAAAGATGGTGCGTCCCCACCCTTTCCAGGCTTCACATGATGATATTTCCAGGTTCATCACTTCACTTGATTCAGGCGACCTCAAGAAAAAGACGTTGCCCGATAGAACATTCATAACACTTCCATCTTATCAGGATGCTCCGCAGGCATCCCCTGACCTTCTCCGTGAAGATGAATTCGATAACGGAATGGAAAAAGTTGTCCTATCAACATGGCAATTAGACGGTTTAAGCCTCCCGCCTGAAGAAGCTGTGGCGCTGCTTACCTCGCTTTCCGGTTTCTGGACAGGAATTGATGGATTTGCCATCGGTGCGGATTTCAGGTTCTGGAGCAAGGCCTCCAAATTCGCAATGGAACTTCTCTCAAAGCAGCATTTTGTTCCAGGTATCGTTGCCTCCCAGACCAGTAACCAGAAATTTGCCAGATGGCAGTATGTGCTCAATGACCAGGATGACCTGACACGTATGTCGATGCTTGTGGGAGGTATGCCCCCCATATGCAGATCACTCGTGCAGAACAAACTTTCTCATCCCGAAGAATATTTATCGGATTTCCTCAATACTGCGGTGGATGGCAGCATCCGTAGATGGATGCCTATTTCTGAAATAAGTTCAAAAACTTCCGGCCTTTCATCAGCCTGGCTTGAATCAATTGCAACAGGCGCACCTATAAAAACACATGCCAATGGATTAAGAAGCCTGTCAGAAGGAATAAGATCATGGAGTGAACCCATACGCGAAATCCAAATATCCGGATTTCGCACATGTTTTCGACTTGAAACGCCGTTGCCAGAAGCGGATGATGGCTGGAGCCTTCGTTATTTTCTGCAGGCAGCGGATGATCCCAGTCTTCTTGTGCCGGCAGGGGATGTCTGGAAAGAATCCGGTGATTCTCTACAATTTCTTACGCGAAAATTTGACCATCCTCAGGAAAAGATGCTGGCTGATCTGGGAAAAGCCTCAAAGTTGTTTGCCCCCATCGAAGATAGCCTAAATAGCGCAACTCCAGTTGCTGCGCATCTTGATACGAAGCATGCGTATGCGTTCTTAAAAGAAGCAGCACCTTTACTTTCAGAAAGCGGCTTTGGCGTGCTTATTCCCCCCTGGTGGAATAAAGGCGCGGCAAAGACGCAGCTTGGGATCAAATTGAACGTGAAGCCCAAACCTGAGCCAAAGACAGGACGGGGGATATTTACTTTTGATTCAATAGTGAATTATAACTGGCAGCTTGCACTTGGCGGCGAGGCAATTAGCGAAGAAGAATTCAGGCATTTATCAAGCCTCAAAGAGCCGCTTGTTCGAATACGGGGGCAGTGGGTAGAATTAAAAAAAGATGAGATAGATACTGCCATCAAATTCTTCAGGTCAAAGAATTCAGGCGAAATGTTGCTTGGAGAGGCAATGAGGCTCGGGATGGTACAGGGCGAATCGCAAACAGGTCTTCCAATAACAGGATTTGAGGCAAAAGGAAAACTATCCGCCTTATTCGATCAATTATCTGGCAAAAAGAAGATAAAAGAACAACATCAGCCTGAAAGCTTTGAGGGAGAGCTTCGCCCATACCAGATGAAAGGATTCTCATGGCTTGCATTTTTGCGCCAGTACGGGATCGGTGCATGTCTTGCTGATGACATGGGGCTTGGAAAGACCATTCAGCTCCTTGCATTGTTATTAAAAGACAAGGAAGATGGTAATGTTAAGCCTGTCCTTCTCATTTGTCCCACTTCAGTGGTTGGGAACTGGCAGCGCGAGGCAAAAAAGTTCGCTCCGTCACTTCGGGTTCTTGTGCATCACGGATTAAGCCGCAAGAAAAAAGAGTTCCTGGATGAGGTTCTAAATTATGATCTTGTGGTAAGCACTTATGCGCTCACATACAGGGATGAGGATATACTGGAAAAAGTTGAATGGAATGGCATAGTCCTCGATGAAGCCCAGAATATCAAGAATTCCTCTACCAAACAATCCCGGGCTGTGAGGAGGATAAAAGCGGATTACCGTGTAGCTCTTACAGGAACGCCAGTCGAGAACCGCCTGAGCGAATTATGGTCGATCATGGAGTTCCTCAATCCCGGATATCTTGGCTCTGCCGCCGGTTTCAGGAGGACTTTTGCGCTTCCCATTGAACGTTATAACAATAAAAATGCAGGTCTGCAACTTCGAAGAATTGTTACGCCATTTGTGCTTCGTCGCCTGAAAACAGATTCAACGATCATAAAAGACCTGCCTGATAAGATCGAGGTCAAAGAACATTGCAACCTCACAAAAGAGCAGGCTACGCTCTATGAGGCAGTTGTAAAGGATATGCTCCGGAAGATAAATGACTCCGAAGGCATAGAAAGAAAAGGTGCGATCTTATCTGCTCTTATGAGGCTCAAGCAGGTCTGCAATCACCCGGCACAGTTCCTTGATGATGGCTCATCGCTTCCAGACCGTTCCGGTAAGTTAAACCGTATCACTGAGATGCTTGAAGAAGCACTTTCTGAGGGCGACTCTGCCCTCATATTTACACAGTTTGCCCAGATGGGGAACATGCTCAAGGCGCATTTCCAGAAGGTGTTCGGGCAGGAAGTAATGTTCTTGCACGGCGGTGTAAACCAAAAGCTTAGAGACCAGATGGTCATGCGGTTCTCGGAAAAGAATGGACCCCGCATATTTATCCTTTCGCTCAAAGCGGGTGGCGTGGGTCTTAACCTCACGCGGGCAAACCATGTGTTCCACTTTGATCGCTGGTGGAATCCTGCCGTTGAGAACCAGGCTACAGATCGAGCCTTCAGGATCGGGCAGACAAAGAACGTGCAGGTGCACAAGTTCATCTGCGATGGGACGCTTGAGGAAAGGATCGATGAGATGATAGAGACAAAGAAAGAACTGGCTGAAAATATAATTGGAACGGGGGAAGGATGGCTGACCGAGATGAGTACAGAGCAGTTAAAAGACCTGTTCACGCTGAGGCGCGAGGCGGTCAGATATGAATAGTAAGGTGAGCTAGTTGTCCTATCGCGATGATTTCTGGGGGGGCTACACCCCTTCAAAACCCATAAAAGTGGAGGGCGGAATAAAAGCAAAGAGCAAGCGAGGAAGAATTGGTGACACATGGTGGTCAAAGCGCTGGGTTTCGGTTCTTGAATCATTTGGATGGAGTAACAGGCTTGAGAGGGGACGAAGATATGCACGAGGGGGGCAGGTCATTGGTTTTAAGCTTTTGCCCGGAAAAGTCACGGCAAGCGTTCAGGGCTCAACTCCAAAACCCTATTCTGTTTTAATTGAGGTCAAATCATTCTCTGAAGCGGAATGGGAAAAGGCCATAGAGGAAATGTCTGAAAAAGCCGTATTTGCGGCAAAACTGCTTGCAGGAGAGATGCCCCAGAACATCGAAGAAGCTTTCAAGTCGGCTGGTATGTCTCTTTTCCCGGCATCGTCAAAGGATATCAAAACTGATTGTTCATGCCCTGACAGCGCAAACCCATGCAAACACATAGCAGCTGTATATTACATACTCGCAGAGGAGTTTGACCGCGATCCTTTTATGCTTTTTAACATGAGAGGGCGGACAAAAGAGGAGATCACAGTTTCACTCAGGAAGAAACGAGTTGGGGATGAGAAGCCGCATGAACTACAAGAAATAAAAGTCCATGTCCAGGAGGAAGTTCCTTTATCAGCAGACAAATTCTGGGACGGTGGGGAGCTTGAATCGTTCTCAGTCAACATAACGGCACCGGATGTGCCTGCTGCTATCATAAAGCGGCTTGGGACACCGCAGTTCTGGGACAGCAAGGAAGATTTCAATAAGAAAATGGAAAAATATTATAAAGAAATCAGCAGAAAAGCTATTGAAACTGCTTATGGGGATGGGAAGAAGAAAAAGTGAAGAAGAATTTCACTTATGGAAACTAAATTATTTAATAAAATCATCTCTTTCTCATATTAATATTTTCTATTCTTCTAATTTCCATAACAGGTTTTTGATAACAACTTTTACAAATCATTCTTTCACTTATATCACAACATCCAATAAGGATAGCTACTTTTATCATTTCATATACAGGATACTTCTTTTTGCAGAATGCACAATCTATTTGCTCAGACATTTTTTCAAATTTCGACATGTTTTGAGAATGCTCCATTGCTCATAGATAACATAGAAATTAGTTCATTCATTTTCAACAATCATTAGCTCAAAGATAATAGAATTGTGGTATGATAAACTTTATTATATAAATCAGCAATAGGAAGACATGGAAACAGGTTGTGGCAACAATTCAGGAGATGAAATGAATGACGAAGACATCAATGATGATGGCAGTAGTTGAAACAGTACAAGAAACGCCAATCGAATATGGTAATGATGGCGCTGAATGGGGAAACGTATTCATCTTATTATTTGTGATTCCAATAATAGCTTTCATCATATCTTTTATTATACTTTACAGACTTACTAAAAATAAGACCCGTAGTTTAATAGGAACAATTGTTGGCT
>Ga0209429_10001240_pt1 | contig 16122 bp, 13 predicted proteins | sample BarGraNGADG00212_3_FD_184493 | JGI IMG/M metagenome (GOLD analysis project Ga0209429, IMG submission 184493) | Arctic peat soil microbial communities from Barrow, Alaska - Barrow Graham LP Ref core NGADG0004-212 (SPAdes) (version 2) | ecosystem: Environmental > Terrestrial > Soil > Wetlands >... | reverse complement strand
TCACATGCCTCGCGTCAAACGTGGTGTAACGGCTCACGCCCGCCATAAAAAAGTTTTAGCCCTTGCAAAAGGTTTTCGCGGTCGCCGCGGTAATGTATATCGCGTAGCCAAAGAAGCGGTGATGAAGGCGGGGCAATATGCCTACCGTGACCGCCGTACTAAAAAGCGCGTCTTCCGTCAGTTGTGGATTGCCCGTATTAATGCAGCTGCGCGTCAGTGTGGCATGACTTACAGTCAATTTGCCAACGGTCTGAAGAAGGCAAACATCGAGATTGACCGTAAGGTGTTGTCCGATATTGCTATTCATGACATGGCCGCATTTGCCGGCATCGTGGAACAAGTCAAGGCCAAGCTGGCTGCTTGAGTTCACGGTGGTTCGCTATTCTTTGAATAGCGTTCTATGCACTAGAAACAAGGGCTAGAGCTTGAGAAAGCACTAGCCCTTTTTCATTGACAATGAGAATTTATGAACGAGTTGAACGTCGTCGTTGACAGCGCCAAAGCCGCCTTTGAGCGGGCCCTCACCCCCGCAGACCTGGAAAACGCCAAAGCATTGTTTTTTGGCAAGTCGGGCCGCATCACCGAACTGATGAAGGGCATGGCCGCCCTGACAGTGGATGAAAAAAAGTCACGCGGCGCGGCCATCAACCTCGCAAAGCAGGCCATTGAAGCGGCCTTGAACAATCGTCGCCAGGCGCTGGCCGATGCCGAATTGCAGGTTCAGCTTCAAGCTGAAGCACTGGACGTTACCCTGCCAGGCCGTCAGCGCGGGCAGGGCGGCATGCACCCGGTATCGATCACATTGGAACGCATAGAGGCCATCTTTGGTTCGATGGGTTTTGAAGTGGCACAAGGCCCTGAGATCGAAACTGACTGGTTCAACTTCACCGCATTGAATACGCCTGAGGATCACCCTGCGCGTTCAATGCACGACACTTTCTATGTCGAGGGTGGTTCCGCCAGTGCGCCCAATCTTTTGCGTACTCACACCAGCCCGATGCAGATCCGCCATGCGGTGCAGCATGTCAAACAGCACCGTGCTGCGGCTGAAGCCGGGCAGGCTAATGAGGGGCTCTTTTCAGGCACCATGCCCGAGATTCGTGTCATCGCGCCCGGCCGCACCTACCGTGTTGACAGCGATGCCACCCATTCGCCCATGTTTCACCAGTGCGAAGGCTTGTGGGTAGGTGAGAACGTCAGCTTCAAAGACCTCAAGTTTGTCTTTACGGATTTTTGCCGCACCTTCTTTGAATCGGACGATCTGGTGCTGCGATTCCGTCCCAGTTTTTTCCCGTTCACCGAGCCGAGTGCCGAAATTGACATCCAGTTTCAGAGCGGCCCGCTCGCTGGCCGCTGGCTGGAAGTGGCGGGCTCAGGCCAGGTGCATCCCAATGTGATTCGCAATATGGGGCTGGACCCCGAGAAATACATTGGTTTTGCCTTCGGCATGGGGCCGGACCGCCTCACCATGCTGCGCTATGGCGTGAATGATCTGCGTTTGTTTTTTGACGGTGATATCCGCTTTTTGTCACAATTCCAATAAAAATATACTGATTAAAGAGTCATCATGCAATTCCCCGAATCCTGGCTGCGCGAATTTTGCAACCCGCCACTCTCCACTGCGCAACTTGCTGAAACTCTCACCATGGCGGGCCTTGAAGTTGAAGAACTCAAGCCGGTAGCCCCACCGTTTACCAACATCGTCGTGGGTGAAATCAAGGAAGCAGTCCAGCACCCCAATGCGGATCGTCTGCGCGTGTGCAAGGTGGATGTGGGGCAGGCCGCTTTGCTCGATATTGTGTGCGGCGCACCCAACGCCCGCGTCGGCATCAAAGTACCGGTTGCCTTGGTCGGTGCCGAGTTGCCTCCCGGCGAAGACGGAAAACCTTTTTTGATCAAAGTCGGCAAGCTGCGAGGTGTCGAGAGCCAGGGCATGCTGTGTTCTGCCCGTGAGCTGAAGCTGTCAGAAGACCACGGTGGTCTGCTGGAGCTTGCCGCTGATGCGACACTGGGCCAGAACATTCGCGAGCATTTGAACCTGGACGATACCTTGTTCACCCTCAAACTCACGCCCAATCTGGCGCATTGCCTGAGTGTGTATGGCGTGGCGCGTGAAGTGGCGGCCCTGACCGGCGCACCTTTGAAGTCCCCCAGCTTCCCTGCCGTCAAGGTCGGTTGTGCAGACAAGTTACCGGTGAAGGTCAGCGCGCCCGATTTGTGCGGACGTTTTTCCGGCCGCATTGTGCGCCACGTCAACACCCGGGCTAGCACGCCGCAATGGATGGTTGATCGGCTGGCGCGCTGTGGCCAGCGCAGTGTTACGGCGCTGGTGGATATTTCCAACTACGTGATGTTTGAATTGGGTCGTCCGTCGCATATTTTTGATCTGGACAAAATTCATGGTGGCCTGGATGTGCGCTGGGGCAAACCGGGTGAACAACTCAAACTGTTGAATGGCACCATTGTCACGGTGGACGACAAGGTCGGCGTGATTGCAGACGAAGCCCAAGTGGAGTCACTCGCGGGCATCATGGGTGGTGACGCTACGGCGGTGTCTGACGACACCCAGCACGTTTATGTGGAAGCCGCTTTCTGGTGGCCCAAAGCCATCGCGGGTCGGTCACGTCGTTTCAACTTTTCCACCGATGCCGGCCACCGGTTTGAGCGCGGGGTAGACCCGAGCCAGACGGTGGAGCACATCGAACGCATCACGCAATTAATCATTGACATTTGTGGCACTGCCACTACCGCATGTGGGCCCATTGACGACCTGCAGGCCAACCTGCCCGCCGTCGCGACGGTCAACCTGCGCGTGGCACGCGCCAGCAAGGTCATCGGCATGCCGCTCACGCAGGTGCAATGTGCCGATGCGCTGACTCGCCTGGGGCTGCCTGTCACACAGAGCGATGGCCTCGTCACCGTGGTGCCGCCGTCGTATCGCTTTGACCTGCAAATTGAAGAAGACCTGATCGAAGAAGTGGCCCGCATGGTTGGCTACAACAATCTGCCGCATACGCCGCCGTTGGGACCTATCACTGCCAAAATTCGCACCGAGGCGCAGCGCAGTCCGTTCGCCGTACGCCGCACTATTGCTGCGCTGGGTTATCAGGAGACCATCAACTTCAGTTTTGTTGAAGAGCGCTGGGAGCATGAGCTTAGCGGTAACTCCAACCCGATCAAACTGCTCAACCCAATAGCCAGCCAGATGAGCGTGATGCGCTCGTCTTTGTTGGGCTCGCTGCTACAAGTTTTGAAGTTCAACCTTGATCGCAAAGCCCAGCGCGTGCGCGTATTTGAGCTGGGTCGCGTGTTTTTACGCGATACCGCCGTTAAAAACACCGACTCCACCGTTGAAGGCTTTCATCAACCCATGCGCGTAGCGGGCATGGTGTGCGGCAGTGTCGACACGCTGCAGTGGGGGCGCAAAGAGCAGGGCGCCGATTTCTTTGATGTCAAAGGTGATGTAGAGACATTGCTGGCGCCACACAAGCCTACCTTTGCACCCGCCGAGCATCCCGCCATGCACCCGGGGCGCTGTGCCCGCGTCTTGCTGGAGGGCGTTGCGATTGGTTTCGTGGGCGAGTTGCATCCCAGATGGCGTCAGGCCTACGATCTGGCGCAAGCACCCGTCATGTTTGAGCTGGAACTTGACGCCGTGCTGCAGCGCGAGGTACCGGTGTTCAAGGCTGTGGCCAAGCATCAGGGCGTTGAGCGCGATATTGCCGTGCTGGTGGATGAAAAGGTCACCCATGCAGCCTTGATGGGCGCCGTTTGGGCCGCGCCCACGGCCGGCCTGCTGCGCGATGCCACCCTGTTCGACGTTTATCGCCCCAAACCCGCCAAAGATCCGGATGGTGCGGTCGTGCCAAGCTTTGAGAAAAGTTTGGCGGTACGCCTGACGCTCAACAGCGCAGACGCCACCTTGACCGAAGAGCAAATCGATGCTGCGGTACAAGCGGTCGTGAGTTCGCTGGTCGGCACACTGGGTGCCCGTCAGCGTGGCTGAAGCGGCACCATCTGCCCCAACAAGAAACAAGGATTGAATGGACATCTCGGTTGAAAGTTTGGAAACCCCTGCGCTGACCAAAGCGCAGCTGGCTGAACTACTGTTTGAGCAAATTGGCCTCAACAAACGCGAATCCAAGGACATGATTGACGCGTTTTTCGACCTGGTCTCGGACAGTCTGGTTGAGGGGGATGACGTCAAGATTTCAGGCTTTGGCAACTTTCAAATCCGTACCAAGGCGCCGCGCCCGGGGCGCAACCCCCGAACCGGCGAGGCCATCCCCATTCAGGCCCGCCGTGTGGTGACCTTTCATGCCAGCCACAAACTGAAAGAACAAATTCAGGACGAAGCTCGCCCGTCTTCAGTGCGTTAGTCGCGACTTTTGTTTATTTTGTGTTCAAGGGTCAATTGCGACTTTACATACCGTAGTGGCTTAGAGTAATCTCGAAGCTTTATCTCCTACAGCATTGATTTCAATGGAGAAAGCCCTCCCTCCCATACCTGCCAAACGCTATTTCACCATCGGTGAAGTCGGTGATTTATGTGGCGTTAAACCTCACGTGCTACGGTATTGGGAGCAGGAGTTCACGCAACTGCGCCCCATGAAGCGGCGTGGTAACCGCCGCTACTACCAGCACCATGAGGTGCTGATGATCCGCCGCATTCGCGATTTACTCTACGACCAGGGCTTCACCATCAGCGGTGCGCGCAACAAAATGCAGGAAATCCTGCAGGCCGAGCGCGACAAAAAACACCATGGCGAGGTACTGCTGGATGGCGTTGAAGTCATCGAGTTCAGCGATTCCACGCTGACTGACTTTAAAGACAGCCCGCCTGACGCGTTACCCGGCAGTGTTTCAGACCCCTTGCTGTTCGTGCGGCGTGAACTGTTTGAAATTCGTGACCTCCTCTCGTTGGCGCTCTAAAATTTCGATTTTCTACCGGTTATAATTCATGCTTAGATCGGTGTGTGGCGCAGCCTGGTAGCGCACTTGCATGGGGTGCAAGGGGTCGAAGGTTCGAATCCTTTCACACCGACCAGAATTGACAGGGAGTAGCCGGCAAGTGCCTGCTAATCCCTTTGTCGTTATGGGGCTACGCGCGTTCGTAATATTGCAGCCTTCACCAGAGGCAGTCGGTCGTTGCCAAAATACATATCGTCGCCCAAGTAGATCGTGGGCGAGCCAAATCCGCCGCGCCGGATCACTTCTTCTGTGTTGGCTTTGAGTTGCTCCTTGATAGCGGGCTGCGCAATGCCAGCCAAAAATGCATCTTCATCCACACCCACCTGCTCACAGATTTTTGCCAGTACGGCGTCTTGCGAGATGTCTTCTTCGCGCCCCCAGTAGGCCTCAAATACAGCGCGGGCAAAGGGCCGCAGTTTGCCTTGCGACTCCAGCCAGATGCAGCCACGCATCGCCTTGACGCTGTTGACCGGGAACACTCTGGGGGGCATGACGATCTTCAAGCCAGCTTCCCGCGCCCAGTCCTGCAGGTCTTTGAGCATGTAGGCCATTTTGGCGGGTACCGGGTTGTCGCGCATCGCATAAACACTGGGGTTGACACTGTTGAAAATGCCGCCCACCAGCACCGGTCGCCAGCGGATGGGTTCATTCAACTCGGCAGCCATTGACTGGATGTTGTGAAAAGCGAGATAGGTCCAGGGGCTGGAGCAGTCAAAGAAAAATTCAATCATGATCAATGGCTTTTAATTGAGTTTGTGATCACCATCGCGCACGCTTTGTGCCGTCTGGCCAAACAGTGCCTTGCGTGCTTCTTCCGTCATCGTGCCGGCGCGCAGTTCCTTGCCGAGATCAAGCCCACGCTTGACGGCGGGGCGCTGGAACAACGCGTCGTACCAGCGTTCTATATGGGGAAAGTCCTCGAGCGACACGTTTTGTGCTTTGTGGGTTCGTATCCATGGAAAGATGGCCATGTCTGCTATGGAGTATTGGGGGCCCGCCACGTAGGCACCCGTTCGCCCCAGTTGGGTGTTGAGCACCCCGTACAGCCGGTTAACTTCCTTGCTGTAGCGCTCAATGGCGTAGTGGATTTTCTCGGGCGCATACAGCAAAAAATGGCCGTTTTGTCCCGCCATGGGGCCCAGTCCACCCATTTGCCACATCAGCCACTGCAAGACCTGACTCCGGCCGCGCATATCGCTTGGCATGAAAAGTCCCGTTTTCTCGGCGAGATAAATCAGAATGGCGCCGCTCTCAAACACGGCGAAGGGCTCACCGCCATCGGTGGGGTCGTCGTCCACGATGGCCGGCATGCGGTTGTTGGGACTGATCGCCAAAAACTCGGGCGTGAACTGCTCTCCCTTGCCAATGTTCACAGTCACCAGCCTGTAGGGCAGACGGCATTCTTCCAGCATGATTGAAATTTTCCAGCCATTTGGCGTGGGCCAATAGTGCAGATCAAACATTGGAGCTCCTTGTGAAGGCCGTCATGATATTCTCGAACGTTAATGACCGACATCCTCACCGTCACCATGAATCCCGCAGTCGATATCGCCACATCGACAGACAAGGTCGTGCCAACGCACAAACTCAGGTGCGGCGTCCCACAGCGACACCCGGGTGGTGGGGGTGTTAATGTGGCACGGGTGGTGCACCGACTGGACGGCGACTGCGCTGCACTTTACCCGGCAGGTGGTGCTTCGGGCGAGTTCATTCGGCAGTTGCTTGATGAAGAAGGTGTCGCCAGCATTTGCGTTCGCATTGTTGCTGAAACCCGCGAGAGCTTTTCAGTCAGCGAGTCTTCGACCGGGCAGGAGTATCGATTTGTTTTGCCTGGACCGGAGTTGCTGTCTCATGAGTGGCAGGCGTGTCTTGATCGTATTGCCAGTCTCGACGAACACCCACGTTATCTCGTCGCAAGTGGCAGCCTGCCACCGGGTGTACCCAGCGATTTTTATGCGCGCTTGACCCGCCTGGCGAGGCCGCTGGGTGTCAAAGTGGTTCTTGATACGTCCGGACCCGCACTTGCGGCAGCGCTTGAGGAGGGTGTTTACCTTGTCAAACCCAGCCTGCGGGAGTTACGTGACCTCTTTGGCCAGCCACTGGAAACCGAGGCGCAGTGGCGCCGCGCCGCCGAACAACTGGTTGAGCAGGGTAAGGCGCAGGTCGTGGTGCTCTCTTTGGGTGAAGGGGGCGCATGGCTGGTCACGGCTGAAGGCGCGTGTTTTGCACCCAGCTTGCCAATCAAGGTGGTTAGTGCCATCGGCGCGGGGGACAGCTTTGTTGGTGCCATGGTTTGGGCGCTCGCGCGGGGCCTTGAACTGAAAGATGCTTTTCGTTATGGCGTTGCTGCGGGTTCTGCAGCATTGCTGTCTCAAGGTACGGGGCTTTGCCGCCGGGAAGATGTTGCCCGTTTGTACGGCGACGTTACATTAACATGATGACGTCTGCATGAGAATTTTTGTGAAAAATATCATTGTGGCCATGAGAGGCCGAGTTTCCATGGTGAAGTGTCGATGAACGAAGCTCAGTCCGAATTCCTTGATATTCATCAGCTGCGAATAGGCCTGTACATCGAGCTTGAACTGGGCTGGATGTCGCACCCTTTTCCCATGAGTAGTTTCAAAATTTCATCCGACAAGCAGATCGAGATCATTCAAGGCCTTGGGCTAAAGCGCGTTCGCTACGTGCCTGGAAAAAGCGACTTGGCGGACGGCTCGTCAGGTGCCGAGGTGCTGCTGTCCGTACCGTCCAGTCACGTGAACGGAGAAACTGAGTCGGAGCCGGCCAAGGCCGAAGCAGAGGCCCTTCGTCTACGGAAACAAAACCGTGATCTGCTTGCCTCGCAGCAAAGAGATATGGCCGTGTGCGAGCGCCGTTTTGGCGAGGCCATGCGTGAGCACAAGCTGATTGTGGCGCAGGTCAATGCAAAACCCCGCGCGGCAATGGAGCAGTGTCTTGGCTTGGTCAACACGTTTGTCGCTGAGTTGCTGGGCGAGGGTGAATCGGCTATTCGCTTACTCTCTGACGGTATGGGGGACAAAGCCTCCATGCATCCGGTCAACGTGACAATTGTTTCGCTGTTGCTTGGCAAGTCCCTGGGTTTGTCGCACGCAGACATGGTTGATTTGGGGATGGCCGCGTTTTTGCATGACATTGGCAAGTCACAGTTGCCCGACCGGGTTCGCTGGCTGGAAGAAAACTTCTCATCGGCCGAGTACAAGTTATATCAGGATCATGTGGGACAGGGTGTCTTGCTTTGCAAGCACATGGAGCTGACATCCGGGGGATTGCAGGCCATCGCCCAACATCATGAATTAATTGATGGTAGTGGTTTTCCCGCTCGACTCAAAGGTGACAGTCTGTCCATGCCCGCCAAAATTCTGGCGCTGGTGAATCGCTATGAAAACCTGTGCAACCCGAGCCGACCAGCCGCCGCCATTACGCCACATGAAGCCCTGTCGCTCATTTTTGCCCAATTGAAAGCCCGTTTTGACAGTGTGGCGCTAAGTGCATTTATTCGCATGATGGGTGTGTATCCCCCGGGTTCCGTTGTGCAACTGGTGGATGATCGATTTGCCATTGTGGTGTCGGTCAATTCCTCGCGGCCGCTCAAGCCCCGGGTCGTTGTGCATGATCCCGGTGTTTCAAGGCACGAGGCCCTGATTCTGGATCTGGAACATGCGCCAAACATCGGAATTCGGCGCAGCCTCAAACCAGCGAGCTTGCCCAGGGCCGCCATGGATTACCTGTCGCCCCGCCAACGGCTTTGTTATTTCTTTGAAAGAGTGATTGAGCCACCGCTTGCAGAGGTGAAGACTTGACTCGCTCCGACTGGGGTTCGTTGATTGACGGCTTGCTCGAGGCGGTCTGGCTGGTTGATCCGGTCACCCTTCGCATCCTTGCCGTCAACCGCGCGGCGGGTGATTTGCTCGGTCTTGCATCAGATGATCTGGTGGGTAAACCAGCTATCGAATTGACGGCCACGCCGGAAGACCAGTTTTTTTGGGAAGATATCGCCGCCGGTCTGACCGATGGCATTCACTCGGAAACCCTGTTGCGTGGAGCTGATGGCATTGCCGTGCCGGTGGAACGCCGTGTCAGCCGGGTTTGGCCCGAGGCTGATCGCGCGGTGTATGTGGTTGGCATACGCGATTTGCGCCAGCAGCGCCGCGCCGAGGATGAACTCGAGCGCTTAGTGACAGAACTGCGGGCCACGCTGGAATCTACCGCAGACGGGATACTGGTCTGTGATCTGACTGGCGACATCCGGAATTACAACCGGCACTTCGCTGAGCTGTGGGATGTGCCCGAAGACCTGTTATTGAAACGAAATGACACCGCCTTGCACGCACATCTTGCCAGTCGTGTGCTGGATGGCGGGTTGTACGAGAAGCGGCTGCTGGAGATCGCAGGCAGCCCAATACTGGAGACCTCCGACATTCTGATCTTGAACTCTGGGCGCGTGCTGGAGCGGGTGAGCCGGCCGCAATACAGCCGGGGTCAAGCTGCAGGGCGGGTGTTTTCCTTTCGTGACATCACGCAACGCAACGATGCCGAGTCCAGGCTTCGTCTGGCAGCGAAGGTGTTCGAGTCGAGTCTGGACGCCATTTTTATCACGGGCCCTGACTTTGTCATTCTTGCCGTCAATCCGGTGTGTGAGCAGCTGACGGAAACTCCCCAGGGTCAATTCATGGGTGCTTCACCCAAAGATTTTTTCCATGACCCGCATGACCCCGAATTAATTTCCCGTGTCCAGCAGAAGCTGACCGACGAGGGGTTCTGGCAGGGTCAGGTTTCGCTCAAAAGAAAAGGCCGCGCAGACTGCGCCGTGCAGGTTTCCTGGGCTCTGCTGCGCGACGAGCAAGGCGCTGTTTCTCACACCATCGGTTTTTTCAAAGATTTGACGGAAGAACTGGCAGCCAAAAAACGCATTGAACAACTGGCTTACAGTGACGCTTTGACCGGTTTACCCAACAGGTTGCTGCTGTCGCAGCGGGTTGATTTTGCCCTGCGCATGGCAGATCGAAACGGCGCCGAGTTTGGTGTTTTCTTTATTGATCTTGACCGTTTCAAGAATATCAACGATTCGATGGGACACACCTTCGGCGACCGCGTTTTGGTCGAGGTGGCCGAGCGCATCAAGCGCTGTTTGCGTGATGTCGATACCCTGTGCCGGCTCGGTGGCGATGAGTTCGTCATCTTTTTGCAGGAGATTGATGCCCATGGCGCTGAAGTGTTGGCACGCCGAATCCATGACATCATGGGGCGACCGTTCCAGATCGATGAACTAAGCTTTTCTGTGGGCTGCAGTATCGGTATCGCGTTGTATCCCGACGATGGCCGGTCACTCGATGAGTTGATCAAATGCGCTGACACCGCGATGTACCTGGTCAAGGAGCGTGGGCGTGGCAGTTTCCGTTTCTATCAGCCGCAGATGAATGTCGATTTGCTGTCCCGCATGAAAATGGACCATGCCATGCGCCAGGCCATGGAGCGAGGTTTGTTCCGGCTGCACTATCAGCCGCAGATTTCTCTGGCCAACGGACAGTTACTGGGTGCAGAAGCCTTGATTCGCTGGTCTGATGCGGAACTCGGGAATGTATCGCCAGCGCTCTTTATTCCATTGGCAGAGGAGTCCGGCTTCATCATTACGATCGGCAATTGGGTGCTGGAGGAGGCTGTGCGGCAAGCGGTGGTCTGGCAAAACCGCGGCACTCCTGTGACCGTGTCGATCAATGTGTCAGCGCTGCAGTTTCAGCAGTCTGATTTTGTGGAGATCGTCGCAGCCGTACTCAAAGGTGCGGGACTGGCGCCGCAACTTCTGGAGTTGGAGTTGACCGAGTCCATTCTTCTCAAGGACGCCAATGAGGCCCTGGGGCGCCTGCATGCCTTGGCGGCGCTCGGCGTGGTCATGTCCATTGATGACTTTGGCACGGGTTATTCCAGTCTGGCCTACCTGAAAAAATTTCCTATTTCCAAGCTCAAGATCGATCGCTCATTTGTGATGGGATTGCCCGAAGACGAGAGCGACCGCGCGATTGTGAGCGCAACCATCGGCATGGCGCGCGGCCTCAAATTGAAAGTCGTTGCCGAAGGTGTCGAAACCATCGCGCAAAGAAACTACCTGGCGGGGCTGGATTGCGAGTCTTTTCAGGGTTATTTATGCTCACCCGGGCTGCCTGCGGATGAATTTGAAGTGCTTATGGCGTCTCTACCCCACGGCCAGCCGTCTGCAGTTCATCTCATGGCTCCTGAACCTGATGAGTGCAGTTTCACGAACTCATGAGTCCTCTGTAGAGCATGTAGGCTGCCAGCAGATACAGAATGCTGGCAAACACGCGCTTGAGCTGTTTGACCGGAAGCTTGTGCGCGGCCCGGGCGCCCAGCGGTGCGGTCAGCACGCTGCAGGTTGCAATCACGCCCAGCGCGGGCAGCCAGATGTAGCCGAACGAATGCGATGGCAGGTTTTGTAAACCCTGGCCGCTGATGACATAGCCCACCACATTGGCTAACGCAATGGGAAAGCCAAGTGCGGCAGAGGTCGCCACCGCGTTGTGAATGGCCACGTTGCACCAGGTCATGAAGGGCACGCTCACAAAGCCGCCACCGGCACCCACCAGCCCGGACAGAAAGCCGATTACGCCACCTGCGCCGATGAGGCCGCCGGTACCGGGCACCTGACGCGTCGGGGCGGGCTTCTTGTTCAGAAACATCTGGGTGGCGGAGAAACTCACGAAGGCGGCAAAAAACAGGGCCAGCCATGAGCCCTTGAGTAAGGAAAAAACCCCCAGGCTGGCCACAGCACCACCCAGTATGATGCCCGGCGCCAGGCCCCTGACCAGATCCCAACGTACCAAGCCGCGCTGGTGGTGGGCACGCACGCTGGAAATCGAGGTGAACATGATGGTGGCCATGGAGGTGGCAATCGCCATTTTGACGGCGAGGTCTGGCCCAACCCCGCGGCCTGACAGGATGATGGTGATGAAGGGCACCATCATCATGCCGCCACCAATGCCCAGCAAGCCTGCCAGAAAGCCGGTGCCGAGGCCCAGCAGGGCAAGTTGAATGATTAGCAGAGGTTCAAAATTCATGGGGGATTGGAGAAAAGGTGTCTGCAAGTGCCACCGAACCGGCATCCTGAACCGGGGTTCAGGTGGGCGAGGTCAACTGGACATTGGGTCCATCTGACGCGAGATGGTCACGCTTGACCAGTAATATTCCAAGCCCGGGCTCTAAGAGCATTGGTTCAAGAAATATAAAGCCCGGCATGCACTGCAGACAAACGCAATTGTAGAGCTTGACGGGCAAGCGGGTGGATGGAAAATCAATCGGTCAAATCAGACGGCCGTCGTCGCCCAATGCAACATCAAGGCGTGCCAGCAAGGAGGCCAGCAGCGGGTCGCTACTCTCTGAATGCAAGCCCTGTGGCAACGGATCGGCGGGTGCCTGCGGGGTGGCGGTGCCCTGGTCGGCCAGATCAAAGGCCAGGTTCAGCGCCGCCAGCACGGCGATGCGGTCACGGGCTCTGACTTTGCCGCCATCACGGATTTTGCACATGGCAGTGTCCACCCGTTCGACGGCTTCCAGCAGGCGGGAATCTCCACCTTCGGGGCAGCCCAGCAGGTAGCTTTGCCCCATGATTTGCACTTCGAGTTGTTTCATTCAGTACCTTTTTGCGTACCGGCAGCTGCTGCTTCAGGCAAGCGTTCCAGCAACGCCTCTACCCGTGCACGGGCGGCACCGAGTCGGGATTTGAGGGAATCGCGTTCGTGGGCAAGGGCGTCGACCTGCTCGCTGAGCAAGGCGTTGGTACGCTGCAACTCTTCGTAGCGGACGAGCAAACGTTCCACACGCGCGGCAATTTGGTCGATTTGGGGCTGGTTCGACATAGCTGCTTATTGTAGGGTTTACAAAAACGATCAGCTGTAGAATCCGCCCGTTGGTGCTCGCGGTGTGGTTCACATGCCGCAGTTCAACGGGAAGCAGGAGGGGTTGCCATCAATTGCAAACCTAACCTGCGCTGCCCCCGCAACGGTAAGTGGACGAATCCCCCGCGATTCCGCTTCCATCACGGCCACTGAGCGTTCTGAACATGCGCTTGGGAAGGCGATGGAGGTTGTTCCACCAGCCCGGATACCGGCCAACAAGGTGGTTGCACGCTCTGGCGCGCAGCCGTGACGCTCAGGCACTGTCGGGGACGACGGTGAGGGCTTTTGTTGAATTTTCTACTCATGAAGACTTGTATTTCCAGTGCGCGCCTGCTGGCGTTGCCATTGGCCTTTGCGCCAATCTTTCCTTCTTTTTCCCAAACCCAGATCGCCGAGGCGACCATTCCTGAGATCACGGTGACAGCCACCCGATTTGCTGACTCTTCAAGTTCGCTGCCATTTGGTGTCAGTGTCATTACGGCGCAGGATATTCAGCGTTCTGGCATCAGCACGGTCAATGAAGCAATCATCAAGCTTTTGGGGGTGCCCGGTCATGTCGATTTTTATGGGGGCGGTGACTATGGCCTGGATTTGCGCGGGTTCGGCGGTGCGGCGGCCAGCAATCAAGTCGTTATTGTGGATGGTATAAAAATCAACGAGGCTGATTTGAGCGGGACCCGAATGGCGGGCATAGCCATCGATTCAATCGCCCGCATTGAAATCATTCGTGGCAGTGGTGCCGTTTTGTATGGTGAAGGTGCTACCGGTGGGGTCATCGTGATCACGACCAAGGCGGGTCGTGGCACGGAACGCAAAAATGCCGCCGAAGTCTACACGGCGGTTGGCAGCTATGGTCTTCGTGAAGTTCGGGGCAGTGCGACCTTGGTCGGGGGTGGTTTTTCGCTGGATGTGGCGGGTAACACGCGACAGGCGGACAACCACAGGGATAACTTCAAGTCGGATGCCGATGGCAACTCTGTGGTGGGGCAATGGAGCAACGACTGGTTGCGCCTTGGCGCACGTTACGCCCGCGATGCATTAAGCACGGGCCTGCCTGGCTCATTGACTGCCGCTCAGTATCAGGCCGACCCTGCGCAAACGACCTCGCCCAATAACTCGGCGACGATCAAAAACACCCGGCAGAGTATCTTTGCCGAAGCTGTGCTCGGTGATTGGCAACTCGGATTGGATGCCGGCAACAGAAGCAAGAATCTGGATAGTTTGACAAGTGGCCTTCCCACCTACCAATTTGTGGTTGACGCCAACACGATTGCCTTGCGCGCCAAACATGAGGCCAAGTATGGGGTGAACTCGAACGCGCTTGTTTTGGGTGTTGACCAGGCTGATTGGACCCGAACTGTTCTTGGTGCATATGGTTCAGTCGCGCGCCAAAAATCAAATGCTTTTTATCTCAAAGACAACTTCACGCTTCTCAACGGGACACGTCTTGAGGCCGGTCTGAGAACTGAAAACATACAACAGACAGACACGGGTTCAGGCGCGAACACGGACAGTCAACAAAATGCATGGGAGCTTGGATTGACGCAACCCCTTGCCAAGGGTTGGATCGCCTATGGCCGGGTTGGCAATAGTTTTCGCTTGGCCAACGTCGATGAACTCGGGTTCACGACGCCCGGCGCGGTCTTGCTGCCCCAGACCTCTCGCGATATGGAATTGGGCAGTCGCTGGAACTACGAAGGGGGGCGCGCGGAGCTTCGTTTCTACAGAAACGAGTTAAGCAACGAGCTTGGCTACGACCCGACTGTCCCGAACGCAAATTCCTGGAACGGCTTCGGGGCCAACGTCAATTTTGCCCCCACTTTGCGACAGGGCATCGAGCTGGAAACCTACCAAGAGCTGAGCAAGACGGTCGGTGTACGGCTGAACGCGGGCTTGAGGCAAGCCACGTTTACCGAGGGAGTCCACAACGGCAATGACATTCCCTTGGTGCCGCAGAAAACGTTCTCAGTGCGAGCTGACTGGCGCCCTGCCGCGGCTCATTCACTGAATGCCGGGGTGATTTGGGTTTCTTCGCAAAGCCCGGATTTCAATAATCTTTGCACGATCCCGGGCTATTCCACAATGGATGCGCGATACGCCTACCAGTTGAAAAACATGGAATTGTCATTGGGAATGGCTAACCTGACCGATCAAAAATACTACACGCAGGCATTTAGATGCACGGCGGGGGTGACAAGCGCCATTTATCCGGAAGCAGGTCGTACCGTTACCGCGTCCTTGCGGGTCAAGTTCTAAGCCGGGATGACCATGGCAATCCTAATGCGAAACGTGTCCACCTGCCCCGCTATTCTGATCGCCGCTCCGGCCTCCGGCCAGGGCAAGACCACCGTAGCGGCGGCCCTGGCGCGTTTGCACACGCGCCAGGGCCGCCGCGTGCGGGTCTTCAAATGCGGTCCGGATTTTCTGGATCCTTATTGGCACACCCTGGCCAGCGGTGCGCCGGTGCACCAGATGGACTTGTGGATGACGGGCGAGGCCGATTGCCGGGCGCGGCTGGCGGCGGCCGCTCTAGAGGCGGACTTGATCATCGTGGAAGGTGTCATGGGTTTGTTTGATGGCGACCCCAGTGCCGCCGATCTGGCGCAACGCTTTTGTCTGCCCGTGCTGGCGGTGATCGATGCGTCGGCCATGGCGGGCACGTTCGGCGCGCTGGTTTTTGGCTTGCAACATTACCGTCCAGGGTTGACTTGGGCCGGTGTGCTGGCCAACCGGGTGGCCAGCGAGGGCCATGCCGCCATGTTGAAAAGCAGTGTCCGCGAGCCCGCGCAGTGGCTGGGTGCCCTGATGCGCAACCCGGCCATGAACTTGCCGGAACGGCACCTGGGGCTGACGGTGGCCAGCGAGGTGACGGATGCGCTGGCGCGGCTCGATGCCGCTGCCGATGCGCTGGCGGCAACGCCGCTGGGGCAGATGTCGCTGCCTGACTTGAAACGCTGGGACGTGGCGTTTACGGTGCCGGATGACGCAGGGGCGCTGCCAGACTTGAAACCGCTGGCTGGCCGCACCGTCGCCATCGCCCGCGACGCCGCCTTTTGTTTTATCTACGCTGCCAACCTCGACTGCCTGCAAGACCTGGGTGCCGAGCTGGTGTTTTTCTCCCCGTTGGCCGACAGTGCGTTGCCCGAATGTGACGCCGTCTGGCTGCCCGGTGGCTATCCCGAGTTGCACGCGGCCCGGCTGGCCGCCAACACACCCATGCGTG
>Ga0209429_10001239_pt1 | contig 16131 bp, 13 predicted proteins | sample BarGraNGADG00212_3_FD_184493 | JGI IMG/M metagenome (GOLD analysis project Ga0209429, IMG submission 184493) | Arctic peat soil microbial communities from Barrow, Alaska - Barrow Graham LP Ref core NGADG0004-212 (SPAdes) (version 2) | ecosystem: Environmental > Terrestrial > Soil > Wetlands >... | reverse complement strand
GACCTCCACGTCGTCGCCGCCTCCTAAAGTAACGACGCGCCCCGGCGCCGGCCGACCCCTACCAGGGGTTTGGTGGGAGCCGGGGCTTTGTCGTTCCTGGGGTGCTATTCGGCGCGTCCGTGACGACTCGCCGACGCGTTATCCCCAGACCTGGGGGCAGTGGAGGCACGGCGTTTTCGGGACGCGTCCCAACACGCCGGACGACGCGCTCGACACGCCCACACGCAACACGCCGATAAGTTTGTCCCCCGAGTTATCCACAGCGGGGGACACGTCAACTGGCCTGATAGATCGCGGTTCTTCCGCATTCGAGGGCCGTGATCGATGCGACTCTCCACAGAAATGGGGCCCCCTGTCCCCAACCCCCGCCGTGTGCGTGCACAGACCGTCCACGATCCGTCCACGGACCAGCGTTTGTGGCCCGCCTCAGCGCTCCCTAGAGTTGCTTGTCAGCAGTCGGTGGGAGACTCGCGGTATGAGGGTGCGGGTCCCAACAACAATGCGAAAGAGGGGTAGCGGGCATGTCAATTGATGAGCTCGAGGCCGCGTACTCTCCGCGCACCCTGGAACGCACTCCCCCTCAGAATGTTGAAGCGGAGCAGTCGGTCCTCGGAGCGATGATGCTCTCGAAGGATGCGATGGCAGACGTCATCGAGGTCGTCCGCGCCTCAGACTTCTACCGCCCAGCTCACGAGATGGTGTTTGACACCGCGACCAAGCTCTACAACTCGGGCGACCCGGTTGACGCGCTCACGGTTGGCTCCGAGTTGCAGCGCGCGGGCAACCTCGCCCGCATCGGCGGCGCCGAGTACCTCCACACCCTCATCTCGATCGTGCCCTCGGCCGCATCGGCGGGGTACTACGCCCGCTTGGTGCGCGAGCAGTCGATCCTGCGCAAGCTCGTCGAGGCGGGCACCCGCATCGCCAACATGGGCTACGACGCCGACGGCGCAGAGGTCGACGAGGTGGTCGACAGCGCCCAGTCCGAGATCTTCGCGGTGACGGAGCGGCGCAACTCCGAGGACTTCTTGCCCATCGGCGACGTCATGGAGCGCACGCTTGAGGAGATCGACGCTGCGTCAAGCCGCGATGGTCAGATGCTTGGCATTCCCACCGGATTCAGGCAGCTCGACGAACTCACTGGCGGCTTCCAGGCCGGCCAGATGATCGTCCTCGCCGCGCGGCCGGCCATTGGTAAGTCGACGCTCGGCCTCGACATCGCACGCTCTGCCTCCATCGCCCATGGCAAGGCGTCGGTCATCTTCTCGCTCGAAATGAGCCGCGAGGAGATCACCAAGCGCATGCTCGCGGCCGAGGCGGGGGTGAAGCTCACCAAACTCACCAAGGGCCCCATGGGCCCCAACGACTGGGAGCGGCTCGCGTCCACCGCCGCCCGCATCGCTAAGGCGCCGCTGTTCATCGATGACAGCCCCAACATGTCGCTCATGGAGATCCGCGCCAAGTGCAGGCGCCTCAAGCAGCAGCACGACCTCCAGCTCGTGGTGGTCGACTACCTCCAGCTCATGAGCTCCGGCCGCAAGGTCGAGTCCCGCCAGCAAGAGGTCTCGGAGTTCTCCCGCGCGCTCAAGTTGCTCGCCAAGGAGCTTCATGTGCCCGTCATCGCGATCTCACAGTTGAACCGCGGAGCGGAGCAGCGCACGGAGAAGCGCCCGATGCTTTCCGACATGCGTGAGTCAGGCGCGATCGAGCAGGACGCCGACATCGTGATCCTGCTGCACCGCGACGACGCCTACGACCGCGACAACCGCCCGGGCGAGGCGGACTTCATCGTGGCCAAGCACCGCTCGGGACCCACCGACACCATCGCCGTGGCCTTCAAGAAGGACTACGCGCACTTCGCAGACATGGCCGCGGATCTGTAGATCGTTGTGAACGTTCGAGCGGTTGTGAAACGAACTCTCGCCACCCTGCGGCGTGAACCTCTGAGCATCCACGGCGACTTGTCGCCCGAGGCGGCGCTCGCGGTGATCAAGGAGAGGCTGTCCGGGCGTTGGTTCCCGGGAGGTTTGAAGGGCGATGGGTTTGTCTATGGCTACGCAAGTGCCAAATCGATTGCGGCGTGGGTGAAGCGTCCAAACGTATCTAGTCCCGGGACGCAGGTATTCAAGGGTCGGCTCATCGGTGACGGTGCGGGTTGTGTGCTCGTTGGGTCGATGCGCAGCTTCGCATTTGCACGCGCGTGGTTCTATCTGATGATCGGATTCGCCTGCTTGGCCGCTGCGGACGTGTGGGGAATCGTTGTATGGCACGCGATTGGCGGTGGATTGACGCTGTCCATGATCGGCGCCGCGCTCGCAACAACAGGTTTTCCGCTCGCCTTCTTCTGCATATACGCCCTAGGGGTGGCGATCTCCGCTTCGGATGCCGTCTTTCTCAGGGAGTGGCTCTTGGATTGCCTCACGGCCGACGCTCCTGACGGGCGCGCGCCCCAGTATGGGTCGAACTAGCCGGACCCTCCCGGTTGCACCATGCGGTTCATCGGACTCCCGGCGGGCGTGCCAGTCCGACGCTGCTGGCGACGAGCGCAACTTCCAGTCGGTGGTAAGTACCGTGGCGGACAACGGCGGGCCGTTCCGCTCTTGTCCGGCTCGAGGCGCTTAGCGCCGCCTGCGCCGAGTTGCGCCCGAGCGGCAGCCGTCGAATGGGGGTCGTATCCTTGCCGCGACCAACCGAGTTTGAAGTGGTGCGCGCGATGGCCGTTCTGTTGACTTCGGGCCTTGGGCGTCGATCCCAAATGACGGGGCGGTGGGGGTACATCAATCCCCTCCACAGCTACCTTCAGTTGGCTGGGGCTGGGGCTGGGGCTGGGGCCGGGACCGTGATCTTCGGCAGGGTTGCGGCGATCGCGATGGACTTCTTCTCTTCACCTTCGGCGAGGACTTGGAAGCGGAGTTCGGCGCTGCGGCGCGGGGTGGCCGCCGCAGCGGGAGTTCGCGGGGTCTGGGGAGCGAACCGCACAAATTTCGACCAGGTGGTTTCTAGTGGTAGTTGCAACACTCAGGAATTCTGGAACTGCGTCAGACACGGCTCCCAGCCCGAATCGAGGGCATAGCCCAGGTCCAGGCGCGGTGGACCTCCCAGTTGCTCAGGGAACCCAAGGATCATCCCCTAGCCTGCCCGCTGTTCCTACAGTTGCGTCCGCCAGCCCCGGGTGGGAACCTTGAAGTGGCGGGCCGGACCTGGGAGGCCACGTCACAGTTGGAGTGATGACGTGATGACGTGATGAAGATGCGACGGGTGCCACCCAAGGACGCGATGAGGTGGTTGTTCCACTGGCCGAGGCTTGTGGCCGCCCTCATTGTCGTCCTCGCGCCGCTCATGTTCGTGACCGGGGCATACGTCACGGGGCCGACCCAGACCCAGATCCACTTCCACCAGCAAGAACGCATGGGTATCGAGTACATCCGACCCGTCACGGCGCTGCTCGGCCAGGTCGTCGAGGCACGGGCAGGTGCTGGCGGGGATGTCGCCGGCGCGGTCGCCGCGGTCGACGTGGTCGACCGGCGGTACGGAACGGCGCTGGATACCTCGCAGGCATGGCGTGGGTGGAAGGACCTGCTTGCCACAGTCGGAGCCAGCGGAGCGCCGAGCTTCGATCAGTACAACCAGCTCACGCATGGTCTGGTCGCCCTGGTGACCCACGTCGGCGCCACCTCGAACCTGATCCTCGACCCGGACCTGGACTCCTACTCCCTCGAGGACGTCATCGTCGTCCAGCAGCCGATTCTGCTGGATCAGGTGGGACAGGCGGTCCAGCTCGCGGCGAGCGGACTGTCGGACGCCGCGCAACACGACCAGCTCGCCATTGCTCGGTCAACCATTGGCAGCACCGCCGACGTGGTCGCCGCAGACCTCGCTACCGCGATCGACAACACCCAGGACCCCCAGATCAAGGCGGCGACGACGCAACCGAGCGCAGACTTCGCCTGGACCGTGGCCCAGACCTTGGACACGCTGGCTCAAGTTCTCAAAGGGCAGCGTCCGACCCTGGACGTCTCAGCGTTGCTCGCCGCCGTGAGAACGCTCGACACGGTCTTGGCCGAGCGGTTCGACAGCCTGCTCGCCAACCGGATCGCCGCACTGCAAGACCACAGCCGAGCCGTCAACGGGATTGTCCTCGGGGCGGGCGCGTTGCTGCTCGTCTTGGCGACTGCATTCTCGTTGAGCGATGAGCGGCGGCAGCGGGGGCTGCTCGACAGTCTCACCGGCCTACCTAGCCGGGCGCTGATCCTGGACCGCATCGAGCAGGCACTGGGCCGGGCGCGCAGAGAGAATACGTCGCTCGCGGTGATGCTCTTGGACATCGACGGATTCAAGGACGTGAACGATTCGTACGGCCACGCGGTTGGTGACTTGTTGCTGCAAGCGGTCAGCGCGAGGCTCACGGGCGCGTTGCGCGAGACCGACACGATCGGTCGCCTCGGTGGCGATGAGTTTGTGGTGCTGGCCGAAGGGTCCTCGCTGGAGATGGGTCCGGAAGTGATAGCCGAGCGGATCCGAGCCGCGCTGACCCAGCCGTTCGGCCTCGACGGGCCTGCCCGGATCGCGCTCAGCGTGAGCGCGAGCATCGGCATCGCCGAAGGGGAGCGTGGCAGCGCGACCGATCTGCTGCGGGACGCTGACCTGGCCCTGTATGAGGCGAAGGCGGCGGGGAAGGACCGCCACGTGCTGTTCGAGCCGCAGATGCAGCGAGCCGTCCAGTTCCGGCTCGAGCTCGAGACGGAACTGCGCGGCGCGGTCGGGACCGACCAACTGTTCCTGGTCTACCAGCCCACCGTCGACCTGCGCACCGAGGCGATCACCGGGGTGGAGGCGCTGCTGCGCTGGAACCACCCGACCAGGGGGCTGCTGATGGCCGGTGCCTTCATCCCTGTCGCGGAGGAGTCCGGCCTCATCGTGCCGATCGGCCGCTGGGTGCTGGGGGAAGCCTGCCGCCAGGCAGCCGCTTGGCAGGAACAGGGTCGCGAACTTTCGATGGCCGTGAACGTCAGCGGTCGGCAGCTTGACGACAACTGCGACTTGCCCGGCGACGTGATCGCGGCCCTCGCCAACAGCGCGCTCGAGCCGAAGCGGCTCACCCTGGAGATGACCGAGACGACGCTGATGCGCGACGCCATCGGGGGCGCCCGGCAACTGCACGCCCTCAAGGGTCTCGGGCTCCGGGTGGCAATCGACGACTTCGGCATCGGCCACTTGATCCTGTCCCGCTTGCAGCAGTTCTCGGTCGACACCGTCAAGATCGACAGATCCTTCATCAGCGCCATCGGCAGCAGCCCGGAGGCCGACGCGCTCATTCGTGCCTTCGTGCAGATGGGCAAGAGCCTTGGCCTCGAGACCTACGCCAAGGGCATTGAGAACCTGAGCCAGCTGCGGAACCTGCAGAACGCGCAGTGCGACAGCGGGAACGGCTATCTGTTTGCCCGGCCGCTTTCCGTTGCGGCGTTCGAAGCGCTCATCACCAGCGAGCACTAGGTGTTGCGTCTCATGAGGTTGTTGACGCGGTTCGGGTTGTGAGGGTCGCGCCGCGCACGCAGGCGTGTACCGGCACTCTCACTTTTCTCTTGTGCATCGCGCGTCGGCTGGAGGGCTGGCTCGCGTTTCGTAGTTGGGCTTGGAATATTCGAGGAGGCGTATCGGCACATGGCAGAACTTTCGCAGTTTGCGAGTGACAACCTGGACAAGCAGGGCTTTTGCAGCCTGGGAGAAGAGGGCAAGGCTCGCTACGCGCGGCCGCTGCGCTTCACACCTACGGTGGCGACCGCCCTCGTGATATTGGGTCTGCTCCTGCAATCACCCATCGTGATTGGATCCGTGGCGCTCATCGGTCTCAGTGGCGCACTCTTCCCGCGCGGCATGCTCATAGACGTGGTGTACAACTTGGGGATTCGTCACATATTCAGCTCACCGCGACTTCCCCCCACGCCGACGCCGCGACGGTTCTCATATGGAATCTCCACTCTCTGGCTTGCGGGTTCGGCCGCGTCGTTCTATTTTGGGCTGCCGCTGCTCGGCATTCTCTTCGGGGTGCCGGTAGCTATCGGCGGTACCGTTCTTGCGACGACCCTGTGGTGTCTTGGGTCATGGCTCTACCGCCCTGTGGGGGCCCTCGTCGCGGAGTTCAAGAGCAAGAGAAACACCGGCAAGTAGCCGCGGCGATAGCCGCGACGGCATCATTCCCCTCGGCGGCACCGTCCTAGCCGAGCAACGTGCGGAACCGACTTACCAGCGCCGCGACCCCGGCCTCGACGCGGCAATGGATCTCGCCTCGGCGTGGTGTTCGGCGCCCCGATGCGGATGCGTCTCTGTCTTGACTTCAGTCTCCGCCCCTTAAGTTCCGACTTCTCGCCGATGAAGATCTGATGAAGATACCCGCGGCGCTCAGCGCAAGCGATGCTATTTGCGTCGGGATCGCGTCGAACTGGGCGCCAATTGGGCCTAGTCTGACCACGAAACCAGACCGCTGGCCTTTGGTGTCGTCGGTGTTCGGCTTTGGAAGGGACGGTTCGAGACATGGCTGAGAACAACAAGGCGAGGGCCGACGGGGCCGAGGTTGCGCGCCAGGCAGTAGTTGCGGCGCTACGCGCAGATCGCCGCAGAGCGTTCATCATCTGGGGCGCCGTGGCGGTCCTCGGCTTGTCCCTCGTGGGGGTGGCGACCAAGGTGCTGGTCGATGCCTCCGCCCGCAACGAGGCCGTCAAGGTCGCGGTCGCCGCGCCCATCGACGGGGTAGTTGAGTCGAAGAAGCTATCCGCCAATCACGTGGCGAACCTGCCGGAGCCAACGCCGACCGCAGGGGTCTTGATGCCGCCGGTGGGCGGCGATCACGACGCCGTCACCCAAAACTGCGGCGTCTATGACGCACCGGTAGGCACGTGGCACGCGGTCCATTCGCTTGAACATGGCGCGGTGTGGATCGCGTACGCCCCGGGCATTGCGGCCGACGAGGTGGCGAAGTTGTCCGCGGCGGCGCGCAATCACGATCACGTACTTGTCAGTCCCTTCCCCAACCTGCCGTCTCCAATTGTCCTCACGGCATGGGGCCTGCAGCTTCGCGTCGACAGCGCGAGCGATCCCAGGGTGGAGGCGTTCATCAAGAAGTACGAGAACGGGCCTCAGACCCCAGAGCCGGGGGCGCCGTGTTCGGGCGGGGTTGGCCAACCGACCGGGTAGTACTTTTCCCCCCGCCGACACACCGGCTCGATGTCGCTCGACGGATGGCGCCGGGGACGTTAGCGGACCCGGCGATTGCGGCGGCGAGAGGCGCGAGCGCCACCGACGTCCCCATGCCCGGGCCGTAGAGCACCCGGGACCAGGCATCGGCGCGGGGCGTGCCGCCTCGTCGTACTCGCATCGGCGCTGCGGGTGACGATCAGGGCGATGTAGGCGGGTGGCAGCGTGAAGCCGCATGGTTTGAACGCCGCCGCCCCAAGGAGGAGGGCAAGGCGGCGGCCGTGGCGTCGATGATTACAACTCGCCTCTGCGCTGCAAGAACCTCATGGCAACGAACCCCATGGGGATGCGAGCCCAGTAGCTGATGAGGCGGTAGATCACCACCACCGAGGCCGCGATCCCTTGCGGAAGGCCGGCCGAGACCAGCCCCACGGTCAAAGCGGTCTCGACGGCGCCCAGCCCGCCGGGGGTTGGCACGATTGCTCCCACCGCGTTGCCAAGGAGGAACAGCACCGTCACGTCGATGAGCGACATGTGCTGGCCAAAGGCGCGTAGCGTCGAGTCGAAGGCCCCCACATAGGCGCCCGTGAGCAACAGGTTGCCGAACACGCCCAGCGCGAGTCGCCAGGGCTGGCCCAGGACCTGCGCGAGTCGCGGCCACGTCTGGCGCACGAGCGGTCGCAAGCGGCCAAACGCCCAGGTGCGCACGCGAGGAACGATCATGGCGAGCGCCACGACCGCCGTGGTGACGATGACGCCGATGAGCATTGACCTCGAGGGCAGGGCGGCGAGTGTTCCCTCAGAGCCTGTGATCAGCGAAAGGATCACCAGGCCCACCACGGTGACGACGACCGAGCTCACCTGCACGAGCGCCACCGTGGCGACGGCGAGCGGGGCGGGCACCTTGCGCCGCGTCAGGAGGCGCATGTTGAGGGCTGCGGGACCCACTCCTGCCGGCGCGGCCAGCGCGATATACGCGGCGGCCACTTGGGCGAGCAGCGCGCGGCTCCACGGCAACCTGATGGGCGAGAAGGCCATGAGCGCCACGGCCGCACCACCAAAGGTCGCGAGTACCCAGGCGAGGGCCGCAAGCAGCCACCACGGGTTGGACTCGCGCAAAGCGGCGAGCACATCCTCGGTGTTGAACGAGGCGAAGACCACGTACGCGGCGACGATGCCCGCGGCGATAGTGAAGACCGTGCGTGGCCCAAAGCGGGCGATCTTCTCGGGCTCGACATCGGCGTCGGGAAGCCGCTCGACGATCTCCTTGCGGACCACGCCCAGGTTGGTTGCCGATGCCCTCATCGCGTGCCGCGTGGAGCGGGGAAGCACTATCGACTGCAGCATCGGCGCGAAAGCCTCGACGCCTGCGTCGTCCATCGCGCGGAACGCCGACGCGACCGCGCGTTCCGCGCCGACGATAGGCGCGAGCATCGCGACGAGTTGGGCACAGTCGATGCGTTTGGCGAGATCGGTCGTCGCGACCTCGCCCAGTTCCCAACTGGTGAGCCATACGGTGGGAAGGCCGACGAGTTCGTCGTGGCCAACGAGGACCGTGTCTGCGCTGAGCGAGCGGTGCGAAATGCCCGCGTCGTGGGACTTCATCACTTGATCCCAGATCGCGTCGACCGCTGCGTCCGTGACCTCCGCGGGGTCGAGGTCGGCGAGCGGTCGCGCCGCCAAGGGGCGTTGGTAGACGAGGATCATCGAGTCGCGAGCCTGTGCCATGCCGAGCACGCGGGCGGTGCGCACGCCCGCGCTGCGCGCGGCGTGGGACACGAGCGCGGTCGCCTCCGCTGAGTGGCGCAAGGAGACGTCGGCGCGAGCATCGAAGCCCCGCAGCCGCGCGGATTGCCACAGCTTGGTGAGGAAGCCAACGGCGTGCTGGTCGGCATCGAGCGTCACGACGATCAGGTGGTGGTTCTCCTTGGTCAGCAGCGAATAGACGCGGCCGTGACGCGTGCGACCGAGCGCGGTCGATACCTCGTCAAGTTCATCGGTGGCCTGGCTCGAGGAGGGGTCGGCGCGCACGAGGCGTTTGGGGTTGAACCCTGCGCGCTTGATGCCCTCGATGAGCGCGTCGCCATAGGCGCGGTCGGTCGTGGATCCGAGCGCGTAGCGGATCCCGAGCCCAGCCAGCCGGCCAAGCAGCACCGTGAGGAGCGCCGCGGGGAGCGTGACGATGCTCGAGATGACGGCCACGGCGATGGCGATCCACACGACATTCCACGACATCATGAGGGTGCGGCGGGTTCCTCGTCTACCCGCGACGGTGAGCAGTGCCGCGACGCCCGCGATGTAGGCGGGCAGGCTGACCTTGGCGTTGGCGCCCACGCCGATCGTGAGCGAGCCCTCCACGCCCGTTGAGCCGAAGTGCTGCACCAACAAGGCGGCAACAAGCGTGAGCGCGAAGCCCATTGCGGCCGCGCCGAGCGCCTCCAAGATGCGCCGGGGCTCCCTGCGCACCGCCAGGTCGATGATCACGGCGGCGGGAAGGATCAGGGTGACGATTCCGGAGAACAGGTTGACGGGTGCGATGAGCAGTCGCTGGAGCACTCCGGAGATCCCGTGCACGTCCGCGGTGATGCCGTCCGTGGTGCCGCGCGCGTACGCGCCGAGCAGCAGCACGATGACGATGCTGAGAGCGACCCCGAGGAGCGAGATGAGGTCCGCGACGCGGTGGACCCTGATTTCGGGGGTGTCGATCACCGTGACGGTGGGAGCGCTGGCTGCGGGGGTAATCACCGCGGTGATCACTGCCTCGTCATCGGGTGCCATGTCGCCGCTGCTGGTGGGTGAAGCATCTGCGGGCATGAGGTGAGTCTATGGGGGACCGTCCGTCCTGGCGTGGAGCGTCAGCCGCCGTTGAGGGCGGTGATCCAACTCGCGGGTACGACATCGGGCCCGATGAAGGAGACGGCGTCGAGTAGCCAGTGCGCCAAGATGAGTGGACCGAGGCGACCGGTGCGCAGATAGTAGATCGAGAAGACCGTGCCCATCGCCACGTTCCCCACGGCCATGGGCCAGCCCTGGTACAGGTGATAACTGCCTCTGAGCAGGGCCGATGCGATGACCACCGCAGGGACCGACCAACGCAACTGCTGCAGCCGGGTCACGAGGTAGCCCACCACGATGACCTCTTCGAGGAGGCCGGCGACCGCGGCGGAGAGCAGGAGGATGGTGGCGGACCACCACAGGGCAGGCAGGCCCGAGGTGTCGATGCGCACCGTCTGGCCGATCGCGCGCCCAAGCGCGTAGACGCCGAGGCCCGGAATGCCGATCATGGCCGCGAGCCCCATGCCGAGCGCCACGTCCTTGCCCCAGCGTCGGCTGTTGCCGTTGAGACCGAGGCGCGTCTTCCACGACTGGCCGTGGCTCGAGAGCAGGTAGAGCGCGAGGGCGACGGGCACGAGAGCGAAGACGATGCCGACGACCTGGTACGCGAGATCGAGGTAGTTGATTTTCGACTGTGTGGGGTTGAGAGTGGTGGACTGGTGGCCGATCGACGCCGTGGACATGTAGCGCGCGATGAGCTGGAGGATCGCGTACACGGCGCTCTGGCCGAGCGATAGGCCCAGCACGATGAGGATTTCGGCGCGGATGCGTGGTCGTGAAAGGCCATCCGTGGTGGCGACGTCTGCGGTGGGTGCGGGATCTGCTGAGGGTGCGGGACCTGTGGCGGGTGCGGGATCTGTGGCGGGTGCGGCGTTCATCACGCTCACTGTAACGAGCGAATCGGGCACTGCGTCCCAGGTGGGTCGCCGTCGCGTGGGCGGGCACCCCAACGTTTCGCCGCGTTCGCCTCGTTCTCAGGGGGACAATGCCAATGAGGGGGATGCACATGGCCCGATGGGAACCGCTGCTGGAGCAGGTGATGCGCGAGCGCGCGCCGCGGCTGCTCGCCTACGCGGCGATGCTCACGGGCGACGATGCCGAGGCGCACGATGTGCTCCAGGACGCGCTGGTCCGCACCTTCTCGCGCGGCAGGCGCTTCGACCACGTCAACCAAGCCGAGGCGTACGTGCGCAGGGCGATCCCCAGCGTCGTGATCGACCGCTCGCGCAAGTTCCGGCCCGCCCCGCGAGATCCCGCTGACCACCCCCAGGTGGCCGCTCAAGCCTCCGACCGTGACGCCGTCATGGACGTGCGCAGCGCCCTGCGCGAGCTCGCCCCGCGCGAGCGGGCCTGCATCGTGCTGCGCTTCTACGACGACCTCACTGTCGCGCAGATCGCCTCGCACCTCGGGCTCGCGGACGGGACGGTCAAGCGCTATCTGTCCGATGCGTCGGCGAAGCTGGCGGGTCTCTTGGGGTCGGAAGTCGACCTACGCGAAGAAAACACTGTGCCGGTGACGGCACCTTTGGTGAAGGGAAGGCGCTGACATGAACGGCGACCTTGGAAACCTGCTGACTGGTGAGATGGGCGAGGCGGAGTCCCGCTTCGCGTCCGACGACTTCGCCGAGGCGTATGGCCGACGCGTGATGGGCCGGGTGCGCAGGCGTCGCGCCGTACGCGCGGCGGGAGTGGGCGGCGGCACGATGCTCACGGCCGGGGCGCTCGTGGTGGGGGCCACGCACATGCCGTGGGGCGTGTTGGGTGCCGCTTCGGGTGTGGGTGGGAGTGACTGCGTGACCCCGTCGCCGTCGGACGACTCGTACATGTACGAGGTGACCGTTCCCGTCGGCGATACACCCGCTGGCACGGTGTCGCTGCAGGACGCCGCCACCGGTGCGACGATATTGACGGCGGTCTCGCAGCCCGACGGTTCGTACGTCTTCACCGATGCGGAAGGCAATCCATTGAAGGCGACGCCCGAAGCGTCCGGGGACTACCGCGTGATGGTGTCGCAGGCTCCTACGGCCGACGCCTGGGGCACGGCGCCTCCGGGCGGAGCGGAGATCCTGGTCAAGAGCATCAGCACCTCCGCCTTCGCGGATACCCGTGGCACTGCGCCCAGTCCATCCGACGACTGCTACACGCCCAGCCCCACGCCGTCGGCCGGGCCGAGCCTCACCACTGACATTTATCCGGCCCCCGCCCCGAGCCTCGCGGCCAAGCCCGAGAACGTCGTTGGCGACAGCCCCTTCCAGTGCGGGTTCACGTTCCCTACGGATTCGAACGCCACCGATGACCTGTGGATCGATGGGCTCACCTGGACCACGGCTGATGAGATCAACGCTCAGATGAAACAGAAATTCGCGGGGCACGAGCAAGACATCTTTGCGGTAGCGTCGGGAACCGCGCGGATCCCGATCGTCAACGTCAGCGACCGGATTGGGGCGGTGCTGGGCCTCTATTCGTATCAGGTGTCCAGAGCCACAGTTGATCCCCGAGTGGTCCAGGCAAGCCTGGAGCCGATCAAGCCGGGAGGCCCGCCGCTACCATTCGAGGGGTTCACGTTTGTTGCCGTCACCGATCGTACTGTCGTCGGCACCATCGACCCGGCGCACCCCGTCGAAAAGTTGCCAACTCTGGGCCCCAACACCGACCCGCACGCAATCTCGGAACAACAGACGCTGCTCAACAGCGAGGACCCCTTCACCGCGTGCCCGGGCGTCACCGTGGGGAACGACGTGGACTTCTACGCGATTGCGGGCACCATCGCGTTCGACTCCACCGGCGTGGTCTACGAGCCGACGTATGTCTGGCTCAACATCGGCAGGCCCTAGCCCCGGGGCGGGCGATGGGGCGGAGCAGCAGCCCGCTACGTACGTCGGTACCGCTGTGCCTTGTATGCCTCGACGGCCTTGCGAGTAGAACGCCACACGCCGTCGGACCCGCGGTGAGCCTCGAGGCGTCCACGCACCGCGGCCTGCTTGAGCGCGGCGAGGCCGAGTGCGGCATCGGCGAGCGTGGCGAGCGGCACGGTTTTCGCGGGACCGGCGATGTCCTTGAGCAGGTGGTGGGTCGACGCGACGACGGAGCGTGCGAGGAGCTCGGCGAGCGCGCCGTCGTCGCCCTTGTCGGCGCGGTCGAGCGCGTCGAGGTACCTGCCGCGATCGCTCTTGTAGATGATCGCTGGCGGCCACCCGAGCCGCACCAGGATGAGGTTGAGCGCGAGCCTGCCCGCGCGCCCGTTGCCGTCGATGAACGGGTGGATGGCCTCGAACCGCTCATGGATTCGCGCCAGCTCGTACGGGATCGCCTCGGCCGCAATATCGCCAGCAAGGATGCGGTCTCCGAAGGCACGAACGTCGCGCGCCCACAGGTCCATGTCGCTCGGCACCTGGACGTGGCTGGGCGGGGTCATGCCGCCCTCGAACGCGTGGATGTCGTGGAGTCGGTAGTTGCCTGGCTCCTCGCCCGGGAGCGCGTCGACGTGGGGGTAGACGGTCCACACATCCTTCATGGCCCGGTGATGCGCCTCCCGCACCTCGGTCACGGTGATGAGATCGTGCTCACGCGAGTCACGGCGCTGGTGAGAGTTCTCGTAGACCCAACTCGCGGCCCGGCCGTAGCCGATCACCTCGAGGTACTCCTTGTGTTGCTTGGCGCCGACGGCCCTACCGGTGTCGAGCAACGTGGCAACCTCCTTGAGCACCAAGGTGTTGCCCTCGATCGCGGTGGAGTGGTGCACCTCGCGGTGCCAGAGGTCCTTCCAGGTGCCCCTGGCTTCCTCGGGCGAGGGCAGCCCGCCACAGCGGACGATGTCGTCAAGCGCCGCGGCGAATTGCTCGAAGTACCGTTGACGCGGGGGTCGACCTCGCATGCTCATGCGGGCCTCCTTAGGAAAGTGTCACGGTGCTATCTCAACAAACAATACACAACACTTTGGAAAGTGTCACGGAGTTGCCGCGTGAAAAGAGACAGAACACTTTCGGGTGGGTGCGACGCGTCATCCCACTTCAGGGGGCTTGAGCCGCTCGCCGCGATCGCCTAGGTTTGTGCTAGCCATTGGGCGGGGCGACAACAGGGGGCGCGAGTGGCGCGGACGATGACGATCGCGATCGGTGCTCTTCCTCATGCTCGCGAACTCCCCCGAAAGCGTCCGACGGCCCGCAACGCAGCGGAACGCGGGTTGTCATGAGACGGGGCACGTGGGTGGCCATCGCCGTGGTGGCACTGGTGATCGCTTCTCCCTTTGTTCTCACTGCGCTGTCGCCGTCCGGCAATACCGTGGACGCTTCCCCATTTGTCCTCACCGCGCCGTCGCCGTCCGGCAACACCGTGGACGCTCTGATGGAGGAGCGCACTCAGATCACTGAACAGCCGGTGGCGCAGTTGCCCATCGACGCGTACGAGGCCGGAATTGGTGAGGAAATCACGTTTGACGCCTCGGACTCCTACGGGGTGTCCGCCGAAATCGCTGCCTACGACTGGGACTTCGATGGCGATGGCGTGTTCGACGCGCACACGACCTCGCCAGTTATCGACCACACCTACACCGCGGCCTTCGACGGCTCGATGCAGGTTCGGGTGACCGACACCGATGGTGGGCTCGGCAGCGTCTCTGTGCCCGTCCGGATTGGGCAGCCTGCGCCCGTGGTGCCTGCCGCGCCTACCGTGACGGTGGCCGCTACGGGCACCGAGGGCGAGGTCACGCTGTCTTGGTCTGGAACCGGCGCATCCAAGTGGGTCATCTCGGTCAATGACTTCCCGTTGGGCTACACGACCGACAACCCGGTGACGATTACCGATATCCCGCGTGACCGCGACGTCACCTTCACAGTCACTCCGATCGGCGAGGACGGCACAAGTGGGGAACCAGGCACAGCCACGCTTGCCGCCGCCTCAGCCTGAGCTCCCACCTTGTATTTGGCGGCCAACCTGGACCTGACAACCACGTGTGCGAGGCGCATGAGTTGCGGATCGTCTCGCATTGGTCCTCGGGGATCGAACTAGCCGCGGGTGCTGACGTGGACCCACTCGTCCACGTGTCGCTCGAGGCCGTTGCGACGGTTGCCCTCCACGCGGACACGGACGTGCACGCCCGAATCCGTACTGGGGCCTTCCACTCCGACGGCATCGTGGCGCTCCTGGGGCCATAGCCCTCGACAATCGCACGGAACTCCGGAAGGGCCTGCCGAGCGGGCGCGGCTAGCGCAGCGCGCCCTACGCGAGGTACTCGTCGACCAGTTTCTCGGCGATGCCCACATACGAACGGGGGGTAAGCGCAATGAGTCGCTCCGTGGCGTCGGCCGGTAGCCCAAGCCCCGCCACGAACTCCCTCACTTCCGAGGCGCCGATGCGGCGGCCGCGGGTGAGGTCGCGCAGCGTCTCGTAGGGGTTGTCCATCCCGGGAACGCCCGCGATCGCGGCGGCGCGCATGGCGGACTGGATGGGCTCGGCGAGCACCTCCCAGTTGGCGTCGAGGTCCGCGTCGAGCGCCGTGGGGTTGACGTCGAGGCCGGCCAGCCCGCGGCGCAGGTTGTCGATCGCCAGCAGCGAGTGGCCGAAAGCGACGCCGATGTTGCGTTGGCTCGTAGAGTCGGTCAGGTCGCGCTGCATGCGGCTCGTGACGAGCGTGGCGCCCAGGGTGTCCAGCAGCGCCGCCGAGATCTCGAGGTTTGCCTCGGCGTTCTCGAAGCGGATGGGGTTGACCTTGTGCGGCATCGCGCTGGATCCGATCGTGCCCTGGCCCCGCACTTGCGCGAAGAAGCCGAGCGAGATGTAGGTCCACACATCGGTCGCGAGGTTGTGCAGGATGCGGCCGTAGCGGGCGACGTCCGAGTACAACTCCGCCTGCCAGTCGTGGCTCTCGATCTGCGTGGTCAACGGGTTCCAGGTGAGGCCCAAGGCGGAGACGAACGAGCGCGACACCGCCGCCCAGTCCGTTCCGGGGACCGCGGCGGCGTGAGCGCCGAACGTGCCGGTGGCCCCGTTGATCTTGCCGAGGTACTCGGCACCCTTGATGCGCGCGAGCTGGCGGCGCAAACGGTGTGCGACCACCGCGAGCTCCTTGCCGAGCGTGGTGGGGGTGGCGGGCTGGCCGTGAGTGCG
>Ga0209429_10001238_pt1 | contig 16141 bp, 13 predicted proteins | sample BarGraNGADG00212_3_FD_184493 | JGI IMG/M metagenome (GOLD analysis project Ga0209429, IMG submission 184493) | Arctic peat soil microbial communities from Barrow, Alaska - Barrow Graham LP Ref core NGADG0004-212 (SPAdes) (version 2) | ecosystem: Environmental > Terrestrial > Soil > Wetlands >... | reverse complement strand
TGGATCAAGACCGTGTCCGCGGCCAAGGCCGTCAAGGAGAAGGGCTTCTTCGGCAATCAGAACACGGTTGCCCGCCCGACGACCGCGGCGTGGGGCTACACGGTGGACCGCTTGAAGCAACGATGGGGGATCGAGTAGGCGGGCATCGAGTGGATGGGTGACATTTCGCTGCGCTCGTTGCATTCCTCCCGGGGTCGGGGATAATGAGCGTGGGTTCGGGAACCCCGTCAGTCGCTGGAGACAGTGACACCGCGGCAACGCGGCCGACGGCCCGGACCCTTCTCTTTGCCTACCATCTGCAGAACGCCTGCATCCACGAGTGGCGCGGCTGACCCCGTGTGGCCGAAGGTTCCCCACGGGCGATAAGCTCCCCCGGCGCATCGAAAGTCCGAAACAGCACCGGCTCTCAACGTCAACCGCATGGCGGCCTCGTCGTATTGACGCCCAGCGTCTGCGGTGGCAACATATGAGTCGTTCATCGCCAGCGGGGCTCCGGCTCCCTGGTCCCCCCGGGGTTGCGATCCCGGGGGTTTCTTCTTTCTGGGGGCCAATGTCAACGTCAGTCCGATTCCTGGTCGACGGATTCAACCTCTACCACTCCTTGCGAGAGGTACGGCGCAAGACTGGCGTCGAGTGCCGTTGGCTCGACATTCGCTCCCTGTGCAAGTCCATGTTGCACACCATCGGCGGCGGCGCCGAGATCACTCAGATCGACTACTTCAGCGCGCTGGCGCATCACATTGAAGCGAGCCGCCCGGGAACGGTTGCCCGTCACGAGCGCTACATCGACGCCCTGGGCTCAACTGGCGTCACAACGCACCTCGGCGTCTTCAAGCCCAAGGACATCCGCTATCACTCCCGGACCTGCGACGTCCTTCTCAGGCGGCACGAAGAGAAGGAGACCGACGTGGCCATCGCCGCAGCCATCGTCGAGGCTGCGGCTCGGGGAGACTGCACGGCACTCACCCTGATGTCCGGCGACACCGACCTGTTGCCTGCACTCGACACGGCGCGCCGACTCCGACCCGAACTGCGGCTCTACTGCCTCTTCCCGCCCTACCGCTCCAACCAGGCCTTTCGGCGCCACGTCAACGCCGACTTCAAAATCAGTCCTCGGAAGCTGCCCGAGCACCTGCTGGCAGACCCCATCGTGACCATCGACGGCCGAAGAATCGCGAAACCCGCGGGCTGGTGATCTGCGAGTGGCTTTCTATCCAGTTCAGGCCAGCCTATGCTCCACCCATCATCGCCGATCAGTTGGTGATGCCGTTCGAGGAGGAGTCATGAACGCCGAAGCGGTCACAGATGCTCTGGTGCGTCACGTGGCCGACGAGACGACCTGTGCGTTCTTCGACCATCGCCTGGCCTGCGATACCGCGCTGTACTACCCGAACGGTGACAGCGTGGTCGTCTACGTCACGGATCACGACGGCCTGTTTGAGGTGAGCGATTACAGCGAAGGCATGGCGGTGGCCATGCAGCGCCTGCACAGGCGCACCGGCGTGCTGGCCACGGTCGGGCAGCGGGTGTGTGCTGCGTCGGGTCTCACCTTCACCAATGGCCGGGTCTCGACCGTGGTGTCACAGGCCGATCTCGCGGACGCGGTGATGCGCGTGGCCGCCGCCTCGGCGCGCATCGCCGAAGCCGTCGACTTCGAGCTCGCCAAGCCCGAGCGGACTAAGCGTGACTTCTCTCGGGAGGTCGAGCACGAGCTGGTCGAGCGCAGGGTCGGCGTTGAGCGCACGCATACGATCGTCGGTCAGTCTGGTCACAAGCATCACCCCACGCTGTTCGTGCCGTCGGCCCACGCATTGGTGGAGCCGATCGGCGCGGAGGCGCCGTGGACCCGGGCGACCGCGGTGTACGCCTTGTTCGGCGACGTGATGAAGGTCAACGGCTTCTCGCGCTACGCCGTCATCGACGACCGTGGCGACCACGTCAAGGACGAGATCCAGAACCTGCTGCAGCAGGTCGGTAGCCTGGTCTATTGGTCCGACCGCACGCCGTGGATGGAGCGAGTCGCGCAGTAGCGCGCCGCCTTCGGGCCCTGAATCACAAGCGCGCAGACTCGACGAAGAGCGACTTCATGACCAGAGTGGCTGTCAATGGTGAGGTGGTTCGCTGGGCGCGGGAGCGCTCGGGCGCATCGCTGCACGATCTCGCCAAGCGCTTCCCCAAGATCTCCGAGTGGGAGGCCGAGGAGACGCAGCCCACGCTGAGGCAGCTCGAGGACTACGCGAAGAAGACCCTCACTCCGCTGGGCTACCTGTTCCTCGCTGACCCGCCGGACATCCACCTGCCGATCCCCGATTTCCGCACGGTGCAACAGGATGCCACGCCGCGTCCCAGTCCGAACCTGTTGGAGACGGTGTACGCGATGCTGCGCCGCCAAGACTGGATGCGGGAGTATCTCATCGAGCAGGGGCAACCCCCCCTGCGCTTCGTCGGCGAGTCGACCCCCGACGACCCGCCTCCTCAGGTCGCCGCGCGCATGCGGGAGGCGCTCGGCGTCGGAGACGCCTGGGCCGGACAGCAGGCAACGTGGACAGGCGCGTTGGCCGCTCTCATCGAACTCGTCGAGCATGCCGGTATCCTCGTCGTGAACAACGGCATCGTCGGCAACGACACGCATCGCAAGCTCGATCCCGAGGAGTTCCGCGGGTTCGTATTGACCGACGACTACTCGCCGTTGATCTTCATCAACACGGTGGACGGCAAGGCGGCGCAGATGTTCACGGTCGCGCACGAGCTGGCGCACGTGTGGTTCGCGCAGAGTGCCGCGTTCGATCTGCGGGACATGCGGCCGGCCCGAGCTCCCATCGAGCAGGCGTGCAACAGGGTCGCGGCCGAGTTCCTCGTGCCTGAGGTGGAGATGCGTACGGCCTGGCCCACGGTTCGCGGGGAACTCAAGCCGTTCGACGAGCTGGCGCGACGCTTCAAGGTCAGCGCGCTGGTAGTCGCCCGTCGGGCGCTGGACCTCCAGCTCATCGATCGTGGCGGTTTCTTCGCCTTCTACGCCGACTACCGAGACGACGTGCGCCGTCAGGCGGCCTTCAAGCCGAGCGGCGGGGACTTCTGGGCCACGCAAGAGAACCGCATCGGGCGCCGGTTCGGCGAGGCGGTCGTGCGCGCGACGCAGGAGGGCAGACTTCTGTACCGCGATGCCTTCGTCCTCACCGACCTGCGCGGCGACACCTTCGCCCGCTACGCGGAGAGGCTGGACGCCACCAGCCGCCGATGACGACCCACACCGTCTATCTCGTGGACGCCAACGTCCTCATCGAGGCGAAGAACCGGTACTACTCCTTCTCGATCTGCCCCGGCTTCTGGGACGCCATTGTGTGGCATGCGGGTTCGGGTTCCGTGTGCAGCAACGACGCCGATGTCGTGGCGTGGTACAGGCGAATCACGAATTGGGTCCAGAACGAGCTCCAGTTCAGGCCCGAGGCTAAGGCGGAGTTCATGAAGGCGGCGGATCCCTGGCTTGTCGCGCCGAATGTGAACCTGCTGCAGGTCCTGGCGCGATTGACGGACACTGAGAATCGGGTACACTTCCGGTACTGCAGACCCACGAGCGCCGCGCGACCCGGTCGGGTCGACGCTCGTTATTAGAACGCCAGGGAACCTTTGGGCTCCCTGTCTTCGTTCTGGGGCGATTGTCGACCAAGGGGGTGACCGTGGACCTACCGGTGGCACCGATTCTGCGTCCTCAGAGAGTCCTGTGTTTGTCGACTTCTGGAACTTCCAGCTCAGCGCCAATGATGTGCTGGGGCGGAGCTTCAGGCCCGACTGGAGCAGCCTGTCCAGGTGGCTCGGCGTCGAAGCTGCCGCGCTCATCTCCGGCGTAGCCGCATCCGAGCTCCAGTTCGAAGGCTCCACCGTCTATCTGTCCGTCGGCAATGGCGCCGGCGATGTCAGGCTCCGCGAGTGGGCCACAAGGTTTCTCGACAGGGTCGCCGGCGTCACTGTCGTGCTGAAGGAGCGTGTGAAGAAGAAGCCGCCGATCTGCCAGAGCTGTCACCAGCGCGTGGAGACTTGCTGCCACTGTGGCGCCGCACTGTCGCTCACCGAAGAGAAGGGCGTCGACGTCGCCATTGCCACGGACATGATCAAACTCGCGTGGGACGACGCCTACGACTGGGCGATGCTCGTGTCCTCCGACCGTGACTTCATCCCCGCGGTGGAGTTCCTGAACGCGAAGGGTCGCAAGGTGCTCCACGCGGGCTTCCCTCCGCGTGGCAGCCAGCTCGCGACGAAGTGCTGGGGGTCACTCGACCTCAGGCCGCATCTGAAGAAGCTCGAGCGGTCGTAGGCGCCTTCGCGCGGCCGTGCCCGTCAAGCAGGCTCAGGACAGGCGTCCCGCCTCGAGCTTCCGGCGTCGTCCGGTTCGCAGGGTAGAATCAAGTTGAAGCGAACTCCGTAGGAGGCCATGAAGACCAGACCATCATCGACCCCACTGTACTCATTGACCGACGTGGCGCGGTACTCGCGCGCGCAGCAGCAGCTCGTGCGCCGGCTGTACTTGGGCTATCGCGACGGCGACGCACTCCATCCACCGTTGCTCACAGGTACCCGGGCCATTGATTGCGCGGCGCCGCTCGCGTTCGAGGATCTCATCGAGACCGCGCTCATCGCAGCGCTCAGGGCTCGTCGCATCTCGCTGCAGGCGATCCGCGAGGCGCATCGCATCGCCACTTGCGAGGTCGGTGAGCACGCGTTCGCGCGTCGCGAGATCCTTGTTGCCGGCAGCGACATCTTCATGCATGCGGGCGAGACAACGGAGCGAGACGGCGAGCAGCTTGCGGCGCTCACCAAGGGCGGCCAGCGTGCTCTGGAGCCGGTCCTCGCCGAGTACCTGCAGATCGTCGACTGGCAAGAGGGATGGCCGGCCGAGTGGCGGCCGCGCGGTGGCGTGGTGCGGCAGAACCCCGCAGTCGAGTACGGCCTGCCTCAGGTCAAGGGCGTGCGCACGGAGATCATCAGAGGTCGCTTCGAGGCCGACGAGGCTATCAAGACCATCGCGGCTGACTTCGGCCTCACTGCGACCGAGGTCGAGCACGCGCTCAGGTACGAGCTCTGGTTGCGCTCCGCGGCGTAGTCTTCTTCTGCGACCGAGCCGCTGGGCTGACCAACCTCAAGCCGGGGCGAGCTCCAGCTTGAACACACCGATGTGCCGCCACACGTGCATCCCGGCCGCCTCGTAGAGGCGCACGGCGCCGGTGGCGTTCTCGGCGTCGACCCAGAGCGACACGTCGTCGCGGCCGCGCTCGTGGAGCCTCGCGAACACCTCGAGGAGCATCGCGAGGCCGAGCCCGCGGTCGCGCCAGGGCTTCCGCACCATCACGTTTTCGATGCTGGCGGCAGCGCCGACCGGCATCGCCGTGGTCTGGCCGGCGACTTTGTCGCCGTCCCACGCCACGACCCAGAGCCCGGGGTCGAGTGCGGCGTGCCCGTAGACCCAGGAGCGCCACACGTCCAGCTTCAACGGGAAGTTCAGGAAATGCTCCGAGAACGCATCGTTGTCGGCGGCGCAGAGCGCTTCGTCGTCGACGTGCGGCCGCATGTCGCGGACGTCGATGCCGGGCGGCCAGTCCGGGGCGGCGGAGCCCTGCCCGAGGTCGACCCTCATCATGAACATCTCGCGCACGCGGCGGTACCCATGGGCGAGCAGCCAGGTCTGGCGCCCGGGCTGCGTGTCTTCGCACTGCATGAACAGCGCCGGCGCCGAGCCCGCCGCCGCGCCGGCGGCGAGCTCGGCGGCGCGGGCCTCGAGTGTGCGGAAGAGCAGCGTGGACAGGCCGCGGCCGCTGTGCTGGGGGGCGACGCAGGCGTCCCCGCGTGCTTCGCCGGTCGAGGGCCAATACACGTTGGCGAAGCCGGCCAGGTCGCCGCCTGCGTGCTCGAGCACCCACCAATCCTGTTCGGGGTGGCAATCCGGGTCCGCGGCCGCGGCGGTGACGTCGAAGTCGCTTGCGCGCGGCTCACCGCAGTCGGCCGCCTCGCACTCGTCCACCAGGCGCTGGATGGCCGGCAGCTCGTCGGCCGTGGGATGGCGCAGGAGGTAGTCTGACGGCGGTGTGCTCACGGTTGACCGCGGATTCTAGCACCCGGGGTCATTCGCGGGCGCGCCTGCTATCCTGTCGCCACGCGCCGCTGCCGACGGGAGGCCACATGCCCGACAAGCCCTACGAAGACGTCCAGATCGAGGGGCACCTCATCGACTCGCTGATGATGCCGCAGATCATGGACCACGTCATGGATCTCGACGGCGAGTTCGAGATGCTCACCTTCGAGGTCGGGCGCATGAAGGACGACGCGTCGCACGCTGTGATGCGCATCTACGGGCGCGACGCGACGCACCTCGACGAGCTGCTCACGGCGATCACCTCGCACGGCGTGGTCGCGGTGAAGCCGCAGGACGCCGTGCTCGAAGCGGCCGACATGGACGGCGTCTTCACGGCGCGGTTCTACTCCACCACCAACCTTGAGACGTTCGTCAGGGTCGCGGGCGAGTGGGTGCGCGTGGCGCACCCCGAGATGGACTGCGGCATCCGCGTCGACCTTGGGGCCGGCGCCGCCGAGACCGTCTCGATGGGCGAAGTGCGCGCGGGCGACCTGCTGGTGACCGGGCATCGCGGCATCCGCGTGCTGCCGCTGGAGCGGCCGCGCGAGAGCCAGCCGTTCGAGTTCATGGCGTCGGCGGTCAGCAGCGAGAAGCCCAAGGCGCAGATCGTGCACGAGGTGGCGCACATCCTGCGGCAGGTTAAGAAGGAAGCCCGGCTGACGATCGCCGTGGTGGGCCCGGCCGTGGTGCACACGGGGGCGGCGCCGAGCCTGGCCCGCCTCATCGAGGCGGGCTACATCGGCGCCGTCTTCGGCGGCAACGCCGTCGCCACCCACGACATCGAGAGCAACCTGTACGGCACCTCGCTCGGCATCAGCCTCAAGGAGGGCACGCCCGTGCCCGGCGGCCACGAGCACCACCTGCGCGCCATCAACACCATCCGGCGCGCCGGCTCCATCAAGGCCGCCGTCGACCAGGGCGTGCTCAGCGGCGGCCTCATGTACACGCTGATCAAGACCGGCACGCCGTTCGTGCTCGCCGGCAGCATCCGCGACGACGGCCCCATGCCCGAGGTGATCACCGACGTCATGCAGGCGCAGAAGGAGATGCGGCGCTACGCGCAGCAGGCCGGCGCCTGCCTGATGCTCAGCACGATGCTGCACAGCGTCGCCGTCGGCAACATGCTGCCGGCCAGCGTGCGCACCGTCTGCGCCGACATCAACCCCGCGGTCGTGACCAAGCTCGCCGACCGCGGCTCCTTCCAGGCCATCGGCATCGTCACCGACGTGGGCCTGTTCGTCGAGCAGCTCGCCGACGAGCTCGACGACGCCGGCGGCTGAGGCGGCGAGACCCTGGCCTACATCCCCCACAACCGGAGTCCGTTTACGTATCCGCCACACGTTCCGGACGCCCCCGAGTCTTCCGACTTCACCGGCAGAGGTCCCCACGCATGTGGGGAGCACGGCGGTCCCGGAGCTCGGCATCTTGTGACGCGGGTATACTGCGTTCTGCCCAGCGTATGAACGGAACCCCACGCGAGGTGCCATATGAAGCCCCGGAAGATCTGCGCTTCGGTCCAATTGCTTGGTGCGGTCGATTGGGACAGGCGTCTGTTCGACGCCCTCATCCCACTGCCCAACGGCACCAGCTACAACGCCTACTTCGTGCAGGGCGGCGAGAAGAACGCCCTCATCGACTCCGTCGACCCGGTCAAGTGGCCCGAGCTCGCGGCCCAGCTCGACGAGCTGCCGGCGCCCGACTACCTCGTCATCCACCATGTGGAGCAGGACCACTCGGGCTCCACGCCGATGCTGCTCGAGCGCTTCCCCGATCTCACGATCGTCTGCAACGAGAAGGCCCAGGGGATGCTGATCGACCACCTACACGTTGACGATGCCAGGTTCCAGCTGGTCGCCGACGGCGACACGCTGAGCCTCGGCGACAAGACGCTCACCTTCCTCTTCACGCCCTGGGTCCACTGGCCCGAGACGATGAGCACCTGGCTGGAGGAGGACAAGATCCTCTTCAGCTGCGACTTCTTCGGCTCGCACTACGCGACCAGCGACGTGTACGCCGACAAGCACGAGGTGTACGGCGGCGCCAAGCGCTACTACGCCGAGATCATGATGCCGTTCGGGCCGCAGGTGCTGAAGAACATCGAGAAGGTGACGCAGTACCCCATCGGGACGATCTGCCCCAGCCACGGGCCGGTGTACGACGACCCGGCGTTCATCATCGAGGCCTACAAGGACTGGGCCGGCGGCGAGCCGCAGAACATCGTCTGCCTGCCGTACGTGACCATGCACGACAGCACGCGGATGATGGTCGACCACCTCACGGCGGCGCTCACCGAGCGCGGCGTCGCGGTCGAGCGCTTCGACCTCACGACGCTGGATGCCGGCGACCTCGCCAGCTCGCTGGTGCACGCCGGTACGGTCGTCATCGGCACGTCGACGGTGCTCACCGGGCCGCATCCGCTGGCCGCCTACGCGGCCTTCCTGGCCAACGCCTTGCGGCCGCGCACCAAGTACGCGACCGTGATCGGCAGCTACGGCTGGGCCGGCAAGACGGTCGAGACGCTGGTCGGCATGATGCCCAAGCTCAAGGTCGAGCTCCTCGAGCCGGTGCTGGCCAAGGGTATGCCGCGAGAGGCCGACTACGCCGCGCTGGACGCGCTCGCCGACACGATCGCCGAGAAGCACAAGGACTTCGCGCCGCGCGACTCCGCCGACCTGACCGTCTGCCCCACCGACCACTGACCTCGTCGTCGACGCTCGGCCCGCCGGCGCGTACCGAGTGAAGCCCTGCTCGTCGAATTGAGGGTCCGGCCCCGCGTACTCGCGAATGCCCCTCCGGCGCATGACGATGAAGCTGACGCAGTCGACGAGGCTGAGGCGGCGCCGGCCTGTTGCGAGGAGAGCGGTCACGCCGGCAGTGCGGTCCTCGGGGGTCACTCCTTCGACATCCAGCAGCGGCAGGAACCCGTCGACCAGAACTCGGACTGCGTCGAGACCCCAACGCCGCTGAGCCACTGCCACGGACTCCAGGACGATGTAGTCGGTGGTGACCAATCCCTCGGCATCGATGGGGGCGAGCGACCTCGCTACAGACTCAGCACCCAGAGCGTCTGGTAAACGACCACGGCGGCGAACACGCCCGTGAGCAGCGCCGCGGCGAACAGTGCGGTGCGGTAACGGTGCAGCCGCCAGAGGAGCAGCGTTCCCACGGTGACGATGCCGATCTTGAAGGCGACCGTGGGCGCCGTACCGGAGCGGAAGAAGTAGTCCATCACGTTGTTCGACTCCGTGGCAAAGCCCAGCCACAGCGAGTACCTCGTGAGCAGCAGGTCGGCGATGTTCAACACCCACAGTTCCACCAGCAGCCAGAAGAGGACCCGCATCCCGAACGGGCCCAGGCGCGGCGAGCGGCGCGTTCTCCAGGCCGTCATCGGGGGATCCTCGCGGTCTCGATCCAGGTGGGGCTGCGGTCGCCGTTGTCGACCAGCCACGCGACGATGCCGCCGCTGACCAGGGCGCTCTGGACCTGGCCGTCCACGCGGGCGATCTGGAAGGAGGGGCCGCCGCGAAGGCGGCGGCCCATCACCCGGTAGGCGGCGGCGTCCGGCGTCTGCTCGGCCCACACCACGGTATCGCCGTCGATGGACGGCGCCGTGGCCATCCGGGCGCCCTCGGCGACGATGCTCGCGGCTCCCGTGTCCACGTTCTGCGCCACGATGCGCCCCACGGCCGTCTGCGCGTCCTGCTGCCCCCAGACGAGCGTGCGCCCCGAAAGGTCGAAGCCGGTGAGGCCGGCGGCTCCGCCGAGCCCGCTGGGGATGACCGTCCAGGAGCGGCCCTGCGTCACGTCGGCGAGCACGAAGGAGCTGGGGCCACCCCCGCTCGATCGCGCCCAGGCAACGAGGGCGCCGTCGATCACCGGTCGACCATACTCGGACGCGACGACGAGACCCTTGTCGTTCGTCAGGTCGACGCCGACTATCCGCGACTCCGCGTCCCGAGCCGCGCACCATACGGTCCGCGCAGCGGAGACCGAGGGGAAGGAGAGAACGTCGTCCAGGGTGGCGATCTGGCGCCGCCGCCGAGTGGCCACGTCGTAGGTCCAGGCGTCGGCGCTCGAAGCGCCCTCCCCGGCGCCTTCGAACCAAACGACGTACCGCTCGGAGACGGCCGGCTGCCAGGTCGCCGGGGCCTCGTTGCCGGGACCGAGAAGCCTGGCCTTACCGGAGCGCAGATCAAGCAGCAGGACGGAGGGTCCGTCCTGCCAGGCGATGCGCTCGTCGCACAAAGCCAGGCCGCCGAAGCCGAGCATGCGCACCTCCGTGATGCGCCAGCCCGTCTGGGTGCGGACGATCTGTGGGCGCCAGTTCGACGTCGCCTGCTCCAGGAGGAAGCCGCCGGCGCCGAGGGCGGCGCCGGCGAGGATCACGAGCGCGGCGAAGAGCAGCGCTCGTTTCTCGGAACGCCGGCGCTCCGGCGGCGGGTCCACGGACGATGAAGGCGGCCCGGCATCCAGCGTCGCGTCGGCGGGTGTCAGCGGTTCCGGCACAGGTGCAGCAGGTCGGCGTAGACGCCGTAGGCGGCCTGTGGGACGAGGCCGTCGATCTCGCAGACGAAGACGTCGCTCATCAGGTCGGTGTGAAGGATGGCGCCCTGCGATTCGACCCCCACGGGCGCCAGGGGGTGGTCGATGTCGAGCTCGGTAGCGCGGACGCGGCCGCGGACGCGGCCGGCGGGCAACGAGCTGGGGAACCGGCTCGGATGTCGAAGACCAGCCAGCCCTGCCGCGGGCGCGGCGCCGTCAGGCGTCTCGCGCCAGATGGTGGTCACTAGGCGCAGCCGCTTGCCGTCGGCACGGGCCTGCAGGATGCGCTCCAACGGCACCTCGGTCAGGCTTTCCTTCTCTATCTCGGCGGGCGTGATGCCCGCGTTCATCGCCACGTTCGCGAGTGCGGCGCCCTTGCAGGCCGCGTCCCATCCGTCGATGTCGTGCGAGGGGTCGGCCTCGGCGTAGCCTTTCGCCTGGACCCGCGCCAGGGCGTCGGCGAACGTGCGGCCCGTGCCCATGGCGTCGATGATGAAGTTGGTCGTCGCGTTGAACACGGCCTCGAAGCCGAGAAGGGCGCAGTCGGGCAGGGCGAGCTCGAGAAGGCTGAACACCGGGAGGCCGTCCATCACCGTGCTTTCGAAGCGGATGCGTCGGCCGCCGGCGCCGGCCGCCGCCTTGACCCGGTCCCAGTTCCAGGCGATGGGGCCCTTGTTGGCGGTGACCACATCCATGCCCAGCGCGAAGGCGGTCTCCACGTGGCCGGTGGCGATGGGGGCGAAGTCCTCTTCCATCACGGTGAGCTCGACGAGCACGTCGGCGCCGGAGGCAGTCATGAGGTCGGCGGCGGGGCGCGGCGGCTCGGGGAGGCGCGGCGCGGCTGCGGCGGGCGAGCCCGCGCGTACGCCGGCGCGGGCCATTACCTCGGCCGCCGCCATGCCTTCCGGCACGAGCAGACTCCCGTGGCGCGTGCCGGCGGCGCTCACCAGCACGCGCAGCCCGTGATCGGCGGCGAGCGTGTGCTCCTGCTCGGCGAGCAGCGCGCAGAGCTCGCGCGCCACGCTGCCGAAGCCGAGCAGGCAGAGGCGGATGGTGCGCAGGCCGAGGCCGGCGGCCGTAGGCTGCCCGGCCGCCATCAGCGCACCGACCGCGAAAGGTCGCGGGCGGCCACTACCAGCCGCTCCAGCTCGCCGGCGGTGTTGTAGGGGGCGAGCCCCACGCGGATCAGGCCGCCGCGCTCGATGAGCCCGAGCGCTTCGACGAGCCGGATGGCGTAGAAGTGGCCGTCCCAGGCGAAGATGCCGCGGGCGCCGAGCGCCCGGCAGGCTTGCTTGGCGGTAAAGCCGTCCAGCGTGAACGAGACCGTGGACGTCCGCGGGCTGCCCTCCGGCGGCCCGTAGAGCGTCACGCCGGGGATGCCGGCGAGCTGCTCGCGCAGCCACTGCGCCAGTGGCTGCTCGTACGCCTCGCCGGCCAGCATCCCGGCGACGACCGCCCGGCGCCGGCCCTGCAGGCCGGCCGGGAGGCGGTCGCCCGCCAGCGCGACGTGTCGCTCGCCCAGATCGGCGATGAAGTCGATCGCGGCGGCGGCGCCCGCCAGCCCCTCGTGGTTCAGCGTGCCCGTCTCCCAGATGAACGGCGCCCGCTGCTCCTGCGTGCGCAGGCGCAGCGGCTCGAGCTGCTCCGTGGCGCCCGCGCGCGCGTACATGAGGCCCACGTGTGGGCCGAAGAACTTGTACGCCGAGCAGAGCAGGAAGTCGCAGCCGAGGGCGCGTACGTCGATGGGCCCGTGCAGCGCGTAGTGCACGGCATCGACGACGCTCCAGGCGCCGGCCTCGCGGGCCAGCTTCGCGGCACGGGCCACGTCGTTGACGGTGCCCACGGCGTTGGAGGCATAGCCGACGGCGACGACTTTGGTGCGCTTGGGGTTCACCAGTGACTCGAAGGCCCCCCAGTCGAGCGTGCACGTCGCCGCGTCCACCGGCACTTCACGGATCACGATGCCGCGTTCTGCCAGGCGCAGCCAGGGGCCGCGGTTGGCCTCGTGGTCGAGCGCCGTGATCACCACCTCGTCGCCGGGCCCCATCTCGCGCACGAGCGCCTCGGAGAGCAGGTAGTTCAGCGTGGTCATGTTGGCGCCGTAGCTCACCTCGGTCCAGTCGCAGCCGAGGAAGTCGGCGGCGGCGCGTCGCGCCTGCTCGAGCATCGCGTCGGTCTCCTCGGTGGCGGCGAAGATGCCGTGTGTGTTGGAGTTGTGGTTCACGAGGTAGTCGGTGACGGCGTCGAGGACGCGTTGCGGCGTCTGCGTGCCGCCGGGGGCGTCGAAGTAGGCCACCGGATGGCCGTCGATGACCCGCCTGAGGGCGGGGAACTGGCTGCGCACGTAAGCGACGTCGAAGTGGGACATGGCGCTCCCCTCGGGCCGAGCCTGTAGTATGGATGCCGGCCGCGGCCGGCGCAGGTAGTCTACCGCTCGCCGTGCAGGAACGCCGCCGGCGGGGCAGGATAGAGAGGCATGCAGCGGAGGGACGACATCGAGCGGGCGCTCGACCGTGGATTCGCGGTCATCTGCTTCGAGTGGGACGGGACGGCCGTGGCTGACCGTCAAGCCGACGCCACCGCCGTGCGCAGCCGCGTCGAGCGGCTGACCGCCCTCGGCGTGGACATCGCCATCGTCAGCGGCTCCAACGTCAAGAACGTCGACGGGCAGCTGCGCGCCCGGCCGGCGGTGGAAGGCCACCTGTTCCTGTTCCTCTCCCGCGGTTCCGAGGTGTACGTCGTGGGTCCCAATGGGCCGCGGCTGCTGGAGCGGCGCCAGGCGACGGATGTGGAAGAAGCGCAGCTCACGGCCGCGGCCGAGGCGCTGCGCGACAAGCTCGTTGCCGACGGCCTCGACATCGAGATCGTCTACGATCGGCTCAACCGACGGAAGGTCGACCTCATCCCCGAGTGGCCCGACCCCCCCAAGGCGCAGATCGCCGAGCTGCAGGAGCGCGTCAACGCGCGCCTCATCAGGGCCGGCGTGAACGGCGTGAGCGAGGCCGTCGAGCTGTCCAGGGGATTCTGCCGGGAGGCCGGCCTCGCCCATCCCGGCATCACCAGCGACATCAAGCATGTGGAGATCGGCCTCACCGACAAGAGCGACAGCATGCGCTACGTGCTGCGGTCGCTGATCCTCGGCCGCCGCCGCCGCCCGCAGGACATGATCGTGCTGGGCGACGAGTTCGGCCCCATCGGCGAGAGCGAGGGCAGCGACTACCTCACGCTCATACCGGAGCTGCGCCACTCCGTCTTCGTCAGCGTCGGCGTGGAGTCCAACGGAGGGCCGCCGCGGGTGCTGCACGCAGGCGGTGGCCCCGCGGAGTTCCTCTCCATCCTGCACGACCAGCTGGCCCGTCGCGAGATCGTGGCGCAGCGCGACTTCCCGGAGCCCCCGCCGGACCCCGCGTGGCGCTTTGAGGTCAAGGGCTTCGACCCCTTCCGCGAGCGCGAAGTGGAGACCTGGCTCACGGTCGCCAACGGCGAGACCGGTACGCGCGGAGCGCTGGAGGAGGGATCCGCCGTGAGCACGCCGGCCACTTTCGTCGCCGGCGTCTTCGGCGACGCCACCGGCGAGCTGGCCTTTCGCCAGCCGGTGCCGGCGCCCGACTGGACCGGCCTGCGCCTCAAGGTCGACGGCACGCCGGTCACTCTGGCCAACGGCGAGCTCGTCGAGCACCAGCGCGTGCTCGACATGAAGCACGGCGTCGTCTACCGCACCTGGCGCCAGCAGCTCGGCAGCGGGCAGACGGTGCGCATCCGCACGGCGCGCTTCGCCTCGCTCGCCGACCGCCAGCTGCTGGCGGTGCGCGCCGAGGCGACGCCTGAGAACTTCGCCGGCCGCCTCGTCTGGGAGGGCGCAGTCGGCGTCACCTATGCCGGCGGCGCGACCAAGGAGACCGAGTTCGAGGCGCTCGAGGAGCCCGGCTTTGTCGTTCGTACGAAGGGCCGCAACGGCGGCGGCCATGTGCTCGCCGTGACCACGCGGCCGGCGCCCGGCTCGCCCGTCGTCCGTCATGTGGAACAGGCGCGCGACGTGATCGGCGGAGTCCTCGAGCCGGGCGACCCGGCGACCGTCGACCGCCTGGCCGCCATCGTCTCGGCGCGCACCCGCGTGCCGTCGGCCGACACGGCGCGCCGCGCGCTGGCGCGGGCGGAGCAGCTCGGCTTCGACGAGCTGCTCCGCCGGCACCGCGCCGCGTGGGACGAGCGCTGGCGCGACGCCGACCTGGTGGTGGACGGCGACGCCCACGGCCAGACGGCCCTGCGCTTCAGCATCTACCACATGATCAGCACTGCCCACCCCACCAAGGACACGGTGTCGGTGGGCGCCCGCGGCCTCGCCGGCATGAACTACTTCCTGCACGTCTTCTGGGACACGGAGATCTTCGTGCTGCCGTTCTTCATCTACACCCACCCGCAAACGGCGCGCACGCTGCTGGCCTACCGCTACCGCAACCTCGCCGGGGCCCGTCAAAAGGCGCGCCACATGGGCCACCGCGGCGCGCTGTACCCGTGGGAGTCCGCCGACAAGGGCGTCGAGACCGCGCCGCCCTACGGTCGCGGGCTGGACGGCGAGATGGTCCCCATCCTCAGCGGCCTCATGGAGCACCACATCTCGGCCGACGTCGCCTGGGGCGTGTGGGAGTACTGGAAGGCCACCGCCGACGACGTCTTCATGGCCGCCATGGGCGTCGAGATGATGCTCGAGACGGCGCGTTTCTGGGTCTCGCGTTCCTCGCTGGGCGACGACGGCCGCTACCACATCCGTCTCGTCGTCGGCCCCGACGAGTACCACGAGGGCGTGGACGACAACGCCTACACCAACGTGCTCGCGCGCTGGAACGTCCAGCGTGCTATGGAGGCGCTCGCGTGGCTCGAGAAGGTCGATTCCGGCTATGCCGAGGAGCTGCAGCATCGTCTCGAGCTGACCGCACCCGAGCTGTTCGACTGGCGCAAGATCGTCGACGGCCTGGTGGACGGCTTCGACCCGGAGACGCTGCTCTACGAGCAGTTCGCCGGGTTCTACGGCATGGAAGACATCCCCCTGGAGAAGCTGCGCCCGCGGCCGATGGCCGCCGACCTCATGCTGGGGCGTGAGGTCACCCTGCAGGCCAAGGTGATCAAGCAGGCCGACGTGGTGATGCTCACGCACATCCTGTCGGACGAGATCGGCGACGCGGTGGCGATGGCAAACTACGACTACTACGAGCCCATCACCTGCCACGGCAGCTCGCTGAGTCCCGGCATGCACGCCGCCGTGGCGGCGCGCCTGGGCCGGGTGGACGACGCGGTGGAGGATTTCAAGATGGCCGCCGCCATCGACCTCGCCGACAACATGGGCAACGCCGCCGGGGGCCTGCACATGGCCACCATGGGTGGCCTCTGGCAGGCGGCGGTGATGGGCTTCGCCGGCATCCAACGCCGCGACGAGGCCCTGCTCCTGGATCCGCACCTGCCGCCGAACTGGAAGAG
>Ga0209429_10001237_pt1 | contig 16150 bp, 11 predicted proteins | sample BarGraNGADG00212_3_FD_184493 | JGI IMG/M metagenome (GOLD analysis project Ga0209429, IMG submission 184493) | Arctic peat soil microbial communities from Barrow, Alaska - Barrow Graham LP Ref core NGADG0004-212 (SPAdes) (version 2) | ecosystem: Environmental > Terrestrial > Soil > Wetlands >... | reverse complement strand
GCTTTGTTACGTTTTTTTGCAAATCCTCCCTGAAACCATCCAAGACTGCAAAACACATGCTTTTTTGCCTGCCCGGACTCCGCCGTCTAGAAAGTTTTATCACACCATGACAACTCCTGCCCGTTTACCGGGACTTGGCCACACCGAGACAACTTTAACAGAACATGACAACTCCTTGGAAAGAAAAACCTTCCACAATTACAAAATAGCCCAACGAAAAAATATTAAATATGAGTAAATGTATTTTCTGCAAATTAGAGAGTGTCAAAAAATCAATAGAACATATTATACCAGAATCATTTGGGAATAAAAGTTATATTCTAAAGAATGGTTGTGTATGCGACAAATGCAATAATAGATTTTCAAAATTTGAATCTACAGCCCTCTCAAATACAGTATTCGTAATGGAGAGGGCAAGACTTGGCGCAGAATCAAAAAAAGGAAAGAGTGCGAAAGGAAAGGTTGGAGAACTTACAATTGAGGGTGATAAAGACCTCAAACCTGAAATCATCACAGTTAAAGGCCTTAATTCAAAAAATGTAAGAAACTACGATCCTAAAACAAAAACTTTTCAATTAGTTGTTCAAACATTTGATGACAGTGATGTCGCCACATCAAAAATGCTTCTAAAAATTGGTCTTGAGGCGATTTATAAATCCCAGAAACTTATCTATTTCATTTCCAACTTCAAAATATTGAAATCTTATCTTCTTTCGGAGGATAATAACGATTGGCCATTTTTGACAACGGATATTGAAACAAAGAAATTTAGAAATATCCCGCATCTATTTACAAAAAAAAAATTAATTCAAATTCATTGTGTTTTGAAATTCACGATGTTAAATAGGAATACACTCTTATTTAAATTTAAATATGGTTCCGTTTCAATGTTAATAAATTTATTAAGCCGGGATCTGGACTGGATTAAGGAATTCAAAAAAGTTGATACAAAAGCAGTTCTTTATCCTGCTCATTTTATAACCAAACTAGAAAAGAAATAATTAAAAATTACAGCTGAAAACGAGTTAATTGACATACTGCTCACCGAGACGACTAATTAATATCGCTAGTTCACAAACATTAAAAACAGAATCATATGGAGACATTACAAGCTAGAATTTTAATCCAGCACAAACAAGGTGCTACTATTGCATATCTGTACAACCGAGAAGCATTTGACCTCTTAGAAATTGAGAAACAAACCTATGATAATTCACAATTCATAGAAATTGAGTATTCTTAAAATAGAGGGTAAAAGGTATCGAGTTGAATCTATAAATTTCAAAATGGAAGAAAAACTTTATGAAATGAACAATCAATATGGAATTAATATTTATTCACCAACTGACCCATCAGATTTTAATTGCCAGATTGGAGTATTTGTCAACCAGTTAGACTAATAAAATCAACTAAAATGAAAATCGAAGATTTAACAACTAAAATTGAAGAGTTCAAATTAACACAAGACAAAATTCAAAAAAATAGAGAGATTTGGACAAGTCAAACCAAACCAATATTAATTGAAACTCTAGGAAAAATTAAAGAAAAATTTGATCTTGAATGGCATGTTCAAATTTTAGACGAAGTAAAAAATTCTGAAGGTGTAAATATCACATTTGGATTTAAGCGTTCAGGTTTTAAAAGTGTCTCTGATAAAACTATGCGATCCTATTTGAAAAAAGGAGGCACAATTGTATTCTCCCAAGCTTATAATGGTGAGATTTTTGTCATAATTTTGTACCCGTTTGTTGAGGAGTTTGTTTCAGAATCTGATAATAAACTTTTAGGGAAATTCGATCCACTCATTATCAATGAGGATTTTATTGTTGAAAAAGTATCAACATTCATTGATGAAATGATTAAATGGGAAAAATCGACTTTTTATAATAGAGTTGGATTTAAAAAAAATTAACCCCATTTGCTTACAACACGCGATTAGGCAAAAAGCTTGTCACGGTTTTTGCAATGACACTTAGACAATTCACTTTGACAAAAAACTTCCTGTCCATCTACCAGGCCTGGCAAAAACCACTCCATTACAGCGAGCTGCCTAACATTTGATTTTTATGAACCTGGTCTACGATGCAACAAAAATTCTTTAACTTTAAGATTTTAACCAAGACAAATAAATGGTTTTTGCAGTGTCACCTAGAAAAATTACTTGTGACGAGACAACTCCTACCCATCTACCTGGACTTTGCCGCCTATACAACTTTATCATGACACGACAACTCCTACCCATCTACCTGGACTTTGCCGCCTATACAACTTTATCATGACACGACAGATCCTATATATCTACCTGGACTAGCAAAAACCACACCATTGGCAGCTGGCGCTGCCAAACACATGCTTTTTTTTTGCCAACCCGGACTACTATATGACAACCATTCTGTAACTTTAAGATTTTAACCAAGATAAATAAAAAGTATTAACTTCGTTCTTAAAGAATGTGGAAGCCTAAAACTCTGAAGTCAACTTTAAATACAAAAACAATTTTACAAAATGAAACTACTTGAGGTAACCATTAAAAAATTCAGAAACATCATTGACTCTACCCCTGTCCGAATACAAGACGATATTACATGTCTTGTTGGGAAAAATGAATCAGGAAAAACTTCTTTCCTTCATTCACTCTATAGATTGAATCCATATAGACCAAACGTGAAATTTAAAGTTGAGGACCAATATCCCGCTTGGCTAGAAAAGAAAGATAGAATGAAGGGGGATAATTTGGAGGAGTTTAAACCTGTCACCGCAAAATTTGAGATGACAAATGAAACAAGAAAAGAGGTTGAATCAATTTTTGGTGAAGGTGTTTTGAAAGATGGGATACTTATTTTAGAGAGAACTTATGGTGATGAACTTTCTTATGATTTCAATCTTGATCAAAAGATCGCAGTAAAAAATATCTTGAAAGATTTAACTTTTTCAAGAGAAACAAGAGCCGAGATATCAAAACCGGAAATCAATTTAATAGAAGAACTTAAGAAGGTGGCATCTGCCTTAGTGTTACCAGAAGAGAATGTAAAAGACAAAGAAGGAATTGCTTTACTTCTGGAAAGAATTAAGAAAATTTATGGAGACAATTCTCTTAAGCAGGCATTGTGGCTAAAAATACAATCAAAGGTTCCTAAATTTATATATTTTGACAAATATAGTACTTTACCATACACAGTTAAAATTAGGGAACTTTTAAAAGCAAATAAATCGAACTTAAAGGATGATGAATTAACTGCATTAGCTCTACTAAAAATGGCTGGTGCAGAGGATGATTATTTGCTTAATCCTGATTATGAAAGACGAAAACGAGAATTGGAGAATGTAGCTAATGCTCTCACTCAGGATGTTTTAAAATACTGGAGTCAAAATCGCGAATTGCGTGTTGCTCCTGACATTGAAAAGGTAACTCAGAACACACCAAATGGGCAAGTTAGCGTTATCGATGAACTCAAAATTCGGATCTGGGACAATAAACATTATTTATCTCTTCCATTTAATGAGCATTCTACTGGATTTCAATGGTTTTTTTCATTTCTTGCAGCTTTTTCAGAATATGAAAACAAAAACGAACCTGTTATTATACTTCTAGATGAGCCAGGACTTGGATTACATGGGAGAGCACAAGCTGATTTTCTCCTTTTTATTGAGGAACGATTGGCTGATAAAAGGCAAGTAATTTATTCAACTCATTCACCATTTTTAGTTCAACCTAATCATTTGGAAAGAGCAAGAATTGTAGAAGAAAAAGACCGACATGCAGGAACAAAAATTACAGAAGACGTTTTTACATCTGACCCCGATACTTTATTTCCACTTCAGGGAGCACTCGGATATGATCTAGTCCAACATCTTTTTATTTCTAAAAACAATCTAATCTTGGAGGGTACGTCAGATTTTGTCTATCTCACTGTTATATCGGATTATCTGAGAGATAGTAACCGCAAATTTCTTGATGAAAAATGGTCGCTTGTTCCAGTTGGTGGTGCTGATTTAATTCCAACTTTTGTTGCACTTCTTGGCAACCATCTTGATGTAACAGTAATCGTTGATTCAAGGAAAGAGGGGCATCAAAAGCTTTCCAATCTTGCTGCAAATGGGTATCTAAAGGATAAAAGAATAATTACAATCGGAGAAATTATATCAACAAAACTTGCTGACATCGAAGATCTTTTTGATGTAACGGACTATTTAGACATTTATAATAAAGCTTTTGGGAAAGATCACAAACCAGCTGACTTGCCGGGAAGCGACCAAGTTGTGACAAGGATTGCAAGATATGAGAGCATTGTTAGATTTGACCACGGTAAGCCTGCTGACTATTTTCTCCGAAATAAACTTGACATTTTACCCAAGTTATCTGCAACAACATTGACAAACTTTGAAAACTTAATTGAACAGATAAATAAAACCATAGGAAAATAACGAACGGCACAACTTCATGGGAACAGTTGCACTAATTCAAAATAAATATCTACAATTTCATGAAAAGTACGCACAAATTAAAAGTCGTCTGTTTATCACAGCGTTTACATCTTAAACACGTTTCGACTTAGGTGCAAATAAACGTAACTAATTGCGTTTGTTGAGTTGTTATGCACAAGGCTAAGAATCGCATTACTCATAATATATCGTAAATTCAACAAATAAATTTAAGTATGGAAACTGACAATTTAAAGATTGATTATGAACAAGAGAACGAAAATGAAAAAACCGATAGTCAATCGATTAATTTTTTAGAAAAGAAGCAAAGAGAACTAATCACTAGTTCTGTAGATTATAATTTGGAAAGTTTAACAACTCTCGTTAATACAAGAGTTATAGATTTATCTCCAAAATATCAGAGACGATTTCGCTGGAATAATGAAAGAAAATCTAAATTAATTGAATCTTTCTTAATGAATGTACCAGTTCCTCCCATTTTTTTAAATGAGGATGACTTTGGAAAATATTCTGTAATTGATGGAAAACAAAGATTAACAGCTATATCTGAATTCATTTCAGGAACATTAAAACTAGAAGGGCTTATTGTATTCAAGGACTTAAACGGATTAAATTTATTTGACCTTCCTCCTGAATTCCAAAGTTCTATTAAAACAAGAGCTAATGTTAGGGCGATTATTATTTTACGCCAATCTGATAAAGAGATTAAATACGAAGTTTTTCAGCGTTTAAATACCGGAGGGGTTAACTTAAACGCGCAAGAAATTAGAAATAGTGCTTATCCTGGGCTTTTAAATGATAAAATATTAGAATTATCAGAAAATAAACTATTCCATCAACTTCTTGGTATTAAATCTAAGAGTCAATCTTCTCTCTGTCAAGAAATGCAGGATGCAGAACTTGTTTTAAGATTTTTTACTTTGAAGGATAATTTGCAAAATTATCAAGGCTATTTGAAATATAATCTTGATAAATTTATGGATAAGAATCAGAAAATGTCGAAGGCTAAAGTTGATGAATTATCAGTTCAGTTTATTGATACTTTAGAAAAAGTTCAAAATATATACGGTATTGAAGGCTGCTTTAGAAGATGGTTACCGGAAAAAAACAAATGGAAACAACAAGTTTCAACGGCATTATTTGATGCACAAATGTTTTCATGTTATCAGTTTGATAGTCCATTAAAAGAAAATAAAAGGGATATAGTTTTATTGAATTATAAAAAGTTGTTTGTTGAGGATTCCGAATTTTTAAATTCTATTGAGAAAGCAACTGGTAATCCATCAAACTTTAATTATAGAGTGCAAAAAGTATTTGAAATAATTAAAAATTCATAATATGCCTGCACTTGTTAATTTTAAAGAATCATTAAAACTTTCTCAAGAATTGATGAATCTTGAAAAAGACCATTTTCATAATCCACCTCACCACAAGGAAAATGTTGCAGTAATGGGATTAAGAGGAGGTGCCGCAGTTTTAATGGTTGCATCTTTTGAATTTTTTATTAGGCAGTTGTTTTCTAAATACATGTCAAATCTTAATACAACACCTCCGACTATAGATTTTAAAAAGCTGCCGGATAAATTAAGAGTGAAGAATGTATACCAAAGTCTCGAAAGAGCTATGGTAGGCCCATTATTTGAAGAAAAACCTGACAAAAAGGATAGGATTGATAATATAATGATTGCTTGTGGAATGCTAATAGCTAATCAAATTAATCCAGATGCTTTTTCAGAGACGGGAAGTAATCCAAATAGTAGCACAGTTTAAAGAAAAATTTAAGGATATTGGCATAACTGATATTTTTAAGGAAATAAAACCCGGTTTTGAAAAAAAATTCGGACAACCTGTCGCTGATATTTTTATAGCATCGAAATTAGATGAGATAGTCAGAAATAGACATGTAGTTGCTCATACAGCAGACGCGTTGAATTTAACAAGAAAGCAATTAAATGAATCGATTAAATTCCTTTTAATTTTAGCTGATTTATTTGATAAAAGAATTAAAGAGCATGTAAAACTTTTATTAGTTTCTGCAAAAAAGTAAAACAATTATAAGAAGATAAAAAGCCCAGTACATAATGCAGAAACCGTACGTCCTGACCAGATTTGGCCGGCAAGATTACAATTAACATACGGAACTTAACAAAATTCAAGGATGGTCAATTTACTCATGCCAAAGGTGGTCAAGGACACTTTTTTTTTCCACATAACATCTATATGCTTCCGTGCAACACACAAACCAACGCTTCGCAAAATCAAAAGAGAGCAATTTTTACATCGAGTTGAGGAAATTATTTGTGTATATTTACTCTCAAGGACAATACAAAATATGTTAAAGTATGTTGACTGAAAAACTGAAAATATTTCGTGAAGCTAAAGACTTAGTTCAACAACAGGTTGCTGCTGAGTTTCCCGGAAAATGAATTGTTGACCATTTGGTTAGCCGATAAACTTTATGACATGGTAAAAGATGAACCGAGGGGATTAAAATCAATAGAACTTGTTTAGTCATTTTTGAAAAAGTACCTTACATTACAGAATAAAAAATAACAAGTGTACAAATGAGCACCTACTCAATCAATGATATTTCTCACTCAGTTGACCGTCATAAGCTTTACATCTTGTTTTGTGGTCCAGATGAACTATCCAAAAGCATTTCATTTATTCAAAACCAAAATATTTCAGCCATTAATTTGGGTAAGGAACTTACCTCATTTATTGATGGATTGGAGGATTATAAATACTTGAATATTGATGTATGCGATTTCACAAAAAAGTTGCTCGATAATAATAAAGCTAAAATAGATGGATCAGGTAACGATATTGTTGCCATTTATAATTTGGGCATTTTATTTGAACTGGCACTTGAGTTGAATGCTAAACAGTTGCTTAAAGAGTTTTCAAAATCTGCTGCATTAATAATCATTTGGGAAAATCAAACAGAACAAACTGATATATTAAATTGGCCAACACAAAAGAATAACTATTACCTGGACTTTTCAGATATGCAATTAAAAAAACTACACTATGCAATATAAAGAACTCATACAATTTGAACCCATTACCACAGTTGTAAAATTGGTAAATGCCGGGGAACCATCGGTAGCGGAAAATTTGGTAAAAACTTTTGTTTTCTCTAAAAAGATGCAAGAGGATTTATTGGAAGTTATTATTAAGAATTTGGTTACCGAACCTTCTTATGAAACCAAGGGAATCCAGATTGTGGGTAGCTATGGGACTGGTAAATCCCATTTGATGGCATTGGTATCAGTAATCGCTGAGAATGCGGATTTAGTAAAGCACATTCAGAATCATGATTTGAAGAAGGAATTTAAAGCTATTGCAGGTAAGTATAAAGTGCTTCGTTTCGAAATAGGAACAGATAAACCGTTAAAAGATATTGTGTTTGCTCAAATAGAGCGTTACCTCAAAAAAGAGGGTGTTGATTTCACATTTGATGCTGACTCTCATTTTAGTTGGAAAGAATTGATTCAACGAATGATGGCTGAATTTGAGGCCAAATTCCCTAAATATCACTTTCTTATTGTAATTGATGAGTTGCTTGAATACATGAAAGGGAGAAAGCCTAATGAACTGCACAATGACTTGATGCTTCTGCGACAGTTGGGCGAGGCTTGCGACAACTCAAGAATCAAACTCATGTTTGGGGTACAAGAATTACTCTATCGTTCCCCTGAGTTTCAGTTTCAAGCTGATATGCTAAATAAAATTGAAGACCGTTATGCTGATTTAATCATTACAAAAGAAGACGTTTCTTATGTTGTAAAAGAACGATTACTTAAAAAAGATATCCATCAAAAAGCTAAAATCAGGGAACATCTTTTAAAATTTGCACATTTATTTGAAGGTATAAATACAAACTTGAATGAGTTTATTGATTTGTTCCCTGTCCATCCGAACTATGTAAGCTACTTTGAAAAGATCAAACATGGCAAAAGCCAACGGGAAATATTGAAGGTTCTCTCCATTAAGTTTGAGAATATTTTAGAACTAGAAGTTCCTTCAAATAATCCTGGTCTCATCACTTATGATACTTATTGGCCCGACCTTGCAAGCAATCCGGCTATGCTTACGATTCCTGATATTAGAATGGTAAGGGATAAGGTTGACATTATTACGGATAGGATTACCAATCATTTTACTGGTGCAAGAGCTAGTCGGAAGTATATAGCTCAGGGGATAGCTCAGGCATTAGCTATTCGTATATTATGTGATGATTTGGACAAACGCAATGGTGCCAGTGCCCAGAGCCTTAAAGAAGATTTGTGCGTTACAATATCAGGTGTTGATGAACCAGAACTTTTATTGGCGGCCATTGATAGCACAGCCAAGCAATTAATAACCGCAACAGCTGGCCAATATGTTGACCAGGATACTTTAAGTGCTGATTTTTATATCCGTACTGAAGGTGGTATAAATATTCCCCAATTGATCAGGGATTACGCAGATGAGGTAATAAAAAAAGATACTGACCAGGCAGACCAATACTATTTCGACTTTCTCCAATATGTACTGGAAATACAACAAGATTCCTACCGTTCTGGCTTTAAGATTTGGCAACATTCATTGGAATGGATTGATAAGAAAAGTTTTCGCTTAGGGTACATTTTTTTCGGCAATCCTAATGAAAGAAGTACTACTGAACCTATTCAGCAATATTACATTTTCTTCTGTCCGCTATATAATGCAATTAACAGAAACGATGAGGCTGATGAAGTATATTTTGATGTAGCCGGCCTATCAGATGAATTTAAAGATACTATTTGCCTGTATGGTGCTGCTAAAGCTAAACATGCAAGTGCAACAACTGATCAGAAACCTTTATTCCGTAGTCAGATAGAGGAATATCAGCGTAATGCCATTACACTTTTTGATAAAGAGTATACTTATAAAACAAAAGTTATTTACAAAGGTGAAAGCAAGTCACTTAAATCCTTCCCTTTACCTGGCGAAGGTTCTACTAAGGAAATGATATTCCGTAACGTGGCTGCTAAGGTGTTAAATAAGGCCTTCAACGATAAATACCCACAATACCCTGCTTTCACTGATTTACTTCAGCCACTGAGCAAAGACAATTTTGATGGTCGTATCAAAGCTGCCTTGAAAAAGATAACAGCAATATCCCAACCAAATCGTGATGGAGAAGCTATTTTAAGTGGTCTAGGGTTATGGAGTGGTCAAACCATAGCCTCACAAAACAGTAAGTATGCTGATAGCATTCTGAAGAAGTTGAAAGAAGCTGGAGAAGGTGCTGTGTTAAATAGATCAGACATAATTTGGGCACACTACGCACCATCTAACTTATGGTATTCAGTAGATTACAACATTGATTACCAATTAGAATTTATTGTGCTTGCTGCTCTTGCTTATAAAGGTGATATTGAAATCAATTGGTCAGGAAGTAAGAATCTGTCTGCCACAAATATTGATACCGTTTTAACCCTTTCCGAGGAAGATTACTTCACCTTTCAACATGTCAAACAACCACAAGGTATTCCGGTTAAGCATCTCAAAGCCTTGTTCTCTTGTCTTGGATTACCTGACTATACCTCAGAATTGGAAAAGCCTGAGACAATCAGTAAAATCATTACTGAATCTAAAACCAAGACAAATAGAGTAGTGAAAACTAAATCCATTGTAGTACAAGGACTTAAATGCAGAAATGTAGCCTTGCTAAGCGATGAAGATAGCATTAAGATAAAAACGGAATTGGAGGCATTAGGTTCAATTCTAGATAGTATCCAATCATACAATTCTTACGGTAAGCTTAAGGCATTTAAGTTTACTGAAAAAGAATTAGAAACAGCCTTTAAAGCTTATCCTTACTGTGATCTGGTAGAAAAACTAAAGGAAAAAGCTGAAAAATTTGAAAAATTAGTTGGTTATCTTTACACCGCACAATCTTATGTAGTTCAGGAAGAAAAGCCGCTATTTGATGATATTAAATCTGCTATAGACAGTTTGCCTTCCGTTGTATCCTCTTCCAAAGAAGCTGATAGTAAAAAGTACGAAGCATTATTAAATTCTTTGATTGACAGGTATGCCGATTATTATTTAATTCAATATACCCGTTGTCGTTTATCTAAACAGGATGCTTTGGCAAAAGAGCGAATCCTTGTAAGTGAGATAAAACGTATTTGTGATATTGTCAAAGATTCTGAATTCATTACTGCCACTGACTACCAAAATTGGGTGAATAGCATCACTTCCCTCCGCGAAGCAGATATCTCAATAACCAAGTCCAAAGTATTAGCAGAGCCTTACCACGATTTTAATCCCCGTGAATATTATGGCAAGGCTAATGTGAGTCTCCATCAACTGGAAGAGCAGCTTGATAGCATTTTAGAAAAGTGGACTAACGCTATGCGTTCAGTTTTCAAAGACCCATCAGTTCAAGAAAATATGGATATTTTAAAAGTAGCCGATCGAAAGTTGGTTGAGGATTTCAGAATTGGAATAGTAGATTTAACTGCCGATAATGCACCAAGGCTAAGGAATTTAATTGCACAGTTTACCCAGGGTATTGATAAAGTAGAAATAACAGTGGATGACATCCGTAAGCAGCTTAATAAACCATTAACACCACAGGAAGCAATTGATACACTTACATCTTATATCGATAGCCTTTGTGTAGGGAAAGAAAGAAATAAAGTTCGTATCATCATCAAGTAATCTGTCACAATGTCAAATCAAAAAAAACTAATATGTCTTGGCAAAGAGTTTGCCACAGAAGAAGAACGGAGAGAGTACTACCGTGATGAACTACGTGCAAAACTTCCAGAGTTAAAGAAAGTAGAAGGATTTCCTATTGGGGAAGATGATGACATCATTGCCCTGAGCGATCCGCCATACTATACATCCTGCCCAAACCCATGGGTGAATGATTTTATTGCCGAATGGGAAAAAGAGAAAGCAAGTATACAAGGCAGAAAAAAAGATTTTCAGGTGGATGAACCTTATGCCAGCGATGTGAGTGAGGGGAAAAACAATCCTATCTACAATGCTCATACTTATCATACAAAGGTGCCACATCCAGCAATCATGCGATACCTTATGCATTACACACAGCCAGGCGATATTGTATTTGATGGTTTTGCTGGAACGGGAATGACAGGAGTGGCTGCTCAAAAATGTGAAAATCCGGAGCCTACATTAAAATATATTATTGAAAAAGAATTAAGAGATAAATCTTATCAAAATGCTCTTTGGGGTGAAAGAAGAGCTATTTGTAGTGATTTGAGCCCAATTGCATCATTCATAGCAGGAACTTATAATTCAGGTATCGATGCCGAATTATATTTCAATACTTGTGATAGAATCTTGAATGAGATTGAAAATGAGTTTGGGTGGATGTTTGAAACAAAACATATTGAAAGTAAAATTGGTAAAATCAATTATATTGTATGGAGCGATGTTTTTCTATGTAAAAGTTGTGGTCATGAAAATGTATTTTGGGATATTGCGGTGACAAAAAAACCATACAAAGTAAACTCAACATATCATTGTAATAATTGTCGGTGTGTGCTAACCAAGAGATTTATGGATAAGGTTTGGGTAACTAAATTAAATCTATTGAATAACGAAATTTACCGAGATATCAAACAAGTACCTGTTTTAATAAATTATAATTGTGGAAAAAAGAATTATGAAAAAGAGCCGGATCAATTTGACTTTGAATTGCTAAATAAGATTGAAAATACACCTTTGAATTTCTGGTATCCTATAAATAAAATTCCTAAAGGAGATAAAACTTCTGATCCGATTAATAAAGGTGTTGAACGTGTATTTCAATTTTACACTAAAAGAAATTTATTTATAATATCGGCATTTGCATATAAAATTAAGAGAACTAATTATCCATTCTTAAATTTTCTTCTAACTTCATTAGATCATGGAATGAGCAAAAGGGTAAAGCATGGAGACTGGTCATTCCCTATGAGTGTATTAAATGGCACATTATATCTACCATCATTAACTAGGGAAAATCAACCGATAAAGTTTTACAGAACAAAACTTCTTAAACAAACAGCAACTTTCAAATTGTTAAATGGGGAAAATGTGACTTTTGTAAGTTCTGCTACTAATACATATTTGAAAGATAATTCCATTGATTACATATTTGTTGACCCTCCTTTTGGAAGTAACATTATGTATTCCGAATTAAACTTTTTGAATGAAGCTTGGTTAAAAGTTCTTACTAATAACCTTGAAGAAGCAATCGAAAATAAAACTCAAGGCAAATCAACTTTAGAGTATCAGAATTTAATGACAAAATGTTTTCGAGAATTTTTTCGAATTCTAAAACCAGGGAAATGGATGACTGTAGAATTTAGTAATACTAGTGCTGCGGTATGGAATTGCATTCAGACTTCTTTACAGAGAGAAGGATTTATTGTAGCTAACGTAGCAGCATTAGACAAACAAACAGGAAGTTTCAACGCTGTAAATAATCCTATATCAGTTAAGCAAGATTTAGTAATAAGTTGTTATAAACAATCAAAAGAATTTGAGAATAAATTTAAAACTGCACAAGCCAATGTTTTAGTATGGGATTTTATTAACGAGCATTTACACCACTTACCTATACATCTTATTAAAGATAATCGAACAACCTCCATTATTGAAAGAAGTCCCAAAGTCTTATATGACCGGCTCATTACTTTTTACCTTATGCATGGTTTCCCGATTCCAATAGATGCTAAGGAGTTCCAGGATAGTTTGAAGCAAAGATTTGTAGAACGAGATGACATGTATTTCACATCGGAACAGGCCGCAGAATATGATGAAAAGAAAGCCAAAGCTCCACAGTTTGTGCAATTGTCATTAATCGTTACCAACGAATCTGATGCTATTGATTGGCTGAAGGACAGACTTCGTAAACTACAGCAGAAATATCAGGATATTATGCCTGAATTCCGTATTGCGACACAATCACTTCGGAAGGGAGATACCTTACCGGAATTGCAGGACATCCTAAACGAAAGCTTCATTCAAGAGCCAGATGGTAGCTGGCGTACGCCTGATCCTAATGAGACCAAAGACCGGGAAATATTGCGTACAAAAGTGCTGCTGAAGGAGTTTAATAATTACGTTACAGCCATCAGCCAACCAAAAGCTAAGAAATTGAAAGAAGTGCGGGTAGAAGCGTTACGGTCAGGTTTTAAAAACTGTTGGGAACAAAAGAATTTCAAAACCATAGTCGTTTTAGGTGATATGATCCCACAAAATATATTGCTGGAAGATGAGCAGTTATTGATGTTTTATGATATAGCTAAAGACAGAGTATAACCTATGGAGTGTATTTTATATAGGGCAGTAACACAAAGAGAATATAATGATATTCTAGAGCAAAATAATCGATTCAGATGCATTGAACGTTCGCTGGAAGCTAAACAATTCGCTGTTAACGAAGAGTGTGGTCATTATTACGGCAGGGAAGTAGTGATGCGTTTGGACAGGGTACAATATATCCTTATTCAGGTGGTCCTTAACATTCAAGATTTTTGCAAAGATGTTTTGCAGCTTGATGACTGTAAGTGTGTAAGCATTGACATGCAAGATTTGGATGAATTTAACAATGCCATAACTGGTATAATTCCTATCAATCTGAACTAACATGAAATTAAGAGCAGAAATAACTTTAAAAGCAACTGAAGAGGGAGGAAGAAAAGGCCCAATTTTATCGGGTTATCGACCAACTTTTAGAATGGGCTTAAATTATAACTCAGATTGTTCTTTGACGTTAATAAATAAGTTGAGTATTAAGCCTGGGGAGCATAGTATTGTTGAAATCAAAATACTACATCCTGAGAGAATTATTGGGATAATAGAAAATGATGTTTTTACCCTTACTGAAGGATTAAAGGAAGTGGCAAATGGCTCAGTAATTTCAATCACAATACATCCATTTAAGGAAGGCGATATAGTTTTATTTAATAATGAAGAATCAGAATTATTGGAAATACGTAAAGTATTTGGTATTGAAAAGGCTAGAATCAGAATTATAAAAAACGACAAGATTACCGAAACAAAACTTGATCAATTAGAAGAGCAAACAAAAATAGTAACAGATTCAAAAATTAGTTATTTAGCCCTTGCTGCTAAAATAAAATCAGAAATATTTAATCAGGCACTACTCGCTCCTTTGGAGAGCAACATTATACCATTGCCTCATCAGATTTTAGCATTAGAAAAAGTAATGTCAGGTCAGTTCTTGCGCTATCTTTTAGCCGATGAAGTAGGTATGGGTAAAACCATTGAAGCTGGGTTGGTGTTAAAAGAATTGAAATTAAAAGGCATAGTAAAAAGAAGCTTAATCATTGTAACTAAAACTGCGATGCCTCAATGGCAGCAGGAAATGAAAAAACATTTTAATGAAGTGTTCCATATTTATGATACTGATTATATTAATACTGTAAGTAGGACTTTTTCTAGATTGGAAGCCGATAATGAACTCAATCTATTTACCCAGCACAATCAAATCATAGTTTCCATGGACGCGTTAAAACCTATAGAAACTCGTCAGGGGTGGACCAAGAAAAAAGTGGATGAGTATAATCGTTATCGCATTCAGAGCGTATTGGAAGCTGAATTTGACCTGCTTGTGATTGATGAGTGCCATAAAGTAGGAGGAGGGAGTAAGTTAGTGGGACGTTTTCAAATGGCAGATATATTGTGCAATGCTATCCCTAATGTGCTTTTACTTTCAGCTACACCTCATCGAGGTAAAAGCGACCATTTTAGAAGGATTTTACAATTACTTAATGCCGATGCTTTTGCCGGGGAAGGTATGCCCACAATCCCAGAGCTTGAACCTTATGTAGTAAGAACCGAGAAAAGACAGGCTATTGATTATAATGGTAATGCGCTTTTTAATAAACGCATTACGCAAAAGATTGAAGTGGCGTACGATTCTGTTAAACATCGAAAACAGCAAGAGTTATATGGTGCTGTAACGGACTATGTTGTAAATGGGTTCAATCTTGCACAGCAAACCAAAAATACATCCTATGGTTTCGTAATGCTCTTATTCCAACGTATGATGAGCAGCTCTACTCAAGCCATATTAGATGCTATGCAAAGAAGAGCAGAAAGGCTGTCAGGGGAGAGGCAGGATGTAAACAAGGAGAATATCATTAATAATCTTGAAGAATATGGCTATGAAGGTCAAATGGAATTGGATTTTGAGCTGAAGATATTTTCTTTGGTCGAGGAAGCACAAATAAAATATGATACTGAATTAAGCATTCTTCAGGGATTGATAAGAGATGCAAAGGATTGTTTGAATACAGAAATGGATGCAAAAGTTGAATTTCTTTTAAGTAAACTCATTGATTTAAAAAGAAAAGAAATTAATCCTGATTTAAAATTTTTAATTTTTACTGAGTTTACCAGCACTCAGTTCATGCTTAAAAAAGTATTGGAAGAAAAAGGTGGATATATATGTGAGGCTATAAATGGTTCAATGGATTTTGATCAGCGTGTTGATGCCTTAAAAAGATTTAAAGGAAATTCACAAATATTAGTTAGCACAGATGCAGCTGGGGAATCACTTAATATGCAGTTCGCTCACGTGGTCATTAACTATGATATGCCCTGGAATCCTATGGTAGTGGAGCAGAGAATTGGTCGTGTAGATCGTATTGGGCAAACCTTTGAAGTATTGGCTTTAAATATGATGGTT
>Ga0209429_10001235_pt1 | contig 16177 bp, 11 predicted proteins | sample BarGraNGADG00212_3_FD_184493 | JGI IMG/M metagenome (GOLD analysis project Ga0209429, IMG submission 184493) | Arctic peat soil microbial communities from Barrow, Alaska - Barrow Graham LP Ref core NGADG0004-212 (SPAdes) (version 2) | ecosystem: Environmental > Terrestrial > Soil > Wetlands >... | reverse complement strand
GGGGCAACAAGCAGCAATGAAGACGTGAAAAAATTTATTGATATAAGTTTGAAGCAGGCCGGGCGACTCAACCGTCTGGTTGAAGATTTACTCGTCATATCAAAAATTGAACTTGGTGAAATTAAATTCCATTTTGAAGAAGTTTCTATACGTGATGCTTTCGAAGGCGCCATCCCGCTGGTTGAGGCGAAGGCCGGATTAAAAAATATAACCATCCATAACAAGGTACAAGAAAATCTGCCACACGTTTGGGCTGACAGAGACAGGCTTACCCAGATACTGGTAAATATTTTAGACAATGCCGTCAAGTTCACGCCGGATTATGGCAGTGTTTTTATTGAGGCTGAGCAAAAAGATAACTATGCTGTATTGACAATAACAGACACAGGCATTGGTGTAACAAAAGAAGAAGTTCAGCGTTTGGGTGAACGCTTTTATCGGGTGGACCGGTCGCGTTCGCGTTCGCGCGATTTAGGTGGAACCGGGCTGGGGCTATCAATTGTTAAGCATCTGATGATGGCGCATGGTGGCAAAATCGAGATTGAAAGCCAGTTGGGGCGCGGCACAAAAGTATCGCTGTATTTCCCAATGAAACAAAGCAATAGAGTATAATAATTTTTATATTTCTTCCTGTTATACAAAAATCGTCAACATCGATGAAAATGCAGAACTTCAATCCGAAACAAACACACTTGTATCCGACGAAAACATCGACAGCACAGTTCATATTTTGGTGGTCTATATTTCATTGACAAGCAAGGCCGACCATCTTATAGTTTACTAATGAACGATCAAGGACTTATGAATACCGAAATTTCCGTTAATATTGCAGCACACCATAAGGGTATTCAGATTAAAGATACTACAGATTATGGCAGCCTGCCTCCCAATCACATGGTGCCGGCCTCTACAATTTTGGAAAATACATGCCTTACTAATTCTTTGGATACGAGTCTTTTATCCCGCACACTCCCGCAAATATTTCAAACAGTATCTCATCAGTATTATTTAAACGATGATCCACAAAGTAGTATCAGCAGTCTTGCAATTTCTCCGCACGATATTGATTGCCTCCGTATGATTGCACTTTTCCCAGATGATCCAGCCGACGTTCTGTTTCATGTTACTGTTGATTATCTACTTCAATCGAATATAAGCGAGGAAGCATTCTCATGCATCCTTAATCATCTATGCTCTATATCGGGCTTTACTAACCGGTCTCAAATGACGATATCAGCCGGTGCTTTATCAGATAATCCTATTTTCACAGGCATAACACCCTCCGTAATCGCTGAGCTACAGCAATCGCATCGCTCGATGAGCAAAAATATAAATGATGACGTCAGAACGATGATCTGGGAGAACATAACCTTATTGTCCGAGAGAAGTATTGTCGCACGCTTAGGATTTTCGATAAAAGGATTAAAAACCATCTGGCAAGTTTGGCATCTCAAAGAGCAAGGGTGCGAATTAATGAATCCCCTATCAAAGGACATACCATATGGTAATTTTGAACAGCTCGTAGATGCACTCCTGCTGAATCAGGTGAAGCGCGAGCGTGATGGAAGGATTTTGAAAGGGCGCCTGGGTTTCCTTGATGGCCGGAAATGGACGCTTGAAGAGCTGGGGTATCGTGAAAAAATTACACGGGAACGTGTCCGGCAGATTGAAGAAAAATATATCTCAAACCTAAAAAAACCGAAAACCCTTAGCCGGTTGGATAGGTTTTGGCATGCGGTCGATGATGTTCTTATTTCTAGGGGTGGCGTGTGCTGCGTGCGCGAAATAGCTAATGCCTTAGAAAAACGCTGGGGTTGGCAAAATCTCCCGTCTGATGAAGAACTGGCATCGCTGCTCGGTTTGACGCCACAATACGAAGTTGTTTTGAGTCCACCAATTCGTGTAATCATGCCTAAACATCGATGTGTGAAATGCCAAGCAATACGACCAGCGCTAATAAGAGCTGTCGAAAATCAGCCTGATGGAGTGCTGCCATTTGATGTGGCTCTTGTCGTGATGATGGAGTTCTGTAAAAACAAAGCATGTTGCGACAAAGTTTATTCAATTACGCAGTTTTCAAAGGAGTATCTGCACTATCTGGATGACGCGACAGAAGAAATATTGACAGATGAAACTGCACTCTACACAGAGGACGCATGGACACTTAAATATGGGAAGAAACGGAAACTGCTTCTTGTCGAAACAATATTTTACAATGCTGGCCGACCTATGCATTTCACAGAAGTGTGTGCTGAACTAAATAAAGACCGTCTTGAACATGAGAAAATATCTGAGCGGAATATATATGCTTATATCGAGCGTTCGCCAGACCTTCTGCTCTGGGATCGGGGCACAGATATTCATCGTGATCATATTTCAATTCCATATGGAGTACGATGAATCTATTATGAAATTTATGGCCATGGAAGGAGAAGAAAATAGAGATGCTGAATGATAAAGATGGCTTTCTTTATAAGAAGGAAGTTGACTGGTCGCTTCTCCATGAAGGATTCTCTATCCCCGTTGAGTTTCAGAAATCAATCCAAGATCATGTCGGGATGGTCACGCGTGGTCAAAGTAAAAGGATACGATTTGCAATTAAGACAGCACTTTTTGATGCGCGAGTAATCAATCAACCATTTGACGAAAAGAAATATGTGGGACATCCCGATCTATTTCAAGTCAGATACGCCCCGACAAGCGGACTGGCATTGAAGCTCCGTGAGATATTTGAGAAAAGCTATGCGGTCTTGAAACCGTTACGACATGACGCAAAAAAAGCTGAATGCAGGAAACAGGTGAGAGTTCCGGAAGGTGCGAGAGAATACCTTGTCCTTTATGCCGGAGCGGATGAGCATGAGATAGTTTGCGATTCTATCACATCCGATGATATGGCTGTCGTTCGGTCATTTGTGGAAAGCAAACATATTCGAGAAGAAGAATTTGAAAGAGTAGGCGAATACGATTTCACGGATTTAAGTGCAAGAATAGAAACACGCGAGCAAGTGGTTAGGATTCGACGACTTGACAGGTCGATTGGTGAGAGCCTAAAGAGACTTTATAAATATCGCTGTCAGATATGTTCAGAAAACTTTGGAAAAGAGAGAGGGGTTGATACGGCAGAATCGCATCATATCGAGGCTTTTGTAAAATCTCTTAACAATGATTCGGAAAACCTCTTGGTCGTTTGCCCAAACCATCATACGGTAATTCACAAAGCGCAACCCGTTTTCGACGGACGACGGCTGACCTTTGCGTATCCCAATGGTTTCGAGGAAAGACTGCAATTGAACACACACTTGAAAAGATTGCGATGATAACCATTCTAATTTTTCGACGAAGTAATTGGGGTTTAAATTAATTGATATCGTCCGTAATCACTGGCGTGGCTGTGGTCTGGTCTTGAAAAATCTGTTTTCAGTTACCGAAGAATAGAACCATGTTTTAATGCTTATCTACCACTCCGCCGACAGATACAACTCATCGAAGAGTTGTATGGAGAAAAACGTGATTTGATCTTATTAGACAACAATGTTCTAGCCTCGGAAAGATTCAAAGATATTATAAAAGATATCAAGGCATTGGGATTTGGAAAAGGATCAACCTATACATATCAGAATAAATCAGGACGAACAAGCACAGTGAAACGCTACATTGACTTCAATCAGGGGTTGGATGCCCGTTTGCTTACGGAAGAAAAAATGGCTTTATTGAGTGAGATCGCAATTCGTCCTATTCGAATTGCGTTTGACCATATTGGCCTCCGTAGTCTGTACGAAGAAAAGGTTAGGTTGGCGGCCAGATACGGTCTTGACCACCTGTCAAATTATATTCTCTATAACTTTCATGATCACCCTAACGATTTTTACGACCGGTTGAAGATCAACCTTGATCTCAACGAGGAGCTTAAATTGCAGATCTTCTCCTTCCCTATGAGATATGTGGACTTGAAGAGCAAGAATCGTCTTTCAAAGACACCAGGCAACATAGGTGTACATTGGAATGCGAAGTACCTTCGAACGATTCAATGTGTCTTGTTGAGAACGCGTGGGGTTGTTGGCACCAAACGGGATTATTTCTTAAAGGCTTTCGGTAAAGATCATGAGGAGTTTCATAAAATACTGCTCATGCCCGAATCGTATATTATTCATCGATATAAACATGAAGGTGATGGTTCTACCGACAGATGGTGGGCACAAGTATGTGCACTATCAGATTGGGAACAAGATATCTTCAAGCATATCATTCATAATCATCTTTTCCGCACTGTAAATCGTACGGAATTAACGCGTGCAGTAAAAGATGTCCTTGATCATTATATGGAGCCAGATGACCGAAAAAAATCTTCTCTAGGTGGCGTCCAAAAAAAGGTTTGCGTGGAGTCAAATCTTTTCCTAGGTCATTAGCAATGTTTTGATACCACAATTCAAGTAGCACTCATCAATATATTTTCAACCCATCAGTTGCACATTTGTAGATGAAACAAACGACGAATCAAAATTTGGATGGACAATTTCGGTACTTCATTGTTAGAATATAGCAGGAAAAATGTGGAGGACTTAATGCCGGGATGGAAAGTTTAATCGCCAAAGCAATTCAACTTCAATACCAGCCAGTGGCCCTGCTCTGGTCAAACGAAAAGCCGCAGGGTGCCATGCAGTTTCATGAGAACAAATGGGGCTGTGTAATGTGGCTTGCCGCAGCCGCGGCCAAAGGGAAGAGCTCCGTTGCGGATACAAAAACATTCGGTTGTTTCGGCGGCGGCGTGGGCCTTGGTTTTGGCAATCAGTATAAAAATTTCCCCGGCGGCGAAGAGGGCTTTTGTCATTTTCTTTCAACCGGCAATGCCGGCAGGGAAGGCGGCCTGGAACTATCCGAGAAGATTAAGCCTTACATGACAGCCGAAAGTTATGATCATTTTCTGCATGGTGAGCGCTATATCAAGTCGCCCGCTCTTGTTGAAAAATTTGTCAAGGCCTTGCCCATTACAGATATTCCTGAAAAATATGTTGTTTTCCAGCCGCTGGATAAAATTGATCCCGCTCAGGAAAAACCGCAGACTGTCATTTTCTTTGTCAATCCCGATCAGCTCTCCGCTCTGACAGTTCTGGCCAACTACGGACGCGGCGATAATGAAAATGTAATTATCCCTTATGCTGCCGGTTGTCAGACTATTGGCATCTATCCTTACCGGGAGGCAAAATCGGCAAAGCCCCGAGCTGTGGTGGGCCTGACCGATCTTTCCGCCCGTGTCTATATTCGCAAACAATTGAATGATCCACATCTCATGACCTTTGCCGTGCCCTTTGCGCTTTTTGAAGAAATGGAACAAAATGTTCCCGGTTCTTTTTTAGAGAGGCATACCTGGCAGAGTCTACTTTCTGAGAAAAACTGATATTGTTCCGGCAATTATTTGCCAGGTGATGAATTGGATACAACTTCCCAGTTGCATGATAGCTTTTTGCTATTTGATCAAAATTAACGGTGTATTCATGTTTTATTATAAATCCAATCCGGCACTATTTTCAAAAGCCAGGCGACGATGCGCCAACGTTTAGTGATATAGGCATGTTTTTTCTTTTTGACAATCGCATCGTAAATTTGGCTTGCGGCCTTTTGGGCAGTCGATATCCAGAACAAATTGTTGCCGCGAGACATGGGAGTCTTCACAAATCCGGGCTGCACATCCGTGATGAAGATCGGTTTTCTGGATTTAATCGCGCTGTGGCGCAATCCTTCCAGATAATTGCAGACGAAAGCTTTAGAAGCGGAATAAGCAGGCGCGCTTCTTTGTCCTCGCAAAGCGGCAATTGATGATATTCCCACCAGGTGTCCGGAACCTCGATCCAGAAAATGATGCAAGGCGATGCCGGCAATCAGGGCAAACCCGGTAACGTTGACATCTATGGTTGCTTTTTCGATGGGCCATTTCAGTTTGGAATTCAAGTCTCCATATCCGGAACTGATGACGACTAGATCAACACCACCCATTTCGCTGATCATTTCTTTAAATTTTATTTCGGCATCTTCCGGTTTGCTTATATCAATTTGTTTGATAAATGATTTATTGGGTAATCCCTTTTGCAATTCATCGAGTAAATCGATTCTTCTTGCCGCCAGACCGACAATATAGTCATTGCCGGATAATATCTTCGCCAGTTCTTTACCCATTCCTGAGCTGGCTCCCATTATTATTGCTTTCTTTTGTTCCATTTTATTTTCTCCTCGTAAGCCAGATTGCTTGCTTTATACCCACGAAATATTATTAAATTCAACTTGATTTTGCCCAAAATAATTTACTGCCGAGGATTAATACCATTTCTAAATTATTGATGCTTATTGCTGCATAAAATTATTGCCTGCAGGCATAAGGTATGCTAATTTGCTTGGAAATTAAATGAATAAAACCGATCCCTATGCTTACCTGTCCAGTTTAAATATTGATTCCATGCGTTTTGGTCTGGAGGCAATCACTGAGCTTTTGATGCGCTTGGAAAGTCCGCAAAATTCATATAAGACAATATTGATTGCGGGCACCAATGGCAAAGGGTCGACAGCGGCAATGACTGCTTCGATTCTGCATAGCGCTGGTTATAAGGTCGGCCTCTATACATCGCCGCATTTAATTGACGTCCGGGAAAGAATTGTCATCAACGGGGAAAAAATCACAAAGAGGGAATTTAGCCAGGCCGTGGCGAATGTAAAGAGCAAACTTAAACAGCCGGTAACATATTTTGAATTTTTAACGGCTGCGTCTTTCATTTATTTTCAACGCCAACAGGTTGATATCGCTGTGCTGGAAGTTGGTTTAGGCGGCAGGCTCGATGCCACCAATGTTTGCAAGCCAATTGTTTCGGTCATCACCAATATTGGGTTCGATCATACGGCGTATTTAGGCAGCTCTCTTACGGCAATTGCCCGTGAAAAGGCAGGTATCATCAAGCGGCATGGAGTCTGTATTACGGCAGCAAAACAAAAACAAGTTTTGGAAGTATTGAACAGTGTTTGCCTTGATCGTCGCGCTAAACTCTACTGTCTGGGCAGCGATATAAGGATCAAAAGGCAAAAAGATGGTCTTTTAACTTATCAGGGCATTCAACGTAATCTAAAAAATTTACAAATCCCGCTGAAGGGAAGGCATCAGTGTTCCAATGCCGCTTTGGCATTAGCCACAGTGGAGTTGTGCGGTAAAAATGGTTTCCAGGTTGATGATGAGGCAATAAGTAGTGGTCTGAAGAATACACATTGGGAAGCACGGCTGGAAATTTTGCAAAATAATCCTCTTTTTATTCTTGATGGGGCGCATAACCCCGCAGGTATAAGGGTTTTATGCCAGGCATTAAAAAGAGATTTTTCTTATCGGCGGTTGATTTTTATCTTTGGGGCACTCGCCGATAAAGACTATCGGGGAATGTTGCGATTAATAGCACCGTTGTCCCCCAGAATAATTTTAACGCAATTAAAAACCAGGCGTGCAGTGCCGGTAGACGATATGGCAAGAGTGTTAAACAAAATGGAATATCCGGTAATTGTCACCGAAAATGTGGGCAAAGCAATTGAGCGGGCACAAGCATTAGCCGACAGGCAGGATTTGATTTGCGCGGCCGGTTCACTATATCTTGCCGGCGAAGTAAAACAAATATTTCCTCGAACCATTTCTTGTGATAAGAGACCCAAAACTGGATAAAAAAAGGACTTATTTATCGTAATTAAAACTATTAAATACAATTTAATAATAGCCTTTATCGCCGGAACTGTATTCTTATTTTCATGTCCGGGTATTTTTGCCGCTGAAAATAAAAAAAATGACAATCCCGTGGTTATTGAATCTGAGATAATGGAATATGATAGTGTTAACGATGTTTACCATGCTCAGGAGAAAGTAGTCATAACATATGAAGACGGCACTTTAAATGCCGATGATGTTCAATTTGATAACAAGAGCAATACTGCTACAGCCCAAGGTCACGCTTTTTTAAGCATGGGTGCGGATAATATTGCCGGTGATAAGATTGTTTTCAATATTGAAAGTAAAACAGGGATTGCTTATAACAGCCGGGCATTTTACGCGAAAAATCATTTTTATATTAAAGGCGATAAGATTGAGAAAACCGGGGAAAACACATATTATATCGAAAAACCGTCTGCCACAACTTGTGATGGCGATAATCCGGACTGGCAAATAGCTGGTTCTGAGATGAAGGTAACCATTGAAGGCTATGGTTTGATGAAAGATGCCCGGTTTCTTACTAAAGGTCTGCCGGTCTTTTATTCACCGTTTATTCCTTTTCCCGTAAAAACAAAACGTCAATCGGGATTCCTTTCACCTTATCTATCCTTTTCTCAAAACGATGGTATTGATGTGGAGCTTCCATTTTTCTGGGCGATTTCACCTCAGATGGATGCAACTTTTTACCAACGCCTGATAGCAAATAGGGGATTTAAGGAAGGCGTTGAATTTAGATATTATCTGGGGGATAAGTCTTTTGGCACTTTATACGGCGATTACATGGAAGATGCTAAGCAAGTTACAGAGACAACTGATCCCGCAACCAGTCGCGATTGGAATTCAACGCATAAGCGCTGGTCTTATTATCTGAATCACCAGACAAATTTCGATCCCCAATTTTATATAAGAACGGATTTACGTCAAGTTTCCGATAAATGGTATTTTAAGGATTTTTCCGCCCACAATTACTATATAGATCATTATGCCGGTAATGAAGCAGATCCATTTAAGAAACTTCCTTTTCTCGGTGATCAGTCCCTGCGTTCTTTGGAATCCACCGTCCGCGCGGTTAAAAGCTGGTCAAATTACAATATAACGGCGTTGGTAAGTTCAACTGACGATTTTGCGGCAGTCAATAATGACAAAACATTGCAGAAATATCCGGAGATTGTTTTTACCGGCATCAAGCAGCCGTTTTTAAATACACCAGTATATTTTGAATTTGCCGGAATTTATGATTATTTTTACCGGGGTGAAGGACAAAAAGGACACTCTTTTAATATATCGCCCACTTTATCTCTGCCATTTAATATATCACGCTATGCTAAAGTCATCCCCCAGATAGCTTTGAAAGAAGTATTATGGAGCCGTGATGATAATCAGACAGGCCTTGTTGGTGACAAAGATGGTAATGTGGCCATGTATAACGCTTCGTTAACTGTGAACAGCCAACTTTCCCGGATATTTGATTTTAAAATCTTCAACTGGGAAAAAATCAGACACGAAATTAAGCCGGAAATAAAATATTCCTACATCCCTAATGTTAAACAGGATAATATCCCCGATTACATAACCGCGTTAACGCCGGCTATAGACCAAACTTTATACCCAAATATGATGTTGGGCACGAATGTCACAGGTGAACAAAATGCGGTGGCCTGGTCGCTTACCAATACCTTTACAGCGAAGCTGAAGGATGAAAAGGGCGCATACAGTTACCTTGAATTTTTAAGGCTTAAACTTTTCCAGGCTTATGACATCAACGAAGCTAAGAAAGGGATGGAAGGGGTTACTGCCGAAAGAAGGCCTTTATCCGATATTGGAATCGAGTTTAATCTTGCCCCACATAAGTATTTATCATTCGCCGCGCGCAATATATACAGTATTTATAACGGCTGGAAAGAAACGAACTATGATCTGAATATCAGCGATTGGCGGGGCGACAAACTGACTGTTGGCTATCGTTATACTCTGGGAAATCCTCAAAGCGATCCTCTACGGCTTTTATGGGGCGACAAACTGACTGTTGGCTATCGTTATACTCTGGACTCTATTGAAGAAATAGACGTTAGCCTGAAGGTGATGATCACTAAAAACATTGAAGGAATACTTGTTTCAAGACGTGATCAGTTCAATTCCCGAACTGTAGAGAATACAGTGGGAGTGGTCTATCGCTCACAATGTTGGGCTGTGGGAGCAGATGTTACCCAGACGGATACTGATACCCGGGTCTTGCTGAAAATATCGTTGGCTGGTTTAGATTCGCTGGGGATATAGGTGCTTCGTCGCTTGTTGCCTCAAACCCGGTATCTGGCATAAAGATAATAAAATCGAATAATTATCGGAGAATCCCGTATTTTATTATTGCGAAATACTTCGAAAAAATTAATAAATATTTTTCTTGACAAACAGAAGGTAATTGCGTAGCTTACACCTTTAAATTTTTTAACAAGTGATGGGTGGTTTTATTATGAAGACATATTCGGCGAAGGCGGGAGCGACAAATCAAGAGTGGTATATTGTCGATGCTTCCGATAAAATATTAGGAAGGTTGGCTAGTGAAATAGCTCTCCGTCTGCGGGGAAAACATAAGGCTATTTATACTCCGCATGTTGACACGGGTGATTTTATCATTGTGGTTAACGCTGAGAAGATTTCACTCACGGGCAAAAAGTTGACCGATAAGATATATTATTCTTATTCCGGTTATCCTGGCGGGTTGAGAGAAACTGCTGCCGGTAAAATGCTTGCTGAAAAACCGGAGAACTTAATCCGCATAGCTGTTGCCGGTATGATGCCTAAAAATAATTTGGGACGCAGGATGCTGAAAAAATTAAAAGTTTATGCAGGTAATGCTCATCCTCATGAAGCCCAATGTCCACACGCTTTGTCGGTTTAATTTACCTGAAAATGGAAATTATCTGATCATTTTTGATATTTGGAGAACACATGACACAACAACGTTATTATGCAACCGGTAAGAGAAAAAGTGCTATCGCCCGCGTTTATATGAAGACGGGTAATGGCAATATCGTAGTCAATAAGAGAAGCTATGATGAATATTTTAGCAGCCCCAGCTTAAAAATGATTATTAAGCAACCATTTGAAATAACAGGTAAAAAAGACCAGTTTGACTTATTTATTAATGTCAGCGGTGGTGGAGTGGCCGGTCAGGCGGGAGCAGTTAAACATGGGATTTCTAAAGCTCTTCTGGAGTATGATGCCGAATTACGCGGTATCCTTAAAAAAGCGGGATTTTTAACCAGAGATGCCCGCATCAAAGAAAGAAAGAAATACGGACAACCGGGAGCAAGGAAAAGATTCCAATTCTCCAAGCGTTAAATTCATCAGCAAGGGAGGCTTCGGGCCTCCCTTTTTTTTGGAGGATTTATTATGGTAAAAGTAGCAATATTTGGGGCCAGCGGTTATACCGGGCAGGAGTTGACTAGAATTTTGCTGGGACATCCGGGTGTGCAACTTGTCGCTGCAACGTCCCGGCGGTTTGCTGGGTTACCTATAGCAGATGTATTCCCATCTCTGTATGGCCTTACTTTTTTAAAATATCAAAACTCAACACCGGAAGAGATAGCCAGTATATGCGATATAGTTTTTCTGGCGCTGCCGCATGGTGTTTCCATGTCTATGGCCCCCGTCTTTATTGCCGCGGGGAAAAAAGTTATCGATTTAAGCGCTGATTACCGGTTGCGGGATCTGGCAACTTATGAGGCCTGGTATGCCCAGCACAGTAGTGCTCAGATTTTAAAAGATGCTGTCTATGGAATTCCTGAACTTTACCGGCTCAAAATTAAAAACGCTAAACTTGTAGCCAATCCGGGTTGTTACCCGACCAGCATTATCTTAGGTCTGGCGCCGGCTTTAAAAAACAAGCTTTTGGATGTATCTACAATTATTGCCGATTCGGCATCCGGTGTGAGCGGCGCGGGGCGTGATCCTCAGACCGGATCGCTTTTTTGTGAAGTTGATGGCGGCTTCAAAGCATACAAAGTCGGAAAGCACCGGCATACGCCGGAAATTGAACAGGAACTGAACGCTTTAGCCGGTGAAAAATTTGCTATTACTTTTACACCGCATTTGCTGTCTGTAAAACGGGGAATTCTGAGCACAATTTACGCAACCTTGAAGAAAGATATTACATTGCCGGAGATATATGCTCTTTATTCTTCTTTTTATGCCGCGGAAAAATTTGTGCGGGTTTGTCCTGCCGGATCGTATCCCAATATTTCTTCCGTTTGCGGATCAAATTACTGCGATATCGGGCTTGCTCACGATCCGCGGACTAAACGGATCATTATCATCGCGGCTATTGATAATTTAATAAAAGGCGCAGCCGGTCAGGCTGTGCAGAATATGAATATTGTATGTTCTTTGGAAGAAGATGCCGGCTTAAAGACGGCACCACTTTATCCCTGATGAAAGTTGTTTGCCATGCCACAAAAAATATTTAATACAGCCACCCGGGAAAAAGAAGTCTTAAAAACGATAAAAGAAGGCGCTATCGGAATTTATGTCTGCGGTATTACCGCTTATGATGTCTGCCATGTAGGGCATGCCCGCGCGGCAATAGTTTTTGATGTTGCTGTAAGACATCTGCGGGCACGCGGCTATCGGGTTACGTATGTTAAGAATTTTACTGATATAGATGATAAAATTATCGACCGTGCGAAAAAAGAGGGTGTCAGTATCAAGGAAATTGCAGAGAAATACATTAAACTGCACGATGAAGACATGGCCGCACTGGGGGTTGCAACTCCTAACGTGACCCCGAAAGCAACAGAGCATATGGTGGAGATGATCGCCCTTATTAGCGTTCTTCTGGAAAAGGGTTATGCTTATTGTGTCGAGGGTGATGTGTATTTCGCGGTAAATAATTTTCACCAGTACGGCGGCCTTTCCGGACGTAATCTGGAAGACATGATCGCCGGTGCGCGCGTGGATATCAATGATAAAAAGAAAAACCCGCTGGATTTTGTTCTCTGGAAGAATAGCAAGGAAGGAGAACCTTTTTGGGAAAGTCCCTGGGGAAAGGGCAGGCCTGGCTGGCATATCGAATGTTCCGCTATGAGCAGAAAATATCTTGGCGAAACTTTTGATATTCATGGTGGTGGTGAAGATTTAGTCTTTCCACACCACGAAAATGAAATTGCTCAATCGCAGGCAGCCACGGGGAAACCACTGGCCAATTACTGGATGCATAACGGTTTTGTCAAGATTAACTCGGAGAAGATGTCCAAGTCGCTGGGTAATATCTTCCCCGTTCGTGAAATTCTGAAAATTTACCACCCGGAGGTTTTGCGTTTATTTATGCTCCAGAGTCATTACCGAAGCCCTGTTGATTATTCGGAAAGTTCCTTAGCCGAAACAAGATCAGGGCTTGTCCGGTGTTATACAACGTTGCAGCTTTTAAAAGAGACTCTGAGCAAACCGATAACCTCCGCCGCCGCGGCAAATGAGAAGAATTTGGCTAAGCAGCAAGAATACATTAGTAAATTGAAAGATCTGAAGGAAAAATTTGACAGTTCACTGGATGATGATTTTAATACCGCTCAAGCGTTGGGTTGTGTTTTTGAGGCAGTAAGGCTCATGAATAACTTCATGGCTATAGAAAAAAACATGCCCGCGGCAATCAAAACAAATATTTTTGATGAGGCAAAAAAAGCATTTGCCCATTTCGGTGCGATACTGGGTGTATTTCAGGACGATCCTGATCATTTCTTCAACTTCGACCGCGAAATAGAAGTACGCAAGAGAGGTTTGAATGTCGGAGAAATTGAAAGTTTGATTAGAGAAAGGCAGGCTGCCCGCGCGGCGAAAGATTGGACTAAAGCAGATGCCATCAGACAGGCGTTGGCAGATCTTCATGTTGTCCTGAAAGACGCCGCAAATACGACCAGTTGGATAATCGAATAATTAAACTTCAGTATAATTCATAATTTGCTCTGATTTACGCTTTTCATGTTTTTCTTAATATTTCCGAAATATATGGAAAATATCAATAAAAATGATATAGTGATAAATTATTTCCTGAATTGAGAGGAATTTTATGAAAAAATTAGCAAATAAGTGGCCGTTTTTGGTTATTATTCTCCTTGGGTTATTTGTCTTGGTGGGGCCTTATCATGATAGCAGGGTTTCCGCGCTGGATAAAGGAGTATACAAGGACATTAAAACATTCAACGAAGTATTCGATATAGTTAAGAAAAACTACGTTGAAGATGTTGATTCATCGGTGTTAATTCAGGGTGCAATCAATGGAATGATGAGATCACTGGACCCTCACAGCACGTTTATGACACCGGAAGTATACAAAGAGCTGGAGGTGGAGACGCAAGGCCGTTTTGGCGGCATTGGTATTGAAATCACTATATTGAAAGACGTCTTGACAGTTGTTTCACCAATCGAAGATACACCGGCATTCAATGCCGGGGTGAAATCAGGCGACCAGATTATAAAAATAGACGGCAAGTCCACAAAAGATATCACCATCATGGAAGCAGTAAAGAAATTGCGCGGGCCTGAGGACACAAAGATTACGATCACAATTATGCGGGAAAATATTGCAAAACCCAAGGATTTCGTCCTGACTCGTGCTATAATTCAGGTCAAGAGTGTTAAAGCCAAGACCTTTGAAGATAATATCGGTTATTTCCGTATAGCTTCTTTTCACGAGAGGACAGCCGATGATTTACGTAAAGCCCTTCGTGATATTGGTGAGAAGGTTCGTCCAATGAAAGGGTTGGTTTTGGATTTAAGAAATGATCCGGGCGGACTCCTCATTCAAGCAATCGAAGTTTCTGATATATTTCTTAAATCGGGCGTTATTGTTTCTACCCGAGGCCGCACAAAAAACATGGAGACAAAAGCAATGGCCAGGGATGACGGCAATGAAATGACCTGTCCTATAGTTGTTCTGGTCAATGAAGGCACGGCCAGTGCCGCCGAAATTGTTGCCGGAGCGCTGCAGGATAACGGTCGGGCGTTGATTATCGGTACGAAGACTTTTGGTAAAGCATCAGTGCAAACAGTTATTCCACTGGAGGATGGTTCTGCTCTTAAACTGACTACCGCGCGCTATTACACGCCCAAAGGGCGCTCGATACAGGCAGAAGGCATCAAACCGGATATCATCGTTAAATATGTGAGACCTTCGGAAGATACGGAAAACAATTATTGGGAAGACCGTCTCAGAGAAAAAGATCTCACAGGGCATATCAAGCCAGCGAAAGAAGATGGAACCAAACTTGATGAAGAAGTTGTTAAAGATATCAAGGATCCCTCTGATGTAACTCATGATAACCAACTCAAGACGGCAATTGATATCTTAAAAAGCTGGGATATAATGAAAAAGAATTTAAATAGTTAAATTATAACTGATACCACTTCGCTTTCTTTGGCTAACTTTGTTGGCTGCGTCGTCGGCTTCCTCAGCGTATTAGTAATACGCCTGCGGAGCCTCCTCCTTGCCGCCTAGTTATCCTTTGAAAGCGAAATGGTATTGAGAAAGAGCAATTTAAAAAATTGGCCAAGAAGTCCAAAAAACGCTTTTCCACCTGGTTGGTTATATCGCTGATAATTATATCGGTTGCGGCCATCATCTATGCGTTGCAATTTCAGGAAGAGCCTGTGGAGGTAAGGCCACCGAAAACACCAACACGGCAGGTGGAACCGCCGAAAGTAATTCCGCCAAAAACGGAAAAAGCGAAGCCAGTAAAAGAAACTTCTGTGACCCAAAAAACAGAGCCGGTAAAACAAAAAGAAAAGATAGTTGTTTCTAAAATTGATAAGATTCCTCTGCCTCTCAAACAAGTAGCTATAATAATTGATGATATTGGCTATGATTTGGCCCCCGTGAGAGAGCTTTTGAAAGTCGATGCTGATATAACGTTTGCAATTCTTCCTCTTTGCAGCCATAGCCGGGAGGCGGCGGAAATGCTCCATGAAGCGCACAAGGAAACGCTTTTGCATCTGCCGATGGAGCCTAATTCATATCCCAAAGAAAAACCGGGCAATGGTACTCTTTTTACCGATATGAATAGTGAAGAGTTAATATTTCAGCTGGAAAGAGATCTTGCCTCAGTGCCGTATGTTTCTGGCGTCAACAACCATATGGGCTCTAAATTCATGGCTGATGAAGACAAGCTCATTCTTATTTTTAATAAACTGAAGAAAAAGAAGATGTTTTTTATCGACTCGCGGACTACCGCCAATACTAAAGCTTTTGCCGCTGCTGAAAAAGTAAATATGCAGATGGCTTCACGCAAAGTCTTCCTCGATAACGATCGCGATTATAATGAGATTTATAAAAAATTGCTGGAGGTCACCCAAAATAGTTCTGACGTATCACCGGTGATAATCATTGGTCATCCATATCCGGAAACTATCCGGGCGATTAAGGATGCTAGTCGGGTATTGAGGGAGAAGGGAATTTTG
>Ga0209429_10001233_pt1 | contig 16180 bp, 7 predicted proteins | sample BarGraNGADG00212_3_FD_184493 | JGI IMG/M metagenome (GOLD analysis project Ga0209429, IMG submission 184493) | Arctic peat soil microbial communities from Barrow, Alaska - Barrow Graham LP Ref core NGADG0004-212 (SPAdes) (version 2) | ecosystem: Environmental > Terrestrial > Soil > Wetlands >... | reverse complement strand
AGCATTTCGACCCCATCAACCACCGTGCCACTGACCCCGTAATTGTTCATATTGGTGGCTGTCGTGCGATCGAGAAACTCGTCGAAGGACAATTGCACCTCGGCATTGCCGGCCAGGGCGTTCACCATTTGGAGAACCGGAGCGCTCGTGTCCGGCAGCACCGTCAACACCGCATCATCCAACCGCACGGTCCTGCCCGGCACCGTCAGGAAGCAGGTGTATTTCGTGCCGTTATCGGCCAGTGTCAACATCGGCGTGGTCAGCTTGCTGCTGGTGGCACCCGGAACATTCACACCGTTTGTCTGCCACTGATAACTCAGACCAGGGCCATACTGGGATGTGCCCGTTGCCTGCACCTCGAAGGTGATAATCCGGTTTTCATAGTTCGTTTGGCTAGCCGGCACCGCGGTGATGTCGATAATCGACAGGTCAGGATTCACCCACAATCCAAAGTTATCGCCCGTCATCACCGGTACCGACACCAGGCTCGTGGTGGGTTGACCCGTGGCATCATACAAGCTGATATCGGCCAACTGGGTCAGAGAATCTCCCGAGTTCGCATCGACCTGCAGCCGGTAGCCCCGGTAAGCGTTGGTGTTAAAGAAGAAATAGGCATTCGTGGCGAACCGGTTGGCGAAAGTTTGCCCGGTTTGCGTGTCGAGCAGATCCAGGGTGCTATCGGCCTTGACGCCGAACAGTGTCCAGTTCTTCGGATCGCGCGCGGGAGAATCGTTCGCGGAAACCAGGGTGTAGGTGGTAACGATCTTCGTCACGTTGGCGGCATACATATACTGGATCCAGCCGTTGGTGGTACGAACCAGCCACTTGGTGCTGGAATTATTATCAAAGGCCTTGGCCGCGCCTTCGTTGGGCAGGTTTTCGCCGCTGCATGTAACCGGTGTGCTGGGCACGAACATGGTGAGCGACAGGTTATCGCCGCCGCCACCCTCCTTATGAAGAGCTTCCATGTAATATCGCTGGCCTTGCGTCAAAGCAACCGCAGTCGTCGATTTTGCCGAACCGTTGCCGATCGAGCCTACAATCTTGACGGTGTTGGCCGGATTCTCATCGGTACTAAGCCAAAATTCCGATCCATCATCAGCGGAAATAAAGAAGTTGTAGTTTCCCGTCTCGGGCGCCAGCAAGTAGCCGTAAACGCGCTGGCCATAATTGTCGGCCACGTCGGAGGGCGCTCGGAACTCTCGCATGATCAAGGAAATCGAATCGGGCTGGCGGTTTTTGAACTTATCGGTAGCCGTCAGGTTCGTGACCGCAGTCCCTGTAATATTCGCGTAATATTCCCGGGCCAGATAATTGGTCGCAAATATCCATCCGGAGACAACCTTCTTGGTATTCGCCGCAACCAAGTTGCCCACCAAGTCGCTCACATTGGTGATGGTGATGGTGTAGTTCGATCCCGGGCCCTGCAAGCTCGTGCTCAGTATGACGTTGGTAAGTCCCGGACCCAGCACGATGTTAGAGATGATCAAACCACCCGAGGCCGTATAATTCGCCAGGTTGGTGGCGGAGGCTGCCGTTACCGTCTCCGAGAAGTTGATAACCAATCTACCCATGGTCGTATCGCCGGTCATGGATGCGATGGTGGGTTTGCCGAAGTCCGGATTGATGGTAATGACGGCGTTGCTGCTGGTCACGCCCACGGAGTCGTACGGATTCGTCACAAGGCAGCGAATCTGCTTACTATTGTCCGTTGAGTACTTGAGCAGTCCGGTGGTATAGGTCGCATTGGTCGCGCCGGCAACATCGCTCCAGAGGCTGCGGGCGAAGGACTGCCACCTATAATAATAAGGTGTCGAGCCGGTCACCGCCACCGTGAAGGTCGCGGTTTGATCCTGCAGACGATAGACGTCCGCCGGCTGGGTTACGATCGCCAGCGGCGAACGCGGCACAGTCCCGTAATTGCTGATGACCGCTTTCGTGAGGAGGCCTGTGTCATGGCTGGTTGCGGCTACACCCACATAGAGAAGGGCGGGCATGGGTGTGGCCCACGTGGCCGTGTCAAGCGACCAGTACGCAAGCCAATCCAATCCGTTGGTGCTGCGATAGGAATAAAACACACTACCCACGCGCTGCATCCGGATCCAATTGTTGGGATAACTGGCGGATGGACGGCCCGGCCCATCGTTGGAACTGGAGGCGGTGCCGGTATTGTTAGTTCCGCGCCATTGGAAGGTGTAAATGCCGTTGGTGACAAGGCCGACGCCACCCCCTATTTGGAAGTTATCCGCCACCGTGGTTGGGGCCGTCACCAACGAGGTGATGCTGCGATTGGTGCCACCGAAGAGGATGCCGTCGCGGACCATGAGACCGGCCTTGGACCAGACGTTGGCGCGGTCGAGGGACTCCAGGCGGACCTTAATGTCAAAATCGCCATTAATGGTTTGATAATTGAAAATACATCGGTCGTTGGAATCCCAAATATCGGCACCCCCGGCAACCATGGTCAGCTTGCCACCCTGCACCAGCACTCCGCCATTCTGGGTATTGTTAAGCCGAAGGGCGCCCAGGAAGACAAAGTTAGTGCGATCCATCATATTGGCCGCCGCGGCCTGATCCCTGATATTCTGAATCACCACCTCGTACTGGACATCCATGCGAATGTTGGTCGGCATGGTAAACTTGACTGTAGAGCCATAAGGATAGGCGGTGTTGGCAGTCAAGGCAACCGCCGTTGGCGTCAATAGGCTGCCATCGGGAGCGTAGAAGGTGTAGTTGGCCAGGTTGGTGGCGGCCACGGGATCCATTCCCTCGGAGAAAGCGGCCGCCACGATGTTGGTATCAATGGCGCTGGCAAAAACGGTCGGCGCTTGAGTGTCGATCAATTCAAGGAGGCCCGCGAATTGGCTGCTAGTAGAACTGAAGCTATTGGTAACGACGACATTGAAGTAGTCACTGGCGTTAGCTATTGAAACGCGAGCCATCGTATAGTTGTAATTGGTTGCTCCAGCAATCGGCTGGCCATTGCGATACCATTGATAGTAATAAGGCGGATAGCCCGTGACCCCATAACCGCCTACGGTAAAGGTGGCCGGCGCATTCTCCTTAACTGGCTGCGTCGCGGGCTGGTTAACGATCAACACCCCGCCGGTCGTTGCCATAGAGGAAATATAATCGGACGGAATCGGCAAATTGCCCGAGGTAAGAGCCGCATCGCCGGGTTTCTGCCAGGCAAGAGACACATGATCGCCACCGCCGCCTTCCTTGTGCAGCACTTCGAAATAGTACGCCTTGCCGGCTGTCAGCGTGATATTGGTCGATATCTGGTTGGTGTACTTGGCATCCGTGGTGGACGTGTTGAACTGGCGGAAACCGGTACTGCCATTATAGCTGGTATTACCCAAAATACCCACTTGAGCAATTGGCTTGGCTGACTTATTGGCCGGCTTGTCGTCGCTGCTAAGCCAAAGCGCGCTGCCGTCATCCGAAGAAATGCCGAATTTATAGTTCCCGGTAACCGGCGGCACAAGGTAACCGCTCAGCTTGCGTCCGTAACTATCAATGCCCGGCGACACCCCGCCGGTCTGCGGCACTTCGGTTGTCGAGGCGAACTCGATATAAGAGGGAGTGTTGTTTTTATAAGCCGCCAAATTCGTCAACGCGCCGAGGTCGGCGCCACTGCCGGCGCCTAAAAACATGGCGACCGAAACCCGACCGTCCACAGCCACAAAATTAGTTTGGGAATTGGCGGCAATAACGTTAGGCGTAGTGGCCAAATCTCTGAGGTTATTGACCGTCAAATTGTAGGTTTTAAGCGGCACCATGAACGACGTCGACGTCGTTGTTAGCAGCACGGTATCGGGCGTGCTGCCCATCACGGCGCTGAAAAGCGTAGCGCCATTATCGAGGGCATAGTTGCTGATCAGGGTGGCGCTAGCCGACGCAACCGGCTTGGAGAACTTCACCTTCACTTGATAGGGGGTGCCCACGGAACTGGCTGACACCAGCGTGAGCGGCACGGTATCCGCCAGCACGGTCAGAGTGGCGGCGGCGCTGACGATATAACCGTTGGCATTGCCAACCACCAGGCTGAAATTGGCACCGCTGTCGGTCAACTTGGCCACGCCGGGCAAGGTATAGAAGGATAGGTTCGCGCCCGGAATAACGGCGCCGTTGCGAAGCCATTCGTAAGACGCGGGCCCGCTGGCGTTGACATCAGCCGAAAACGTAACGGGCTGGCCTTCGATGACGGTAATATTGGCCGGCTGCCTGGTGAAACTGGGGTCGATCTTGGAGGCGACGGGATAACCCTGGAAATAAAGGCCCGGGATGGGAGCGGTGGGCGCCCCGGTTTGGCCCGGCATAAGCCAAGCCACGGACACGTTATCGCCGCCGCCGCCCTCTTTATGGAGGATTTCAAAATAATAACTCTGGCCCGCAACCAGATTGATCGCCGCCGACTTTTGAGCGGCGCCCTTGGTATATTCGCGCGGGTTGGCCCAGCCGCCTGATACCGTGGAGTCAACCTTGGCGATCAACACCTTGTTGGCGGCGCTGCTGTTCGTGCTCAGCCAGAGCTCGGAATTGTCGTCGCTGGCGATATAGAAGGTATAGGCGCCATTCGCGGGCGCTTCAAGATACCCGCGGATGTAGCTGCCGTAGTTAGCGGAGCCATCGCCGGTGGTCGGCAAGCCTTCCAGGAACTGCGTGAGCGTTTCCGATGACAATGGGCTGCCATCGGCATTGGGCCCAGCGGGGAACACCAATTGTCCGAAGGCCGGACTAGCGGTACTGGTGACCGTTGCCTGGGTCAAGTTGGTAACCGCCACTCCCGGTATGCCGTCGTAAAAAACGCGCAAAAGGGAACCGGCTAGCGCCGAATGGCCGCCCAAGACCGTCAAGAGAAGGGCCACGATAAAGGCCTTGAAACACGAGCTTCGCATATATGTTATCCTCTGATTGACCTGATTTCCTGCGGCAACTAACCGGCAAACATGCCGGGAAACGCCCCACTCAGACGCTCCACCGCCAACTTCGGCTGGCGGTCAGAACACCATTCAGCTACCTGTAGAAATCACTTATTAAAGGAACTTGGTCAAACATCACCATAATTTCAGGATTCTGGCAATGAAAAATGCACAAAATCCTCATTTTGATAATTTTACCCCCCTTAACCGATGATTCCTGCCAGCGAACGGATTTGTCCAAATATGATCGTATCTATTTGTATTGCAGTTAGATACAATAACAACTGAAACCAGGTTGCGCAACTTTGGCGAATCGTTGGAACTGGTTTTCTAAGGATTCAAACCATGTCACACAACCATTTGGACTGCGGTTGGCTGGTGAAAAATTTCCGCGAGCCTATTTCTGTCCTGGCACCTTGGTCCACTTCCCGGTTCGGGCCGATTGCAGCACGGCATCGCAAACGTACTGGGTTTCCAGCGCATCGCGGAACGTGGGCCGGGCCGGGTTGCCGCTGCTGAGGCCCTGGAGGAAATCGGCCAGTTGATGCACGAACGAGTGCTCGAAGCCGATGTTAAGGCCCGGGACCCACCAGTTCTTCATGTAGGGGTGCTCGCTATCGGTGACGTGGATGGAGCGCCAGCCGCGCAGTTTGCTTTCGTCCTTATGGTCGAACCACTGGAGGCGATGCAGGTCGTGCAGATCCCAGGCAATGGAGGCATGTTCGCCGTTGATTTCGAAAGTATAGAGCGCCTTGTGGCCGCGGGCATAGCGGGTGGCCTCGAAGGTGGCCAGCGAGCCGTTGGCAAACCGGCACAGAAACGCACAGGCGTCGTCAATGCCTACCTTCTCCATCTTGCCGGTCAAGTTGTGCTTGCGCTCTTTGATGAAGGTTTCGGTCATGGCGGTGACCGTCTCGATGCTGCCGTTGAGCCAGATGGCCGTGTCAATGCAGTGGGCCAGCAGATCGCCCGTGACGCCGGAGCCGGCGGTCTTCACGTCGAGCCGCCACAACCCGTTGCCACCCTGCGGCAGATCTTTGGAAATCGTCCAATCCTGCAGGAATTTGGCGCGGTAGTGGAATATCCGGCCCAGCCGGCCTTCTTCAATCAACCGCTTCGCCAGCGTGACGGCGGGTATTCGGCGATAGTTGAAGGAAACGAAGTTGGGCACCCCGGCCTTTTCGACGGCCTTGACCATCGATTCGGCTTCCTGGCCGTTGCGGGCCAGCGGTTTTTCGCAGAATATCATCTTGCCCGCCTTGGCGGCGGCGATGGCGACTTCGGCATGCAGGTCGTTCGGCAGGCAGATGTCAATCAGGTCAATATCCTTCCGGGCGACCAGCTTATGGTAATCCGTCTCGACGGATTCAAAGCCCCATCGGGCCGCGTGGGCGGCGGCGTTTTCGGGATTAAAGCTGCAAATGGCCTTCAGGACGGGCTGGTATTCGACGTCGAAAAAGTTGCCGACCCGCCGATGGGCGTTGGAGTGAGCCCGCCCCATGAAGCCGCAGCCGACCAGACCGATATTCAGAGGTTTCATCATATTATTATTTTATTCTTGGCGGTTGCCGCCATATTTCCGGTTCAACCGGTCCACGAACTTCTTGCAGCGGGCGGTGGCCTTCCAGGCATTCGGCCAGAAACAAAGGTCGATGGTCCACCAGTCGTCCGGACAGCCGGCGGCCACCAGGGCCGGCATGAACTCGTCGAAATTCAGATTGCCCTCGCCAAACGGCGGATGGGTGGAGGTGCCGTGTTCATTGAGCGTGCCGTCCGAGTCGATGAGGTGCAACCGGCCGATTTTGCCCTTGAGCTTCGCGGCCAGCTCGGCGATGCCGCCGGGCAGCGTTTCCTTCTTTCCCGGCTGGCGCGCGCCCATCACGGCGATATTGTGAGCGTGACAGGTATCGACCAGGGCCAGGAAATGGTCGTGGTTAACGGCTTCGATCACCCGGAGAATGTCGGAGGGTTTGTTGAAGGCAAAACCGGGTTCGAATTCCCACACCACCCGAATCCCCTGCCCGGCCGCTTCCTGCGCGCAACGCCTCCAGGTGACGGCCACGCGCTTCAAGGCGTCCGCGTAGGGAACCACGGGGCGATCCTTGAGCGGCTTTTCGCCTGGCACCGGGCCCAGGATGTTCGGCGGCTCGGTGGTGTCCACCCGGATGGCCGCAAGGCCAAGCCGGCGGCAGAAATCGAGGTTTTTGCGAAAGCTGTTCAAGTAGGACTTGGAATCCGGGGCGGTGATCAGGCGCTCGCTCCAGAGGTCGGCGGCCAGGCCGCTGCAACCCAGGCCTTGGGATTCCCAGGTGTCGCGAATCGCGGCGCAAATGGCCCGGTAGGCTCCCGCCGGATCTTTATGCCAACTGGCGGCCGTCCACGCGGCGGTGGGATTGGGATGGATGCCGAAGCCGCCCAATTCCAACCCGTCGAAGCCCAGGCGTTTCAGACCCGCGACAATTTCCGAAAACTCGATCGGTTGCTTTTGATTGAAGACAAAAGCCCAGGTGCCAATGGCAATGCGTTTCATAGTTTGTGTCCGGTTCGTTGAGTAAGTCGATGGCCGCGAGCGTAACCGTGGCAACGCCGGTTTCAAAGCATTATTTGCGTGATTGACGGCCGCCCCCGCCCTCGCGACACTGGCGAAAATCGACCATGACCACGGCCAATAAAATCACCATCGCCCGCATCCTGCTGGTGCCTTTCTTCGTGGTGCAAGTGCTCTATTACCGCGACAGCGGGGATGAACTCCATCGCCTGTTGGCGCTGCTGGCCTTCGCGGTGGCGGCCATCAGCGACGGCGTCGATGGCTACATTGCGCGGCGTTACAATCAACGCAGCGAGCTGGGGGCCGTGCTGGATCCGTTGGCTGACAAGCTGCTGCTGGTTTCGGGCGCCATCCTTTTGAGCCTGAACAACGCTCCCTACCTCGATCGAATTCCGCTCTGGTTCGTGGCCACCATCCTCAGTCGGGACGCGATTATTTTACTGGGCAGCGCAGTTATCTACTATGTATGCGGCAAAGTGGTGGTGCGCGCCCGGCTGGTCGGCAAAACGGCCACGGTCCTGCAAATGATCACCGTGCTGTGGGGACTGCTTAAGTGGGATGCCCACGGTTTGACAGGTTGGGCGCTGCTGGCGGCCGGATTCACGGGCGTCTCGGGGATGTTTTATCTGCTGGACGGGGTGCGCCAGCTCAGCGCCAGCCCGGCCAGCTCCGCCCAGCCATCCGCCTCCAATCATGAGGCGCGAGATCAGAAGTCTTGAGGCTGCCGCAATCCTTCGTCCTCGTCCCTCGTCCTCGAAAAAAAACCCTGAATCGAGGACGAGGACGAGGACGAAGGACGAAGGACGAATCTTCTCCCCAGACGCTGACGCAGCCTTCCTTTTCGCGCGGTCGGCTCAACGGGTTTCGAGTAGGCGGCCCGCCAATTCGATGGCCGCCTGGGCGGCGGGCGCGTCGCGCTGCAAATCCCGTTCGGTCTGGAAGATCATCCAGAGAAGACGCAGTTCCTGAGGATGCTGCTGGGCCAATTGGCGCAGCCGGGGCAGATCGCGCCGGGCGGCCGGCGCCAGAAAAACGAGCTCGCCGTCGCGCAGACCGGCCGTCGGCGATCCGATCGCGGGCTCCAGAATCGCGGACCGTCGGGAATGCCCCAGCCAGACGGACTCCGCCTGCTGGATCGCCCCGGGATAATTGCCCAGCTCAAACAATGCCCTCGCCTTCAAGAGGCGGGCTGCGGGCGACGCCGGCGCCGAGGCCAACACGGCCAGACACCGATCGGGCTGGCCGGCCGACAACATTTTCTCCGCCAGGGATTCGGGCGCCAGTCGATGGGTCAGTTGCATATAGGCCTGAGCCGCGAGCGGCAACAGTTTTTGCCGCACGGCAAAATCGCCCAGCGCCAGCCAGCCGGCGGCGGTGTCGGGAGTCAGCGTCCAAAGGGACGCGGTTTCTCCGGTGGTTCGCCAGGCCAGCGCCAGAGCCTGCTGGAGGTCGCGGGTTTCGCGCAGCGGAGCCGAGCGCAAGAAATCCATGGCCACGCCGGGATTGCGTTCGGAAAAATGACGGGCAAAGCGCAAGGGGATTTGAGCCTGCAACGGGTTGAGCCGGCCGGCCTGACGAGCTTCAGCGAGGGCTTGCCGGGGATCCGTCGAATAGGCCAAATCCAGCCAGGCGCGCTCCAGGCGCAGCTCCCAGTTGAAGGGGTCATTGTCCAGGGCCCGGTTCAATCGCTCTCGAATCCGCTGCGCCAGCACCCGGAGGCCGGCCCGCGTCTCGGCGGTCTCGGGTTGCGCCAGCATGCGCACCTCCAACCGCGTCAGCGCGATGTGCCGGCTCGAAGACCAGGGCCAATAGCGCAGCGACAGCCGGACTTGTTCGGCGGCGGCCGAAGCGGAAGCCAAACGTTCGGCCTTCAGCCAGTGCCAGGCCGCCAATCCCTGTAACAGGGCTACGGCGAGCAGGGCCAGGGCCCACGCGATATTCCCGCCGACGCGAACCCGGCTGGGAGGCGGGGGCACGACCGGACCCTTATCTTGATCCCGCTGGCCCAGCAGAAAACCGAGGAGGGCGGCGGCCAACAAGCCATTGGCGGGCATCTGCCAGACAAACTCCACCAGGGCATGCGCGGCAAAAGCCACGAGCGCGGCGGCCGCGCCGAAAGCGAGTTCGGGTTCCCGCCAGCGTTCCTGCCGCAGGGCGCGCGCCAGAACGCGCGCCAGGCAAACCAGGCCCGCGCCGAGCACGCCGCACCCGATCAGACCCGTTTCCAGCAGCAGTTGCACATATTCGTTCTCAGCATGCCAGCAAGTGAAGCCCGGAAGAACGGTTTTGTAATAATTGAAAGCGATGACGAAGGTTCCCCACCCCGTGCCCAACCAGGGAAATCGCCGCCAGATTGCCCACGACTGTTTCCAGATCTCGACCTTGGGATGATGTCCGGCCAGATCCAGCCGCGCTTCGGCCATTCGTCCGAGGAGAAATTCACCCGCCACGGCCAGCAGCAGGCACCCCGCCCCGAGCGCCAACCCGATCAGCAGCCAGCGGCGCCGGCTGTGCGAACGCAGCGCCAGCAGCATCGCCCAGCAACCCAGTCCGCAGCCCAATGCCAGGAGACCCGCCCGGGAACCGCTGGCCAGGCCGATGCCCAGCCCCAGGGCCAGCGCCACGCCCAGAAAGACCGCGTCGCCGGCGCGGCGCGTAGCGGCCATCCCGGACGGCAGCCGGCTGGCGCGCAGGGGATGCAGTTGCCGCAAAAACCAGCCAAAGATAAACAGACACGCCATGTAAATCCAGTTGGCAAAATGATTTTGATTGGCAAAAGTGCCAGCGCCCGATCCCCAGGCAACCGGCCACAACCCCAGAATGGCCTGGCGTCCCGTTGCCCGATACCAGACATCGCTGACAAAAAGCAGTCCCACCGTCAACCCGGCCAGCAGGGCCAATCCGCGCGCGAAGCCGCCCTGACGGCAGGCGTGACGGGCCAGGACCACGACCGAAAGCATCAGGGCTAATTCCCACATGCGCTGCCGGGTGTTGGCGGGGGACAGCGTCAACGGCAGCCAGCGTGGCTCGACGCCCGCCGCCACCGGGAACGCGCGGGCCAATGCCACGCGCTCGGGCTGGATGAGGGCCAGGATCTCGGCCGGCCACGGCGCCAGGTACAGGACGAACAGCCCGGCCGACGCCCACCGCACCATGGCCGGACAGGCGGGCCGGAGTCCGGCGCCCCGTTCCGTCGCCAGGCACAGCAAGCTGATGCCGATCAGCAGACCCGCCAGCGCCTGGCCCTCGGGGCGTGTCAGTCCGACAAAAAAGGGCGCCAGAAACAAAGCCAGCATCCAGGGAACATGACGCCACCCGCCCGCGCCTTTCCCCAGCGACTTTGATGGAGACATACACTAAACGGATTTCGGGGTTTCCCCGGGCGGCGGCGGCCCGTCCGGCGCGGCAGGTTTGTCGGCTCCGCGAAGCGCCGACCGCCGGCGCTTAAAAAAATCGGCAGTGTGCTGTTCTTCGGAGGCCAGCAAATGAGACTGCTGGAGTTTTTCGGCGCGCAGCCGCGCTTCTTCGTCGATGGACATGAGTTTGAGGCGGTGTTTCGGCGGCGCGGCCATCCCTCGCGCGGGCTGGCTTCCTTCCTTCTTGGCCGCGGTTTCGGACCGCGCCTGGCTATAGTAGGCGTGATAGTAATGGCTATAATAGTAGTACGGGTTGTCGGAGGTAATGCCGTTGAGCACGATGCCCAGAATGCGCGCGCCGCGCTGGCGCACGGAGGCCAGCGCGTTCTTGGCAAAACGCATGGAGGTCTGCCCCGACCTGACCACAAACAACAGGCCATCGGAAAGCCCGACCAGGGAAAAGGTGTCGTCGATGGAGGTCAGCGGTGGGCAGTCGAAAATGATGTGATCGTATTGCGCTTTGGCCTCGGCCACGAACTGGCTCACGACGGGACTCATGAGCAACTCGCCAGGATTCGTGGGCAGTTGTCCCGTGGTGATAATGCTCAGGCCGTTTACGCTGGTGGCTTGTTGCGCGTCGCTCCAGTGCAACTCGCCCTGCAGGACTTCGGCAAAGCCCGGCTCGCGCGCGCCCCCGAAAAAAGCGTGGATGTTGCCGCGGCGCAAGTCGGTGTCGATGAGGAGCACACGGTTCCCCGCCAGCGCGAGCGTGGCCGCGAAATTAACGGAAAAGGTGGTCTTGCCGTCCCCAGGCATGGCGCTGGTCACAATCATGACGTGTTTGGGAGTGCGGTCGGCGCCGAACAACACCGCCGAGCGGACCCCCCGCAAGGCTTCGGCATACATGCTGTGGCAATCCAGCTCGGTAATCATGAGGTTGACGGTGGTATTGTCTTTGGGCTTGATCAAGGGCAATTGGCCCAGCACGGGCTCTTCCAGCTCGGCCTCGACATCCTCGGCCAGCTCCAAACGGTCGTCGAGGCGGCTCAGAAAGTAAACGATCCCCAGGCCCGCCGCCAATCCCATGAACAACCCCATGAGAATCATCTGCGCTCGCTTGGGGCCGACGGGCGCGGGCGAACCCACCCCGCGTTCCACGATTTCGATCTGCTCCTCGGAGGAGGGCGTCAGGTTGATGGTGTCGATCTTTTTGCGCAGGTCATCCAGGACCAACTTGGTGCGGGTTTCGGATTCCTTGAGCTGTTCGTAGCGCTGCTGGATGCTGCGGGTTTGAAACACCTGCTTTTTCAGCTCTTCGATCATGGGCAGATAACTGGCTTCCTCCTGTTTGAGGGATTCGATGCGCGCCACCCGGCGGGCATCGATCTGGTCGAGCTGGAATTGAATCTGCCGCTGCAAATCCTCGATTTCCTGGCGCAGCTTGACCAGATAGGGATGCTTGTCTTGGAGGATTTTCGTGCGGCGTTCCCATTCATCCTGTCGCGTCTTGAGTTCGGATTGGAGGGTGTTGTAACGCGGATCGACAAACTTGGCGAGCGGATCCGAGGCGTCCGAACCGGAGCTGCCGGACTTGTCCCCGGCCGTTTTGTCGCCGGCGGGCTTGGGGGGCTCGGATTTATTCGGAAGGGTTTCCACCATCCCGGCAGCCAGTTTTTCCTTGGTGGTGTTCTGCAGCAGGGTGCGCTCCTTCGACTTCTGCATGTATTCGTCCTGCGCCCGGTCCAGGCGCTGTTGCTGGCCATCGCCCACTTCCTTGGCGCTGGCAATGTTGTTCCGTTTCTGGAACTCGGTGATGTCGGCCTGGTTTTTCTCCAGCGTCAACTCGGTCTTGCTAATTTCCTGAAGGTAGTAGGTCGCCGACTTGTCAATGGTTCGCGAGCGCATTTCGTCTTTGAACTTCAAAAACTCCTCCGCCCAGGCGATGGCGTATCGTTGCGCGTAGGCAAACTCGGTGCTGTCCACCACCATCTGGAAAAAGGAAGTGCCCGGAACCCGTTGGGCGGAGGGTATCGGCTGAGGCATCTGGCCGGTGGCGGATTTGTAGTCGCGCAAGCGCTGGGCCACCCGCTGCTGAACCGCGTCGCCCCGCATGTACTGCAACTGATTCTCGTAATAGCTGTTCAACTCCTCCAACACCTGCGGGGTGTTCACGTCGATTTTCAGGGCGATGCCCAGTTTGGAAGACGCCCGATATAGGTTGGGAGTGGTCAGCGCCTTATAGGTGTTGATCCCGCCCCCAACCGCCGTGCAAAGCAGCAGGATGAACCACCGCCGGGCAACCAATTTGAAGTGCCGATGAAACCGCAAAGACAGATTAATCCGGTCCACCAGGGTGGTACCCTGGGCGGGCGGCGAAACCTGTTTGGTGGCGGAATTGCTCATGGACGAAATCAGTTGAAAAACAACCCTTTCTCGGGCACCTCAATCCGGTCGCCGTCCTTGAGTATCACATCCAGGGAACGATCCCCCCGCTCCAGCACTTTCTTCACATCGATGATGCGCGGCAGTTTGTTGGTCGAACCCAACCGGAAGAGCTTCACCCGGCGGAGATCGGCAAAATCGTTGTAGTTCAATTCCAGAATCCCATCGGAGACATATTTGGTTTCTCCGGGAATCAGTTTGACCGGGCCGCGCACCATGCCGAAGAATTGGGCCTGACCGATCCGGAGGCTGGGACTGACGAGCTGGAGCGAAACCTGAGCGTTGCGATAATACTCGGCGTCCAGCCGGGTTTTCAGCTCGCGTTTGACCTCTTCCAGAGTCTTGCCGCGAACGTTGAGCACGATGATGGTATCGAAACCCCGGCTAACCTGAAAACTCACATCGCCCAAAGGTGTCACGACCAGCTCGGTCGCGTTGGCCGATGGAACGGGATCTTCATCGATGCTGTACCGGAGTTTATCGGCCGCCGCCAGGCGGTAGGATTCGATGGCGGCCCCGAAAACGGCGGCATTGGTCGCGCGGGCGCCTTCGTTGGTCTGGGCAGCGCCGCAGACGAGGACACCCGCCATCGACAGGCTCACCATCGCTAATAGTCTCATGCTAGCGCGCATCCGATTAGAATTGCCGGGTCGCATCCAAAGTAAAACGGTTTTGCGTATAATTCATGCCCCATCGATCGGAGTCTTTCCGGACGAAAGAATAGCCGAAGGCGAGCTGCCACATCCGAGACAATTGGTAGGAGGTCCCCACAAAACCCAGGTAACGCGTCGCCTTTTCGCCTCCCAAACCGGACGCGGCAAAATACTGATAGCCTAGTGTCACATTCAAAGTGATAGCGCTGGTGAGGCGGCGGTGCAATCCATATTGCGCGTCCCAAATATCGGTGAAGTTGCTTCCGAACCCGGGATCGATGCTGCGGCCCACCCGCAAATCGTGGGTAAAACGCGTATTGACCTTTTGCTGAATCCCGAGCTGATAGGTGATGCCGGCATATTCGGACCGGTCGGTCACGAGGCCGGTCTGGGCATACTGTGACACGGTGTAACCCACGGAGGCGGTAAAGGTCAGCGTCTGCTTGGGGCGGAACGTGACCACCGGTCCGAGGGTATATCCCGAGCTGTTGTTTTGGTACCGTTCCAGGTAATCGGTAAGGGTGTACGTGCCATGAACCCCCAGATTCCAATGGGGGTTCACGGCGTAGTCCGATCCCGCCAGAAACGTGTGCGCATTCAGGTCCAGTTGCTTGAACTCCGGTGTCAGCGAACGGTCGATCGAGTAGTCATACCCCGCCAAGAAGGTCAACCGTTGCGTGGCCCGCCAGTCGCCCATCAAGCCCAGCCGGTTGACCAGGCGCCGAAACAGTATCAGGGAGTTCTGGCCCCCGCTAAGCTCGGGCCGGCTGGCCGGATCCACCTGCACGGTCAGGCTGTCGTGGAAGTTGATATGAACGTCCCGGACGAACAGGTTGTGCTCCAGGATCGTGCTGGGCACTACATTGATCGAATTAATGGAGGGACTGTTCACGTACCAACGGTAGCCAACCCCGAGGTCCAGATGCAGCACGTTGGCCTGCGAGATGGGAAACACAAATCCAACCCCCACCTGCGGCCCAATCGACAAGTCCGCTTTCGGATGGTCCTGGGAGAGATTGATGTTGTCGCTGAATTCAGTCTGCACGGAGGCCGACAGCCGGGCGCTGAGTTTGCCCCATTTGAGATTGTAGCGCGCCGGATCGGGCGTTTGATAGCGCGGGAGCGGCGCCGTCTGGCTCAGGAAACTGTAATCCACCTGGGCCGCGACGGGCAGGCTCATCAGCCCGCCGCACAGCAGGGCGCAGGCCGCGGGGGTGGGCCGCCCAGGGCGTGCCCGGCCTTGGTTTGCCGACCCCCTGTGGTTGACAGATTGGACGGGCACGCGAGTGAAAGACGAGAGGTTATTTGACCGTGCTTACGGGCGGTTCAAAAATCCGCGAGGCGGCCACCGGCTGGAGCACTCTCGAGGGATCCACCGATTTATTCAAATAGCCAAAGGCCGGTGGCGGCGTCAGAAAATAATCGAGCGGGGCCGCGCCGCCGGGCACCACCCCCAAGGGTCCGGTGGCATCCGCCCCCGCGTTTTCGAAGAAAACCAGGTTGCCCTCGGTCATGGCCAGTTGCGACCCGCCGCGACGCAGGAAAAAGTTCACGATGGCCGAAGACTCCAACAGGGGTGAAAATCCCTCGGGCGTGTTAATGCGGATGGTCGCCGGATTGTCCGTTCCGGCCCGGATGGTGAAGAATCCTTGCTTCATGTCCAATCGCAGAAAAACGGTATTCCCTTCCGGCAATCGCACCGCCCAGCCAGGCAAGGTGCCCAGCGAAATAGCGAAATTACCCAAAACCGATTTCAGCGAAAGCTCTCCCAACGGGCTGTTGTTGAGCAGGAGCGTGCCCGACTCCCGGGTTAAGGTCTGCTCCCCATTCAAGGGCACGGTGGCGTTGCCCAGCGCCCCTTGAATATTAAACGATTTGCCGATGTCGCCCAAAACGCCGATCGGTTTGTAGATTGCCGAAGCGGCCGTTTCCGACCCCAGCGGCATCCCCGGCTTGAAAGCAACCTGGCCTTGGCTAAGCGTGGTGGCGTTCTGTGTTATCTCGTTATAGACCACCACCTCGCCTCCCACTCCGGTGGCGAAGTAGGTGGTGCAATCGGTCCCCTGAGCATGTTGGAAAGACGCTCCCGGCGGCACGCTGGCGTACTGGCGGCGGGCCAGGTCGGCCCATGCGTTCAGATTGGCCGGAAATACCGAGGGGGGCGTCTCGTTTTTTAGATCCACCCCCACCGTCGTGGCATCCCATTGAATCGAAGCGCCCTGCCCTGAAATCGTAAACGCCTTCCAACAATCGAAT
>Ga0209429_10001231_pt1 | contig 16201 bp, 16 predicted proteins | sample BarGraNGADG00212_3_FD_184493 | JGI IMG/M metagenome (GOLD analysis project Ga0209429, IMG submission 184493) | Arctic peat soil microbial communities from Barrow, Alaska - Barrow Graham LP Ref core NGADG0004-212 (SPAdes) (version 2) | ecosystem: Environmental > Terrestrial > Soil > Wetlands >... | reverse complement strand
TCGAGGAGTACGGGAGGGCCATAAGGGTCTCGACTACTTCCCAAAACCACCCAGGTCCGACCGCCCGCGCCACCAACCGCCCCAAGCCGTCCCACTCCGGCCAAAATGGGAGCAACTTGCTTCCATGCCGCCGCTTCCACTCTCCCACGAAACCCACGGATTACGGAGGGATACTTGCTCTTGACAAGCTGAGAGTGGATATGTAGCTTAGGAGTCGCGATCCCGCCTGCGGGGCACTATCACCAGATCGCGGGTACCTATCCACAAGGTTCGGAACAGTGCGGTCTCTGATCCTCGCCAGTCTCGCGCGCCTCTACGGCATGTCCTGCCGCTCTGCCAGCCTAGGGACGCGCGCCGAAAGGAGGTCTTCGAGCAAGTCTAGCTCGACTGAATTCAGCTTGCCTGTTCACACCCTCCACAAGGCGATTCTGGCCTAGGTAGTCTGGGAAAAAACTAGGAGGAGGAGTCCGTTGTCACTCAAACGCAGGACATGGGAAAGTCTGACCCTCGCTGCATCCGTAGCAGCTATGAGCATGGTTGTGCTCACCGGTTGCGATACCAGCGCTCCGGCCGCCCCCACTAAGGCCCCCGCGGCTCCCGCCTCGACCCAAGCTGCTTCTGCGGCCGCCCAGCCCGCCGCCAAGGTGAGCGAGGTCAAGATCGGGATCATCATGCCCCTGACAGGCGGCACAGCCACCATCGGCAACCAGGGCAAGGCCGGCTCCGAGGTAGCCGTGGAGGAGATCAACGCCAAGGGCGGGATCAAGTCCCTGGGCGGAGCCAAGATGGTCCTGGTACCCGCCGACACGCAGGGCAAGCCCGAGGTGGCCGCTACCGAGACCGAGCGGTTGGCTCTGAAAGAGAACGTTTCCGTCATCATGGGTGCCTACGCCAGCGGCACCACCTTTCCCGCCACCGAGGTCTCCGAGCGCTTAAAGGTACCGTGGGTAGTCCACTCCGCAGTAAAGGACGAGATCACCGAGCGGGGCTTCAAGTACGTCTTCCGCCCCTGCAACAAGTCGATGTTCGACGACAAAGAGATGCTCAGCGCCGTGGCCTACTTCAAGAAAGAGACCGGCAAGGGCCCGACCAACGTCGCCTTGCTGTATGAGGGGACCGACTGGGGGCGCTCCGTCGGCGATGGGCTTAAGAAGCAAGTAGACAGTTACGGCCTCAAGATCGTCATGGACGAGTCCTACACCCAGGGCATGTCCAGCTTCCAGTCTCAGATCCTGAAGATCAAGTCTTCCGGCGCAGAGGCCGTCTTCCTGGCCCAGTACACCCCGGACCACATGCTCTTCAATAAGGGCGCGATGGAAAACAAGCTCAACCTGCCTTACGGCCTGCTGTCGTTGGGTGCTGGAGCTGAGGATCCTGCCTTCTACGAGCAGATGGATCCCAAGAGCTTCGCCTACATGTTTGTCCAGGAAGACTGGGACATCTCCGGCCCGGACAAACAGCCGTGGATCGCCGACGCCAGCAAGAAGATCCAGGCGAAGATCAACTACCCCATCAACAGCTACGCCGCAATGGGCTACTCCAACATGTACATCATCGCGGACGCCCTTGAGCGCGCCGCCTCTGCCGATCGGGAGAAGCTGCGGGATGCGCTGAGCAAGACCAACATTACCAGCGGCCCGCCGCTGATCATGGGCTACACGGGGATCAAGTTCGACGAGACGGGGCAGAACACCATGTCCCACGGCGTCATATCACAGAACCTGAACGGCAAGCGCACCATCCTCTTCCCGGTGGAGAACAAGGCAGACCCGAGTGCAAAGCCGGTCTGGCCCGTCCCCAACTGGGAGGATCGCAAATAGCTTCAGCCATTCCAACGGCAGGGTGGAAAACTTCCGCCCTGCCTGTCTCCGCATAGCCAAATCTAAATGAGGTGGACACGGCATGAGTCCCGAGATACTCCTGTCTGCGGCGGTGGATGGGCTGCTGATCGGCGGAATGTATGGGGCGGTGGCTGTGGGCCTTAGCCTCATCTTTGGGGTGCTGCGGGTGATCAACTTCGCCCACGGCTCCATGCTGATGATCGGCATGTTCCTAGTCTACTGGCTCTGGGTCCTCTTCGGCTTAAACCCCTATCTATCGGCCGTGGTGGCCGCGCCAGTACTCTTTCTGCTGGGCTTCTGCCTGCAGAACTATGTCATCTCACCCCTCTTCCGCCGGGAGCGGTCGGGAGTGGTCGAGCCTCTGAGCGTGCTGCTAGTGACCGTGGGCGTGGGCCTCATATTGGACAACGGCGCTCTGCTCTTCTTCGGGGCAGACACCCGCTCCATCAGCCTCCCCTTCGCCAGTGAGACGCTCAATCTCGGCGCGGTTATCCTCAACTGGTCCCGGGTGCTGGCCTTCGCCACCAGCGTCGCCATGACAGGAGCTCTATATCTGCTACTGGCCAAGACCGAGATGGGTAGGGCTATTCGGGCGGTCTCACAACACAGGGATGCCGCTGCCCTATGTGGGCTGAACGTCTACCGTATCTTCGCCATCACCTTCGGATTGGGCGCAGCAACGCTGGGAGTCGCGGCCTCCTTCCTCATGCCCTTCTACTACGTCCAGCCAACCGTGGGCTCAGTCTTCGGCATCAAGTCCTTTATCGTCGTGGTGTTGGGAGGGATCGGCAGCATACCGGGGGCTCTCTTGGGCGGCATGATCATCGGCCTCATTGAGTCGGTGGGGGGCCAGTTCGTGACGGCCACCTCGGCAGCCATCTTCTCCTTCCTGGTCTTTATCGTCGTGCTCCTGGTGAGGCCCAAGGGTCTGTTCGGGAAGCTCGAGGCTTAAGGGGAGGTAGCACATGGCAAGCTTCGACCAGACTAGCACCAAGGCTCGCCGGCCGGGAGGCTTTCTGCGCCCCCGCAACCTGGTGCCGGCTGCCTTCCTGCTACTCTTCGCCCTGGCGCCCCAGACCCTGCGGGACGATTACTACCTGCAGGTTCTGATAATGATCCTGTTCTCCGCCTACATGGCCTCCGCATGGAACCTGGTGTGCGGTTACGCCGGACAACTCTCCCTGGGCCACGCTGCCCTGGTGGGCATCGGCGGCTACGTCTCCACGCTGATTTTCATCGACCTGCATCTGACCCCCTGGATCGGCATGTTCGCGGGCGCGGGGGTGGCAGTAGTCGTCGGAGTGGCTATCGGCTACCCCTGCTTCCGCTTGCGGGGACCCTACTTTGCGCTGACCACAATCGCGCTGGCCGAGGTGCTCCGCATCTGGGTCGAGAACACCGACAAGGTCTTCGGCGTCGAGATCAAGGCCGCCATGGGGCTGCTGATCCCGCTGCGAGGGGATGCTCCACTGCTCTTCCAGTTCACGGACAAGGCCCACTACTACTACGTTATCCTGGTCATGCTGCTGATCGTGGTATACGTGACCCACAGGATGCAGGAGTCGAAGGTAGGCTTCTACCTGGCGGCCATCCGCTCCGACCAGGACGCCGCCGAGGCCATAGGGATCAACGCCACCAAGTTCAAGCTGATTGCCATCGCCCTCAGCGCCTTCTTCACCGCCCTGGGCGGCAGCTACTACGCCCAACTCTTCCTTTATGTCAACCCCGGCCGGATTCTGGGCATCGACCTCTCGGTGGAGATGGCCCTAACGGCCATCGTGGGGGGCCAGGCCACCGTCTTCGGTCCGGTACTGGGCGCCTTTCTGCTCACCCCGGCCGCGGAGTTCACAAGAGCCGTCTTCGGGGGACGGTATGCCGGTGTACACCTGATTCTGTACGGCCTGGTGTTGGTGCTGGCCATCTACTACATGCCCAAGGGCATTAACGGGCTGCTGGGGCGATGGTACTGCCGCTTCATCGACCGGCTGGAAGAGCGCACCTCGGCATCAACCATGGAGTCCGCGAGCGAGGTGAAGCATGGCCATTCTTGAGTTGAAAGGGGTTACCAAGAAGTTCGGAGGTCTCGTGGCCGTCAAGGCTCTGGACCTAAAAGTACAGGAGGGTGAGATCGTCGGCTTGATTGGCCCCAACGGCGCCGGCAAGACCACCGCCTTCAACCTGATCGCCTGTGCCATGCGGCCCACCGACGGCGAGATCCTCTTCCAGGGAACCGACCTGGTGGGGATGAGGCCCTTCGATGCCTGCGAGCTCGGCGTCGGGCGCACTTTCCAGGTGGTCAAGCCCTTCGGCGAGATGAGCGTGCTGCACAATGTCACCGCGGCGGCCTTCCTGCGCCACAGCCACCGTGCAGCGGCCGAAGGCCATGCCCGAGAGCTACTGGAGTTCGCCGGCTTCACTCACCGCGCCGGCAGGAATGCCGGGGACCTGCCCGTAGCCGACCGCAAGAGGCTGGAGTTGGTTCGCGCCCTGGCCACCGATCCGAAGCTGCTGTTGCTGGACGAGGTGATGGCGGGCTTCAACCACCGGGAGATCGACGACATGCTGGTGTTGATCCGGAGGGTGCGAGCCATGGGCATCACTATCCTCCTGGTGGAACACGTGATGAAGGCCGTGATGAACTTGTGCGATAGGGTGGCCCTGCTGCATCACGGCGAGAAGATCGCCGAGGGGACGCCGCGGCAAATAGCCACCGACGAGAGGGCTATTAAGGCTTATCTGGGTGAAGAGTATGGCGTTGCTACAAGTTAGGGAGCTGAGCGCCGGATACGGCGAGGTACAGGTTCTCCACGGCATCTCCTTCACTGTCAACGAGGGGGAGATCGTCGCCATCGTGGGCTCCAACGGAGCCGGCAAGACGACGCTGCTCAAGACCATCTCAGGGCTGCTGGCCCTGAAGGCCGGGGACATTACCTTCGCGGGGCAATCCGTCGGCAGCATGCCCCCTCATCGCATCGTGGAATCGGGCGTCGTCCAGGTCCCCGAAGGCCGCCAGCTTTTCCCCCACATGACGGTGATGGAGAATCTGGACATCGGGGCCGTCAATCCTCATGCCAGAGGGAAGAAGAAAGAGACCCTGAAGGCGATGCTGGAGCTTTTCCCGATGCTGGCCGAGCGGCAAGGCCAATTGGCTCGCACCTTGAGTGGGGGAGAGCAGCAGATGGTGGCCACCGCCAGAGCTCTGATGGCCTGTCCTCGGCTGCTTATGATGGACGAGCCCTCCCTGGGGCTGGCCCCAATCATCGTGAAACAGCTTTTTGAGACGGTGCGCCAGATCAACCAGCAAGGGACCACGATCCTGCTGGTTGAGCAGGATGTCCAGCAGGCCCTCACCATGGCTAACCGGGGCTACGTGTTGGAGAACGGGCACGTCATCATGGAGGGAACGGGAGCGAGCCTTCTGGCCAACCCAGATCTAAAGGCTGCCTACTTGGGCCTCTAATTGAACAAGCAAAAGAGCTCCGGCATGCCGCACGTTAGAAATCCGCGGCATGCCTCCGCATTTATCCCGAGGTAGGAATGCCCGTTCAACTGGCTAATGAAGAAGGCACCTGCCGCCTCGGCGGCAGGTGCCTTCTTCATTCACTCAACTTCCACTATCATCTCGATCTCGACCGGAATGGCAAAGGGAAGGGCTCCCAAGCCGACGGCCGAGCGGGCGTGTTTGCCATTCTCACCGAAGATGTCCACGAGCAGATCCGACGCCCCATTGATGACCTTGGGCTGCTCCTTGAACTCCGGGTCCGAGTTGACCATGCCCAACAGCTTGACGATGCGGCGCACCCTCGACAGTTCGCCGATCTCGACCTTCAGGGTAGCCAGCATGTTCAGGGCGCAGCGCTTGGCGGCAGCGTAGCCCTCATCCAGACTCAACTCTCGACCGACCTTGCCCTTCCAGGGCGAACCAGACCCCACCTCCGGCCCGTGGCCGGACACGAAAACCAGATTGCCCGTGCGCACGCAGCCAACATAGTTGGCAACGGGCTGCCTGGGCGGAGGGAGTTCGAGACCTTTCTCCTTCAGGCGTTCCTCGGGTGTCATGATCACCTCCTTCTGTACGTGGGCTGTAAGTCGCAGCCTGTCGCCGACGTGGTGCTTCAGGCGCTCGGCACTCGCCTTACGGCCGCAGCAGGATCTTCATCGAGGCATCGGGCTTCTTGGCCAACTCCAGGGCCTCCCGCCAATTTTCAAGCGGCATGACCTGGGTTACCAGCGGCTCCACGTCGACCTTGTCCTGTCCGATCAGCGCAATGGTGGTCTCATAGTCATGGGAGTCGTAGGCCCGGCTGCCGACGAGGGATACCTCCTTCAAGACGTAGGGGTTGACATCGATAGGCAGGGGTTCGTCCGGCATCGCCACCATTGCCACAACCCCACGAATCCTGGCAAGCGCGGGCGCCTGCTGAGCCGTGGTGGCCACGCCCGCCGTGTCTATGACGACGTCGGCTCCCTTACCCCCAGTTCGCGCCAGAACCTCCTCTAGGACGTTGCCCTTTTTGGCATCGATGGGATCGAAGCCCAGCCCCCGGGCGAAATCCAGCCGCCAATCGGCGACCTCCACCACCTGCACCGGCAGGGAAGAGGCAACCCGGGCCACCTGAGCCGTCAGGATCCCAATGGGCCCGCCGCCCAGCACGACCACCTTATCACCCAGGGCAACCCGCCCCATTCGAACGGCATGGGCCCCCACCGCAGTGGGCTCGATCAGCGCTGCCTTGAGTTGGGTCGTCGACTCCGGAACCAGGTACACTTTGTCGCCTCGGGCCTTCACGTACTCAGCGAACATGCCGTGCACGTCGATGCCAAGGTGCCCCAGGTTCTTGCAAGCATTAAAGGCACCGAGCCGGCACGCGTAGCACTCCCCGCACCCAATGGGAGGCTCGATCACCACCCGATCGCCCACAGCAAAGTCGGTGACAGCCGAGCCGACCTCGGCGACCACCCCAGATGCCTCGTGGCCTATGATCCTGGGCGGCTTCACCCGCTTGTGCTTGCCGGTGTAGATGGTCACATCCGACCCACAAACCCCAGCGTAGCTTACCTTCACCAGGACCTCATTCGCCTCTGAGGAAGGAGTTGGTAACTCTTCGTAGCGGAGGTCGGTCCCTCCATAGTATACGACAGCCTTCACTTATTGATCTCCCCTCGTGATTGAAAAATTCAGTCCACGCTCTAGCCTGCGGCAGCGCCGAGACACTGGAGGGTGCCAGGCATGATGACCAACTCAGGGATGTAGACCTGCGCCGGCATGCTGGCCTGGAAGACACACGCGTCGTATCCCGGCACGATAGTAGTCCGGCCGCCCCAACCTCTGGCGCGCTTGTATAGCATGACTCCTATGCAAGAACCGGTTGAATGTAAGGTCTATGCGGCATGGCAGAACTGACCTGGCCATCGAAATGGTCGAAAGCAGCATCTCAAGAGGGTCCAAACGGGAGCAACAAGGGCCTCTTCGGCCCCCTTCTTTGCCTGCATCGCACCTTCCAGCCCCGTCGGCCTCTCCTCTCGGGCCAGGTACCGCTGGATGCGCCGCACGTTGACCATCGCGGCCGAACCGAGCACCATCGTGCCCATCCTGAACAGCCCGCGCATCGGCAATTGATCCCCGGGGATGGGTCTTTTGATGGCCCCTATGGTCGCCTCGATGGCCGAGCGCAGATTCCTGTCTTCCTTTACGGTAGGCCGCACACCGCTGCCATCTTTGTGCAATGTCCGCTTGGCCCCAACTGAACTTGAGGGTGCGCCGCCTTTCCCGCTTCCTTTCCCGGGTGGGGAACTCTTCCTGGAACGGACAGGCCCCGCACGCCTCGGCTTCGAAATGCGCCGTGTACTGCTCCGCCTTCGGGCATGGCTCGACCGGAACCCTTTGCCCATTGGGACAACCGATGCCAACTACCCCCCCATGGGCATCCTCGTGGAATTGGAAATCGTCCAGATGCTGCCTCTCGGGCTCCCGCTCGGTGCCCTTCACCGCGGTGGGCACCTGCTCCACCCCCGGCTCCCTCAGCGCTGATCCCTTCGGGGGTCACTACTGACCCTATCCAGCCCGTTCGCCGATCCGCGGGCGGGAAAGATCGCCCCACTCGCGCGGACCTCACCAGGGTATCGGCCCTGGCCAAACCCAAGGCATCTATCCATGCATCGGCAGCTTCGAGCTTCACCCTTTTTGCATGGGAGTCATTGGATCATCACCCAATCATTGCCACCAAGGCCACGCAACTCGCGTGACTCCCTGACAATGCCGATACTCCATGCTCCCTGATAGCGACTTATGAGAGCCCCGCTGTCTGGATCCAGGATGATACGTTAGATACCGTCCAAGAAGCCGCAAAGACTGGTGCTCACAGGCCATTCTCGTTGCAGGACGACGTGCTTGAGATAATGACTCTCAGGGGGCAACAGCACATCCGTTGACTTCACGATCCTGCCCTGACATGAGACGCCGGCAATCTGTGCGCGAGCTCTCTCTAGTCTAAGCATCAAACCACCCTCGGCCACGTGCCGCAGCGTCCGCTGAAACTGGTCCTCGCCGAGGCCTGGTCCGGTTCGCCCAATCTCCTCCATCAACTCGCGAACCCAAGCTCCGTTGTCGTCCTCGCTGTCAAGCTCCTGTAGCATCGCCCCTCTGCCCTACCGCTGGACACTCCAGGCCCCATGGTAGGCCCTACACTGCCATCTCGGCGACCAGCTTCTCCGCTCGATCCGGGTTCACCACCCCGCAGATGCACAGCTTGGTCATCCGCATCGCGGCCTCCTTGGCGGTGATACTCCCCTCCCTTACCTCACCCACCAGGCGGTCCACCAGATGCCCGGGCACCATGCCGTGGCCGCACATAGTCATCAGCGCCAGCGTATCCTCGGAGGGCAACAGCTCCGTTCGGCCCCACACCCCTCCGGAGAACTCCACGGTGTGGGGGTGTATCCCTGCCTGGTGGCAGCAGTCGGCCGTTATGTCAAACAGTCCAGAGACGACGGTGGAGATCCCCAGGTCGGCCTCCCTCATATCCTCCAGGAAGCCCGCCACGTCCTTCGCATCCTTGAACACGGCCTGGCTGACCCCGTGGTCGATCATTCCGTCGTACATGTTCTTGTAGCCGAGGACGTACATGGTGTTCCGCTTCCCGTCGCCCAGGTTCACGGCGTTATGGGCCTTGGCGATCTCGAACACCTTCTGCAGCTTCGGCCTGGCGGCCTCGTCGTTTATCCCCTTCTGGGTCATGACGATAACGGCGAAATCGTGCTCCAGCGACTCCCGGGTGCCCCGTCGGTGGTTCATATGCGTCATTGCAGTAACCTCTCAGTCCACGTTCGCCGCGGGCTTGCCCAGCCCGACGTTCGTCTTGCCGTTGGGAGAGATCCACAGTCCGGCATCCGCCGCCCACTTCTGCAGCGGAACCGACCCGTCCTCGTCCACCACGCAGGCCAGGTCGAGGCTGAACACCGTGTCGATCTCTCCGGCCACCTTCTTCAGCACGGGAGCCAACTCTTTCAGCTGCTCCGGCTTCATCGGAAACTCTACGATACCGGAGAGCACCTTCTCGCCCAACACGTCGTCGCGCATCTTGCCGGTCTTCGTGTCGGTCATCAGCGCCGTGATGGGGTTGGCAGGCTCGAACCTGACTCCCAGGGGAGCCACCGCCATGGCTACCTTCTCGACCTCTCGCAGCCGAGCGCCAGTATTGGGTCGCCCGACCTCAATGGCCACGGCAACCTCCCCCCTCTTCGTCCTCGCCGTCACGTCGTTGGTCTTGATCTCGGCGGTGCCCCGGCCGGCGATGCCGGTCAACGGGTGAACCCCAGCCGGATCGCTCATGACGGACCGAAGGGTGCGGTACCAGTCCAATTCCTCCTTGACGAAGGCATCGGAGGGACATATCGAGGCGCGAAGGCAGGAGTTGCACTCCACACACTCATCCTTCACGATCTCGGCGTAGCCTTCGCCGGTCAGGGTGATGGCTCTCATTGCGCAATAGGGTATGCACTCACCGCACCCCACACAGACCTGCTGGTCTATGTACATCCTGTAGAACCTCCCACTACCAATAATAGAAGCTGGGCGTGTCGTGCCCCGAACGACAGTGGGCTGGACATCCGACCCCAGACTCTCCGGTATTGTATGACATCATTGAATGCTGATGGAAGATAGGCGGTGGGTTGACACTCAGTTCGAGCGATGGATACCATGCTAGAGAAGGGCAATCACCAGACAGAGGAAAGCCAGTTGACCGATGCGTATCCGCCGCGGATCGCCGCGGTGCTAATTCTGCAGTTCCAGCGAGCGGGTGAGAGCTACATCGTCCTCACCAAGCGAACCGAGAACGTGTCGACCCACAAGGGCCAAATATCTTTGCCGGGGGGCAACAGAGAGCCACAGGATGCCACGCTGCTGGAGACCGCGCTGCGAGAGACCCAGGAGGAGATAGGGATCGCCAGGGAGCGACTTAAGGTTATCGGCCAGCTGGATGGCGTGTACACCGCCGGCGGCAACTTCAGCATCTCCCCATTCATAGCCCAACTGGACGGCCCGCCCAGCTTCAGTCCATACCCTCGCGAGGTGGCCGAGGTGATCGAGCTTCCCCTTTCGATCTTCGACGAGCCGTGCCTCTTCTGGGAGGAGGAGAGGATAGGTCCCGGTGATGAACCAAGGAGAAGGGTGTTCTTCTTCCGGTACGCGGGGCACGTAATCTGGGGAGCCACGGCTCGAATCCTGAAGGACTACCTGGTCTGGGCCGACAGACTCGACCCGTGGGAGAAGGGCGCCACGGGGGGTCGTAGACGGAGTGCCGGGAGTGGCTGAGGCGAGTAGAATAGGGGCACCCTCAGGATTCCACCCGCAAGGAGACCGCGACCGTGAAAATGCACGTGGCTGGCAAGACGAGAGAGGTCCGCAAGGTTACATGCCCCCATGACTGCCCAGACCGCTGCGGCCTGGTTGCCGAGATCGACGACGGCCGAGTGGTGGCCGTCTTCGGCGACCCCGAGCACCCGATAACCCGCGGCACCATCTGCCGAAAGGTCATGGAGTACCCATCACGCATCTACGGTCCGGAACGGCTCCTGTACCCCATGAAGCGGATCGGGCCCAAGGGGGCCGCCCAATTCCAGCGCATCAGCTGGGGCGAGGCCGTCGCCACCATCGCCGGCCGGTTTTCCGAGATCCGCGATCGCCACGGCGCGGAAAGCATCCTTCGCTTCTGTTACGGTGGGACTATGGGGGTGGTCCAGCGCTTCCCCGTCGGGTCCCGCTTCTTCAATAGACTCGGCGCGGCCGACCACACCCGTACCATTTGCAGCGCGGCCGGCCAGGCCGGCTACGCCTACACCATGGGCGCCGGGCGGGGATCCGACCCCGAGACGATCCCGGACGCCCGCCTCGTCGTGATCTGGGGCGTTAACGCCGTTTCCACCAACCTGCACTTGATGACCCAGATCCAGGAGGCCCGCAAGAATGGCGCGAAGGTGGTCGTGGTGGATGTCCACCGCAACCCCACCGCCAGGGCGGCGGACCAATTCATCCAACTCTTCCCGGGAACGGACGCCGCCCTCGCCCTCGGCCTCATGAACGTGATCGTAGGGGAGGGGCTGCACGACGCGCCCTTCATCGAGGCCAACACAATCGGCTTCGACCGCCTGCTGCCGAGGCTGAAGGAGTACTCGCCAGAAAGGGTAGAGGGGATCACCGGCGTGCCGGCCGGGGAGATTCGCCTCCTGGCCAGGGAGTACGCCACAATCAAGCCGGCCTTTCTGGCCCTGGGCAACGGCCCTCAGCACCACGAGAAGGGCGGCATGGCGACCAGGACCACGGCGCTGTTGCCGGCGCTTGTTGGATCCTGGGGCATCCCTGGGGGAGGGGCGATCCGAAGCAACGGCGGCTACTTCACGCTGAACGGCAAGGGGTTGGAGCGCCCGGACCTGGCATCGGGGCCGTTGCGCACCATCAACATGGCCCGGCTGGGGCCCGAGCTACTCGTGGCCGATCCACCTTTCCGGGCGCTCTACGTGTGGAGCACCAACCCGGCGGTAGTCCTCCCGGAGCAGGATAAGGTGGTGGCAGGGCTCTCCCGCGAGGATCTCTTCACCGTGGTCCACGAGCAGGTGATGACCGACACGGCCAGATACGCCGACATTCTGCTCCCCTGCACCACCTGCTTCGAGCAGGAGGAGTACTTTACCGGCAGCTGGCATCTGTATGCCTCATATTCCGATGCCGCCATTCCACCGGTGGGAGAGAGTAAGTCGGACTACGAGGTCTTCAGGCTGCTGGCAGAGGCGATGAACTTCGACGAGCCCTGCTTCCGGGAGAGCCTGGACGAGATCGCCGCGGCGGGGTTCGACAACCCATCCAACCCCTTCCTGGAGGGTGTGACGGCGGAGCGGCTGAAGAGGGAGAAGCTGGTGAGGCTCAACCTGCTCACCAAGCCCTACCTTGCGTTCGCAGACGGCCACTTCCCGACCGCCTCGGGCAAGATCGAGATCTACTCTGCCAGGCTGGAAGCCGAGGGTATGGATCCCCTACCCACCTACGAGCCTGCCCAGGAGGGGCGAGGCGGGGATAGGGATCTGCGCCGACGCTACCCACTTCAGATGGTGGCACCCCCCAACCACCACTTTCTAAACTCCTCCTTCGCGGAGATCCCGCGGCTGATGGCCAAGGAGGTGCGGCCGACCCTGGAGATCCATCCCGGGGACGCGGCTGAGCGAGGGATCTCCGACGGCGACCAGGTGCGGGTGTGGAACGATCGTGGGGAGTGCGGGCTCCACGCCAGGGTAACAGACTCGGTGCTGCCGGGGGTCGTGGCCAGCCTTGGACTGTGGTGGACCAAGCACACCAAAGAGGGGGGTGTGAACCGGCTCACTTCAACCAGACTGGCGGATATGGGCGGCGGCGCCACCTTCTTCTCCAACCTCGTCCAGGTGGAAAAAGCTTAGCCAACGCGGGGCGTGGAGGCGGGAGGGATTGACGAACAGTTGTCGATGCCCCCCGAGGGGCACCACGATAGATGAAAAGCAGTCATTTTCACGGCAGCCGTGTCGATAAAGAGAATATCGGCGCTTTCAGAATGTCCTTCGGAGGCGACACATACTCCGTCTCCAATCTATCTACCCTGGAGGTCAGATGACTGCTCAAATCACTATTCGCGGCGCTCGGCTGCATAACCTGAAAAACGTTACCCTTACGATCCCGAAGAACCAGCTCGTCGTCCTGACCGGACCGTCCGGTTCGGGCAAATCCACCCTGGGGTTCGACATTCTGCACAAAGAAGGTCAGCGCCAATACCTGGAATCGCTCGGAATGGTCTCCTTTGGGCTGGCGAAACCGCCGGTCGACGCTATCACCGGGCTTTCCCCATCCATCAGCGTGGACCAGCACCTCACCAACCGAAGCCCTCGTTCCACGGTTGGCACTACCACCGATATCTATACCTATCTGCGCGTGCTGTTTGCTCGCCTTGGACATCGCCTCTGCTCGACCTGTGGAAAAGACGTCCCGCCCTCCTTCGACCCGTCCAACTCGGAATGGGAGGGTGAAGCCATCCCGGACGACGATGCCTCTGCTCCGGAAGAAACGTTTCCCTGCCCGCATTGTAGCGCGCCTATCCCAGAAATCGTCATGGCTCATTTTTCATTCAATAAACCCGAAGGGGCCTGTCCGACATGCACCGGGTTGGGCAGCGTCCATCAGGCCAACCTGGATCGTCTGGTCGACGTGCAAAAGAGCGTCCCGGATGGCGCCGTCGCCGGCTGGGACCCGTTTCACATCAACTACAACAGCTCCACCCTGCAGGCAGCCGCTGCCCATTACGGGTTCGAATTCGACCTCTCGCTTCCAGTCAACAATTACTCACAGCCGCAACGCGACCTGCTGTTCTTTGGCGTGGACAGCCCGCTGTTTCGCCGCCACTTCCCAGATGTCGAGCCGCCTACCGCCGTCCGCCAGGGGCGCTTCGAAGGCATCGCTACCAATCTCCTGCGCCGCTACGCTGAACACATCCACGAACACGTCCACGAGGCCGATTACCGCGACAAGCTGGAAGAATACCTGGTCACTCAAAGCTGTCCCGATTGCGCCGGCACGCGGCTGCGTTCTGAAAGCCGGGCTGTGACTGTCAACGGGCAGACCATAATCGCTGTCTCGCGCCTGTCGCTCGGCGATCTCGGCGCCTGGCTTGGCGGCCTTCCCGCCCTGCTTAGCGCTGATGAAATGATCATCGCCGAACCTGTTCTGGTCGAGATGAGCTCGCGCATCGCCCGGGTGGTCGAGGTCGGCGCCGGTTACCTGACCCTGGAACGCTCTTCACCGACCCTCTCAGCCGGTGAGGCCCAGCGTCTGCGCCTGGCTTCTTTGCTCGGCTCGGGGTTGAGCGGCGTTCTTTACGTCTTCGACGAGCCGACCATCGGGCTACACAATCGCGACACCCGCCGCCTGACCGACGTCCTGCGCCGCTTGCGCGATCTTGGCAACACCGTCCTCGTCATCGAACACGACCTGGAGATGATCGCCGCTGCGGATTACGTGGTCGACTTCGGCCCAGGCGCCGGTAAGCACGGCGGGCAGGTGGTCGCTGCCGGTACACCGGCTGAAGTTGCAGGGCAGCCCGGGTCGCTCACCGGAGATTACCTGGCCGGCCGGGCATCCATCCCTGTCCCGCAGTGCCGCCGCGCGCCCAACGGCAAAGCCATTACCATCCACGGCGCTCGCCAGCACAACCTCCAGGACGTCTCCGTTCGCATACCGCTGGGCTTGTTGGTCGCTGTGACGGGTGTATCCGGGTCCGGAAAATCCTCGCTGGTATTCGACATCCTCGACCGCGCCATCCGCCAGCGCCTGTATGGTTCTGGCGACGCCCCCGGTGAACACGACGCTATCGAAGGCTACGAATATCTCGATAAGATCATCACCATCGACCAGGACCACATCGGGCGCATCCCGCGCTCGAACGCCGCGACGTATTCGGACACGTTTACCCCGATCCGCGAAGCATTTGCAGCTACTCCTGAAGCTCGCCGCCGCGGGTTATCCGCTCGGCACTTCTCGTTCAACCTCCCGGGTGGGCGCTGCGAGCGCTGCGAAGGCGCCGGCGTCCTGACCGTCAAGATGCAGCTCCTGCCTGACGTGGAAGTCCGCTGCCCGGCCTGTCACGGACGCCGCTTCACCCGCGAGACGCTCGCAGTGCGTTACCGTGATCATGACATTTCCCAGGTGCTCGATCTGACCATCGAAGAAGCCCTGGCGCTGTTCAAGGATGTTCCCGCCGCCCTCCCCCGCCTCCAGGTGCTATCCCAGGTCGGCCTGGGCTACCTCCAGCTCGGGCAGCCCGCCACCACGCTTTCAGGCGGCGAAGCCCAGCGCGTAAAGCTGGCGAAGGAACTGGGCCGACGTGTCACCGGTCGCACCCTCTATTTACTCGACGAACCTACCACCGGTCTGCACCTGGCCGATACTGCCCGTTTGCTGGGCCTGCTCCAGCGCCTCGTGGATGCAGGCAACACCGTGATGGTCGTAGAACACAACCTGGAATTGGTAAAGGCAGCCGATTGGGTCATCGACCTTGGACCGGAAGGCGGTGCAGCGGGCGGCAAACTGATCGCTCAGGGAACTCCCGAACAGATCGCCCAGACCCCCGGTTCGTACACCGGCCAGAGCTTGAGGGACATATTGTAGTTTCAGTACTCCACAATTGCGGGTAGAAGATCCGCTGCGGGCTGAACCCTTCACAGTCTGAACTGTGCCGACAAGACTAATGTGGCGCGGACGAGTGTAGCGCTGCGGCGGGCTCCTGGTTGCAGGGTCCCCCGGCTAGTGCTTCGGCAGCTGGAGCAACTCCAGGCTGATGCTGTCGGGATCCATGAAGTACACCGCGTAGCCACCCTTGTTGTTTCCCGCCTGGACTTGGACCGGCGCCGACTTGAAGTGAACCCCTTGGTCCTTCAGCCTCCCGTACACCCCAAAGATATCCTCAACCTCAAAGCATATGTGGGCATTGCCGGGGTTGTAGCTGCGTGTATCGATTATTTGCCCCTTTGGCGATACGTACTCGATCAGCTCCAGGGACAGCTCTCCGGCATTCGGTAGCTTCAGATAGGCTATCTTGAGGGTTGAGTCCGAAAAACCGACGATCTGGGAAATGTCGTCCCCCAGTCGAAGCATCGTGTGGGACAGCTCCATCCCCAACACATCCCTGTAGAAGGTGATGGATCGATCGAGGTCACTGACTGTAAAGCTGAAGTGGGCTGTAACAAGCACTACACTCACGCTCCTCTCGCGACGAAAAGTCGCCGGTAGGTAAAGCGGGCTATTTACAGATACGTCTCGACTCCTCGGACGACCCGGTAGCCGAACT
>Ga0209429_10001230_pt1 | contig 16202 bp, 16 predicted proteins | sample BarGraNGADG00212_3_FD_184493 | JGI IMG/M metagenome (GOLD analysis project Ga0209429, IMG submission 184493) | Arctic peat soil microbial communities from Barrow, Alaska - Barrow Graham LP Ref core NGADG0004-212 (SPAdes) (version 2) | ecosystem: Environmental > Terrestrial > Soil > Wetlands >... | reverse complement strand
TTTCCGGTTTTGTCGGGCATCATTTTGTTGAATATCTTGAAAATAATGAAAAGAATTGCTTTGTTAAAGGCTTAGATATCCATGATCCCGATTTTAGATTTGATCACTATAAAAACGTCCAGATCAGCTTTGAAAAAATTGATCTGTTGTCGAAAGATCAGGTTGAATATATTATTCACGAATTTCAGCCCAACTATATTTTGCATTTGGCTTCATTCAGCAGTGTGGCTTTCAGTTGGAAAGAGCCTGTCCAGAGTTTCCAAAACAATACGAATATTTTTTTAAATTTAATAGATGCTGTAAGAAAGTTGAATATCGATACTCGTATTCTCTCAATTGGTTCATCCGAGGAATATGGAAATGTGACGGACGAGGACTTGCCGTTGACGGAGGATCATCGCTTGAATCCGGTGAGCCCCTATGCCGTCGCGAGGATATCGCAGGAGTATCTGTCAAAGGTTTATGCGGACGGCTACGGGATGGATATTGTATTGACTAGATCATTCAATCATATCGGGCCGATGCAAAGCAGCGTCTTTGTTGTATCGTCTTTGGCCAAGCAGTTGGTTGAATTAAAAAAATCCGGAAAGGATCGTGGCAGCATGGTTACGGGCGATGTTTCCATTGTCCGCGATTTCACGGATGTCAGAGATGTCGTCCGTGCCTACTATTTGCTTTTGCAGCAAGGTCGCAAAGGTCATGTTTATAATGTTTGCAGCGGCAAGGGTTTGCCCCTGAAAGACATCATTGATATTATGGCTAAGCAGTTAAATATGGAAGTGGATATTCATATTGATCCGCGTTTGATCAGACCGGCAGATAACAGGATTATTATTGGGTCAAACGAGAAAATCAGACGGGAATTAGGGTGGGGAAATACGATTCCTCTCGAGCAAAGCTTGAGGGATGTAATTGATTACTGGGAATCGAATTGATCTGAGAACAAAAATATGCAGCGGTTATGTGTCGCAATGACATATTGACATAATGACGTGAATGGGGTATGAGGAAACCAACGATGGGGAATCAACCCTGTGGGATTAAAAAAAGGATGTGAAAACATGTTGATCACGGTGGACAAAAGGGGAAGCATAAATCTTCCTGCCTCCCTTCGAAGGCAATTGGGGCTTGTTGCAGGCGCGTGTCTGGATCTGTCGGTCGCTGACGGGGGGGCTTTCATCCTGCAGCCCGTGGCGATTTATCCGGCCGTTCAGCTGAATGAGCAGGGAATCGCGAAACTGAAGGAAGCCAAGGAAAGCGGCGCCGCGCCGATGCCGGCCTGGCTGACGGATGATATGGCCTATGCCGAAACTGATCCCGACTGAGAAGTTCATCGAGGATGCGGAACGCTTTCGTTGTCAACCGGAGATCATGAAGAAGATCGCGAAGACCTTGGTTCTTCTTGAAAAAAATCCCCTCCATCCCGGCCTGCACCTGGAACGCATCGTCAATGACCCGACGGCTTGGGCCGCTCGCGTGGACCGGCGATACCGCCTCTCCTTCGATCCAGAGAAAACGCTGCCGGCGGGAAATCCAGACTGGTCGGTGCCGCTCCGCCTACTGCGTCTCCTCGACCATGACGATCTCTATCGCCATCCCCGCTGAAATATAATAGTGACAACTACCCGTTTTCCCCTAATATTACGAAGAAAAACCCTCTGAAATACAATAATTCTCGCAACAGTTTCTTAGAGATATTCCCTCATCACCCTGCCGATAGAATTCGAGTTGCCCATCTGGGGAGCCGTTTTTCTTCAGTGGCCGGATATGACCAGGGATCCGTCATTGAAGGAAGAAGATATCACCGCTGCGCTGTCGAGACTGATGAACGATGACGGTTATCGCATGAAATTAAAGGGTCTTTCAAAACCCCAGGCCCTGAAATTTTCTTGGGAACAATGTGCTTCGCAGGTAATGGATATTTACAGTGAAGTTATGAAGCTCCCGAAACGCGGATGACTTAAGGAACAATAATTTAAAGTAACCATTTCAAGAAAGGTCATCAGGCCATGCCTGAAATATATAAAAAAACTTAGGAGGTTTTTAACATGAATCGAAAAATGGTCGGGTTTTTTTGTGTGGTATTATTATCGCTATCGATGATTGCCTGCAGTGAAAAAAAGGAGGCAGCGGCACCCAGCGCAGTTCCATTGCAGGTGTTCAAGCAGGAGATTAAATCGCCTGCGCCGGTACAAACGCTTAAAGTTGATGAAAAGGCAACAATGCAGGTTACGGTCAAGAACAGTGGTAATGAGCCATGGCCAAACAAGGGGATTGATGAAAAGAGTACAAATCGTGTGGGTCTTGGTTTCCACTGGATTGACAGCACTGGAAAAGCAATCGAAGGGGGACGCACACTGCTACCAAATCCTTTAATACCCGGATCATCCGTTACACTTGATGTAAATGTCCAGGCCCCTTCAAAGCCTGGAGATTATACCTTACGCTTTTCCATGGTCCAGGAACAGGTGGTCTGGTTCCATGATAAGGGTGCAACCCCTTTTGTGGTTAATGTAAAAGTAAAATAACGACGTGACGAATACAAACCCAAAAATTGCAGTTGTGATACCCGGCTACAAGGTTCGCAATCACATTCTAGGTGTGATCAGTAACGGCCCAGAGGTTAGTCGGATTTATGTTGTCGATGACTGTTGCCCTGAAGGTTCGGGCGATTTTGTTGAAAGCAACTGTAAAGACGAGCGCGTTACTCTCATCCGAAATCTAGAAAATCAAGGGGTTGGTGGTGCGGTAATGACGGGCTACAAGGCCGCGATTGCCGACGGGATGAATGTTATCGTCAAAGTGGATGGTGATGGTCAGATGGACCCAAATCTGATACCAGATTTTGTGGCACCTATCACATCTGGCGAGGCAGACCTTTCTCATGATGAGTAATATTAAACAAGCGTTAACTAACTGCTTCAAATTTTTTAAAATTCAAATAGAAAAACAAAAAAATTACAAAATCAATTTTTATGACAACAGGATTGCTGCTTTTTTCTTGATACTTATTTTTATTATTGGATGCTTGGGAAGTCTTAAAGTAGTTTTAGGTTTATTTGCGTTCGATGTAGATTCCAGCCATTCTCTTATGCTCTGGTACGGTGTGAACTCTTTTGGTCTATCATGGCTGAAAGACTGGCTATTTACACCAGACAACTGGCTTTTTTCTCTTGTGCCGATTCATTTTCTGGAGTTTTTGATATTTGGTGTAAGGCCCATGCTGGTCATTTTGACTGGCTGGTTTATTTTTATGTTATCCGCATTGGTTTCTGGTCTTATTGCCTGGCAATTGAAAGCAAAAAGATCTGCATTTCTTATTCCCTTGATGCTAATTTTTGTAGGATTTTATGCACATAGTAAAGGTTATGTATCATACTCCACATCCCATAACATTACTAATTTATTTGGCCTTATTTCGTTATCTTTATTGATTCAGTGGTTTAAAAATCGTCAGTCAATATTTCTGCTTTTTATATTATTTTTTTTAGTCGCTGGTGCGTTGTCTGATCCTTGGTTAATTGGAACTTATAATTTGCCAATTGTTTTGGTTAGCTTAATTCTTTGGTTGTTTCCAGTTTATAAAACAAACAGGACAGACTTTATTAAATTATTTTTTGTATCGACTGGCTCAATCATAGTGGTACAAACGCAGTTTTTCGGCATGCTAAACTTTCTTCCGAAAATGCAATTTCTTCGTGGGAGTTGGAACAGCATCAATTCTAATTTTGTGTTTTTGATTAAGGACCTTGGGGCATTATTAAATATTTTTCCCTTCCATGCTTCCAATGATTTTATTCCAGGACTTGTGTCAATCATTGTTATTGGCGCATTAATAGCAAAAAGCATTAACATCATTTTTATAAAGAGTTCTACCTTCCCCGAGTTTAATTTTTTTGCCTTCTCTTTATTTGTGATTATTTCTACAGGTGGAATTATTCTTGCGTTTGTTTTAACTAGTGTTCCTGCTGCTAATTATTCCGCTCGATTTCTTTTGAATGTATTATATTTAATAGTAATTATATTGGGCGTATCGATGGATTTGCATTGGGGTCGATTTTCAACGGCTCTAAGATCCGTATTCACATCGGTGGTGATTTTATTCCTTGTGTCTGGGGTGGTCAGCAATTTGCATCTATGGAAAAATTTTTCAGCTCCGATGAAGAACGAAAATGTATATAGTTTAATTGATTTTTTGCGGAAAAATAATCTATCGTACGGTTATGGACCCTACTGGGGTTCTCAAGCTAATGCTGTCACTGCGGTTAGCAAATTAGAAATTCGTATACGCCCCGTTGTATTCAATAAAGCTAATGGGATGATGGAAATTGGTACCCGTGCTGAATCGTCGAAGAGGTGGTACACACCAGAAGATACACCTCCCAACCAAAAAGAATATTTCGTACTCTTAAAGAATGATGGCGAAGAGTGTTCCGACATTGATCTTTGTGTCAAAGGTCTTACTAAACAATATGGGAAACCATCAAAATTGTTACAATACAACGATGCGTTTATTATGGTTTGGAATCATCCGCTGATTGATTATTATGAATACTGTTTTAACGAAAAAATTTATTTCAATACCAATGGTTTAGGTAGCAAATATTGTATTTTCGGTTGGTCGGGAGCTGAATCATGGGGAACCTGGTCAGACGGGGACTCGTCTTTGTTAGTGTTAAAGATACCGCACATTCCAAAAAGTGATTTGAACCTATTGATTGAAGGTCATGCGTTTCTTGCGGAGAAGCACCCTTTTCAAGAAATTGATGTTTACTTGAAAGACCATTACCTAACTACCCTTAAATATACTCTCTTAAATAATGGTGGTATTAAATCAATTAAGATTCCAAAGGCATTTATGACTAATGAAGGTGCAGTTGTTTCAATCAAATTCAAGTTTAAGAATCCAAAATCACCAGCAGAGTTAGGTTTGTCAGCCGATACCCGACGCCTCGGGTTAGGTATTGTGTCTCTGGTGTTAAAGACGGTAAATTAGTTAGTAAAGTGCACAAAATAAATAGGGCAAATACTAATGCTTCGTAATGTTGGAATTATATTATAGCAATGGATCTTAAGGAACTTTATAATAGCCAGGTCAAAAGGCATCCATGGGAGATCGCCCGTCTCAAAGCCATACAAAGAATACTAAACCCTCATATTTTCGAGGGGATTGAAGTTCTTGATGTGGGGTGTGGTGACGGCTATATCTTAAGAAACCTTTTCCACCATCTCCAGAGTAAAAGGATTACTGCCGTAGATATATACTTCTCAGATGTGCAGATGATAGAGCTAAACAATCTCTCCTGCGGAATAAAATATCAGAAAGAAATGCCTGTAGAGGGAGTTTATGACCTCATGTTGCTCCTAGATGTGCTTGAGCACATAGAACATGACCAGAGTTTCCTTACCAATCTCGTTGGCAGGTACATGCCTACGAAAGGTAAGGTCATGATAACAGTACCTGCTTTTCAATCCATTTATGGCCGGCACGATGCCTTCCTCGGTCATTACAGGCGCTACCATCTGAAAGAACTTGAAAAAATGATAACAGCATGTGGTCTTAATGTGCTTTCTTCTGGTTACCTCTTTTTTAGCTTGCTACTTCCAAAACTTGTTCTTTATAAACTCCTCAATATAGGTGACGGCAAAAAGGGCGTTGGAAACTGGAACCGGGGGGAAGGCGTTACAAATTTTATCGAGAGAATCTTGAATATTGATAACAACCTTTTGATTTCAGCCGGCAGCTTAGGGATGAAAATACCAGGACTTACAGGATGGGTTATATGCGAAAAACAATGATAATAGTTCCATGCTATAATGAATCAAAGAGGATAAACCCGAAGGCCTTTCTGTGCGCTTTAGAAAAAAACTTAAATCTATCTTTTCTCTTTGTAAATGATGGCAGTACGGATGATACGTTAAATATTCTCAACTCCATACAAAAAAAATATCCAGCGCAGGTTGATATTGTTAGTCTAGAAAAGAACTCAGGTAAGGCCGAAGCTGTGCGCCGCGGGATGCTCAAGGCGCTTGAAGGCCGTTTTGATAATGTGGGCTACTGGGATGCCGATCTAGCAACACCTCTTGACGCTATCGATGACTTTTGCCGTTTACTCGATTCCACTGACGCCGAAATTGTTATTGGTTCAAGAGTACGCCTTCTCGGTCGAAAGATTGAGCGTAGGGCCATGAGACATTATTTGGGTCGAATATTCGCGACATGCGCTTCAATGCTGCTCAATATAAGCGTTTATGACACCCAATGCGGAGCCAAGATATTTAAAAACTCTCCTTCGTTAAAGCAAGTATTTGGTAAGCCCTTTAAGGTAAAATGGACTTTTGATGTTGAAATGCTTGCTAGGTTCCCCATAGTGATGGGTGCGTCTCCAGCTGAGATAAGTTCCAGATGGATTGAGCACCCTCTTGATGAGTGGGTTGATGTGAAAGGTTCAAAGGTTAAAGGAAAAGACTTTATCAAGGGGGGGATTGAGTTTAGTATCCTATATTTTTATCTATGTACTCCTGCTCGCAAGATCTATGAAAAATATCTTCTTGATATAGACCCGGAAAAAAATGTTTTCTGACCAGTGAACTACGAATTGTTCCTTTATAAATATGTCGTTTTTGTATGGATGGCAAATGTGCCTTACAAAGAAAAGTTAGGATTACTGTAAAAAATATCAGTACGGAGATCTGGCCAGCAAAAGGTATGAGTGATGGGAAGTTTTCAATCAATGTTGGAAATCATTGGCTGGACAAAAAAGGTGACGCAGTCATAGGCGGTCAGACGCGGTAATTCGTGAAGGAATTTAATTCAAGAAGACTTCTATAATAATGCGCATTGGAATTATTGCTTTGAATTTTCAACCGGGAACAATAGGTGGGGTTGAAACATATTTTAGGACTCTCATCACTCAATTGCAGATTATTGATAACCGTAATGAATATATAATTGTTCTTCCCGAAGGCCGGAAGGCGGAAATTCCAATTACAAATTCGCAATTTAGTATATTGGAATTAAAGATTAGCCGGGATATAATTAGTAAAATAATACACAAAAATACGTTCACTCCCAAAATTGGTTATAGAAGTAGACTTGCCCGCCAAATTGATGATTTGCAGTGCGACCTGTTGCATTTTCCCATTCAGCTCATGTTGCCCTATGATGTAAGAACACCCAGCATAGTTAGCTGCATGGACATCCAACACGAATACTTACCGTCATTCTTTACGGCAAAACAATTGCTTGCGCGTCGAATGATCTATAAACCATCTCTTCTGCATGCAAAACATACGATTGCCATTTCAGATTTTGTAAAAGACTCTTTGCATGAAAAATATCAAATAGATAATGCCAAGATAACAACTGTTCACTTATGTGTTAATGAAAAACTGTTTAATAATGAAAGGCGTGAAAAATTACCTCTCAAAAAAATGCCGGATAAATACCTGTATTACCCTGCCGCAACATGGCCACATAAAAATCATGAAAGGTTATTGCGAGCTTTTTCTTTAGTGGTGAAACAATTTTCAGATATATCTCTGGTTTTATCCGGCATTGCAGTGCAGAAAAAATCTCATATAGAAAAACTCATCAACGAACTTAAACTGAGTAGAAAGGTTCATGTATTGGGCTATCTTGAATATAGCGAGATTCCATTGATCTATCAAAATGCTTACGCGCTTATCTTTCCTTCTCTCTATGAAGGTTTTGGTATCCCGGTTATCGAAGCTATGTACGCCGGCTGTCCGGTAATTTGTTCCAACGGTACATCCCTGCCGGAAATAGCCGGAAAAGCGGCGATACATTTCAATCCTTTAGATGTTGACGATATTGCCCGCTCGGCTATATACATTCTGAATAATCCTGATAAACGAGCTGACTTAATTACTGAAGGCAAAAAAAATGCTTTAAGATTTTCCGGCAGTAAACTGGCGAGAGAAACCATAGCGGTTTATGAAAGAAATAAATAATATACAGCATTATCGGGTTGCCTTAGTAACGCCTGTATTTAATGATCTGGATCATACGCTGGCATTTTTGGCATCGCTAAAGAAACAGGTCTTTCAGAATTTCACAACCATTATTGTTGATATGGGTACCGATAATTCTCGGGCCGTGATCGAGAAGGTATACCCGGAAGCTGTTGTATTAAGAGAAGGCGATATCTTCTGGTCTGGTGGTACCAATGCCGGTGTCAAATATGCAATAGAACATAACTATGAGTATGTATATACCGTCAATAATGATGTAAAACTTGACAAAGATTGTCTTCATAATATGGTTGAATTTGCTGACACTCATCCCCATTCACTGGTAGGTTCAATGATTTGCTACGAAAATAATCCCGATCGTGTGTGGTATTTTGGCGGCTATATTAATTTTATCGGCAGTCTGTCACATGCTAAAGGCGGGTTGAAAGATTTCACCACACCAGCACAGCCAGAGTGGCTGACAGGCATGGGCGCTCTAATACCGGTACAAGCTTACAAAGATGTTGGCTTGTATGATGCAAAGCATTTTCCTCATTATTTGGCAGATGCTGATTTTTCCTTGCGAGCTAAAAAGGATGGTGGATATAACCTGTGGGTAACACCTGATGCCCGACTCGTTTTTGACGAGGCGTCTTCATGGTTTGGTAACTGCGCGCGCAAGCCCAAACTTGGACATATGTATGAATTACTGTTTGATGTCAAATCACCCATGAATCTCAAATCTCGATATTTTTTTTACAAAAAACACATGAAATTATTTCGACTAAAGTTTGTTATTTCTAATATAAGATACATTCCGCGATTATTCTTAAGCCTTATAAGTTCATACTTAGTGTTCATCTTTAAACACCGCTTCCAATGATGTCTATAAGCTTTGAACAAGCCTGTAGCTATGGCTTAAAAGTTGATCAACATTCGCTGGTGATTATCATCGAGAGCGTCCCGATTTTTTAGAAAATCGGATTCCCAAAAGGAACTTTAATCAAATTTTGGAAAATTCAAACGTCTCTCTCAGTGGAAGAATGGAAGCAAACAAATCGATGATAATCGGTATCGATGCGCGTCCGCTTTCCTATCCGCAATTAACGGGAATCGGCGTATATTTGAATAGTCTGCTACAAGCAATTCAAGAGTTGGATCAAGAGAATCAATATTACCTCATTTCCAATGGTGCCATCCATTTCGAGGTGGTTAATCCGAGATGGAAAAAACTAGAGGGACGATTACCTCAACGAAAGATCGGCACCTTATGGATGCAGGTCTTTGTTCCACGTCTAGCCTCTACATTAAAGCTGGACCTGTTTTGGGGACCACGCCATCAGTTGCCGCTCTTTATGCCGAAAGAAATCAAAACGGTTTTGACCGTCCACGATATTGTCCATCTATTGTTTCCACGTACAATGTCTTTGCCCAACCTCGTTGCGGAACGTTTGTTAATGCAACGGTCCATTCGGCGGGCTGATTATGTGATGGCCGATTCGCAATCGACGGCTTCCGGCATCCAAGAACATTATCAGGTAAGGCCAACGAAAATCGGTGTTGTCTATCCGGGAGGCCCCACTGTTTCGAAGCAGATGCATTCGCCTGTATCCGATGATGAAAAGCTTCCCGGGAAGTATTTTTTGTTTGTGGGAACGCTTGAACCCAGGAAGAATTTAAGGGCTATCCTGGGTGCATTCGCTTTGCTGGACACTGAAAGGGAAGATGTCCATATTGTCGTGGTCGGTAATATCGGGTGGAAAACCAAAGACGTTATGAGCCTCTTGAAAGCGCATCGCTATCGTTCCCGGATACATTTTACGGGATATGTTGATGCTGCTCGTCTTTCCTTCATCTATAGAAATGCCCTTTGTCTGCTCTATCCTTCTCTATATGAAGGGTTCGGATTCCCCATTCTGGAAGCTATGACTTATGGCGTTCCCGTCATAACGTCCAATGTGTCATCTATGCCGGAGGTTGCCGGCGATGCGGCCCTGCTGGTAGATCCAAATGATATCAATGAATTAGCCAATGCAATGAACATGATTCTTAGTAATGGTAATCTAAGAGATCTTATGGTATTTAAAGGGTATAAAAGATTGAAGGAATTTTCGTGGATGCGCTGTGCTGAGGAAGTGTTAGATATTTTTAAGAAAGTATCGTCCTAAAAAAAATTTTAATATAATTTAATTTAGCCTTCCATTTTGGCATAAAAAAAGCTAAAAATATTCATATTATCAGAAGAGGTTGGAATGAAGGTTCTGCACATTGTAAAATACTACTTTCCATCGGTTGGTGGCATGGAAACATATGTCAGGCAGCTATGCAACCGAATACCTGAATATGGAATAGAACCCAGCGTCCTGACACTTAACCACAAGACCGGAATTCAAACCGCCTCGGAAAGTGTTGACGGTATCCCTGTGCGGCGTGTCGTCTGCCAGTTTAAACTTTTTAGTCAGCCCGTTAGTTTATCTTTCGGGGCGGAAATGAAGCGTCTTGTTTCAAACGCTGATTTAGTGCATTTACACTCTCCATTTCCCAATGCTGAGGTATTAAATAAGCACATTACCAAACCACTGGTAGTAACTTGGTCCGCAGATCCGGTTAATACACGCTGGAAACAACTATTCCCTTTTTTCCGTCCGTCTCTGATTCGTGTTCTGGAAATGGCCAGTAGAATTATTTTGATAGGCCCAAATTTACTTGAAAATTCGCCCTCATTGCATCCGTACCGACAAAAGTGCGAAATTATTCCATTGGCCCACTCACAGGTAGAGGTAACTGAGCCTGTAACAACCGCAAGAAAGTGTAATCAGGCTCGCCCAACGATTCTCTTTGTTGGCAAGCTTCGAAAATACAAAGGAGTAGAGTATCTCATCCGCGCCCTGCAACATATACCGGACGCACTGCTACGGGTTGTTGGTAGCGGAGAAGAGCTACATAATTTGAGACAGCTCACCAACAAGCTTGGACTTGATTCACGCGTTACTTTCTTGCCGGATATTCCAGATCAACGGCTGTCCGCAGAGTATGGAAATGCCGATATTTTTGTTTTACCTTCCATCAATGCCAGCGAAGCTTTCGGCATTGTGCAGACCGAAGCCATGTCTTATGGATTACCGGTTATAAACACTGCATTGCCGTCAAGCGTGCCCTGTGTCAGTTTGAATGGAGTAACCGGCATAACCGTACAGCCATGCAATTCCATTGCGATAGCTTCTGCTGTTAAAAGATTGTGGGGTGAACCGCTCTTTTACGAAAATTGCTCACGCAATGCCCTCGGGCGCGCCAAGCTTTTTACTGAAGAAGTCATGATTAAAAAGTATGACGAAATCTATGGGAAATGCATTTGACTCAAACGATTCTGGTTACTGGCGCAACCGGCGCTGTTGGGCCGCATGTAGTTCAAGCTCTGGGGCAGGCCGGGTTCCGGATTCGGTCTTTTGCCGTTAATGCCCCACCTATGTCTTTGTTTCCGCCGAGCGTGGAAAATTTAATCGGCGATGTCACGGATCAAGCGGCCGTCCAATCCGCGATGAGGGGTGTTGATGTAGTTGTTCATATGGCTGCATTACTGCATGCATTTAATCCCCCGCCTGGCATGCGTGAAAAATATAAGCAGGTCAATGTTGGCGGAACAGCCACCGTAGTCGATACCGCAATTAAGGCCGGTGTAAAGCGGGTTATTTTGTTTAGCACAATTGCGGTATATGGGCCTTCCAACGGTTCAGTGTTCACAGAGAGGTCGTCGACGAATCCTGATACTTTTTTTGCACAGAACAAGGTTGCTGCTGAACAGATTGTCTTGAACGCGAGAGACGCCGGCGGTCACCCCCTGGGAACGGTGCTGCGTCTGGGGGCGGTTTACGGTTCACGGATCAAGGGAAACTACGAACGGCTGATTCAGGCCCTGGCGCGACATCGCTTTATTCCTGTCGGAAACGGTCTCAATCGACGGACACTGGTTTATGATAAGGACGTTGGCCGGGCGGCTGTGCTGGCTGTTTCTCATCCCGTTGCGGTGGGCCGGGTATTCAATGTTACGGACGGTGAATTTCATACGATGAATGAAATTATTGAAGCCATCTGTTCTGCGCTCGGCCACCGGCCGCCGGCTTTCAGGTTACCCGCGGGTCCTGTCCGCAGGCTGGCTGGAATCATCGAAGATGGTTCCCGACTCTGCGGCCTGTCTGCGCCCGTGTTCCGAGCGACAATCGATAAATATACCGAAGATGTGGCGGTGGATGGCCGGGAATTCTACAGGCAGCTCGGTTTTATTCCGGAATATGATTTGGCGGCGGGCTGGCGCGAGACGGTGGATGAAATGGGGCAATCCGGCGATTTATGACGTATGATTTGGTAGCCATTTTCACTCAACTCGTCGAGCAAGTCGCCCGCCACCGGGTGCCCCTGCTGTTTTTGGCCTGTGTGGGCTTGGGAGCCATGGGCGCCTGGCTGATTGCCGGAATGCCGTTTCGGGAACACCTGCTCGACATGCCTAATGGGCGCAGCGCACACACAAAACCTACGCCCCGGGGCGGCGGCGTGGGGATCCTCGCAGCCTTCATCGTGGCAGGGCTCACCCTGCGCATGCCAACGACCTTCCTCTTCGCCGTGATCTTCCTCTCCGCTGTCAGCTTCTACGGGGATTATTTGCGGATTTCGGTGAAATTCCGTCTCATCGTCCAGTTCATTGCCGGCCTGATTTGCCTGTTTCCTCTGCTGCCTCAATTGAGCGCGAATTACGCTTTGTCTGCCTTCGGGCTGCCCCCATTCATTTTTTTTCTGATCTTTTCTCTGCCCCCTGGTTTTTCTTTTTCTGATTGGCACTGCAAACTTTTTCAATTTTATGGACGGGATTAACGGCATTGCCAGCATAACCGACATTATCGGTTTCGGATTGATTACTCTATACTATTATCAATTCCTGCATATTAATATGATGCCGGTTTCCAGATTTACTGTTTTAGCCGCCTGCATCGCCTTTTCCTGCCTGGGGTTTCTTCCTTTTAATATGCCTAAAGCCAAGGTTTTTATGGGAGATGTGGGAAGTATTTTATTGGGATTTGTTTTTGCTGGTCTTATCATAAAACTGTCCAGAAGTTTTCTGGATTTTGTTTGCATGGCGGCATTTCTTTTCCCCTTTTACGCCGATGAATTAACAACCATCTGGATTCGTTTTCGAAATCATGAAAAATTAAGTCAGCCTCATCGGAAACATTTATATCAATTATTTGTTAATGAGTATCAGATAGCACACTGGAAAATTACTATGCTCTACGGTTTAACTCAACTGATTATTGGATTGAGTATAATACTTGTTCATAATTATGGCCTATCAATAGTATTGCTACTGTTAACTTTTTATTTCATTATATTTATACTGATCAGTTTTCATTTCCGGCGAAAGCTGATACCGGTTTAGAAACCCTTGCTCGCCGGTAGAAAATAACCATTTCACAGTTTAATCCGAGAATCTCTGATTTATCTGAATTTTATTTAAAAAAATGATCTGATTATAATCAAAGCGTTCACTAAAAGATAATTATTACAAATTATTATGAGAATTCATCCGCAGTTAAAAAATCCGAAATTTTATTTGATGATCGTCAGCGATTCAGTAATCTTTGTTATTACGCTGATTGTGGCTTATTTAGTTCGCTTTGAATTTGTTCTTAGTCAAAACAACATTACGCAGATTCAAAATGTACTGGTCTGGATCATTCCCCTGAAGATCGTTGTTTTCTTATCTCTGGGAGTATATCGCGATATGTGGCGCTACACCAGTATTCGTGATTTCTGGATTTTGGGACAGGCCTGCTTGTTATCCACCTTGCTGATCATGGCGATTATTTTATATTCAAGCGGTTTTCAGGGTTTTTCCCGTTCCGTTTTTGTGGTTGATGGCGTTCTTACGTTTCTATTCATCGGGGCTAAAAGGATGGCGATTCGCTCTTTCTTCGCCAGCTACGCCAGCCCGAAAGGTCAGGGTAATCTTTTCCCCAAAATCAGTTTCAGGAGAGTACTGATTGTTGGCGCAGGGGCGGCCGGGGAGAAAATTCTGCGGGAAATTTTTGAGAATTATCAATTGCATTATCATGTGGTGGGATTTATTGATGATGATCCTGAAAAGCAGGGCAGATCAATTCACGGTGTGCATGTGCTGGGTAATGTCGCCAGATTGCCCTACATTTTGGAGAAAGTAAATATAGAAGAAAATCCTTATTGCCGTTCCTTCCGCCAGTGGCGACCAGATCAGGCATATTGAGACCTTTGCAAAACTGTATAAAACCAGCAATTATGTCATTCCGGCGCCAATATCCTCCGCCGGCGAAGGTGTCACGCAGTGACGGAGGTGGATAAAGAACTATAAGGTAGTAGGGCGCGTTTGGCTTGCATGGCGCATGAGACTGTGTCGCAATCCACGAGATTAAACTTAATCTGATAATCTGAAATATCTGTAACCAGGGAGGTAGTTGAACATATGGAGTATGTTTATATAGTTTTCAAAGGATTTGTTGATCCCGTTTTCATCATAATTTTATTGCTGCTTATCGCTTTCTTTATTTGTCTGATTGGCGGCAAGAAAAAAAGCGGCGTTTTGATTCTCTTTTTGTCTATTGTTTTGCTTTATGGCGCGAGTATTTTCCCTGTGGCCAATTACCTTTGCTACTATTTAGAAAAGGACTATATGAAAAGCCAAAGTGATGCCCGACAAAATATTGATGTGCTTGTCGTGCTGGGTGGCGGCGCTCAGGATATTAATTCCTTAAATAATACTTTTCCCACTGAAGGGACATCTGCCCGCATTCTTTCCGCCATAGAAGTTTATAATAAAAAAGGAGCGAAGTATTTTGTGTGTATGGGCAAAGGCAGCGGCAAAATTCCAGAAGCAGAAGTAATGGCAAGATTGGCTGAGAAATTAGGAGTTCCCAAAGAAAAAATCAGAGTGGAAGCCAAATCAATAAACACGTGGGATAGTGCTGTGGACCTCAATCACATGTTTGCCAACAAAAATATTTCTATAGGGCTTGTTACTTCGGCTTCTCACATGAAGAGGAGCGAGCGTGAATTTAAAAAATATTTCAATAATGTGGTGCCGTTTCCGGCTAATTATTATTACGCATCATCTGCCGAAAATGTTTTTGTCAAATACGCGCCACAGACTGGTTCGCTTTCTAAAACATCTCTTGCCTTAAAAGAAATCGTCGGTCAACTATGGTATAGCGTAAAAAGTGTAACGCAGTAATATGATAAGCATCCTCAATAACAGAAGTGAAGTCAGTTATAGATAATCCTGATATAGTGGTGGACACGATAAAAGACAGAAAAAATGCCTTTAAGATCACAGGGGGTAGGAATATAAAGATAACATACAAACTGGAAGGTGGTATGCTGACCATCATAACAGCGATGGTAAAAGGAGAATAATCTATGAAAATAGAATACGACAACGAGATTGACGCCCTGTATATTAGATTACAGGAAAAACAGGTGGAGCGCACATTGGAAATTGAGGAAGGTTTAAATATTGACCTTGATGCATCCGGGAAGATGATAGGGATAGAGGTGCTGGATGCTGCGGATAGATATTCTTTGGCTGATATTTTCAATATCTCAACAGAAAATTTGATACTTGAAAAAGCATCGTCTCGAAAAGTGGCTTAACAGTCAGATGAAAATCTAGCATAAGATCAATTTTTTTAATCTTTTAATTCAGCACTTTGATCTTTACGCTTCTAACTGTTCAGTACTGATAATATCACAGACAAACGACCAGGCGGTGGCATTTCTCCCAGAGACATTTGAATAACTAAAATTTTTTCGATATGGGACCTTTGCAAAACGCCTATAATCGTCATACCGGCGAAGGAGACTGTGTCATAATTACTTTTTTGTCATTCCGTGTCGCGCTCCGCTTGCACGGAATGACAAAATTGTTGGTTTTATGCAGTTATGCAAAGCTCTCTCATTGAGTAATATTACTCAGGCATTGAGTAAATATGCTTGATTGTATATAAAACCTTTGATATAAACAACTTATGAGATTCGAACGTCATTTATTATTAAGTTTACGCAATGAGCTTTCCAGGCCGACACCCGTCATTCATGTTTTGATCGGGCCAAGACAAGTGGGTAAAACAACGATTGCCCGTCAAATCCAGGAGTCTGTCAATTTTCCGACCATTTACGCGACTGCGGACAGTCCTGTTCCTCTGGATTCC
>Ga0209429_10001229_pt1 | contig 16206 bp, 13 predicted proteins | sample BarGraNGADG00212_3_FD_184493 | JGI IMG/M metagenome (GOLD analysis project Ga0209429, IMG submission 184493) | Arctic peat soil microbial communities from Barrow, Alaska - Barrow Graham LP Ref core NGADG0004-212 (SPAdes) (version 2) | ecosystem: Environmental > Terrestrial > Soil > Wetlands >... | reverse complement strand
ACGAATCGCACGGATGGCACGGATAAAAAACATCCGCGTCATCAGCGAAATCCGCAGTCAAAAAGTCTCTCCGTCAAACCAGCGTGCCCATGTCGCCGAACGAATCAGCTCAGGCACAGCCGACCGCTGGCGTCCGACCTGCCAACCGAGGCGTTTAACGGCTGTTGCCTGGAGCGCCTGGTTCGGCGATCCAAGGCTCATAAATCAAGGTCAAAAATCCGGCCAACCATCTCACGATCTCGCAGTGACGGCCGGCCTCGCCACTGCGCTCCAAAACTTTAACCACGAATCGCACGGATTGCACGGATAAAAAACATCCGCGTCATCAGCGAAATCCGCGGGCAAAAAGTCTCTCCATAAAATCAACGTGCCCATGTCGCCGAACGATTCAGCTCAGGCACAGCCGGCCGCTGGCATCCGACCTGCTAACCGAGGCGTTTAACGGCTGTTGCCTGGAGCGTTTGGTTAGACCGCATCTTCATATCTCAAGCACTCGCCAGATAACGTAGCGAATGATACCAAATCACGAACGTCACCAATGCGAAGCCGAAATTCGTGGCGGCGTCCTTTCCTCTGTGGGTGGCAAGCTGAACAATAGCGCCAAGAATAAAAACAACGAAGCAGCCCATATAACCAAGGATGACCAAAACGACGAACGGTGGACAGTCTCCATTGCGTGTCCAAGGCTTGTGAAACAACTCGATGCTTACGAAGGCGAGCAAAACGAAAGCCCGAAATGGGAGGAAGACGAACCTGCCCCAGTCATCCTGTGATTGAGGAAAAAGGTTCATGGTTTGCGGTCTAACGATAAAAATCAGCCACCGCCGCCCCTCAGCAGTGGTGACGTTGGATAATCAATAACCATAAAATGGCTCTCAACGCAATCATAAACCAAGCGGCAGGGCGGCGGTTGGCTGGAGTGTTTGGTTAGGCCGTCGCGTCCTCATGGCTTGATGTCTTGGTGTCGGCTGATCTGCACGGGTGTAATATACGGAACAATCCAAGTGGCAAGGCCGCATGTAAGCAAAACCAAGCCGATTGCAAAATACGGTGAGATGAGATGCCTCCGATACAGAGCGAACCAGACAAGCTCAATGCCAATGACCGTGAACATAAGCACCCATCCTACTGCGGTCATTCGAAGCCGCGTGCCACACTTGCGGCATCTGTGGTGAATGGTCGGCTCACAGAAAATGTGCCAGCGTGAGACTTTCATCCCGCAACTTGGACATGAGGTCTTGTAGTTCATGACGTGCTCGCGCGGCCTAACGATAAAACTCAGCCACCGCCGCCCCTCAGCGGTGGTGACGTTGGATAATCAATAACCATAAAATGGCTCTCAACGCAATCATAAACCAATCGCCAGGGCGGCGGTTGGCTGGAGTGTTTGGTTCGGCGAAAAAACGTTCATAAACTCCAAAATCTCCGGCCTGCTCGCTCTCGTCTCAGACTGGCAGTGACGGCCGGCCTCGCCGCTGCAATTCAAAACTGTAACCACGGATGGCTCGGATGGCACGGATAAAAAACATCCGCGTCATCAGCGAAATCCGTGGTCAAAAAGTCTCTCCGTCAAACCAGCGTGCCCACCTCGCCGAACGCCAGAACTGACCGACGCGGGCGGTCAGTGACGTCCGAATTGGAAACTGACGTGGCCCGCCCGCGTTCGGTCCAGTGATTTTGTTAGGTGTCATCAATCGATTATCATCCAGTCATATCCAATTAGCTTTTCGTCGCGATTGAAGTAAAAATAGTGTAACTTTTTGCCGTAATACATCTTTGGGGTATTAATCTTTGGGGTGTTAGTGTGCCCGATCCAATATATGTCGCACATCTCGACGATAGTGCCGGGCTTGGAACTTTCAAACTCCGCTGCTTGTCCGCCTGCGGGAGGAGAAACCTGACTCGACCATCCAGTGGGTGGACGCGATGCGGATACAAATAGGCACGAGTCCGTAAGCTCTGCTCGCAGCTCCTTACGGGTCATGCCTAGTGAATACGAATATGGCAATTGCCGGTTTCGCTGCGACAGAGGTAAGGCTTCCTCATTGCGGGGTGGTTGTGGCCTGCTTGCGCACCCCGCCAACAGAGCGCTAACGCAAAGGAATGTCATTAAATGCATCATGGGCGGTAACACCTAACGATGAAAGCTGAGCCATGACGGACAAACCAACATCCGATTGCAAGCTGGCCGGCCAACCGTCATTGGCTCCGGCGACTTGTTAGACGGCATTTGTGTCATTCTGGTTTAAGCCCTATTACTACTATTACCTCATCATCCTTCATTTTTGGGTCAATGCCTCCCTGCAATGGTATCCCAATATCGGCGAATGCTCGCTGGACTGCTCCTGCAAATGGCGGTTGGTTTGTCTCTGCTCTAACTGCAATCACAGCTCCGACTGGAATAGGTCCACCGCCCATACTCATGCCAACCATAATGCCGGAATCAAAACCAGCAGCCACAATCATGTCGCGCACTTGGTTGGCAAATAGAATAGTTCCGGGGTCAGCGCTTATAAAGCTAAGCACCGCTAACTTACCTTTCGGGGCTGTTTTAAGTAGCTCAACAAATCTGGCGCGTTGTGATTCTGATATAGTCCTTGGGGTTTGGCGTTCCTCTAGCTTGGCAATCTTGATTGAAGCTTGCTCCTGTGCGTGGAATGCAGCAATTCGGTCATCTCGATTAACTCGCAAGTTTGCGAGCATAAAACCACCAGCCACTAATGTTCCAATCAACCAACTCGCAGCCATCAAAATGGAAGGAATATGCCATGAACCAGATGCAGTCTGAAAAAGTGAAATCATCGTATATCCTTTTTGTGATCTATGTGGCTCTGATGTCATTTTTGATCGGCGTTCAAATCGGAATGTGGGCGCAACATAAATTTCAAGAAACCGTGGCTATGCCGTCTAACATGTATTATACAGACGATTATCTGCCTTTTTTTAGGGACAACTCGCGCCATTCTCGTCATAAAAGGATCGTTGTCAAGGACATAGTTAAAAGTCGCTGAAAATATGGAAAGAACAAAGGCAGAATTCCGGCGAGGATGGGTTCCGGAGAAAATTATCCCCAATCCGAAGGCCCGTTTGCTTGACCAGGTACGAGAGGTTCTCCGGTTAAAGCACTATTCGTTGCGCACGGAGGAGACCTACGTGGGATGGATCAAGCGATTCATTTTCTTCCACCAAAAACGCCATCCTCGCGAGATGGGCGCACCGGAGGTCCAGGCCTTCCTCAGCCATTTGGCCGTCCAAGGGCAGGTAGCCGCCTCCACCCAAAACCAGGCGTTGAATGCGCTGGTGTTTCTGTATCACCAAGTGTTGGATCAGGATTTGGGAGACTTTGCGGCATTTGTGCGGGCCAAGCGCCCGGCGCGCCTGCCGGTGGTGCTCAGTCGTGACGAGGTTCATCGCTTGCTGGGGGCTTTGACCGGCACGTACCAATTGATGGGCCGGTTGCTTTACGGGACGGGCATGCGCCTGATGGAGTGTATGCGCCTTCGGGTGAAAGACGTTGATTTTGAACGTAATCAAGTGATGGTTCGAGATGGAAAAGGCATGAAGGATCGGAGGACAATGCTGCCGTTGAGCCTCAAACTGATTTACACCCACGTGATGCAGCAGCCGGGGATCGGGGTGAAGAGCCCGTTGGACGCCTAACAGTATTAGTTGCTGGCCGTTTTCTAATGCGCGGCCGCAGTGGCCAAGATGGCCGCGCGCCGACTAAACGGCGGTCCAACCCAACCAACGTTTTCAGGTTCCCCAGCGCGCCACCACCGGTCGCCGCAACAAAAAACGGACAGGCCGGAGGGGCCTGCCCGTTACAGTTGTGTCAGCCTGCGGCTATTTCTTTTCCGCCGTCTTTTCCGGGGTCTTTTCCCCGGTCTTTTCCCCGGTTTTTTCCGCCGCTTCTTTATCGCGATCGGCCATGGCGGCCTTGCGGGAGAGCCGGATGCGGCCCTTCTCGTCCACACCAATGCACTTGACCCAGATCTTGTCGCCAATCTTGACGATGTCCTCGGCCTGCTTGACCCGGAAGTTGGCCAATTCGCTGATGTGAACCAGACCGTCTTTGCCAGCGAATACTTCCACGAAACAGCCGAACTCTTTGATGGTCACCACGGTGCCGTGATAGATCCGGCCGACCTCGATTTCGGCGGTCATGCCTTCGATTTCCGCCCGAGCCTTGGCCATGCCCTCGGCGCTGACGGAGTAAATCTTGACCGTGCCGTCATCCTCGATGTTGATCTCGCAACCGGATTCGTCAACGATGCGCTTGATGTTCTTGCCGCCGGGGCCGATCAAAGCGCCAATTTTCTCCGGATTGATCTTCAACGCCAGGATGCGCGGAGCGTACTTGCTCAGCTCCGGCCGCGGCGCGGCGAGGGTCTTCGCCATTTCGCCGAGAATGAACAGGCGGGCTACCCGGGCCTTTTCGACCGTCTGAGCCATCAAGTCATGCGAGATGCCGCCCAGTTTGAGGTCCAGTTGGAAACCGGTGATGCCCTTTTCGGTGCCCGCGATTTTGCAGTCCATGTCGCAAAAGGCATCTTCCCAGCCAAGGATGTCGGTGAGCAACTGCGCCTGGGTGACTTTGCCCTGGGCGTCGGACTCGGTGCAGAGACCGATGCTGATGCCGGCCACCGGACGGATCATGGGAACGCCCGCGTCCATCAGTGCCAGCGTGCCGCCGCACACACTTGCCATCGAGCTGGAACCGTTCGATTCCAGGATTTCGCACGTCACCCGGACGGCATACGGGAACTCCTTGAGGGGGACCATCGGTTTGATGGAACGTTCAGCCAGCGCGCCGTGGCCAATCTCGCGGCGTCCGGGCCCCGCGATGCGGCCGGTTTCGCCCACGGAGAAGTTCGGGAAATTGTAGTGTAGAATGAACTGTTTTTCCGTCGCGCCACCGGTGTAGGCGTCGAATTCCTGGGCGTCTTCGGAAGTTCCTAAGGTAACCAAGGCGGCCGCTTGGGTCTCGCCCCGGGTGAAGATCGCCGAGCCGTGCGCCCGGGGGAAAATGGACACCTCGGCGGACAAGGGACGCACCTCATCGAATCCGCGGCCATCCAGCCGTTTGCCTTGTTTCAGGATCAGACGGCGCACCGCTTCGGTTTGCAGCCGGTAAAACGTCTCTTTGATGATGGCCGGCGTGGCTTTTTCCGCGCCGAGTTTTGCCACCAACTTGGCCGTCACCTCGGTCTTCAGAGCGTGGAAGGCATCTTCGCGCGCCTGTTTGTCCACAATAGTCAAGGCCGGCATTAGCCGGTCGCCGATAAGCGCCTTGGTCTCGTTCAACACCTCGTCGGGCACTACCGTCACCGTGATCGCACGCTTCGGTTTGCCGATTTTCGCCACCAGTTCCTTCTGCGCCGCAAGGATGGGTTGGCAGCATTCCTGGGCGAATTTCAAGGCCGCGTTAAAATCGGCCTCGGAGATTTCGTTCGCGGAACCTTCGAACATGACCATCTCGGTTTCGCTGCCCACATAAACCAGATCCAGATCGCTCTCAAGCATCTGCGTGTGGGTGGGATTGGCCACCCACTGGCCGCCGACGCGGCCGACCCGGACCGCGCCCAGCGGGCCGGCCCAGGGGATATCGCTGATGGAAAGCGCGGTCGAAGCCCCGATGGCGGCGAGCACATCCGGATCATTTTCGCCGTCGGCGCTCATGACAATGGCCTGCACCTGGACTTCATTAAACCAGCCTTCCGGAAATAGCGGGCGAATGGGCCGGTCGATGAATCGGCTGGTGAGAATCTCCTTCTCGGTAGGCCGGCCTTCCCGTTTGAAGTAGCCGCCCGGGAATTTGCCCGCGGCCGCGGCTTTTTCGCGGTAATCGACGGTGAGCGGGAAGAATTCCTGCCCTGGCTTGGCGGTGTTGGCGGCGACCGCCGCCACCAGAACGACTGTATCGCCGAGCTGAACCAGGACCGAACCATCGGCCTGTTTAGCCAGCTTGCCGGTTTCGATTTGAATTTGATGAGTCCCTACTGGGATCGTTACTTTTTCTGACATGTTTCCTTTGCTACCTTGGCCGCCGCCCCGGAGGAACTTCATTGAACACCCGTCCGGCGGATGCTGAATGAAATTTCCCCGGCTAGCAGCCGGTCTTTCTTGGTTATTTAAATGCGAAGACGGAACCTCCCCTTGGGAGAGATTCACGCTGCGCGACGAAGATAAAATGGGAAATCACCTCCGGCCTTCACTCCAAGGCCATCCAATTCCCTGAAAGAAAAAGAACGCTTACTTTCGTAATTTCAGGCGTTTGGTGATCGACTGATACCGATTGACGTCGGTGGTGTGAAGGTAATCGAGCAGGCGCCGACGCTGCCCCACCATCATGATCAGTCCCCGACGAGAGCTGTGATCCTTGCGGTTTGTCTGCAAGTGCTCCGTCAGACTATTAATGCGTTGGGTCAAAAGGGCGATTTGCACATCCGCTGACCCGGTGTCACCTTCATGAAGACGGAATTCTTCAATGCTTTTCAATTTTGCCTTAGCTTCCATATTCCCGTTTTTTCTTCGTAATCGTCCGAACAGTCTAAATTTTGCGGACAAAGGTGTAAAGTAATTTTCTGAGAATTCAGAAAAGCTTCGGCCGGAACTGCCCCTGCCGATGCGAAAAAATCGAGCCTCTGTTTCAACAACTCTTTGTCGCCCAGTGGATTAAACCATCATTCGAACGAGGCCATCCGAGCACCCACCCCATGGGGATGCTGATGAAAAAGGCTGTGAGGTTTTTCCAAACCATGGGCGAGCATCAAGGGTTCGTCGCCTAAAATAGCCCGAGCCTCGCCATCGGCAATCCGTTTTCCACCGTCCAACACCAGAACTCGCGAGCATAAGGCCAGAACCATTTCCAGGTCATGACTGGCGATCAGTTTGGTCGCCGATAGCGAGCGGCAAAGCTCGATGAACTCACGGCGTCCACGGGGATCGAAATTGGCCGTGGGTTCGTCGAAGACCAGGACTTCCGGCCGACAGGCCCAGACTCCTGCCAGGCAAACCCGCCGTTTTTCCCCCAAACTCAGATGGTAGGGCACCCGCGACTCGAAATCCGCAAGTTTCACCGCGGCCAAGGCCTCGGTCACCCGCCGATCCACCTCCCCTTCGGAAAGCCCCAACTGCTGCGGTCCAAACGCGACGTCTTCCCGAACGGTGGCGGAAAAGAGTTGATCGTCGGGATCTTGGAATAGCAGCCCGACGCGCCGGCGGATTTCGGGCAGGTGAGCGGCATCGACCGGCAGACCATTGATGGCCAGGAAACCCTGATGGCGCGGCACTCCCAGCAGCCCGTTCAAATGCCAGAGTAGCGTCGATTTTCCCGCTCCATTGGGGCCGACGAGCCCGACGGTTTCACCGCGGTTAACCCGGAAGGAAACATCGCGCAGAGCTACGCGCCCATCCGGATAAGTGAAACTCAAATGCTCAACGACAATCACGGGGCGCAGTGTAGCGCAAACCAGGACGAGCGCAAACGGGCATTTATGAAGCCGAGCGCGGACCTGGCCGGCCGCGATCCCAAATCACTTGCCTTTCGGGAAAATGGTCAGATCCACAAACTCGCCCGGATGCACGGACAATCCCTCCGGCAGACTCACGAGCACCGGCAGTCCCAGTTCGACCATGTCCGGCCGGGTGGGCGGCAACAACGCATCGTTGATGGGCTGTAAATGAGCACCGACCGCCAGAATCCGGCCCCAAGCGACACTCCGCTTGAAGCTGCGCGAACGTACGCGCACCGCCATGTTAGTTTGCGGTTCCAGCATCAAGGGCTGGCGCAAATAACCCACAATATGATCCGTATGCGCAGCGCTGATGGTAATAATGGTATCGCCGGCGGTGACATTTTCGCCATTGCGGCGTTGAATCAGCGCCACCAAGCCGTCGATCGGAGCGGTCAACACCAGCGGGCTCATTTCGGCCTCGGTCAATTTCAGCTTCTCCTCCTGCACCGCGATGGCTGCCCGGGTTTGAATTTGCGGTTCCTGGACGGTCGTCGAATTGGCATCCATGTGCTTGAGATTGGCTTCCAGGATTTCCACCAGTTTAGCCTTTTCCACTACCTCGGTCTGCAACGCGTCCTTGGCAGCCCGGGCCGCATCCATGGCGGAGGCGGAAACCACGGCGTCTTTGAAGAGCGTCTCGGTGCGCTGAAATTCCGTTTCCGCCAGTTGCAGGTTGACCCGGGAGGTCGCCAGTTCCACCCGTTGACGCAAGGCTTCCGTGCGCAACTGCTCGTAATTGATCGCATTGCGCTGCGAATCCACCGTGGCGGTCATGCCGGCCCGAATGAGTTCCACCTCGGCCCGAATGACCGCGATGGCGGCCGTCAGCACCTGGGGATTCGTGGTGATGACGCGGGCAATGGGATCTCCGGCCTTGACCTGCTGGAAACGGGCCACATTGAGCTGGGTCAGGGTGCCGGCCTTGGTGGCGACCACGTTGGCCTGAATGGTTTCCACCCGGCCGATCAGGGTGGCTGGCATGACGTACCCCGACCAGATCAGACCGACGCCAAGGCAGGCTGCCAGGCACACCAACCCCGGCAGCACCCGCATTCGAAACTCACGCCAGCGAACCGACGCTGGCGTAGGGATAACCGGTTGAGAGTTCATGATTATAGCTCCGATTCGTCTTGGGCCTGGAGGCTGGTTACTCGGGAGACCCCTTGAAGGGTGCGGATATCCGTCAGCAATTCGTCCACGCGCGCCGGATCACGCAACAAAAGCCGGTACGACAAATCCGTCCCTTGGCTGGCATCGCTGGAACGTTGGCTGGCGCAGATGGTTTTTTGGCTGTGCCGGTGCAACACCCCCATCACTTCCTTCAAATCCGCCAACGCCCGCGCCCAGTGGAGATTGACGATCACATCGTAGCGATGCCGCACGCCAAAACTCGTGTACCACAGATAAACCATCACGATCACAAACAGCAGGCCGCCAAAGACGGCCGTGGCATACTTCTGGGTGCCGCAGGCCATGCCCATCACCAATACGGCGAGGACGTAAGTGGTATCCAAGGTGTCGCGCAACACATTCCGGAAGCGGACAATGGCAAAGACCGCCATCATGCCAAACGCGGTGATCAGGTTGTTCGACAGCACCGTCATCACCATCGCCACCAGGATGGGCATGACGATTAACGCATTGACAAAAGAACGCGAATAGGAGAGCCCCGTATGCGTCTTCATGTACACCCACGCCACGATATGCCCGCCTAAAAACGCCAGCAGCAGCGACAAAACCAACGCCATGCCATCGGTGGGGCGCGCGGCAATATCACCTTGAAAAAACCAATCCGTCATGCATCCTCCATCGCTTGTTTGATCCGCTCTTCACCGCCGGGACGCTGGACATTCCACGACTCGTCCGATTCGTTCAATTCCGGGAAAGCCCCCGGCAGAATCCGATTCGGCGAGTTGTCGAAAAACAGATCCTCCCCCACCCCCGCCACGCCTTCGACGTATTTGGCCGCGCCGGTGATGTTGATGCTAAACGCACGGATCAAATCCTGAAACCAGACCGGATACCGCTGGGTAAACTTAAGCTCCAATACAACCTCGTCCCCGAATACCAGCACCGGGTTTTCCATGACAACCGGCAGCCGCGAGGTGAAATCCCGTTCGCACTGCACCTGCCGGTCCATCGTCAATCGCACCGAGTTGTCACCCGCCGTCACCCAGGCCTCGCGCATGTAATAAATGTGCGCCTTGGGCCGCGCCTTCAGGGTCGCCATCCGCTGGCAGAACTGCTGCAACGCCACCACATGCTTCGGATCGGTTGAAGTCATGTGCTCAGGTTCGGGGATATGCCCCGCCAACAACCAATCCACCGCCCAGCGCCGCACCCCGCCACGCTGCTTCATTATGCAGTTGTTCATGCGCCGCTTGATCTCGAAAAAGACCGGCGCATCGGGTTTGGTGCTATAATAACGCAAGCGCAACTTAAATCGGTTTTTGTTCCCGTTGATGGTGTCCCAATACGTCAGCATGTCGTCCGAATCGAGATACAGACTATGCACCGGATACGAGAAGTCCGGTTTGCCCACCGCAAACTCATCAGGCTCCAAATAGGACCCGACGAAGTCGCGAATGCGCAACGCCGTGTTTTCGTTGATCTTATATTTCAGCTCCAATCGCTGGAGCTGCATTTTATCCAATGCCATAACCTGCCTGAACCGTTACCCATTCGACACCCCCCGATCTGCATCGCGCGTCGGAATCCCAGGGATAAACCACAGATTTGACGCAATTGTAACCAGAGTGTCAAGCACCTGTAACGTGAATCCCTTGCTACAAAAGTTTCAAAGAAGCACAACCAATGCCAGGACGGGAATTATATCCTAGCGGTCAAACCGCCTGAATCCGCAGTTCGCAACTACTTGATCCCCAGCTCGTAAAGCATCCTGGCGCCTTCCGTTCCACCGCCGGCAACATCCGCTGTAAACTCCAATTCATTCCCGCGAATCCGAACGGGCACCCTGGCTAATCGCCGACCGCCGGGCGATAAAGCCCAAACCTGATATTGGCCCCTTCTTTCAACTTGAGTTTGATGTCCGCCTGGCCCGCCCGTACCAGATGTGGCAGACGCCCCCAAGCCAACAAGGTGCGCCGCTCCGGTTTCGCATATTGAATATCCGTGTTCTGCAAATCCGTTAGATGCGTCACCAGCAGGCGACGACTGCGATTAATCGGGCGATCATCCAGGGCGCTCACCCAAACCGTCGCATCCGCCCCGCGCATGGCAATCCGCACCTCGGACGACTGAATGACTTCTCCCGCCGGCGCAAAGCCACCCGCCGTCCTGGGGGTGTTGAAATAGTCATAGCCGGCCCGGGCCGCCTGATCGGTGGTGTGGTTGGTCCAGGCATTGGCGTTGGTCACCAGCGCCCGACAGCCCAGTTCCTCCCGCAGAAACTGTTTCATCCGCCGCACCATGTCGCGCTCGGTATCCGAAAAAAAGGCGATGCCGTCGCGCGCCCGCAACCCGACCGCATTAATACTCTCCGGCAAAGCCACGGCGGGAAAATTCTCCTCCGATTTTAATTCCTTGCCCCAGGCCTCGGCTAAGGCGGCGCGGTCGCCGTACTTTTGCTTCAGCCAAGCATTCCAGGCCGCCGACCACTCCGGCACTTCCCGGATTTCCTTCATATAATTGCCAAAGTTGCCTTCATTGATCATCGACAGCCAGGCCAGCGCCGGATCCTCGGCATAACGCCGTTTCGTATAGGGATTCTCATGGTTCAGCAGCGCCCGGGTGAATTGTTTCCAGTTCTCCCAGGCGCCCGCGTGCACCGGCACCAAAACTTTGAACAGGTTCATCGGCACCATGCCCTCCCTGGCGATGCCCACCTCCCGGTACGGCACCGGCCGCGATACAAACAAATCGGTGGTCAGATAAATCCCCCGGCGCCCGAGCGCCGCCGTCAGATAATCGAGCTGCTCCAGCTTGTCCGGATTCAGCGTCGTGCTATTGGCCTGGCCCTGGATGAGTTCGCCTTCGTAATGATGAAGGCGCACCGCATTGTAACCCTGGCGCATCAGCCGGTCCGCCAGCCGGTCCGCTTCCGCATGAGACAGATACTGGGCGCTAAAGCAAAGGTTCACGCCGTAAAAGCGCTGCGGAATCCGGGAGGTCTTTTCGAAGGCAAATTGGCCGTCGGGCCGGACGATCACGCGACCGTGTTTGCCGGCCGGCGGATCTTGCAGGCCCAGGCGGGAAAAATCCAGGGCCGAACCGGGCTCGATATCCAGCTCCGCTTGCAACGGAATCCAAGCGGGACCGGCCGTGATCGTCACCGGATTCGGCACCGCCCCGCCGCTGCCAGTTGCCTCCGCCGCCCAGGCCGGCCGCTGACTGCCCGCCGCCAGCAGCCAGACGGTCAACGGTAGAAAAACCGACGCCGCACGCGCAGGAAAAATTGTTTTCATGAGTTGCAAGGAGACGCTAAAAACCGGCGTAGCATTCAAATCAATGGGCCAAATCCTACTCGGCCCAGGCAAGTTCAACCGCAAGCCCCTCCCCTTCCTTTATCAACGCTTCGCTGCCAAACTGTATCTGCGCCTTTCCTTCCCTAACCGCCGGCGTTGTCGGCGCCAGTATCCCAGCCATCTCTCATTCCCCTTTGACTTGCCAGCAGGTGAGGCGCAAATTCTCCACTGTGTGAATGTTATACGTGCAGCGTATTCTTCGATTTTTGGGTTTTTGCTACTTGTAGCAGTTTCGCTGTGCGGCGTCGCCCAAACTCCGCTTCAAACAAACGCTCCCGTGTTCACGAAGGTCAAATTGTTTGATCTAAAGAAAGACGGTGCTTGGGTATTCGCATTTTGTCCTGCTTCACGAGATTTGTTTGTCTCGTTTGATGCAGAAACCAGCCAAGTGGTCTATCGCTGGAATGCTGATACGGGGCGCAAGCTGGATTCATACGCGTTTCCCAAAAAATATCGCTGCCTTCAAGCGGTGATCTCCCCGGATGGGAAAATGCTCGTTCTTGTTGCTTACGATATGCTCCACGATGCGCTGCAAAACGCTGACAAAGTCCGATTAATCGACGTGCCAAGCGGCAAAGTTGTCAAAGAATTGACGTATGATGGCGCTCCAGCCCGCGTTCAGTTTAGTCGGAACGGCCGGTTTATCAAGACGCACAGATACACCTACGAGCCGGGTGGCGAACTGGTTTATGACCTGCAAGGTAACGTGGTGAACGTTGTTAATTCCGAGGCATTCAACCCGATTGAAGAGCCTATTGTCTGGAACATTCCAAACTCCAAAGGTGGACCGCGTCCAGGATTGTTTTATCGAGACTCCGAAGGTAATAAACGGAAGATCTATCCCAGTGATGATGGGTATGAGAGCGATGTCGTCGACTTTGTTGTTTCGAAAGAAAACCGCTACGTCGCTTGTTCAACCTACCACGGGAAGATAATGATTTGGCAACTTCCAGATGTAAAGTTGGTCTTCGAATCAAAAGTTGGGAAACGACCGTTTCACCTAGCCTACGATTCGAAAATGGAGCGTTTTCTTTTTGCAGATGGCGATATCGACAAGGCAACCTCGTTGTGGGCGGTTCAGCGTTAATCCTTACCAAAGGCGCCCTGAAACTTATGGCATGGGTGAAGGTGAAGACGGCGGTGGTGGTTGGCGCGACATTAATTTTGACTTTGGGCACAACCACGGTGATTGTGAAAAACATGAGCGTACCCTCGACCCGAGATCTCTCATGGACGGACGATCCTCGCTATTGGGAAATAGACTTCAAAGACGACCCAGGAGCAGACTTCGACCCAGGAGCAATCCCGAAGAGGTTGAAGCAACTTCCGCCAGTGTTCGTTCTACGTCCAACTCGCTTCAACGAGAAAGTTGGCTCGATCAGTTCCGGTGATCGGATACTTGGTAGAAATCGAACCCTCGCTGCACTGAGACAACTCGCTTACGATGCCGGCTCCACGCACAGATTGGTGTTGCCCGATAATTTTCCAAAAGACGGCTATGACATTATGCTGACTCTTGAAAAAACCCCTCGGGAGGCGCTTCAGAAAGAAATCAAGCAGAGGTTTGGTTTCGTGGCTCATCGCGAAACCAACGAGGTCGACGTCCTTTTATTGAAGATCAAAGCGCCCGGAGCAGCGGGCTTGGTCACGACCAAGGGCGGAACCCCATCCTGGTCGTTTCCCAATCCAGAAAAAAAAGTCGAGATTAAGAACCAATCGCTCGCAGGCATTGCCGGATGCTTCGGGTCGCAACTTAAAATGCTCGTTTACGACCGAACCGAATTGAGCGGCAGATATGATTGTTCATTTCGTTGGCAGAACAGAAACGGGGAAACCGACACCGATGCGTTCCAGCGGGTCGTATTGGAGCAATTTGGACTGGAATTCGTGCCGGCGCGGGAAACCGTGAAAAGGCTCGTCGTCGAGCGCGTGAAGGAATGACAGGCCAGAGCCGTTTAGGCCACCGCGCTTGAAAAGTTGATTGTCTGGGAAATTCCATACTCCAAAGGCGGACCGCGTCCAGGACTGTTTTCGCCAGTTTGGTTCCGACTTGACGGACGCACGGATTGATCTCTTTCCATGAGGATCACCTCCCTCCAGTGCCTGAATCGCAGATTTTCCAAATAGCCGCTTGACACGGTCGGCTTACACGAGTAATCCTAAGAAAGCTTACACGTGTAAGCCATGGCGATTATGAAAGAGTCAACGCATCTTACCGATCTGGAATGGGACATCATGCGCGTCATCTGGACCGAGCATCCGATCAGTTCCGCCGCCATCATCGAACGACTCAATGTCGCGGAATCCAGTTGGCACCCCAAAACCACGCGAACCCTGCTGGGACGGTTGGTCCAAAAGCAAACGCTCGGCTATGAGCTGCGTGGCCGGTCTTTCGTCTATGTCCCCTTGGTCACGGAAGCGGAATGCACCGAGGCAGCCAGCGCATCATTTTTGGAGCGGGTTTTTGCGGGATCGCTAAAACCCATGCTCGCGCACTTCGTGCAGCAGCGGCGGATTTCGAAGGCGGATCTGATGGAACTCAGCGATCTGCTCGAAGGCCGAACAGAAGAAAAGGAGGCTAAGAGAAGGAAAAAACCATGCAAATGATCGATCTGGAGGAGTTGCTGTGGGCGCTTGGACGCACCTCGGCCCAGGCGGGAGTCTTGGTGGTGCTGGTGCTTGCCGTTCAATGGCTATTTCGCAAACAGCTTACCCCGCGCTGGCGGTGCGCCTTGTGGTGGCTGGTGGTCGTCCGGTTGTGCCTGCCCTGGTCGCTCAACAGCGTGGTCAGCATTTTCAACCTGGTTCCCTCGTTTTCCGCAGAAACAGACATCGAGATCGTCACACCGGTTTTGAAACAGCCCACGCCCTCAGCGGTTCCTGCCAATGAGGCTTCAACTTTTGGTGCGCCGGTTAACAAGCCTATGACTCAAAACGTCGAAAGACATTCCCAAGACTCTTTCAAGCCCATGACTCCCGCAACTCAACCGGTCCAGTCGATCCCTGGCGGAAGCCATGCCGCACTGGCAACCTCGATGCCACGAGCTCTGCCGCCTTTTTCCTGGCCGCTCGTTTTCTTGGTGGTCTGGCTCGGGGGCGCTGTCGGGATGCTGTCCGTGGTAGTGGTTGCCTCCGTCCGGTTGACGCGGCGTTTTGCACAGGCCACGCCGGTAACGGACAGCTTGGTTCTGGCGCATTTGCGGGAATGTTGCCAGCAAATGGGGGTTGCGGCTCGGTTGGCGGTGGCCGAGAGCCCGGCGGTTGCCAGCCCGGTTTTGCATGGGTTTATGCGTCCCCGCCTGCTATTGCCCGCCGGGTTTACTGCCGCCTTTCCCGTGAAGGATATGCGCTATGTGTTTCTGCATGAGCTGGCCCATGTGAAACGCCGGGACATCCTGCTGGGCTGGACGATGGCGCTGCTCCAAATGATCCACTGGTTCAATCCTTTGGTGTGGGTGGGTTTTGCCCGTTGGCGGATCGATCGGGAATTGGCGTGCGATGCCCTAGCCCTGGAGGTGGCAGGCGCCGACCGGAACTTGGAATACGGGCGAACCATCCTGCGTTTGCTGGAAGGCTTGTCGTCACGGCTGAGAGCCCCCGGACTGGTCGGCATCTTGGAAGACAAACGCCAGCTCAAGCAACGCCTGGGCATGATTGCCGATTTTCGTCCGCGCCCAAGGTGGGGCCTGCTTTCCCTGCTCCTGGTGGCAGGTCTAGGTCTCGCCTGTCTGACAGACGCCCAGGTCTCTAAGACGCAACCGAGCAAAGCCGCTGGCAAGACGATCGCGCCGGCTTCGCTAGGCGAAAAAACGAATGCGGTGCGCGAAGTCCGGCTCGGGGCAGATCCACCCCTGATCATCGGCGGAACCAATGCGGCTCGTTCGCTGGTCGTAACGGTGCTGGACAAGCTGTCCGGCAAACCGGTGGCGGGAGCGGAGATGATTGATGTTATCGCTGAAACCTCCCTGGTCTTTGAACGGCAAAAGGAACCGGAACCGACCCGTCTGACCGATGAGCGTGGGCAGTTTGCCTTCCAGATTCCCCTGTCACCATTTGAGAATCGAAACGAACGTCCTTCCCAGATTCACTTCACTGTTCGCCATCCCAATTACGCCTTGCGTAGCGCTAAATGGTGGAGCTCCATCAGCCACGACACTGCTGGTCACTCAACCGCTGACGTTGATATTCTACAAAGATTGCCCAAG
>Ga0209429_10001223_pt1 | contig 16266 bp, 17 predicted proteins | sample BarGraNGADG00212_3_FD_184493 | JGI IMG/M metagenome (GOLD analysis project Ga0209429, IMG submission 184493) | Arctic peat soil microbial communities from Barrow, Alaska - Barrow Graham LP Ref core NGADG0004-212 (SPAdes) (version 2) | ecosystem: Environmental > Terrestrial > Soil > Wetlands >... | reverse complement strand
CGGGTCCGGCATGGCCGTCGCGCTCAAGGACCTCGAGATTCGCGGGGCGGGCAACCTGCTTGGCGGTGAGCAGTCCGGCCACATCGAGGGGGTCGGCTTCGACCTGTACATCCGCATGGTCGGGGAAGCCGTGGCGGGCTTCAGGGGCGAGCCAGAGGGCCATCCCCCGATCACGATCGATCTGCCGATCGACGCGCACATCCCCACCGACTACATCGAACACGAGCGCTTGCGCCTCGAGGCCTATCGCAAGATCGCCGATGCCGACACGGAGGAGGAGTTCGCACGCATCGAGGACGAGTTGTCCGACCGGTATGGTGCGTTCCCCGAGCAGGTCGGCAACCTCTTCTCCGTGGCCAGGCTCCGGCTGGACCTGCGCGCCGCGGGCGTCACCGAGGTGGTCTCCCAAGGCAAATACGTGAGGTTGGCGCCCGTCGAGCTCCCCGACTCTGCCGCCTTGCGCATGGCCAGGCTCTACCCGGGGACCCTGATCAAGCCCGCCGTCAGGCAAATCCTCGTTGCCGCGCCGACTACCGCTCGCGTAGGCGGTCAACCGATCGAGGGATTGGCGCTGCTCGACTGGGTGCGTGAGGTGCTGAAAGCGGCGTCGCTGGCGCCGGTAGTATGACGAGCATGAAGCGCCTTGCCGCCGCACTCGTTGCCGTCCTCGCCCTCAGCGCCTGTGCGGTCACCGGCCAGCCGGCTCACCCTGGCACCGCCGCCATCTACGACGGCGCCACCATCACGTCCGCGCAGGTCGCGGCGTGGGGCACCGCGCAGGACGACATGGGGTACACCAATGACCCTGGGGCGGTGCTCACGCTGCTCCTGCTCAAGCCCGCGCTTGACAAGGAAGCCGCGATCGAAAGCATCGTCTTCGCTGACAAGCAGATCTCTGACGAGGCGCAATCATGGATGTCCGCGAGCAACGCGAAGGTGGTCTCCCCGACGCCCGACATGATGGACGTCGTGCGAACTCTGCGGGTTCTCCATGCGCTCCTGCAAACCACAACCGGAAAGGCGGCCATCAAGACGGCCGCCGAGTCGATTGAGGCCAAGACCGAGGCCAACCCGGTATACGGGCACTTCACTTGGGCGCAGTTCACCAACAGCTTCGACATTGTGGCAACGCGGTATCAGAATGGCCAAGGTCAATACGGCGATATCGTCTACCTGGTCTTCAAGGATCTGTCGGGATTCGACGGTAACGCCCAACGCAAGTGGATGGTCGGCGCTGGCCTGCCCTCGCCAAGCGCGAGCCCCGCACCCGTGAACGCCTCTCCCGCACCTGCATCCCCCTCTCCCACACCCTGATGCTCGGCGCGCTCTAGGGCTCGGCGCTCTGGGGCTCGGCGCTCTGGGGCTCGGCGCTCTAGGGCTCGGCGCTCTAGGAAAGGGACGCCTCGTAGACCTCCAGCAGTGTGGACACGTGCGCGTCGATTGACACCGCCGTGCGCCAGGCGATGGTCGCTGCGCTGAGCGAAGAGAGTAGGCCGGGCTCGGTCCTGATGCGTTCGATCGCCTGGGCCACCCCGGCGGCATCCGGCGTGATGGTGAGGATAGAACCGAGCGGCGGCACCGTCTCGGCGAGGTCAGGGTCGCAATACACGATGGGCAGGCCCGCCGCGATCGCCTCAAGCATCACCATGGGTTGATTGTCGAAGTCGAGGCTGCTCGAGACAAAGACGTGGTGGTTGCCCATGGCGGCGAGCACCTCGCCTTGCGGTACGCCGCCGTGCCACGTCACCGCCGTTCCCTTCACGGCGGCCTTCACGGCGGTACGAGAGACGCCATCGCCGTACATGTCGCTTGTGACGTCGGGCGCGAATCGTGTGGCCGCGTCGACGAACACCCCTGGCCTCTTCTCAGGGGAGACCCTGCCACACCACATCACGCGCAGCGGCTCTCCCTCACGGCGTGTGCGCACCACCGGCGGGCCGAGGCTCTCGATCACCGAGTCCTCGATGGCATTGGGGACCACCGTGACGGGCGACGTCACTCCCAGGTCGATGAGCTTGGCGGCTAGGTGCGCGGAGGGCACCGCCACCCGAGTCGCGGCATTCGCCTGGCTGACCATGAGGCGCCACATGCGCCGAGCGGCAACCGTGCGGGTGTGGGGGCGATCCGAAGGGATGGGCGTGTGAGCATGGCGCACGTACCTGCCGTGGAGGCCTGCAAGGAGCGCGGTCGACAGGGAGGGAACCGGCAGCACGTTGACGCTGTACACGTCCACCCTGCCGTGCACGGTAAACACCACAGGCAGGCCAAGCGTTCGCGCTGCCCGCATCGCGGCGAGCGCCGCGAACATCTCGGAGTGCACGTGGACCACCTCGATGCGGCGGCGCACGAACTCGCGCTCGAGCAAGGCGATTGCCTTGCGAGGAGGCCACGTGAACGGGTAGCCGTCCGGGTGAAAGTGGCGTGCGACGGGAAGAGCGACCACATCGTCGCTGCCAGACTCTGCGGCGAGCGGGGCGAACACCGTCGCCTCGTGACCCGCGCGAGTGAGCCCCTCAAGTTGGGCCTTCACGACGGTCTGCACGCCACCGAGCGTCGGCAGGTAGTAGTCCGACACCAGGGCGATTCGCATGCGGCCAATATAGGGGAGCGGGCACGGCGCGGCCTCTTCTGCCTTAACATGGCCGCATGTCGCAGCGGGGCGGGTCCACGGAGCGCAACGGCCGGCGCGTGCTGGTGACGGGAGCGAGCGGCTTCCTCGGTGCCTACGTGATGCGCGAGTTCCACCAACAGGGCTACTCGCTGGTCGCGTCCGGCAGGGACGAGCGGCGCCTGGCCGAGGCCCTGACGCCAGGAGCGAAGGCCGTCGTCGGCGATCTCGGGGCCCTTGCCGGCTCGACGCTCGAGGTGGACACCGTGGTGCACTGCGCGGCACTGTCCTCGCCGTGGGGAAGGTGGAGAGACTTTCGAGCGGCGAACGTGGACGGCACGGCGGCGGTCGTCGACTTCGCGCGCAAAAACTCCGTCCGCCGCGTTGTCTTCGTCTCCTCTCCGAGCGTCTACGCGCGTCCCAGGGACATGCTCGGCATCACCGAAGACCAGGTAGATCCGCACAACCGTCTCAACCATTACATCCGCTCCAAAATCGCGGCCGAGCGCCTCCTGCAGCGCGCCTACGCGGCGGGTGACGTGCCGGAGCTCGTCGTCATCCGCCCGAGGGGCCTGGTCGGCGTTGAGGACCCGAGCCTCGTGCCTCGGCTGCTTGACGCGAATGCGCGCATCGGCATCCCGCTGTTCCGTGGCGGCACCAACGTCGTCGACCTCACGGCCGTCGAGAACGTGGCGCTCGCGTTACGCCTCGCCGTTGAGGCCGAGAGCGCCGACGGTCGCGTCTACAACATCACCAACGGCGAGCCCCGTGAGTTCGGTGCCCTCGCCGCATCCTTGTTGGAGCGCATCGGCGTCACGCCTCGCTTTCGCCACCTCAATCGCACCGTGGCGTACGCTGCGGCGGCCACGATTGAGGCGCTGTATCGCGTCGCGCCTGGCAATCCGGAGCCCCCGCTCACCCGCTACACCTTGAGCGCGATCGCCTTCTCGCAAACCCTCGACATCTCAAGGGCGCGCACGGAGCTCGGCTATTCACCTCGCGTCCCGCTCGACGATGCGCTTGACCGGGTGGCTCGCTCATATGCTGGGCGACATGTCTGACGCGACACTGCGCTACTTTGCGTGCGGCACGACCACCCACGAGTTGGCGATCCTCTTCAGGCGCCAGCCGCGCGAGCGCAGGGCGTTCCCCTCGGGCGTCTACCTGTACGACAACGGCGCATCCAGGCGTGTGCTCTTCGACACGGGATACGCGGCCCCACCATGGCGGGCAGGGCTGACGGGGTTCTTGTACCGCGTGCTCGTGCCGCCCCGTATTTCCCGCGAGCTCACGGCGTCGGCGCAATTGGCGGCGGCTGGAATCGACCCCGCATCGGTCACCGACGTGATCGTCTCGCACCTGCACCCCGACCACATCGGCGGCCTTCGCGACTTCCCAGGCGCGCGCGTCGTCGTGACGGAGGAGGCGGTCTCTCTCGTGAAGGAGCATCGCGTGCTCGACGGCGTCCTCACGAGACTCCTGCCAGTGCCGTTTCCCCCTGCGCGCGCGCGGATCCTTGGGCGCAAGGAGTTCCGCACTGTCGAGGTGGGCTCGCCTCCCGTGCGGGTCGATGCCGTGGATCTCTGTGGCGATGGTGCGGTCCTCATCATTGACCTGCCGGGCCACCAGTTCGGCCAAGTGGGCGCCATCATTGACAACAGGGTGGTGTTGGCAGCGGACTCGGCGTGGGGGCATGATCTTGCCGATGGGGCGGCGCGCTTGCGGACGATCCCTCGGCACCTCAACCACGACAGGGACGCCTACGCGCGCACGACGGCGCTGCTGGTCGCGCTCGCGGCCTCTGGCCTGACCGTCGTCTATAGCCACGACGTTGGCACGCCAGGAGTGCTGCTCCCGTGACCAACAAGGCCCGCGTCGTCCGCGCTTTCGTTTCCGCTCGTTACCTGCGCCGATGGCACAGTAGGGCCGCGATCGAGCGTCACCAGCGGCGTCGGCTCGCGCGTCACATGCGGTTCCTGCGGTCACACTCGCCGTACTTCTCGAGGCTGATGGCGGGAGACGATCCGCCGCAGTGGGCGGATCTCCCACTCATGAACAAGGCCACGATGATGGCGAACTTCGATGAGCTCAACACGGTGGGCTTGGCGCGCGACGAGGCCCTCGCGCTGGCGATCGAGGGTGAGCGTAGGCGCGACTTCGCGGGCGATCTCGGCGGGTGCTCGGTGGGGCTGTCCTCGGGCACCACGGGGCATCGGGGCCTCTTCGTCGTGTCCCCTCGCGAACGGGACGTGTGGGCTGGGACGGTGCTGGCGCTCACGCTGCCGAGGGGCAGGAGCGTGTGGGGGCACCGCATCGCGCTGTTTCTCAGGGCCGACAACACGCTGTATGAGGCGGTGAATTCGCGCGCGGTGACGTTTGAATTCTTTGACATCTACACGGACATGGCAGAAAACGTGGGACGACTTGCGGGCTACAGACCCACGATCCTTGTGGGCCCGCCGTCCGTGTTGTCGGTCGTGGCGAGGCTCGCCGCCGAGGCGGGCCTCGAGCTCGCGCCGGAGCGAGTCATCTCTGTGGCGGAGGTGCTCGACGACGTCGATCGTGGGCGGCTTGAGAAGGCCTTTGCGGTGGACGCGATTCACCAGCTCTACCAATGCACCGAGGGCTTCCTGGGTCACACGTGTGACCGTGGCGTGCTCCACCTCAATGAGCACATCGCGATCATCGAGCGCGAGTACATCGACGAGCGGCGATTCGTGCCCATCATCACGGACCTTGAGCGCAGGGCCCAGCCGATCGTCCGATACCGGCTCAACGACATCTTGGTGGATCGCGGCGAACCATGCCCGTGCGGGAGCGCACTCGCGGCACTTGAGCGCATCGAGGGTCGCGAGGACGACACCCTCAGGATGCGCCGCAGGGATGGCGAGTTCGTCGACGTCTTTGCCGACATGGTGACGAGAGCCATGGTGTACGCGGAGGGTTTCGCGGAGTACAGGGTCGTCCAGACCGGGCCCTCGCGCCTGGTGGTCGAACTCGACAATCTCGACGAGCGAGCACGCGCTAGCGTCACAGAGGAGGTAGCAACGTTGAGCACTGCGCTAGATTTCGAGCGACCGACGATCGAATTTCGCGAGTATCGGACCGACCTGACTAAGAAGCTCAGAAGGGTCGAACAAGCTTGGGGGAACCATGAGAGCGTGTGAGATCGCCGGGTACGGCACGTACCTTCCCGACCATCAGGTGCGGTTCGGATCGCATGTGCGCCATCGCATCGCGGACGACGTGTCCCTGCTTGACATGCTCGAGTCGGCTGCGGTCGATGCGATTGCGCATGCCGGGATCTCGATCGACGCGATCGACTGCATCATCGGCGCGAGCGCGGCGGGCGTCCAGCCCATTCCGTGCACGGCCGCGTTGCTGCAGGAACGCCTTGCGCCCCGCGGCGAGACCGCGGCCTTCGACGTGAACTCCACCTGCACGAGCTTCATCACGGCGGTTGACATTGCATCGCGCTACATCGCCGACGGCGAGTACTCCACCATCCTGATCGTCTCGGGAGACGTGGGGACGAGGTTCCTCAACCCGGATCAGAAGGAGGCATTCGAGCTCTTCTCCGACGCAGCCGTCGCTGTCGTGCTCACAGCAACGGATCGCCCCGACACGGGTGTGGTGGCGAGCCTTCAGCAGACCTGGGCGGCCTACGCGCATAGCACTGAACTCAGGGGCGGTCTCGCGGGTCAGTCGCCGCAGAAGTACCCCGAGAGCCCTCCGGCCGACTACCTCTTCGACATGGATGGCCGCGCCGCACTGCTGGGCATCATCAGGGTGCTTCCTGGCTTCTTTGCGCGGTTCTACGAGCGGTCTGGGCTGACGATCGACCTGATCGACCTGGTCATTCCTCATCAGGCAAGCAGGGCGCTGCCGCTCGCGATGAGGAGGGTGGGCATCCCGGCGAGCAAGTTCGTTGACGACGTCGAACGCTTCGGCAACATGGTGTCTGCCTCGGTTCCCTACATCCTCGTCGACCAGCTCCGTTCGGGGCGCATCGGCAAGGGCGACACCGTGTTGCTGTGTGGCACCGCCGCGGGCCTGACGGCGAATGCCCTGGCTCTCAGGCTGTAACTCCGCAACGCACCGCGAGCGCTCCAAGTACACCGACTGTTCATTCTGCGGGACCTTCGTCGCCCCGCAAGCAGTGTCCCAACGCGGTTAGACTGGTCTGCGGACCACCACGCTCAGCAATCACAAACATAAGGAGCAACATGGCCAGCATTGAGGCCGTCGGCGCGCGCGAAATTCTTGACTCGCGCGGCAACCCCACAGTCGAGGTAGAGGTAGCACTGGACGACGGTACGTTTGCTCGTGCCGCTGTTCCCTCCGGCGCATCCACTGGAGCATTCGAGGCAGTCGAGCGCCGTGATGGCGACAAGGGCCGCTACATGGGCAAGGGTGTCCAGCAGGCCGTTGACGCGGTCATTGACGAGATTGCCCCCGAGGTCGTCGGCCTCGAGGCCTCCGAGCAGCGCCTCATCGACCAGATCATGATCGACCTGGATGGCACCGACAACAAGGGCAAGCTGGGCGCGAACGCGATCCTCGGCGTGTCGATTGCTGTCGCGAAGGCCGCCGCAGACAGCGCAGACCTCGCACTGTTCAAGTACGTTGGCGGACCGAACGCCCACATCCTCCCCGTTCCGATGATGAACATTCTGAACGGTGGCTCGCACGCCGACTCGAACGTTGACATCCAGGAGTTCATGATTGCTCCCGTTGGTGCCAGTTCGTTCCGCGAGGCACTGCGCATGGGCGCCGAGGTTTACCACACGCTCAAGGCCGTGCTCAAGGAGCGCGGCCTTGGCACCGGTCTTGGTGACGAGGGTGGCTTCGCGCCGAACCTCGGCTCCAACCGTGAGGCGCTCGACCTCATCCTCGTCGCGATCGAAAAGGCTGGTTTCACGCCCGGCGACGACGTCGCGCTCGCGCTGGACGTTGCCGCCACCGAGTTCTTCAAGGACGGCGCCTACAAGTGGGAGGGTGGTCAGAAGACCCCCGCCGAGATGATTGCCTTCTACGAGGGCCTCGTCAACGACTACCCGCTGGTGTCGATCGAGGACCCGCTGTCCGAGGACGAGTGGAGCTCATGGTCTGAGCTCGTCACGCTCATCGGCGACAAGACGCAGATCGTCGGAGACGACCTGTTCGTCACCAACCCGATCCGTCTCGCCAAGGGCATCGAGGAGCGCGCCGCCAACGCGCTCCTCGTCAAGCTCAACCAGATCGGCACGCTGTCCGAGACCTCCGACGCCGTGACCATGGCCCAGCGTGGTGGCTTCACCGCCATGGTGTCGCACCGCTCAGGTGAGACCGAAGACGTCACGATCGCCGACCTGGCCGTCGCGTACAACTGCGGTCAGATCAAGACGGGTGCTCCCGCCCGTGGTGAGCGCATCAACAAGTACAACCAGCTCATGCGCATCGAAGAGGAACTGGACGACGCCGCCGTGTACGCGGGCAAGTCGGCCTTCCCCCGTCACTACGGCAAGTAGTCAGAGTCAAGTAGTCACCACTCGCTTCACCGGATCCGCCGTACCCCGTCTGGGGTGCGGCGGATCCGTCGTTTTGGACCAGTACTCGTGTGACAAGACGCGTTGCTCTGGGCGAGTCCCGCGACCGCGGGACGGGCGCCACTAGACAATGGGCACATGTCTGCACCCACGCGCCCAGGAGCCCCCCGCGCGACGGCGCGCGGTTCCGCGCGCACTCCGCGCTCGGGTGTGACTCGCGTCGGCCCTCCCGCGCGACCGGGTGCTTCGGCGTCATCGGGCTCGACGGCTAAGCCGCGTCCTGCCGTCGCGCCGGCACCGGTGCGAGGCTCGTTGGCGGCGGTTCTGTCGTGGCGGACCCTGGTGTTCGCCGGCGTGCTGGGGCTGGCCTTTGCCCTCGTGTGGCCGTCGATCCGCGTTTACAACGAGCAGCAGGCCAGCAACTCCGTCTTGGTCGCGGAACGCGATGCCGCCAAGGCGCAGGTAGACGACCTGAACGCTCAGTTGGCGCGCTGGAAGGACCCGGCGTTTGTGGTGGCGCAGGCACGGGAACGACTCGCCTACGTGTATCCGGGCGAGACTCCATATCGCGTGGTCGATCCGGAGGTCGCGCGGCCCGCCGCGGTCGGCTCGGTCGACGCAGCGGCGAACGGCGACGTCACGGTCGGCGAGCCGTGGTTCGATCGCATGTGGTCGTCGGTCGAGTCCGCCGGTGCCGAGCCGGAAACCCAGGCGCCCGCTCCGGGACCAGGGGCTCCCGTGAGCCCAACCGACCAGGTAGCCCCTCTGCCGAACGTAGAATTGGGCGGGTGAGCGTCGCCCCCGAGGACATCGATACCCTGCACGCCCAATTGGGTCGCGTACCAAGGGGAGTGGTGGCCGTGGCGGCACGGTGCGCGTGCGGCAACCCCACCGTCGTCAAGACGGCCCCGCGTCTGCCCGACGGCACGCCCTTCCCGACCTTGTACTACCTGACGCATCCGGGCGCAGTCGCGGCCACGTCGACGCTTGAGGCGACGGGCACGATGCGCGAGTTCCAGTCGAGACTCGGTGAGGACGAGGCGCTTGCGGCGGCGTATCGCGCGGCGCACGAGCGCTACCTGGAGGAGCGATACGCGATCGAGGACGTGGAGGAGATCCACGGGATTTCGGCGGGCGGAATGCCTGACCGGGTCAAGTGTCTCCATGTGCTCGTGGGTTACGCGCTCGCGGCAGGCCCTGGAGTCAACCCGCTTGGCGATGAGGCGCTGGCGCTGATAGCTGCCACGTGGCGCCCCGATAGGTGCACGTGCGAGACACCCGCTACGCGCTCGTGAACGCCACACTTTGGGGCAGCCTCGGAGCCGCGACCGGCGCTACTAGGGTGGTGTCATGACTCGCGTAGCCGCCATCGACTGTGGCACCAACTCCATCCGTTTGCTGATTGCCGATGTCGCTGAAGGTGTGCTCACCGATGTGGTGCGCACCATGACCGTGGTGCGCCTCGGGCAGGGAGTCGACCAGACGGGTGAGTTCGCCGCCGATGCGCTCGAGCGGACGTTTGCGGCCGTGGACGCGTATGCGGCCCAGTGCAAGGAGCTCGGCGTCGAGGCGACCCGGTTTGTGGCGACGTCCGCGACTCGCGACGCGAGCAACAGGGACGTGTTTCTCGAAGGTGTGCGCGAGCGAATGGGAGTGGCCCCTGAGGTCATCACGGGCGAAGAGGAAGCTCGGCTGAGTTTCCGGGGTGCCACCTCGGTGCTCGACGCGAGCCACGACGCTCCCTACCTCGTGGTCGATCTTGGTGGCGGCTCGACGGAGGTCGTCCTTGGCACCGACGGCCCAGAGGCCGCCCACTCGATGGATGTGGGCTGCGTGCGGATGACCGAGCGTCACCTCATCAGCGACCCTCCGGAGCCGGACGAGATCGCGGCGGCGGTCAAGGACATCCACGCGGCCATCGATGCGGCGTTCGAGGGAGTCCCGGTGGAGCGCACGCGGACGCTGGTGGGCCTCGCGGGCTCGATCACCACTGTCACCGCGCACGCCCTTGGCCTGCACTCGTATGACCGCGACAGGATCAACGGCGCCGTGCTTCCCATCGACGCCGCCATGCAGGCGTGCGACGAGTTGCTTCACGCGACCCGGTCTTCGCGCGCCGCGCTTGGGTTCATGCACTCGGGACGCGTCGACGTGATCGGCGCAGGCGCGCTCGTGTGGCACACGCTCATGGGGCGCGTGCGCACGGCGGTCCGTGACGCGGGCGGCGAATTACCGTGCGTCGTGACAAGCGAGCACGACATCCTGGATGGGATTGCGTTCTCCGCGGCGGAGCGGCTCGGCTGACGCCTCCGCAGCACGAAGCCCCCGTAGCCCAACTGGCAGAGGCAGCCGACTTAAAATCGGCACAGTGCGGGTTCAAATCCCGCCGGGGGCACTCAGGGCACGAGGCGCTCTTCTCGCGCCGTTCGCGCGGTTGACGCGTCGGCTGATCCGGGCGAAGGCGGCTTGTTACGGCTCTTCGTGAGCCTCCGATGCGGGGCGGACGGCGACGACTGTGCGTCCCGTTCCGCGACCCGCGAGGAACACCGTGCGACAGTGTCCCGCCGCCGTATCAATCTCGACGATAGGCCGTGCGGATCGCTGCGTGGGGCACGGACGACCGTTGGCGCTCGTTAGACTTCCTAGAGCGCTCCTGAGGAGGAAAACGTGGCCAACCCCGTCTTTCGCAATTCAAAGTCCTTCCAACAGGGAAACCCCGTTGGCTTCGAGGCGCCGTCGGCTCCCGGCTTCACTCCGCTCGACGGCAGGATGACGTTCGACGGCACGATCGCCAAGGCCGCCTCGCTCTTCTTGCTCGCGACGGCATCGGCCCTGCTCGTTGGCATGCTCATGCCGTCCCTCGCGATGCCGCTTATGATCGTCGGCTTCGTTCTCGCGCTTATCGTGATGTTCACCACGCGCAGCGGCCCCAAGCCGGCGCTGATGGCGACCACGATTGCCGTCTACGGCGGAGCGGTCGGCGGCGTCTCGGTCTACTACGAGGCGTCCTACGGTGGGATCATCCTGCAGGCGCTCATCGGCACCGCCGTCGTGTTCGCGGTCTCGCTCCTCGTCTACCGTCCGGGCGCATCCGCAATATGGCCAAGGTCAACAGGTTCCTGATGATCGCAGCGCCTGCCTACGTCATCTTCTCGCTGATCAATGTCGCCATGGTCTCGTTCGGTGGGTTCAACATGCGTGACGTCCAGATCGGGGGAACGGGCGTGAACCTGGGCCTCATTCTCTCCCTCTTCGCGATCACCGTCGGCGCGTTCATGCTCATCTCCGACTTCGACTTTGTGGCGAACGGCGTGCGGAATGGACTCCCCGCCAAGTGGGAGTGGACGGCAGCATACGGCCTGGTCTTTGCCATCATCTGGATCTACCTCGAGATGCTGCGCTTGATGAGTTATGTGCGGCGCTAGCGGTGCCACAATGATCGGGTGTCCCACGTAGACCTCCCGCTCGACCAGCTTCGCCTTTTCGCTCCCGATGTTGCGGAGCCCGACGACTTTGACACCTTTTGGGAACGGACGCTTGCCGAGGCGCGCGCGGCCGCGGGGGACGTCGAGGTCGTTCCTGTCACGACCGGCCTGGCTCATGTCGACGTTTTCGACGTGACGTTCCCTGGCTTTGGTGGGCACCCGATCAAGGCGTGGTATGCCAGGCCCGCGGGCGCGACGGGGCAGTTGCCGTGCATCGTCGAGATCGCTGGCTACGGCGGTGGGCGCGGCCTGCCGATCGAGCACACCATGTGGCCCTCGGCGGGATACGCGTACATGATCCTCGACACGCGCGGACAGGGAAGCTCGTGGGGCGCCGGCGGCGATACCCCTGACCCCGTCGGTTCCACGGCGGCCACGCCCGGCTACATGACCAGGGGAATTCTCGACCCCAAGGACTACTACTTCAGGCGCGTCATCACCGATGCGGTTCTCGCGGTCGACACGGTGCGCGCTCTCCCGGGAGTCGATGCGTCCCGGGTTGCGTTCAAGGGTGCCTCTCAAGGGGGCGGCGTGACGCTCGGCGTCGCGGGTCTGGTGCCCGACCTTATTGCCGTGATGCCGGACGTTCCGTTCCTCTGCTACTTCGAGCGCGCGGTGTCGATGGCGGACACGATGCCGTACCCGGAGATTCGCCAGTACCTTTCGGTGCACAGGGACGTCACGGAGCAGGCGTTCCGCACGCTCAGTTACGTGGACGGCGTCAACTTCTCCAAGCGGGCGACCGCGCCAGCGCTGTGGTCGATCGCGCTCATGGATGACGTCTGCCCGCCGTCGACGTGCTTCGCCGCTTACAACCGCTACGGCGAGCGTTCGGGAGCGGTGCCAAAGGACGTGACCGTGTACCCGTACAACGGACATGAAGGGGGCGGCGCGCACCAACTTGCGCTCCAACTCGCCTTCATGTCCGAGGTGCTTGGCTAGGAGTAACTCACCTGGCAGAACCCGTGATTGCAATACCCGCCCGGGTTCTTGTACAGGTACTGCTGGTGATAGTCCTCCGCGTAGTAGAAGACCCCATCGCCCGCGTCGGCCGCCGACGCTATTTGGGTGGAAATGGTGCCAAAACCCTTCGCGGTGAGTTTGGCCTGGTACACATCGCGTGACGCGTTTGCGCCCGCCAACTGCTCCGGCGTCGTCGCGAAGATGGCGCTGCGGTATTGGGTGCCGATGTCTCCGCCTTGGCGGTTGGGCGTCGTCGGGTCGTGATTCTCCCAGAACGCGGCCATCAGGGTCTCAAGCGACACCTTCACGGGGTCGTAGACCACTTGCACGGTCTCGGTGTGACCCGTGCGGGAGGTGCATGTTTCTTCGTACGTGGGGTTCTTGGTCCAACCTCCCATGTACCCCACTGCGGTCGAGTACACGCCGTCGATCTGCCAGAAGATTCTCTCGGATCCCCAGAAGCAGCCCATGGCAACGTAGAGCACTTCCATCCCGGTGGGCCAAGGCCCCTCGAGCGGCCGGTCGAGCACCTGGTGCGCGTCCGCGACATCCATTGCCGCGTCGCGTCCCTTCATCGCCGTCTCTTGCGAAACCATCCGAGTCTTGTCCACTCCGAGCATTCTCACTACCTCCGGTTGCTCAACGCTGGCGATACCCGTAAGTGTTCCGCGCCCGCGATACGCTCTGAGCATGGCAGGTAGCGAAGAGAGCATCGGCGACCCATCGGACATGTCCAACGGGGTCGGGAGTTCCGTCGACGAGGTGGCGCCCGCGGATGCGACCTCCGAGGTACCGGAGCCCCTGCGAGTTGCCGCGGCGTGGGCGTGGCGACTCATCGTGGTGGGGGTCGTCCTCATCGCGATCGGCAATGTGCTTGCGCTCCTGAGCCCCGTCGTCTTGCCCCTCGTCATCGCCCTCCTCATCGCCGCGCCCCTCGAACGATTCGTGAGTTTCCTCTACAGGTTCAAGGTTCCACGGACGCTAGGCGCCGCATTGACGGTGCTGCTGTTGGTTCTTGCCATTGGCGGCTTGGCGACCGCGGTAGGCACATCGGTCGTAAGCGGCTTCGCCTCGTTGAAGACCTCCGCCTCGCATGGGTTCGACACGTTAGTCAACTGGCTGGTCGCCGGGCCTCTGCACGTGTCGAGCGACCAGATCAACACCGGCGTGACCCAGATCATGACGACGGTGCGCGACCACGCCTGGGGCCTTGCGTCGAGTGCCGTGAGCGTGACAAGCACGGTCGGTGCCCTCGTGGCGGGCGTGGTGCTCGCCCTGATTTCGCTGTTCTTCTTCTTGCGAGATGGCTCCCAAATGTGGGAGTTCTTTGTGCGCCTCGCCCCCCGCCACATGCGCAAGAGCCTGGACAGGGCGGGCAAGGCCGGTTGGACCAGCTTGGGTCACTACACGGAGACCTCAGCCTTCGTGGCCCTGGTCGACGCCGTGGGCATCGGCCTAGGCGCACAGTTGCTGGGGCTGCCGCTCGCACTGCCCATCGGGATCATGGTGTTTCTCTTCAGCTTTATTCCAATGTTTGGTGCGAGCATCTCGGGTGCCGTGGCAGTGCTTGTCGGCCTCGTCGACGGCGGTTGGGTCACCGCGCTGCTGATGGTAGGCGTCGTGCTCTTCGTCCAGCAGATGGAGGGAAGCATCCTCTACCCGTGGCTCTTCGGCAAGGCGGCCTCGGTGCACCCCATGGCGATCCTCGTGGCGGTCTCGTCTGGAACTCTTCTCGCGGGGCTGGCGGGCGCGGTGATCGCCGTGCCGATTCTCGCGTTCTCGGTGGCATTCGGGCGCGGGCTCCATGCGGAGTTCATCCTCAACCGCGACGGGAAACAGGCGCACACGGGTCCGATACCGCTCCTGGCCGAGAAATCCAGGGACGCGTTACGCAAGGCGACGGCCCGCGTCAACACGTCGCAGATCCGCGTCCGCAAGCGCCCGCGCTAGCGCGCGCCGCGCTGCCTGGTCGCCGACGTGGATTGCCGCTACTACGACGAGGGGCGCTGCCGTTCCTGCACCCTGATCAAGACGCCACACCTCGCTCAGGTGGAGAGCAAGCAGCGTCGGCTCGAGACTCTTGTCGCGGAGGCGAGGCCCGGAAAGCCCGAGAGCACCTTGTGGCTAGAACCCCTGATAAGCGAGGAGTCGGGCTTCCGTTCCAAGGCCAAGATGGTGGTCGGGGGAACCCTTGACGACCCGACGGTGGGAATTCTTGATCCGGACGATCGCGGAGTCGACTTGCGCTCGTGTCCGCTCTACGGCAGCGACCTCGCGCGGGCATTCCCGATACTCGCCGAGTTCATCACCGTGGCGCGCCTTGAGCCGTACGACATTCCCGCTCGCAAGGGGGAACTGAAGCACATCATCGTCACGGTTTCACCGGACGGCGAACTCATGGCGCGATTCGTCACGCGCTCGACCGAGTCCCTGGCCCGGTTGCGCAAGCACTTGCCGTGGCTGCTCGACAAACTGCCTCGCCTCGTCGTCGTGACTCTCAACGTCCTTCCCGAACACAGGGCCGCTCTCGAGGGTCAGCAGGAGATCGTGCTGACCGAACTCGACACTCTGCGCATGAACATGGGTCGCGTCGTGCTTCACGCCCGCCCGCAGAGCTTTCTGCAGACAAATACCGACATCGCTCGCAGGCTGTACGCGCTCGTCGCCGATTGGGTTGACGAAGGCGCGCCCACGACCGTGTGGGATCTGTATTGCGGGGTGGGAGGATTTGCCCTCCATTGTGTTCGCGAAGGCAGGACGGTCGTGGGGGTGGAGACGGCGGAGCAGGCGGTGATCGCGGCACGGCGTAGCGCTCAGGATATGGCCGACGCGGGCCTGCCAGGGGCGCTAGAGGCCACCTTCGTCGCCGCCGACGCGACCGCGTGGGTGCGCGACAAGCCCGCTCCCGACGTCGTGATCGTCAATCCTCCGCGCAGGGGCATCGGGCCCGATCTCGCCGCGTGGATCGAGTCGAGCGGCGTCAGGAGGGTCGTCTACTCGAGTTGCAATGCCGTGACGCTTGCTCACGACCTCAGGGCGATGCCGTCTCTGGCTCCCGTGAGGGGGAGGCTCCTCGACATGTTCCCTCATACGGAACATTACGAGGCCGTAGTCCTCCTCGAAAGGGCGTGACCGCGGTCGCTCGATCGGGCGTTGGCTCGATCAAGAGTTAGCCCGTAAAGGGCTCCACCGCGAGCACCTCGATGGCGACCGCGTTGCCGTTCGGCGCCGTGTACGACGTCGAGTCGCCCACCCGCTTGCCGAGCAACGCGTTACCTAGGGGCGACTGGGCGCTAAACACGTCGATGTCCGTACCGCCAGCAACCTCACGGGAGCCGACGAGGAAGCGCATGTGCTTCCCTGCGACGGTAGCGGTCACGACGGAGCCTGGCTGGACGGTGCCGTCGCTCGCTGAGGCCTCTCCAACGTGCGCGCTTTCGAGCAAGGCGCGCAACTGCTGGATGCGGGCCTCTTGCTTGCCCTGCTCCTCGCGCGCCGCATGATAGCCGCCGTTTTCCTTGAGGTCACCCTCTTGGCGACGCTCGTCGATCTCCTTGGCGATAGCCGTGCGGCCCTCGCCAGCGAGGTGGTCATACTCATGCTGCAGGCGGTCGAAGGCCTCCTGAGTAAGCCAGGTCTGGTCCGTCATGCTTCACATCCTTTGCCGTGGAATATCCAAGGA
>Ga0209429_10001221_pt1 | contig 16288 bp, 11 predicted proteins | sample BarGraNGADG00212_3_FD_184493 | JGI IMG/M metagenome (GOLD analysis project Ga0209429, IMG submission 184493) | Arctic peat soil microbial communities from Barrow, Alaska - Barrow Graham LP Ref core NGADG0004-212 (SPAdes) (version 2) | ecosystem: Environmental > Terrestrial > Soil > Wetlands >... | reverse complement strand
GTCGATACTTTCATCATCTTCTGAATCATCTTCTGAATCATCATCAGTGGAATCGTAATCTTTAAGATCACTGTCAGCGTCATCATGCAGGGAAGAATCATCAGAAACAATCTTGTTTTCGGGCAATTTAACATTCTGCGGTACAATTACCAGATCATCAGGATCGGGTTCCGGTCCCAATAAGTTGACAGTTAATGATTCCGGGTCAATATCAGTCGTGTTAGTATCTTTTGTTGCAAAAGTGGCCATTTCGGTTACCTCACATCTTTATTAGACATTTTGTACTTTTAGATGATAATCTCATTTAGCTAAATCCGCAACTCATGTTGCGTGATTCTTTCCGAATTGCCACAGATCCATGATACAATTATCAACAATATAAGAAATTTCAGAAGATCCTTGATATTAACAAATCGAAGACTGCATAAACATGAGGAACACGGACGCATTTCCAGATTCATTATATCGGATCCGTTCCGGAGTAATCACCCAAAGAGAGAAGTTGAATCATGCTGCATAAGACAAGACTTCATGCACTAATTACCGGCGGGTCCCGCGGTATCGGAGCAGCAACTGCCGAAGCATTTGCGCATGCCGGCTATGCTGTCACAATTTTGTATCAAAAAAACACTAAAATGGCAGATACAATTGTGGATTCCCTTCGGCTTGCGGGACATGAAGCAATTGCTCTTTGTGTTGATATTAAGGATTATGATGCAGTCCGTCATGCAGTACAAAAAGCCAACCTCCAATTTGGTGCGGTCGACGTTCTGGTCAGTAATGCCGGAATTGCATTGCAGCAGCTTTTTACCGATGTGAGTCCGGATGATTTTAAAGAAATGATGGATACTCATGTTACCGGTCTTTTCAATATTACTCAGGCTGTTCTGCCCGGCATGGTTTCGCGGAAGACGGGATGTATTATTACTGTGTCATCAATTTGGGGAATTACCGGGGCATCATGTGAGGTGTCATACTCAACGGCCAAGGCCGCAATCATCGGATTTACCCGTGCTTTAGCCAAAGAAGTCGGTCCGTCAAATATTACTGTGAACTGTGTTGCTCCCGGCGTTATAGATACTGACATGAATCAGAATCTCTCGCCTGCGGATGTCAGGGAACTTTGTGAGCAGACACCTCTCGGGCGTATGGGCACACCTCAGGAAGTCGCTGATATTATTCTGTTTCTTGCTTCAGATAAAGCATCATTTATTACAGGACAAATTATCAGCCCCAACGGAGGACTTGTTATATAGATGTTCCGGCTTTTCTGTGTCCTGCATTATTTGCCGTTCTTTTCATATTTATGTTAACGCGCATATGATAGAATAAACGTAATGTAAAAGCATTTTCGTGCGATGTTCGAAAAAGCATATATAAATGTAAATTCGATCAAATGTGTTAATGGGAGGTATCTTTATGCATTCATTGGTTTATGCAATTAAAACAGAAGTTGATGGAGCCGAATTTTACTCCGAACAGGCACACAAAAACAGGGGCACTACTTTGCAAAAAGTATTTGATCTTCTAGCTGCGGAAGAGCGGCAGCACGAAGTGATACTGCGTCATATATTAAGTGATACATTTTCGGAAATTCCGGATAATGTCAGTTTGAAAAATTCCAAGAGCATTTTTTCGGATTTGGATAATTTCAAAGACGAAATCCGTTCAAACCCTCACCAGATAGAAGTGTACCGTATGGCCAGGGAAATGGAGCAGAAAAGTATTGATCTCTACGAGAAAATGAATAAAGAGGCTAAAAACGATGTTGAGAAGACCGTTCTGCAATATTTGATCGTACAGGAAAAGCATCATTACCAGATGATGGACGAGTTTGTGATTCGAATCGGGCGTCCGGACGAGTGGGTCGAATCGGCAGAGTTCGGTCCGCGTGAAGATTACTAAAATATCCAGAGTTATATTTGAAAAAGAGCAGGAAATTCAAAAGAATTTCCTGCTCTTTTTCATTAGTACTGAAACGGTTCAGTAACAAACACGCAGAATATCTTGTATTTCCAGCAAGCATGATGCATATGTGTTAAAGATTTAAATGTTAAGTAGCCTGCTGTTGTTGACATTGCACATGTCGGTTTTTATACTTAGGGAAATACTACTTAGACGGTTAAGCAACTTGAAGGGAGAGCAACTTGTGAACAGACATGAAAAGGTTATCCCTACCGGTAATGAATTTATATCTCTTCCGACAATTCGTGAAGCGGATGGTGCCATTCTTTCCATGAATACTCTTCATATGCTTCGTAAAGGGTTGGTTTCTTTTTATGGAACAGATGACCTGCCTTTTCTAATGCCTTATATTGAAGTCGATGGAACTCGCACAAAATTTGTGAATATCAAATGGTCTTTGCTTAACAACTGGATTCCGGTTTTTACAGCTGCGATAGAAGGAAATGCAAATCTTGAGATACAGGGCACAATTTTGACGCCTGCCGGCGAAAAGGGATTTGTATATCATTTCTCGTCAACCAATTATGGCAAGGCGTGCAGCATTCAAATAGGCCTTTGCGGTTCCATGTCAAAAGCCCTTCACGAAATCAATGAGAGCAAGCCGATTGATGCCAATACCGATATATTTACATCAGGATGGAGCAATATGTGGTGTGTCGAACTACGTGAGGCTTTTACGATTATGAGTTTTGCACCGGATTATACCGAAGGTACACAGTCTTCGTTCTCATGTGAATCCGGTGCTGTGAAGTATTTTGTCTCCCAAACAAAAGAAGTTCAGGAAGGAAGGACAGAATCGTTTGCATTTTTCTTCGGAGCGGCTTATGAGGAAGTGGGAGCCGTAACGGCCGCACGGGAATTGATCAGGAAAGGGTATACGACCCTTTTAAGGTCAATGGTCGCCTGGATCGATGAAAGGGCCCTGACAACAGGGGATATCATTCTTGATGGGATCATGAACCGGAATCTGTTATTTTCGCTTTTTTATTCTTCAGGACGAACGCTTGACACGGAAGAACTTGTCCTTGTTACATCAAGAAGCCCGCGTTATTATGTGAGTTCCGCATATTGGGACAGGGACAGCCTGCTATGGAGCTTCCCGGCTATGCTCCTGGTGGATAAAGATCTGGCATTCGAGGCTTTGCAATATGTGTATACACGGCAGATTCGAAATGTCGGCATTCACAGCCGATATATTGACGGGACAGTCCTTGAACCCGGATTTGAACTTGACGAATTATGTGCACCCGTTCTGGCACTTTCCCGTTATATGCATGCTGTCGGAGATTATTCGCTTTTGAATAAGGAACCTTTTGCATCCGGGGTCTCACGAATAATCAGTATTTTGAATAAGAAGAAGCATAACCGCTTAGCATTGTATGAGACATTTCTGCAGCCGACAGATGACATGAGGGAACACCCATATCTGACATATGACAACATGCTTGTCTGGAAGATGATAAATGACTTAAGTTTTGCAAGGGACATACTTGGGCAAAAGGAAGAAGCATGTAAACTCAAATCATGGGCAGATCAGATTCAGACCGATATCAGGACAACCCTGGTGCAAAAGGCTGGCGGGGAAAATGTCTTTGTCTGGTCGGCAGAACTCAGCGAGAATGGATGTACGGAAGATTATAATATATATGATGAAGCCCCCGGAAGTCTTGTTCTTTTGACACACTATGGCTTCTGTACGAGAGAAGATCCGGTATATGTTGCAACCCTCAAAAGAATCCGAAACCCGGAATACGAATATTCTTTTGCAGGATTTCCTTTTCCCGAACTCGGCAACGCCCATGCACCGCATCCCTGGATGCTGAGTGTTGCAAATTCGATGCTTCTGGGTGAGCGTGACAACGCATATCACATTCTGACACATGCATCCATGGATAATGGAATTGTATGCGAAAGCATAGATGAGATTACAGGCGAGTGTGCAACCGGTGAAGCATTTGCCACGTGTGCAGGTTTTGTTGCCTATGCCATTTATGATGCGTTTGGACAATAGCTGACAATACGAATAAATGACTTTACAATAATGGACCGAATAATAGCGTCCGGAGAATATCAGAATTATTTCTGATGAAATGAACGGGTACGATATACCCCTATATAGGTCCGGCCATTTTTGAACTATTGAATATGTTTTAAAGAAGGAAGGCAATAAAGATGACAGATAAGGTATGGCAGAATCAGAATGTATGGATTATACGTCAAACGGAGTTTGACGTTTCTGCGGCTGACTTCTATGACAGCATTTTTTTCCAGGGAAATGGCTACATCGGAGTACGCGGTTTTCATGATGAGTACAATACCTGTGATGACTACCTCCGTACTACATTCATGAGCGGCGTATATGAATACATCAAAAAAGACATTTCTGATATGGTGAATACTCCTAATATTTTCGCAATGAATATCAACATAATTAGCAAGACGGAAGATATGATTCCAGTGACTCCTGTTGACAGTTTGGACGGTACATATGACAGATCACTGAACCTTTATGATGGTGTCCTGTCAAAAACATATCAAACGGATAAAGCTGGGGGCATACTCGAAGTGAATATTGACAGGTTTCTGTCAATGGATGATGTGCATCTTGCTGTGCAGCGCCTTTCGCTTACTTCGATCGATTTTGAGGGAGATCTCGAGGTGGTTTTCGCAGTTGACGGTAATGTCAGAAATAATACAATTCATGATGAGCAGCTTAAAAAGGAAATGAACCCTGTGTCACTTCTGACACCTGTACTTTGCGAAGAAAATGACGATTATCTTCTTCTTGTCCAGAAAACTGCCTATTCTGATATTACGATTGCAGAAGCCATGTGTGTAGAAATTTCACCGGAAACGCAAATACTGCATGTCACTTCCTCTATTTCGGAAGACCGCAGAAATATATCCTATAATATTCGGATTCATCTGGTACCGGGGCAGACAGCAGTTCTTTGCAAAAAAGTATATGTGTGTACATCACGCGATCCTGAAGAATGGGAAAATCCAATGACTTCCTGCGTTGACGCACTCATGAATGCTGCTAAAACATCGTGGGATGCTTTGTATCTAGGTCATCAAGAGGCTTGGAAACGACGCTGGGCAGACAGCGACATTCGGATCGTTGGGGATGAAGTTTCACAGCTTGAACTGCGGTTTGCAATTTTTAATCTTATAGCAAATTATCCGAAAAATGATCCCTGGTGCAGTATCGGTGCAAGAGGTCTTACTCACGGACGTTATAAAGGCTGCTATTTCTGGGATACGGAAATGTATATGCTGCCATTTTATCTCCTTACCAACCCGGAAAGTGCCAAAAACCTTCTTATGTTTCGCTATAACACACTGGATACGGCATGTGCCGAAGCCAGACGGTTCAATTTGTCCGGGGCAAGATATTCCTGGATGTGTACACCTGACGGCAGGGAGCAATGCGAAACATGGGATACAGGATCCAGCGAGATCCATATTACAGCGGATATTGCCTATGCAGTCGATCTGTATTGGCGGATAACCGGTGACAATGAATTTATTGTCCGTTACGGACTTGAGATGCTAATTGAAATCAGCCGGTACTGGGTGAGCCGGTTCAGTTATAACTTTGCCTCGGATACATACAATCTTCTATGGGTTAAGGGACCCAACGAATACGGCGGAGTAACGATTAACAATACTTTCACTGTTACCCTGGCTGTGTACGGGTTTGAAACCGCACAAAAAATGCTGCTGATGGCAGCGGATAAATTTCCGGATCTTTATAAGGCAGCAATGGTAAAAACTGATTTTCATGGAGAGGAAATTGCGAAATGGAAACAGATATCTTCCCATATTCACATCAGCTATGACAGTGCAAGGAATCTTCTGCTTGAGGATGATCTCTTTATGCTGGGGGAACCGGTCGACATATCCTGCCTGAAAACGGATAATCAACCGCTTTATAAAAAGGTCTCTTTTGACCGGCTTCAGCGGATGCGCGTTCTTAAACAGGCGGATATCCTTCTTTTGATGGGACTTCTTCCAGAGCGATATACAACTGTACAGAAGAAAGCAGCATGGGAATTCTATGAACCGATTACACTTCATGATTCTACCCTGAGCTATGGAACACACAGCTGGGTCGGTGCCATGTTCGGATACGATGAAAAGGCCTTCTCGTATTTTCAAAAAAGTGCAGGCCTTGATCTCAAAAATCTGATGAATAATACGGCAGAGGAAGGCCTGCATCCGGCAGCTTTCGGAGGTACCTGGATGACTGCCATATTCGGCTTTGCCGGACTTTCCCTGCGAGGTGAAGAAATTGTACTGAATCCGCATCTGCCGGTATCATGGCAGTCCATTTCTTTCCCGTTTAAATTTAGAAACACCAAATATATTTGCACAGTTGACCAAAACAGCGCAAAGGTACAACAGGTCTGACAGGAGGAGTCATAATATGGGCAGACGGATGACAATAAAGGATGTAGCAAAAGAAGCCAATGTATCGGTCGCTACTGTGTCCTATGTTCTGAACGGAAAAGACAACATCAGTGCTGATACACAGTTGCGGGTCCGCAAAGCGGTGCAGAAACTGGGCTATGTGACCAACCTTTCCGCAAGAAGTATGACAACCAACGAATCGAGACTCATTGGGGTTATTATTCCGCAGACCGAACCGGGTGAGAGGCTTCTTTTTCACAATGCCTTTTACAGTGAAATGGTCGGCAGCATTGAATTTCATGCGCGCAATCAGGGCTATCACATTCTGGTAACCGGCTCCAATACGGACGAGGATTATCTGAGAATCGTTAAACAAAGAGACCTTGAAGGACTCATCATTGTCGGAATTTATCCGGATGCATTTTATACGGAACTTAAAAAAGCACAGATTCCGATAGTACTGGTCGACAGTTACTGTCAGGATTTCTATTTCCACAATGTGCAGATCAACGATCGGTACGGCGGATATCTGGCAACAAAGCATCTTCTCGAATGCGGCCATCGTGAAATAGCGATGGTAGTGTCCACACTGCGGTCGGGCGGTGTGAGTGATGCACGGTTTAACGGATACAAGGATGCCCTCGAAGAATACGGCGTCCCTTTCCGGAAAGAATATGTATTCGAAGCAAATGTTGATTTTGAATCGGCAAAAGAACAGGCCAGAAAAATCATCAGTTCCAAACATCCTATTACCGCTGTTTTTGCGTTTGCTGACCTTATGGCTGTCGGTCTCATTAAGGAATTCAGTAATCTGGGAGTACGTGTCCCTGATGATATCTCGATCGTGGGATTTGATGATTTGGATCTGTCAAGACTATGCATTCCAAGTCTGACAACGATTCATCAGGATATTCAGGAAAAAGGCGCCAAGGCAGTGGAAATCCTGCTTTCTGATATAAAAGGCAAATCACAGGGAAAGCAGGAGGTGGTATTGCCGATAAGCCTTGTCCGTCGAGATTCAGTAAAAATATTATCTGAGAAGAAGCCGCAGGAAAAGGAGGGTAAAGGGAAAATCGAAAAATAGAAAAGACCTGACAACAGATTAGAGCTGCTGCCAGGTCAAAAGAAAGAGAACCGATTAGCCAATTCCTTTTCCGATTCGAGTTTACTCGTACCCGGCAGGGAATTCAAGAAGAAGTAAAAGAGAATGAATAATTAGGAGGCTTATCATGAAACTTAACAGGAAGATCCTATCGTGCTTACTTGCAGCCGCGATATCTCTGTCGGTATTAACTGCAGGCTGCAGTTCAACAACCACCCAGGAAACAACATCGAAAGCACCGGATGCAACAACAGCGGCCACTACAACAGCGGCTTCATCCGAGACAACATCCGGGACAACCGCAGCCAAAGAACAGGTTACCCTTAAAATGGAAGAATTCTCAAGCTCAGGCGGCAATGAAGATACTCTCGCTGCTATGATTGCTGCATTTGAAATACAGTACCCTTATATTAAAGTTGATCTTCAGACGTTTGGATATGCCGATTATTTTACGCAACTCCAGACGAAGGTCTCCGGTGGAAACGCTTCGGACATTTTTGAACTGAACTATGAAAATTTCGTCGCTTATGCGTCTGCCGGTGCACTGTACAATTTAAAGGATATGATCGCTTCTACAGGTACGGACCTGTCCGGATTCTATCCGACAGCCCTTAAAGCGTTTCAGTTTAATGGGGATCAGTATGCAATTCCAGACAGTTTCTCTAATGTTGTTTTGATTTACAACAAGGATCTGTTTGATAAGGCAGGTGTTGCCTATCCGACAGATGACTGGACCTGGGACGATATTACGGTAGCAGGTAAAGCGATCCGTGCACTCGGGGATGATATATATGGATTCGAGCGTACCATTCAATTCACTGAATTCTACAAGGCGTGTGCGCAGAATGGCGGTTCTCTGATCAGTGCAGACGGCAAGACTTTCACAATAGATACACCTGAAAACATCAAAGCATTGACTGGCATGATCGATTGGGTTAACGGCAGCAATATCATGCCGACCGAAGCACAGCTTAGCGGTATGAGTAATTGGGATCTTTTTGAATCCGGACGTTTAGGAATGATTGTTAATGGAACTTGGAGCTTCACACCTTTTGCAGAGACCTGTGATTTTAATTGGGATATCTCTGTTGAGCCCGGTAACACCCAAAAGGCAACGCATTTCTTCTCGAACGCCTATGCAATCAGCAGTGAATGCAAGCATCCGGAAGAGGCTCTTCTTCTTTCTCAATTCCTCGCCGGCAGCAAAGAAGCTACAACACTTCGTGTCGCGGCAAGCTGGGAACTCCCTCCTGTATCATATGATGATGTAATCTCAGCTTATCTGAAACAGGATAAGCCATCAAATAGACAAGCTGTGTATGATTCCCTGGAATACCTCATCACTCCTCCCGTTGTTAAGCAGAATTCAGAACTTCAAGACATAATTACATCCTATCTCGATCTGGCCATTACTGGAAGTCTCTCCGTTGAGGACGCTCTGGCGCAGTGTCAGGCTGAGTGTGTAACTAAGATTACACTTGGCTGATAGCAACTACTGTTTTGGGAAGTGTGTCCGGCAGACTATAAATACGGTCTGCCGGATTGTCACAAATTAAGAATGGAGAATATTCATGAAACGCCGAAAAATGAAAACAGGAATACTTACCGCTTTTCCATATCTCTTTCCCAGTCTGTTAGGTATGGCGGTCTTTAGCATTCTTCCCATTGTCGCATCATTGTTTATTAGCCTGACAGATTGGGGCGGTATGACTCGCGTAAGTATTTTCCATGGTTTCTTTGCTTTTGTGAGAGAAAACTATATTGGGTTTAAAAACTACCTGTCTATTTTCCAGGATGGAGAAATCAGGACAGTCCTTGGACATAATGCATATTTTCTTGTTTTATATATGCCTATTATGCTCGCGATGTCATTGCTTGTAGCGAGTATTATCTCGAAAGATCGAAAAGTCATTGGAGTCTACCGGGTGATTTACTATATTCCTGTATTGACATCATGGGTTGCCGGCGCATTGATCTGGAGATGGGTCCTGAGTTCTGAATATGGCCCAATCAATGGAATTCTGGAAATCATTGGCATTAAGGGTCCTGCGTGGCTGCAAAGCGAAGTATGGGCGATGCCGGCAATCGTGCTTGCGAGCGTGTGGAAGGATATGGGTTTTTATGGCATGATTTTTCTTGGCGGTTTGCACAATATTAATCCCGAATATTATGAGGCGGCTAAAATTGATGGTGCTAACTCCTGGCAGACTTTCAGGAAGATAACATTGCCGCTCCTGTCTCCGACTACGTTTTATATCATTATGCTGTCAGTCATCGGAGCGTTTCAAATTTTCCCGCAGATCATGATTATGACCAGAAATGCGGGTCCCAATGGTGCAACTCAGGTCATGGTAGAGCGAATTTATACATACGCTTTCAGCTATGGTGAAATGGGATATGCGGCTGCTTATTCATGGATCTTCTTTGCTATTATTTTTGCAGTTACGATTTTCCAGAATATCATGCAGAGGAAGTGGGTGCATTATGAGTAAGAAAAGCAAGATTGGTTCTATTTTCTTTTATATAATTGCTACACTGATTGCTCTGGCAATGCTCGTTCCGCTTTTGTGGATGGTCAGTACCTCGTTCAAAACAAAGGGGGCCCTGATGGCACTTCCTATCCAGTGGATTCCAAAAAAACCGACATTGGATAGCTTCAAAGATCTTTTCGCTACAGAAGGTTTCAACGGTTCTATCGGCAACAGTCTTTTTGTTGCAGTTATATCTGTAGTTCTCACCCTGCTCAGTTCGTCATTGGCTGCTTTTGCCTTTGCCAAAATCAAGTTTGTCGGAAGGGAATTTGTCTTTCTGCTGTTTCTGGCATCTATGATGATTCCTTCACAGGTGCTTTTTATTCCTCTCTATCTCATCATGTCTGAAATCCATCTTACTGATACTCTTTCATCTCTGATTGTTCCCGGACTTTTTCGTGCATTTGCTGTATTTATGCTCCGTCAGAAAATGAAAACGATTCCAAATGAATATATGGATGCCGCAGCAATAGATGGCGCCACTCTCGGCCGAACCTTTTTCCAGGTAATCCTTCCGATGTGCAAGGGTACCCTTGCTACTCTGGCCATCATTTTATTCATGGATGCCTGGAACGATTACCTGCTTCCGCTGGTTATGCTTCAATCCAGGGCTAAATTTACACTGCCCATTATTCTGAACTCAATGAATGGTCAATATAATACTCAATATAATCTTCTCATGGCCGGTGCACTTGTTTCCATGATCCCGATTCTGATTCTTTACGCATTCGCACAGAAATACTTTAAGTCCGGACTACAGGTCGGAGGAATAAAAGGGTAAGGAGCAAACAATGATTTTAAATATCAATAATATAGTTAAGCAGAGAAGATCCTTCATTATTCTTTCCGGAAAAGAGTCATTTTCCGTTACTGCCGAACGCAGACAGGATTGTACCTTTGTCCGCATTACGGGTGCATATAGTCATATCTTTGGACTCGGAGAACGTTTCGATACGATGGACCAGGCCGGAAAAACAATGGAAGTCCATGTACAGGAAAAATTCACGGAGCAGGGGGGGCTGACTTACATTCCTGTTCCCTTTTTCTTTACAGATACGGGTGTCGGCATATATGCAGATACGCAGAGAGTATCGAAATTTACATTTGGAGACAGCATTACTATTGAATTACCATATGAGGACAAAGAAACGCTTCCTGACCTGCATTATTTTACCGGGACGCCCGGCGATATAATACAGGGAATGTCATCACTTCTCGGCGTGTCACCGCTGCCTCCGCGCTGGGCATTCGGGCCGTGGATCTCTGCGAACCGATGGGACAGTCAGAAGATTGTTGAGTCACAGATGGAAATCATGATCGCACAGCAATTTCCCGCATCTGTTCTTGTCATTGAGGCTTGGAGCGATGAGTCAACCTTCTATCTTTGGAATGATTCACAGTATCAGGAGACTTCCGGTGAAGAGCCTCTGCAATATAATGATTTAATTTTTCCGGATGACGCAAAATGGCCGTCTCCGGCAAAAATGATCACAAAACTGCATGAAAATGGTATTCGTTTGATACTTTGGCAGGTTCCGGTTCTCAAAAAACTTGAACCCGGACATTCCTGTCTGCAGCATGACCGCGATATATCTTTCGCGGTAAAGAATTCATATGTCGTCAGAAATGCCGATGGCACTCCGTATGTCATTCCTCAGGGGCATTGGTTCGCCGGCTCCTTAGTACCGGACTTCACCAACCGTGCAGCAAGGGAGTGGTGGTTCTCAAAACGAAAATATCTTAGTGAAATGGGCGTCGACGGATACAAGACAGACGGCGGCGAATTCATTTATGATGAATCGGTCGTTTTCTCTGACGGACGGACAGGCAAAGAGATGATCAATGACTATCCCAGACTTTATACGGACGCGTATTATGAAAACAATGGTCCGGATCAGGTACTGTTCAGCCGAGCCGGTTATACCCGTTCACGCAGTGCACCGATTCACTGGGCAGGGGACCAGATCTCAACGTGGGATGAAATGCGGCATGTCCTTACAGCCGGTCTTTCTGCCGGGCTTTCCGGGATTCTTTACTGGGGCTTTGATATAGCAGGATTTGCCGGTCCTATGCCGGATCCGGAACTGTATAGCCGTTCTGTACAGTGGGCGGTATTTGCACCGGTCATGCAGTGGCACTCGGAACCAATTGGCGGCCAGTTCACAGATCTCATGGCCTCCTCCGAGAAAGTCAATGACAGAAGCCCTTGGAATATCGCTGCTTTTTATGAAAAACCTGAACTTGTGGACCAGCTTCGTTTCCATTTTGCACTTCGCATGAACCTGCTGCCGAGCATCTATTCCTTTGCTGTGGACAGCGCTCGGACAGGTTTCCCGATGATGAGGCCTCTTATGCTTGAATACCCGAGGGATACACATGCATATGAAGTTGACGATGAGTATATATTTGGCAATCTTCTGATCGCACCGGTTCTTTCAATGAACATGTCGGGACGGCCGGTATATTTACTTGAAGGCTCATGGATAAATCTATGGACAGGGGAGACCGTAATCGGACCGGCAGTGATCAACACTGCCTGCGGTCACGAAAGAATACCGGTATTCCTCAAATCAGGGAAAGCCCTGCTCATTGACCTGGATGAAGAACATTCACCCGGCATCTGGAAAAAGAACGGCCGGTCGGATCTTCCTTCGCAGGAAGATGCTTTATATCTGGCTCTCGGAGGAGCCTTTGGAAAAGCTATTCTTCATCTGGATTCCGACAGGTCGATGTATGTCTGGTGGGACGAAAAGCAAATTACTGTAAGGGTGGAAGATGCTTCAAATAAGACTATGAAAAGTACTGTCATGCTTCAAAGTGAGAATATGCCCATTGAACAGAACTCATTTGGAATTCCTATATATCCGATAAAAGGTCTGAACTAGGATTTCCCATGATCCGGCCGCAAGGGATCTGTCCATTCATTACAAAAATAAATGCAACGCGAAAATGCTATTAGGTCGGCCAATGCCATTACAATGATCTGTCCATTTATTACTAAGAATATAAGCAGCGCTATTAGGAGAAACATATGAGTAAATATATTGGCGCCATCTTTGATTTGGATGGGGTCCTGGTAGATACCGCCATTTTTCACTACATGGCATGGAGGGCGCTCGCGGATGATCTGAAGATTCCGTTTGATTATCAGGATAACGAACGACTTAAGGGTGTAAGCCGTATGGACTCCCTGTCTATAATATTGTCGCTGGCTTTACCTGGAACCCCGAGTAACCGCTTGTTCGACGAGAGTGAACGTAATCTGTTGTCTGAGCGCAAAAACAAACTCTATGTTGACATGATTCAGAACAGCTGCAATATGGCTCTTCTGCCGGGAACCCGGGATACACTCCAACGACTGCGCCGGAAAGGAATTCGAATCGCCCTGGGGTCTTCAAGTAAAAATGCACCCCTCATTATCGATCGATTGGGTATAACCGAATACTTCGATGTAATTATTGATGGTCGGCATGTCAGGAACAGTAAGCCGGATCCTGAGGTATTCCTCCTTGCTGCTCAAAAAATGCTGATAGCTCCCGGCAGCTGTATTGTATTCGAAGACTCAGCCGCAGGTATAAAAGCAGCTCAGTCGGCAGGAATGCTTGCTGTCGGAATTGGTCTTCCGGAGAATTTGACTGACGCAGAATTTGTCATACCCTGTATGAAGCCTGATCAGATTCTCCGTCTGTTTGATTGAAAAAACGAAAATCGCGTAATGAAAATGCATTTGCTGTATAATTATTTTTAAATAATTTCATTAAGGCGGATGCGAAATGATCAAATGGCTTGCCGTACTCCTGATGATCGTTGATCATATAGGTTATTATCTTGATTTTCTCATGCCGGAGCCTGTTGTAATCGGCCTTCGACTGATCGGCCGGCTGTCTTTTCCGATTTTTGCATACTCCATAGCTCTAGGCTTTTTGCGCACGAAGAACCGGACGCGATATTTTTTGCGTATGTTTCTGTTTGCCTGTATTACGCAGATTATGCTTGCCGTCACTGCGTATTTTACGCATGCAGGTACATTTACCAATGTTATGTTCACTTTTTCCCTTGCTATACTTATGATGGCTGCGGCTGAATTTCTTAAGAAAACAAGCGCGTCATTGCTCACAGGTAATTCACAGAGCAATAAAAACGATTCAAAGAATGGCAAAGAAGTGAATACGTCCTCCTCGCCTCAGGTTGAAATTTACGGACATACCATTTCAGCATCGCTTGGAAGTGTGCTGGCAATTATATTAATAATTCTTATTATTGGTGTTACAACCTTTTTTGATCCGGACTACAATATATTCGGAATATTTTACGTATATATTTTTTATATTATTCAAAAAAGAATTCGCAAACCCGGACTTACCCTTGCTGAAGACCGGCATGCCCTTAAAATTATGATTGTGAGTATACTCGGTCTCAATCTGGCATGGGCTTTGTTCAATATCAGCTTTTCATCAACCGCAATGTATTGGATTCTCATGGAGATCTTCTCTGTGTTTTCCATTGGCATCCTGCTTCTCGACAAGCCCCGCCAAAAGCCGGCGCGGTGGGAAAAGTATTTTTTTTATATCTTTTATCCGGCACACCTTGTACTGCTGATGCTGCTGAAGTATTCATTGTCAATTTCTTGACCCGTCTTGAGGATTTTCTATGAGTAAGATAGAAGACAAATACCTTTTTGAGCCCAAACAAAATCGCTTATACCGGTCGTTTGGTAATAAGTACCGGGTAGAAGCTATTTGGTATATTGTCTTATTTACTGAGTACGCAGCGCTTCTTCTGTTTGTTTGTTCGAAAAATTCTTCATTCTTCAATTACCAGACCGGGTCAGATGTAAACTTGTATATGGATGTTGGCAGGGCGGTGTCCAAAGGCGCTGTCTTATATAGGGATATATTCGAACAAAAGGGGCCGTTCCTGCTTTTGCTTTTTTCTGTCCTTGCAAAAATAACTCCGCATTCAATGATAAGTCTTTATATATTTCAAAGTCTTTCTCTTGGATTATCGCTATATTATCTTTTCCGCACTTCCCGGTTGTTTTTGACAGAGAGAGCCAGTTTGTGGGTTAGTCTTGTTTTCCCGTTTTTTCTTTTGAATTATCCGATATATCAAGCCGGGGGAGGTTCTCCTGAAGAGCTTATGCTTCCATGCTATATGGAGGGACTCTATTTTCTTGTTCGATTTTTTCATGAACAGAACGAAGGTAGTCTTGAAAAAAACACAAGAGGAACATCCGGATTATTTATCCAGGGCATTTTGACAGGCATTGTTCTTCTTGTGAAAATAAATCTGACCGTTTTCTTCCTGGTCGGATGTGGTATGGTTTTTCTTCTGTTCTTGATAAAAAAGGAATGGCGGTCATTTGTTACGGCAATAGCTTATTTTTCAGCCGGAGTTTTTGCAGCAGCTTTGCCATGTATTATATATATGTTTGTTACAAATAGTTTTTCTGATTTTTGGAGTGTCTACGTTTGTTTTAATATGTTGTATGCATCACAAACGATAAACAGTGAGAATCTATCTTTTCTTGGAGCAATTGTTACCGCAGCCAGTCTAAACTTACCTGCTGCGATGTGTGCAGGTTATGGCTTTTTTGCAATAAGAACAAAGCTCATCAATTTGTCGCGTTTTGGAGAACTGACTTACTTTTTAACATGTGCCGGACTTGTTACAATGATATATATCAGCGGCCGGTCCTATCACTATTATTTTATTCCGATTTTGTGCTTTACCGGCATTGGAGAGATTGGTTTTTCCCTGTTTTGGAAGAAATTCTGGCGGTCTGATAAACCCCGGCAAGCTTTGCATATCATCCCTCTGACTAGAGATTTTGGAATTCTGGCAGGAATAATTACAATAATTATTTTGTGTAATTCACAAATGTTTGATTCACCTCTTTTTAATGCGGAAAAGACGGGTGTTGAGCTAATTGCAGATACTATTGTCACTTCGTGGGACAAGGAAGGGCAGAAGAGAGATCCAAGCATTTTACTATATGACTCTGGTGACCTGGGTTACTATGATCTGACTGATACGACCCCTGAACTGCGTATTTTCCATATGCCGCACATCAGCTCAACAACATATCGTGACTTTTTGAATACCCAGAATATGTATATTGCAAAAGGACTTCCTGATTATGTTATTTGTTCCGGTTATCGGGAACCAATACCCGTCAATATCTCTGAATTAAATCCAGCCTTTGAATTGGTTGATCAACAGATGCAGCGTATTGCAGGACAGGAATATTTCATATCACTTTACCGGAAAAATGCTA
>Ga0209429_10001220_pt1 | contig 16290 bp, 16 predicted proteins | sample BarGraNGADG00212_3_FD_184493 | JGI IMG/M metagenome (GOLD analysis project Ga0209429, IMG submission 184493) | Arctic peat soil microbial communities from Barrow, Alaska - Barrow Graham LP Ref core NGADG0004-212 (SPAdes) (version 2) | ecosystem: Environmental > Terrestrial > Soil > Wetlands >... | reverse complement strand
CCTTCTGAAGAAGTTCCCGGGCTTTTGGCAGACCAAAAAGTGTTACAAATGTAGATTTTTCGTCCGCGGCATCTTTCCCGATACTTTTTCCGAGTATTTCTTTTGTAGAGGTTACATCCAGGAGATCATCTTTTATCTGGAAGGCAAGTCCGATATGTTCGGCAAATTCAGTTAACTGATCTTCGACAATTGACGTCTCATCCGATTTGGAAAACAGGTAGAAAGGTATAATTACCGGAGCTTTCAGGAGGCACCCGGTCTTTTTCCGGTGAAGCTCCAACAGAAGTTGTTCCGGGATTTTTTTGCCTTCAGAAAGCAGATCCAATGTCTGCCCGCCGATCATGCCTCTGGCTCCCGCCATACGTGCCAGAAAAGCCGCCGCTTTTACCTTGCGCGGATTACCGTCAAGACAGGCAGCAAGCATGATTTCATATGCACGGTTCAAAAGTGCATCCCCGGCCAGAAGGGCAATCGGTTCCGGGTATTTGACATGGCATGTCGGCATGCCCCTTCTGGTGTCATCGTTATCCATGCACGGCAAATCATCATGTATCAGCGAGTATGTATGAATCATTTCGATTGCACATACAAAGGGCATAATTTCATCAGAGGGTATTGCAAGCATATCACTAACGGCAAACATCAGTACAGGGCGGATTCTTTTGCCGCCGGCCATCAGACTGTAAAGGGCAGCCTCCATTGTCATATCAACAGTGGAATCATCACCTGTAAAAGCACCCGGAAGAGATGCGTTGATAAGGTCCTGATAACTTTTAAGCTGCTCCTGAAATGAGTAATTCATTAATGACATAGGATTATTCCTTCTCTCCGCCGGTTATGCTCTCTTCGCTGAATGGCACTTCCTTTTTGGTTCCGAGACCGTCATCTGTTAAAAGCCGGACTCGTTTTTCGATCTCCTCAAGGCGTGTGCTGCAGAGTTTTGACAGCATGACGCCTTTTTGAAAAAGGGTAATTGACTCATCAAGAGTACCTTCACCGGCATCGAGTCTGCCGACAACAGATTCGAGCTCAATCATAGCTTCTTCAAAAGACAATTTTTCATATTCCTGCATCTGATTCATAATATCCTCCCTGCCTGTATGTTTTCGGCTTTGCAATGAACCAACCCGTCAGCAAGCTGTATTTGTACCGGCTGTCCAGCGGATACCTGGGATACTGACGTTATACAAGATCCGGTAAGCGGATTGGTTGCGAGACTGTACCCGCGGGACAACACCTTCAGCGGACTAAGTGCATCAAGGCTTGCTATATCTTTATCAATTCTTCGTGCGGAAATGTCCACTCTGCGATTCAGTGAATGAGTAAGCCGTAATGTCAGCATATCCAGTCTCTGACTCTCTGATTCGACGCGGCGAAGCGGAGAAAGCAGTGCCTTACTTCTTGACAGCATCATAAGACGATTTTTTCGAATGGCTACGGAATGCAAAAGAGAACGGGTAAGCCGATCCGTCAGTCCGTTAATTCCGGACAGAAGTTCGGACTTGATCGGCATAACCAGTTCAGCGGCAGCGGAGGGTGTAGGCGCACGCAGATCACTTGCGAAATCACAGATAGTAAAATCGGTTTCATGCCCGACTGCAGAAATAACAGGAATATGCGAATGATAAATGGTTCTTGCAAGAGCCTCGTCATTGAAACACCAGAGATCCTCAATGGAACCGCCTCCGCGGGCAACAATGATGACATCAACAAGATCTGTACTGTTAAACCACTCCACGCCTTTGCGTAACTCAGCTGCAGCGGTTTGACCCTGTACAGCCGACGGGTAAATTAACAAGTCAAAATTCGGAAAGCGTCTGGATAAAACATGAATAATGTCCTGAATAACTGCACCTTTAGGTGAAGTAACTACACCGATTCTTCGGGGCAGCCTTGGAATCGCCATTTTGTGAGCTGTATCAAAAATGCCTTCCGCTTCCAGCTTCGCTTTCAATTTCTCAAAAGCCGCAAAAAGATCGCCGACACCATCTTTTTCCATTTCATAAACAACGAGTTGAAAACGGCCGTCCCGGTCATAGAGGGAAGCACGTGCGGTAATGATTACTGACATTCCGTTTTCCGGAACAAATGAAAAATGTGCGGCATTCCCACGGAAAGCAACACAATTCACCTGTGATTCTTTGTCCTTCAGCGAAAAATATAAATGTCCTGACGGATATTTTTTATATCCGGAAATTTCACCCTGGACACGGACCGCAGAAAGCACAGGATCTGCTGCCAGAACCTCTCCGACGTAATGGTTTAAGTCAGAGACAGAAAAGACGGCACTCATTCCTTCTCTCCTGGAGTCAATTTACCAAGAATCGCATTGATATATGCTTTTGATTCTTCCGAACTGTAACGTTTGGCAAGAATAACAGCCTCGCTTATTGAAACATTGAGTGGTACGTCTTTGCGCATGCGGATTTCAAAGGTAGCGATACGTAAGATCACCAGGTCAACTTTGGGAAGACGTTCCGTCTTCCACCCCTTCAAAAGAGGTACAAACAAAGCATCAAGCTCTTCTGCATGTTTGGTGACTCCGGAAACAAGCTCGTCAAAAAAAACAACATCTTCCTCAGCCAGAGGGTATTCCTCCAGAAATATATCCCGTTGTGAAACAGGATCTGTTTTCCGAATTTCCATTTGATATAACAATTTGAAGGCGGACTCGCGCGCTTCTCTTCTACTCATCTAAACCTCCCGGGGGGAATAAGCTTATCCAGAAAATTCTTCAGTCTTTCTTTGTCCGAAAATAAACGAACACCAACAAGATATCCAATCAGTGTGATAAACAAAATGAACAGTGTTTTAAAAAAACCAAATACTACCAAAAGAAGTGCAAGGAAAAAACCGACAGTACCGCCAATCAATCCAGCATTCTTATCCTTGAGCATATCCAGAAAACGGGATAATAATAGCTTCATGGCGCTTATCTTTCAACCTTTGCAACAATGGGCTCGACGCGGCTGACCTTTACAGAGACTGATTCAACCGGAATGCCTGTGTATCGCTCAAGATCCTTCTTTATTCTATCCTGGACCTTGGACATCATCGCAGGCACCTCAACATTCGAATACAGCACGGCAATAAGATGAATCCTTATCGATTCATCTTTACCGGAAGATACGTGTGCTTTAGCGGATTTGATGCCTACCTGTGCACTCTTTGCTGAATTAAGGGCAATGCTCTCTATTGCATCCACCCCGATGTCGACAAAACCGATATCAGTCTGGCGTATACGGGTCTTGCTTAATCTTCCGGACAGAAGGGAATAAGAAACAGCCCAGACAGCAGAAATAATGATGCAAAGCAAAACAGACAATAGAATCCACTTAAAAACAGGATCAAGTGTTATATGCAGGAGAGCAGAATCCAGAAAGGGTAAAATCTGGTCATTAACAAATGCGTACAATAAAATCATCGACAAAATAGCCAAAAGAAAGGAGTAAATTACAAGTACAAATCGTACGAGTTTATTCATATTGACGGCTCCTCTCTTGTCACTACGCCGCATACGTGTACATCTACTGATTCTACAACCAGCCCTGTGTACCGTTCGACATCTGCTTTCACACGCTCCTGAATCGACCAGGCGACCTCAGGAATTATCATACCATAATAGACGATAGGAAAAACAGTAATCGAGACAAATCCATCATCGTTCTCATGGAACACCACGCGCGTCCCTTTACCTTCATGCACTATGCCAAGTGATTCCTTGAGGGACACTCCCGAAGACGGCTGCAGGGATGCAACACCATCCGCCTGAAGCGCTGCCTCGGCAGCATACTGGGCAACAAAACCTTGCGACATGGAGCGTTCGCCTTTTATGGTCTCTGAACCCAGACTTTCACTCATGATGCAAAACACTTCCTTTCACTCAAAGGATAAAACCGGTGGACTTTCATCCTTCGGTCGATGCACATCCGCCGTGATCCAACTGCAATAATAAAAACGGCTTTATGCACGCTCGAGATATTCTCCCGTACGTGTATCAACACGAACGACTTCATCCTGATTAACAAAAAGAGGAACTTTGACGGTGGCGCCTGTCTCAAGGGTTGCAAGCTTACTGGCATTATTTGTTGTATCGCCGCGAACACCGGGTTCACATTCTGTGATTCTAAGTTCAACTGTTATGGGAAGTTCAACACCGAATACTTCTCCCCTATAGGACAGAACTTTACAGACGGTCTCTTCCTTTAAGAACTTAATCCCGTCGCCAATATCGGCGGCAGAAATCGGACGCTGTTCAAATGTTGTCTGATCCATAAAATAGTACAGATCTCCGTCAGCATAAATGTACTGCATATCATTTCTCTCAAGCTGTGCCGACTCAAATTTTTCATTCGGGTTGAACGTTCTTTCCACAACACTTCCCGTCTTAACATTTTTAAACTTAGTACGAACAAATGCAGACCCCTTGCCGGGCTTGACGTGCTGGAACTCAACCACCTGAAATACCGATCCATCCATTTCAAAGATTATTCCATTTCTGAAATCACCTGCGCTTACCATAAAAGTCTCCTCTCAATATTTCCATTCATGTGCTTTCCGGGTAACTTAGCAAGAAAACCGGTAGGCATAAAAATTCATGCTCACATATTTTACTTGACACATGCAAGAACCGCAAGACGTACAGCAAAGAATCTCATGCAAAACAAGGTCATTTACATGCTGTCACGAGATAACAACTCTCAAAAATGATATATTATTCTAATCAGTTTTTCAAAAGGCCGCTTGATTTTTACATAAAAGACTTCCTTCGAGGTATAAGGCTCTACTAAAACCGCAAATACACCGGCACGTTTTGCTGCGGCGATATCTGTAAAAATCTGATCCCCGAAAAACACGGCCTCTTCCCTTTTGGCCCCGAGAAGCTCAAGCGCCCGGAAAATGCCCGAGGGTGAAGGTTTGTTTGCGTAAGAAATGCATGCTGTGGAAATCAGTGCTGCAAAATCCGCGGAACGGGTTGATTTAGCATTGGATACGATGCAGCAGGTGAACCCTGTGTTCTGCAGACGGGAGATAATATCACGTGTATATTCGGATGGTTCATGCACGTGATCCTCGGCAAGGGTATTATCCAAATCCAACAAAGCGAATTTAAGTCCCATCGACTTAAGCTTTGAAAATGGAACATCACTCATTTTGGGAAATACCATGTCAGGTTTGAAGATTTTTGCAAAAACAGACATCCTTGACTCCTTCATTTATCATATATATGTAAAAGAATACCATGCAGCAGTACTTCTACGCAAATGCACGGAGATCTTGTTTGACCAAATTGCAGGATTTGCTTGTATTTGAGAGGATCAACAGATTATAATTGACAGGAAAAAGAAGGCTATATTTTAAATTTGCAAGGAGGTACGGGGATTTTCCCCGGCTGATAACGTATGAAGGTTTCTAAATTTGGCGGAACATCTCTTGCCGATGCATCCCAGATTCGCAAAGTGTGCGATATATTACTGAGTGATCCGGAGAGAAGAATTCTTGTTGTTTCTGCTCCGGGCAAACGGTTTAAAACAGATATTAAGGTAACCGACCTCCTTATATTTATGGCTGGTGCCAAACTCGCCGGTTTCAGCGGCGAAAAGGAACTTGATTCTGTTATATTACGCTATGAAGAGATAGCAATTGAGCTGTCTGTTGAAAATGTTATGGAATCGATAAAAGAGAACCTTAAAGCATTAGTTTGTGCAGACCGTACTTCTCCTGAGAAGTACATGGATGCTATCAAGGCGGCCGGGGAAGATAACTGCGCGCGGCTCGTTGCAGCTTATCTGAATTCCATCGGACATAGGGCGACGTATTGTGATCCAAAGGAAGCGGGACTCGTTCTCACCAGTGATTTTGGACAAGCCCATGTCCTGCCGGAATCCTATGTCAATCTCGCATCCCTGGAAGCTATGAAAGGCATCTGCGTTTTCCCCGGCTTCTTCGGATATTCACCGGAAGGCGATGTTGTCACTTTCTCCCGCGGCGGTTCCGATATTACCGGAGCAATACTGGCCGCAGCTGTCAATGCGTCCGTATATGAGAACTGGACGGATGTTGATTCCGTTTTTGCGGTGAATCCTGCACTTGTTAAAAACCCCTTCCCTGTCCGTGAAATAACGTATGACGAAATGCGTGAACTTGCCTATGCCGGTTTTTCGGTCCTTCATGAAGAGGCCCTGTACCCTGCCTATCTGAAAGGCATTCCGGTTCATATCCGCAATACGAATAATCCTTCCTCGGAAGGAACCATGATTGTGTGCAAGCGCAAAAATTATGATTCACTGGTTACCGGTATTGCCGGTCAAAAAGGATTCTGCACCCTTAATATGAGCAAATACCTCATGAACCGCGAGGTAGGTTTTGTAATGAAGGTTCTTCAGATCATTTCGGACGAAGGTGTTTCCATCGAACACATGCCTTCCGGAATTGATACAATTTCGATTGTAATGCGTTCAGAGGAATTTGCGGCAGAAAAAGAGCGCAGGATCATCGAACGTATCAGCCTGGAGCTGCAGGTTGATGAAATCGCGGTGAAGCGTGACCTTGCGATTGTTATGATTGTCGGTGAAGCAATGGCAAAGACAGTAGGCACAACAGCAAGGGCGGCCGGCGCCTTAAGTAAAGCCGGTATCAACCTTGAGATTATTAACCAGGGTGCTTCCGAAATTTCCGTGATGTTCGGAATACGCGAAGAATACTGCAATTACGCCGTACGCGAATTGTACAAGGAATTTTTCGTGAAGTAGGACCCGCCTGACGGCGGAACATTTAAGCAAATAGCATAATTAGAAAGATCCTTCCCGCTTCAAAAAATGCGGGAAGGATCTTTTAGTTACATGAGTTTATATTTTGAGTTGATCTCGGAACAAATAAATACAGTGTCAAAACATCTATTATCCCGGTGTTGGTATTGCAGTTGCAGTTGCTGCTGTTGTTGTTGTTGTTGTTGTTGCTGTTGTCTCTGCTGTTGTTGCCGTTGCCGTTGTTGTTGCTGTTGTTGGAGTTGGAGCTGCAGTTGTAGTTGCAGTTGTCGGAGCCATCGGTGTCGGAGATACGGTAACGATCGGAGCGGCTGTCTCCGAAGTTGTCGGTGCTGTTTCGCTCGAGGTTGCCGCCGTTTCCGTTGGAGTTGTCTCTTTGGGTCCCGAGGTGGTTACTGCTGTCTGCTCTTTTGAAGGAATAGGCGTAGGATCTGCTGACATCTCCTGCTGGGATTCCCCGATTGTGGGATCCGAATCCGACAGCATGGATGACACGACATATCCGGTAGCATTTTCAACTGTAATTATTTTGGAGAATGAACCGCTCAATTCCTGAAGGGTAACAGCATCCCCCCTGTTCAGGAATGCAATGGGATCGTTGTTAAGCGACGCATCGGAATAAAGGGCTACCATTTCCGCATTGACATACATAACCTTGCTCAGAACGGCGACGGAACCATTCGTATCGGTTGCAGGCGTAGAAGCAGGCTTCATGATGTTTGCAACATTGAAGATAAGCATCACTGCCAGATACCCGACTAGTATGCAGCCGAGAAAAACACCAATCGGACGGATGATTGCTATGGTCCTCGCCCTTCTTATAGACGCTGCCCGCTCATTGGGATTATCAGGAATCACGGGAGCAGCTGCGGACACAGCATTTGTCTGTGCAGCAGGAATAACCGCTGCTGCAGATGCTCCGGCGGCTGCGAGGGAACTTCCTGCACCTGGCCTGAATGCACCGGCCGGCATAAGCAGCGTGTTTTCGACACGAAGCAGAAGAACCGTCAGTCCGCCCTTCACAGCGTTCTGGATACAGCGTCCAATTAATTCGGCAGCTTTTTGTTCCGGTGATACAGCCTGGATTAAGACGGAATCACGTGTATAGTCTGAGAGTCCCTGCGTAATACCCGTTCCCAGAAGGCATATCTCATCACCATCGGCGAGCTTCATATGATACTGTTTTTCAGGAATAATTGGACCATCCTGAGGGAATCTACCTATAAACTGCGTTAATACCGCTCTTTCCGGATGTGTATTCTCCGCTTCCGCGGGAATGGCGCCTACCTGTACATAACGATGTGCCACCGTTTGGTCCTCCGTAAGCGGAATGACACGGCCCTGGCGGATAAGTGCTGCGCGCGTATTTCCTACGCTGACAATACGCAGCGCGTCTCCCTCGATAAATAGAATCGTAATCGATACACGTACGGGAGCCCCTTGGTTTGAAATGGACAGGTTGCAGACCGCTGTATTTGCCGTTGCTAAAAAGTGATCCAAAAAAGATTCAAAATCCAGAACGGATCGGGTCTGTGCCTGCACTGTCATCCCTGACAATATTTTCATTACTTCCTGAAGTGCCGTTGCTCCGATCGTATCATCTGCCTGAGCAGAAGCCAGGGCACAAATCTGAACGGGTGCCGTTGATGTCGCCGACCTCTGAAAAGATGCCGCAAAATCGGACGGAAACCGGTATAGATTCTGCATGAATATATTTTCCTGAGGAAGACCGCGCAGCTGATTTGTTTCACAGAGGGCGGATGCTATTGTTTTACTCATGCGGCATCTACCCCCCAGATATATTCTCTTAGTTTTGGAACTTGTTTGTCCCAGTTGATGATCATCATCCATGGATTTTCCTGAATCGTGTACAAGCCGTCATCAGGAATACGGTATTCGACAATGTTTTTGATAAGGCTTATACCAACGGTGCCCAGACGAAGAAGATCGGCTTGTGTCATATTCGTTTCGAATACTCCTGCGGATTTTTTGAGAATATTCAGCTGTGCGAACTTGTTCTGAGAAGCGACTTTTTTCATAAGGGCCGTGGCAACGGTTCTCTGTCGGCTTGTCCTTACAAAATCGGAATCCGCGTGACGGATACGTGACCAGGCGATTGCCTGAATACCATTTAGAGTCTGCATACCTGCATCAGTAAGGAACGGAACGGTATCTCCCATGAGTACGTTCTCTTCACCAATACTCTGATTCGCATATTTGACTTCTTCGGCTTTGACATCAATATCCACTCCGCCCACCAGATCAATGAGATCAGAAGAGCTGTTGAAGTCGAACATCACGAACCGCTGCACATCCAGGCCAAAATTCGAGTTGATTGTATTGATCAACAGTCCGACACCGCCGTATGCATATGAATGTGTCAGCTTATCAACACTTGATCTGCCTTCAATTGTTACTCCGCAGTCACGCATCAGGGAAATCAGTTTGATTGTTTTCGTATTGTTATCCAGTGAAACAATCATTATTGCATCGGCCCGGCAGTTAATGTCGGCTGTACCGCGGGAATCAACACCGAACACAAGGATATTCTCAACATTTTTATCTTTCTGTGCGACTTCCCTGATTGGGAAGTCAGGATCGACAAACAATTTTGTATGACCGCCCTCTGCCCATGATTTCGTAGTATCCCCACTGCTTTCTGCATTCAGATTATCAAGGGACCCGATATCGACTGTATTGTAGTCATCGGCTGAAACAACATTGACTGCAGTGTAGCCAATTTTGCCTAAAAGCTGAAACATATAAATTCCGCCGCCCGTTCCCAGGCCTATTACAATGATCAGAACATAGGCCAGAGCAGTAATAATGCGCTTCTTCATCGACTTCACAGGCTTGCTGCCTGATTCGTTTTGTGTACTATTCGGCAAGGAGTTTCTTGAATTATCGGAACTGAACATATCAGGTACGCCTGGTCTTTGCGGTGAACGCACGGCGGGTCCCTGACTTGTATTTGACTTCATTATTGACACCTCATTTTCATTGCACAGATATTGGTATGATAACTTATTTTTATGCGCTTATCAAGATAATAATGTTTTACGGCATTTTTCACACTTTTCTATTCCATCTATGGTACAATCAACCCTGTTTAATCAAAACAGTAGGAGATAATTATGAAAAGAAAAAACAATTCCAAAGTTATGCATGCTGCACTTATGCTCACTTTATCCGTACTTTTTAGTGCAACTATCCTAATGACGGGATGCTCAAAATCCGCAGCGCAAACCGAAGCTACGACTGTCGCTGCAACAACAGCCCAGCAGACAACAGCTCCGACCGCGACACCCTCACCAACCGAAACTGCGGCTGCTGCAACTGCTACACCTGCTTCCACCGTTCCTGTTAATCCACTTACAGGTTCCCTTGATATGGACCCAGCCAACATAGGCAAACGTTCTGTAAGTGTATCAATTAACAATCATCCTTCTGCACTTCCTTCACGCGGCGTCAGTGCAGCGGATGTTATTTATGAATTTGAAACAGAAGGCGGCCAGACAAGACTGCTCGCCCTTTTCGCCGATGCCGCCAAGGCACCTGAAGTTGGTTCTATTCGCAGCGCACGTATCATAGCCTGTGATCTTTCTGCCGGAACAAATTCCATTTTCATCCATTACGGAGAGAATGCACGTGTACCGGATTATGTTGCCAACAACAAAATTGACGAGATCGACGGTAATATTTACAGCAAAGGTTCCGACAAATCCGTAAATGGTGAAATAACCCTTGCATCAGGCATTTATTTCTGGCGTGACTCTGACTGGCTCAGCAAACGTGCTCTTGAGCATACAGCTGTTACCAACGGAGCGAATATGCTGCGTGCCATCGCCGGCTGCAAAATCACTCTTGAGGGTGCGACCCCTTCTCTCTTCACCTTTACATCAGTCTCTTCCCCTGCACTGGCAGCAGGAACCGACTGCAATAAGCTTGTCGTATACTTCTCAACAAATAACGATGACTCCACTTTCACATACAATACCGAGACAAAGCTTTACGAAAAGAGCGAGTATGGCGGTGATCCGCAGATGGATGAGACTACCGGAACACAGATTGCTGTTAAAAATGTTGTAACTCTATATGCTAATATTGTTCCTCATGGCGACACGACAATCGATGCATTCCTTAATGACGGCGGTACCGGTTATTACGCATCCGAGGGCAAAATTATAGAGATCAACTGGACAAAAGCCGACCCGCATGCACCCATTGTCATCACTGATAAGGCTGGCAACCTTGTTGAAGTCAACGTCGGAAAGAGCTATATCAATGTAGTCAGGAAGACAGTTGCTGCAAAAACCAAGATTTCATAATACAGAAGATCAGCATACATTCATTCCGAATAAATGACGGGGCCGCAGCTTACATGATTGAAAAATCACCCAGGCAGCGGCCCCTTTTGTTTTCTGCAATTTATACTAATGGATTATCGCATTGCTGCCAAAATGGATTGTATGTATTTGTAAAGCTCTTCCCGTCTTGTTTCACGATTAAAGAGCATCTGCGGGCGCGCCGCCAGCAGGCTGAAGAAAACAAATATTCTGGCTCTGTAATAAGCAAATGAAGCAGTCTGAAAGATCCGCGGGTATTTCACTTCAACAAAGTCGCGAACTTCAATACTTGCCTGAACATAATCATAGTATTTTGGACTGTAGACAGTGTGCAGAATACTGCCAATACGCTGCCTATAGAAGTATTTCACCTGTTTGCAGTATGCTATCCGTTTTGCCTTGTCAAACACTTTGTAAGTTGTATATAAATCTTCGTGCAGGTGTCCGGAGGGAAAACGAACCGAATCGAAGAGTTCTCTCTTAAATAATTTATTCCATGCGAAAGATTCATAAAGGCCGAGCTGAAGCATTTTTGCCAAAGCCTCCTGTGAATCCATAACATATACTTTTTTGTGATTCAAAAACAATCGCGGCTTCCCATTGTGGGAAGTCTTAACATGACCGCATATTGCGATATCGGAATTTGCATTTTCCATTAATGAATGAAGAAATGCAAACATATCACTGGAAACGTAGTCGTCACTGTCAACAAATCCTATGTATTCACCGCACGCAACATCAAGGCCTGCATTTCGAGCATCGGAAAGACCTCCGTTTTTCTTGTGAATGACACGTATCCTGGGATCCAGGGCGGCATAGTGATCACATATTCTGTCGCAGCAGTCAGGAGAACCATCATCAACTAGAATGATTTCCAGATCTTCATACGTTTGTCTCAGGAGGCTAAGGACACATTCATCAAGAAAAGGTTCAACTCCAAAAACAGGAACGATAATACTGATCAAGTACCGAACCCCCCATCTGGCAGCAATGTTGATGCCGTATACATCTTGACGATGTCATTATTCTATAGGCAAATCTGACGAAGTCATTATACTACAGGCAAAATGGAATAGCATCCCGGGCAGTCAAGGTCACTCTTCCTGTCTTCTGGTCTTCAGTGTTCTTTGAATATCCCGTTCTGCTGTGCGGCTGGCCTGCGTGTCACGTTTGTCATAATTCTTTTTGCCCTTTGCCAGGCCGATTTCAATTTTAATCTTGTCATCTTTGAAATAGCATGATGTCGGAACAAGTGTCAGACCATCCTGTTTAACAATGGAATAAAGTCGGATGATTTCACGTTTATGCATAAGGAGCTTGCGGGATCGCAGGGGATCCTTGTTTTCACGGTTACCCTGCTCATATGGACTGATGTGTGCACCGACAAGCCACATTTCCCCATCTTTAATCTGAACATAGCTGTCTTTCAGATTCAGCTTGCCGGCACGGGCTGATTTGACTTCCGTTCCGGTAAGGACAACGCCAGCCTCGAATTTTTCCTCAATAAAATATTCATGATATGCCTTACGATTATCGGCAATGTTCTTCGTTCCCTTTTGTCGAGCCATATTGTTAACTCCTTTATTCAGCTGTTGCTGTTCGTGAAAGTGCAAGTGAGGGATATGCATTCATTGACAGATCGTCTCTTTCGCCTTTTATAAACTGGTAATATCCGGCGGATGCGATCATTGCAGCGTTGTCCGTACAAAGTACAGGTGCCGGAAAACTTAACAGGATATGTTTTTCCTTCGCAGCGGCCAGCATTCTTGCTCTCAGCTGCGAATTTGCACTGACCCCGCCGGCCATACAAAGACGCATGCATCCTTTTTGTGAGCATGCTTCCAATGTATTTTCTACGAGCACTTTTACAATAGCTGCCTGATAACTGGCAGCAAAATCGGCCAGAGGTATTTCTTCATTTGCCATTTTCAGATGATTGATTTGATTAAGCGCCGCTGTTTTAACTCCGCTGAAAGAAAAATCCAATGATCCGGCAAAGCGTGACTGCGGGAAAGCAAAACTGTGCGGATCTCCGCCGGCTGCAGCCCGGTCCATCTTTGGCCCACCGGGATAGCCAAGTCCTATTGCCCTTGCAATTTTATCAAAAGCTTCCCCTGCCGCATCGTCACGTGTTCGCGCAAGAATCTCATATTCACCAAAATCTTTAACATAGACAATATGGCTGTGACCGCCTGATACGACAAGACATACAAAAGGAGGCGCAAGGGTAGGATCTGCGATGAAATTCGCTGAGATATGCCCCTCAATGTGTCCAACTCCAACAAGCGGGAGACCGGTGACCTCACAAATTCCTTTGGCTGCTGAAATTCCTACAAGAAGGGCTCCGACAAGTCCGGGACCTTTTGTGACACATACGGCAGAAAGGTCATCATACGTTACGGAAGCATCCGTCATAGCCTTCGAAATGGTAGGAACAACTGCCTCAACATGCATTCGCGATGCAAGTTCAGGAACAACCCCTCCGAAGACACTGTGAAAATCTGCCTGCGAAGCGATGACATTGGACAGAATGAAGCGGCCGTCCTTCACAATTGAACAGCTCGTCTCATCACAGGATGACTCAATCCCCATAGTCAGAATCGATGGCATTGGATACTCCTTTCACACAGGATTACATGATCAGGTGAAAAATATTCTGGTCCAAAAGAATCAGTACCCCCAACACGGCAACGTAGATACCGCAAATGGCAATTCCCTTGCGAGTCAGGCGTTTAAGCATAAACTGCATGGAAAGATACCCGGAAACCGCTGCAGCAATCACACCAAGCGCAATAGGCAATGCCATGGCGGATGACAGGGATGACTCCCCCTTAAAGACATGATATATATCAAGAAGAAGCGATCCCAGAATGGCAGGAATGGACATAAGGAAAACGAAACGAATGGCATCTTCCCTTTTCATCTTGCGGAATAATAATGCTGCCAGGACTGTTCCGGAACGGGACACAGCCGGAAGAATGGCAATGCTTTGTCCAATACCGCCGATAAGGGCATCGAGCCAAGTCATTTTTTCAAGAGACTTGTTGCCTTCTTTCACAAAAAGAACAGCAAGAAGTAAAGTACCGGTGAATATGAATTCATAACCGAGGGTGCCTCCGCCGAACGACTTATCAATCAAATCCTTGAAGATAATCGTGAAAAGAACGGCCGGAATCGTTGCAACAACAAGCAGCCATGTCAGCTTTCCAAAGATGTTCCTGAGAATAGCAGCAATATCCTTTCGCATGACGATAAATACAGCAGCAAGTGTGCCGACATGAAGCAGAGAAAAGAAATCAACAAAATCCGATTCGTTAAATCCCATGAATTTCTCTGCAAGAACAAGATGTCCCGAACTCGAAACCGGGAGAAATTCGGTGATCCCCTGAACAAGACCGAATATGAGTGCCTGCCACCATGACATATAAACTACCTCCGCTGAATCTTTATTTTTTATTGAAAATATGCTGTCAAATAATCGAGAATTGCTTTTCTGTATCCAACCGGGTCTTTTGCAAACGATCCTACATACCCTGCTCCTGAAAAAACATTGGATGAAGTGGTGTTCGGATGCAGTCGTTCCCTCTCGGACACAATCTGTGAGATCTTACTGGTGCCTACAAATGTATCCTGGTCGCCATACAGAATACATACCGGTATCTGGAGACGGGAAATGTCAGCTGAAAGATTAACACTGCTGGTTTCTCCTGCCGATATACGAATTGCATAGGGAACAGTATATTGGGTGAGAAAACCCATAGAACTCTCCTGCCTAACCAACGGACGTATATAATCATCAGAATTTTTGGCCGGTGAATCAAGTATTACACCAATTACATAGCTTCTGTCAAAAGCCAGGTTCTGAATATTTTCAGCATATGTCTTATCATATTCACCTGCTGCAGGAAGCTTGTCTAGCGCAAGAAGAACAGACGAACAACCGGAACCAATGCCATAAAGAATGACATTGGTCGTTACTGAAATTTGCCGGACATGCGCTATTGCGCCGATTACATCCATCCACTCGAGATAACCATACCCCGATATTGTCCCCTCGGACTCCCCGCTGTTGCGAAGATCAAATAGAAACACATTGTAACCGGCACCCAGCATATCCTCAACCAGATCCACCGTGTTCAGATCAAACTGCATTTTGTTGGAACCTGTATCATGAACGAGAATAATCGTACTTTTAGGATTGTCCGTCTTAAAAAACCAACCGGACAGATTCGTCTGATCGTCAAAAGATGTGAAATTTGTCTGTGAATAACTGGGAAGAATATTCGACGGAATATTTGAGGGTTCCTTTTTTTCTACGCTCATCATTTTGTTTGCCGTGCCTGCCGTCATTACCAATAAAATAATAATTGCTGCTGCAAAAACGCTCAAAACAAGCGCCAGATAAACAATGACGCGCGGAACGCTTATACGAGCCCCCGGATGGCGGCTGAATCCCTTTGCCATATAGCATTTCCCTTCTTCTGGTTAAAACATGTTCTTGCGCTTCAGAATATAGACAGCAGCTGCTGTAGCAAACACACAGCCGCAAAGCAGAATGATAAACGGGACGGGCTGTGCCGAGAATCCGTCATTCCAGGGCATTGTCACATTCTGGCCAAAAAAGCTTGTAATTACGGTTGGAACAGACAGTACAATTGTTGCTGCAGCCATAATCTTCATGATAACGTTCACGTTGTTATTAATAATGGAGGCATATGCATCCATAGTGCCATTAACGATGGATGCATAAATATCCGCCATTTCACGAGCCTGCTTGTACTCAATAATCACATCTTCCAGTAAGTCCTCGTCATCCTCATACTGTTTGACCACACGGCCTCGCATGAGCTTTTCGAGAACAGACTCGTTTGATTTAAGGGAAGTTGAGAAATATATCAAGGACTTCCCGAGTTCAAGATGCTTGTATAGATCCTTGTTGCTGATTGATTTTGCTAGTTCCCGCTCTGAAGCATCGAGGGTCTTATCCATGTATCTCAAAAGCCGTAAATAATCTTTTGCCCCTGCGAGCAATATCTGAATGGCAAAACGGGTTCTGTAATTGACTACAAAATCACGGACACGATTGTTTGAAAACTGATCAAAAATGGGTGCATCCCGAAGTGATATTGTCACAATATGCCGGCGTGTGATAATTATGCCCAAAGGAGAAGTCTCAT